>Ga0073925_1000038_pt1 | contig 43319 bp, 39 predicted proteins | sample GWRWT4_21May14_FD_70952 | JGI IMG/M metagenome (GOLD analysis project Ga0073925, IMG submission 70952) | Sand microcosm microbial communities from a hyporheic zone in Columbia River, Washington, USA - GW-RW T4_21-May-14 | ecosystem: Engineered > Artificial ecosystem > Sand microcosm >...
GTGTTCGTGCTGCCGGCCTCCGCCGCGCCGCGGCGCAGCGCGGTGCCGGCGCCCGGGCCGTTCGACGTGATCCGCGCGCGCTGGATCGTCGAGTCCGAAGCCGCCGCGCTCGCCGCCACCCACGCCACGCCGGCGCAACTGCAGCGCCTGCACGACGCGCTGAGCGACATGCGCAGTGCACCCTCGCACAACGCCGCCGCGCTCGACGCCGACCACCGCTTCCACCTCGGCATCGCCGAAGCCAGCCACAACAGCGCGCTCGTGATGGTCACGCAGCAGCTGTGGGACGCACGCCGTGGCCCGCTCTACATGCAGCTCGAATCGCACTTCGTCGGCGCGCAGATCTGGCGCGAAGCGGTCACCGAACACGGTGAGATTTTGCAAGGCATCGCCTCGCGTGACGCGCGGGCTGCACGCGCCGCGATGCGCAAACACATGAAAAACGCCGAGGTGCGCTTTGCCTCGGGCTGGCGGCCGCAAGGCTGAGCCGGCGCACGCCACACCCTCCCGTTTCACCCCACGAAACCACCCCAGAAAGACCGTGATGATCAACCGACGCCTTCTCCTCTCGACCCTCGCCGCCGCCATGCTCGTCGGCACCGGCGCAGCGCACGCTGCCGACTACCCGAACCGCAGCATCGAAGTCATCGTGCCCTTCGGCGCCGGCGGCGGCACCGACGCGCTCGCTCGTGCCTTTGCCGACAACGCCCGCAAACATCTGGCCCAGCCCTTCGTCATCAACAACAAACCCGGCGCCAGCGGCGTGATCGGCTGGAGCGATGTGGTCAACGCCAAGCCCGACGGCTACAAACTCGCCTTGATGACGGTCGAGCTGACGATCCTGCCGCACCTGGGCTTGTCGAAGTTCGGCGTCGAGGAGTTCACGCCGATCGCGCGCCTCAACGCCGACCCGGCCGCCATCACCGTGAAGGGCGACGCGCCCTGGAACACGGTCGAAGAGTTCATCGCCGCGGCGAAGAAGCCCGGCGCCGAGATGAAGATGGGCAACTCCGGCAACGGTTCGATCTGGCACCTGGCCGCGGCCTCGGTCGAAGACAAGACCGGCGCGAAGTTCAGCCACATTCCCTACCAGGGCGCGGCACCGGCCGTATTGAGCCTGCTCGGCGGCCACATCGACGCGGTGGCCGTGAGCCCGGCCGAAGTGGCGCCGCACCTGGCCAGCGGCAAGCTGAAGATGCTGGGCGTCATGGCCGACCAGCGCCTGAAAGCCTTCGAGAAGGTGCCGACACTGAAGGAGCGCGGCATCGACGTGAGCCTGGGCGCGTGGCGCGGCCTCGGTGCGCCGAAGAACACGCCGAAGGAAGTGATCGACGTGCTCAAGGCCGTGGTGCAGAAGACCATGAACGAGCAGCAGATGCGCGAGGCGATGGACAAGCTGGCGCTGGGTTACGCCTACGGCGACGAAGTGGCGTTCAAGGCCACGATGGCACGCGACAACGACGGCTTCAAGGCGCTGATTCCGAAGCTCAACCTGAAGCCCTGAGCCCACATCCGCGCGCGCCGACCCAGCCCGTGCTGCCGCAGCCCTGCTGACACACCGTTGTCAGCAGGGCTGCGGCAGCATTGCTTTTTGGGGCTGTGCTGCGTTGCAGCACGTTGTTATATTCCCGGCCTCACCTGTCAGCCAGACCGGAGCCCGAACGCCTACCCGCGTCGGCACCGGCTTTTGACGGCGTGAGCACCCCACAAGCGTGAAACGGATGTCATTCGTGATGAAGCCCAGGTTCCCCCTGCTGCGCGCCGCAACGGCCGCTGCCAGCCTCGTTGCCCTCGGTGCCTGCAGCACCGGCCCGGCCCCCGCGCCCGACGTGCTCACACGAGTCGCACCCGCCCAGTGGCAGGCACCGCTGCCGCACAGCGGCCAGCTCACGGTGCTCAAGGACTGGTGGCGGCAGTTCAACGACCCGCTGCTCGTGACGCTGATCGATGCGGCGCAGGCCGTGAGCCCGACGCTCGCTTCGGCCACCTCGCGCATCGAGCAGTCGCGCGCCACGCGCGTGGCCGCCGGCGCGGCGCTGTTGCCGACACTCGATGCAGAGGCGAGTGCGGTGCGTGGCAAGCAGAACTTCATCTTCGGCATCAACTCGACCGCCAGCGTCGGCCTGCAAGCGGCCTGGGAGCTCGACCTGTTCGGCGCCCGCCGCGCCGCACGCGACGCCGCGCAGGCCAGGATCGACGGTGCCGAGGCCGCGTGGCACGACGCGCGGGTCTCGGTCGCGGCCGAAGTCGCCACCACCTACACCAGCCTGCGCGCCTGCGAAGCGCAGGTCGAACAGGCGCGCGCCGACAGCCTCTCGCGCAGCGAAACCGCGCGCCTCACCGGCCTGAGCGCAAAAGCCGGCTTCGAAGCCCCGGCCGGCGCCGCGCTCGCCCGCGCCAGCGCGGCGCAAGGCAACGCGCTGCTGACACAACGGCGCGCGCAGTGCGACGTGCTGGTCAAGGGCCTGGTGGAGCTCACCGCCATCGACGAGCCCGGCCTGCGCGGCCAGCTCGCCGCCGGCCAGTCCAGGCTGCCGCAGCCGGCGCAGATCGTGATGGCCAGCGTGCCGGCACGGGTGCTGGCGCAGCGGCCCGACCTGCTGGGCGCCGAGCGCGAGCTGCTCGCCGCGAGCGCCGACGTGTCGCAGGCGCAAGCCCAGCGTTACCCGCGCATCGGCCTGAACGGCAGCATCAGCGCAGCACGCTTCGAGTCGGGCGCGTTGTCGCAGAGTGGCACGCTCTGGTCGATCGGCCCGGTCACGGTCTCGCTGCCGCTGTTCGACGGCGGCGCCCGCCGCGCCAACGTGGTCGCGGCACAGGCGCGTTACGACGAAGCCGGCGCGCTGTACCGCGCGAAGCTGCGCACGGCGGTGCGCGAGGTCGAAGAAGCGCTGGTCGCCTTGCAGAGCACGGCCGACCGCGACGCCGATGCGCAGGTGGCGACCGAAGGTTTCGCCACCTCGTTCCGTGCCACCGAAGCGCGCTTCAAGGGTGGCCTGGCGAGTCTCTATGAACTCGAAGACGCGCGCCGCTCGGCGGTGCAGGCGCAGGCCGCGCTGATCGACCTGCAGCGCGAGCGCAGCACCGCCTGGATCTCGCTCTACCGCGCGCTCGGTGGTGGCTGGTCGAACCCCGACACCCCGGTCGCCGCTGCACAAACGCCCACGAAATGAACACCACGATGAAAACCAACCCCACCCTGCTCGTCGCCGCGCTCGCGGTCGGCACCGTGCTCGGCGTCAGTGGCCTCGTCAACGCGGCCGACGACAAGAAGGCCGCGGCGTCGGCGCCCGCCAAGGCCGCGCTCACCGTCAACGTGACGCAGCCGACCTCGGCGGCGCTGCCGGTGCGTGTCGTCGCCAACGGCAACATCGCGGCGTGGCAGGAGGCGAGTGTCGGCACCGAAGCGAACGGCCTGCGCCTGGCCGAGGTGCGCGTCAACGTCGGCGATGTCGTCAAGCGCGGCCAGGTGCTCGCCACCTTCGCGCCCGACACCTTGAACGCCGATGTGGCGCAAACGCGCGCCGCCGTTGCCGAAGCCGAAGCCCTGCTTGCCGAAGCCTCGGCCAACGCGCAGCGCGCGCGCGGGCTGCAGGCCACCGGCGCGCTGAGCGAATCGGTGATCAACCAGTACCTGACCGCCGAGCGCACCGCGCAAGCGCGCCTGGAAGCGCAGCGTTCGATGGCGCAGATGCAGCAACTGCGCCTGAAGCAGACCCAGGTGCTGGCACCCGATGCCGGCGTGATCTCGGCGCGCAGCGCGACCGTCGGCGCGGTGCTGCCGGCCGGGCAGGAGTTGTTCCGCATGATCCGCCAGGGCCGGCTCGAGTGGCGCGGCGAAGTGGCGGGCAGCGACATGGCCGCGCTCAAGCCCGGCATGCCGGTCGTGGTGACGCCGGCCAACGGCGCCGGCCTGAAAGGCACGGTGCGCATGGTCGCGCCGACGGTCGACCCGCAGACGCGCAATGGCATCGTCTACGTCGACCTGCCGAACACCGGCACGGCCCGCGCCGGCATGTTCGCGCGCGGCGAATTCGAGGTCGGCAGCGGCTCGGGGCTGACGCTGCCGCAGAGCGCCGTGCTGTTGCGCGACGGTTTCAGCTACGTGCTGCGGGTCGGCACCGACTCGAAGGTCACGCAGGCCAAGGTCTCGGTCGGGCGGCGTGTCGGTGACCGCATCGAGATCACCGGCGGGCTCGACGCCGCGGCGCGTGTCGTCGCGGCCGGCGGGGGTTTCCTCGGCGACGGCGACACGGTGCGTGTGGTCGAGGCCGCGCCGGCCAAGGCGGTGGCTGCTGCCGCTGCGTCGGCGCCGAAGTGAGCGGAGCGGCACGATGAACGTTTCCGCCTGGTCGATTCGCAACCCGATCCCCGGGGTCCTGCTCTTCATCATGCTCACGCTGGTGGGCCTGATGGCGTTCAAGGCCATGAAGATCCAGAACTTCCCCGACATCGACCTGCCCACCGTCACGGTGACGGCGTCGTTGCCGGGCGCCTCGCCGGCGCAGCTCGAAACCGAGGTCGCGCGCAAGCTCGAGAACTCGATCGCCACGCTGCAGGGCCTGAAGCACATCTACACCACGGTGCAGGATGGCAGCGCGATCGTCACCGCCGAGTTCCGGCTCGAGAAACCCACGCAGGAAGCGATCGACGACGTGCGCGCCGCGGTCGCGCGGGTGCGCTCCGACCTGCCGGGCGACCTGCGCGACCCGGTCGTCACGAAGATGGAGCTGTCGGGCGCGCCGATCCTGACCTACACCGTCGCGTCGAGCCGCATGGACGACGAAGCGCTGAGCTGGTTCGTCGACAACACCGTCACCAAGAGCATGCTCAGCGTGCGCGGCGTCGGCGCGGTGTCACGCGTCGGCGGCGTGACGCGCGAAGTGCGGGTCGAGCTCGACCCGGCGCGGCTGCAGGCGCTCAACGCGACCGCCGCCGACATCTCGCGCCAACTGCGCCAGGTGCAGCAGGAAGCCTCGGGCGGCCGCACCGACGTGGGCGGCGCCGAGCAGTCGGTGCGCACGATCGCGACCGTCAAGTCGGCCGAAGAACTCGCGCGGCTCGAAGTCACGCTGAGCGACGGCCGGCGGATCCGGCTCGACCAGGTCGCGGTCGTCTCCGACACCGTCGCCGAAAAACGCTCGGCCGCTTTGTTGAACGGCAAGCCGGTGGTCGGTTTCGAGATCACCCGCACCCGTGGCGCCGGCGAAACCGAAGTGGCCGCCGGTGTGCGCGCGCAGCTCGAAACGATGAAGGCGGCGCACCCCGAGATCACCGTCACCGAGGCCTTCAACTTCGTCGACCCGGTGCAGGAGAACTACGACGGCTCGATGATCCTGCTGTTCGAAGGCGCCGCGCTCGCGGTGCTGGTGGTGTGGCTGTTCCTGCGCGACTGGCGCGCCACGCTGGTGTCGGCCACGGCCTTGCCACTCTCGATCATCCCGACCTTCGCGGTCCTGTACCTGTTCGGTTTCACGCTCAACGGCGTGACGCTGCTGTCGCTGTCGCTCGTGGTCGGCATCTTGGTCGACGACGCCATCGTCGAGATCGAGAACATCATGCGCCACCTGCGCATGGGCAAGAGCCCGTTCGACGCGGCGATGCAGGCGGCCGACGAGATCGGCCTGGCCGTGATCGCGACCACGTTCACGCTGATCGCGGTGTTCCTGCCGACCGCGTTCATGAGCGGCGTGCCGGGCAAGTTCTTCGTGCAGTTCGGCTGGACGGCGGCGATCTCGGTCTTCATCTCGCTGGTGGTCGCACGGCTGCTCACGCCGATGATGTCGGCCTACATCCTGAAAGCGCCGAAGAAGGAACACAAGGAAGGGCGCTGGCTCGAGATCTACATGCGCTGGGTCAAGGGCGCGCTGAAGCACCGCATCTGGACCACGATCGCGGCCACGGTGTTCCTGGTCGGCTCGTTCGCGCTGGTGCCGCTCTTGCCCACCGGCTTCATCCCGCCCGACGACCTGTCGCAGACGCAGGTGCAGATCTCGCTGCCACCCGGCGCCACCTTCGAGCAGACCTTCGCGGCCGCCGAAACGGCACGCGAGCTGGTGCAGAAGAACGAACACGTGAAGCTGATCTACACCGCGGTCGGCGGTGGCAGCACCGGCGCCGATCCGTTCGCGCCGAGCGGCGCGGCCGAAGTGCGCAAGGCCACGCTGACGATCAACATGACCCCGCGCGACGAGCGCAAGGGCGTGACCAAGCAGGCGATCGAAGCGCAACTCCGCGAAGCGGTCGAGGTGCTGCCGGGCGCGCGGGTGAAGGTCGGCTTCGGTGGCTCGGCCGAGAAATACATCCTGGTGCTGGCCGGTGAAGACGGCAACGCGCTCGGCCTGCACGCGCGCGAAGTGGAGCGCGAGCTGCGCACCATCCCCGGCATCGGCAACGTCACGTCGACGTCGAGCCTGGTGCGCCCCGAGCTGATCGTGCGGCCCGACTTCGCACGCGCCGCCGACCTCGGCGTCACGAGCGCGGCGATCGCCGACACGCTGCGCATCGCGACCGCCGGCGACTACGACCAGGCGCTGCCCAAGCTCAACCTGAGCCAGCGCCAGGTGCCGATCGTCGTCAAGCTCAAAGCCGATGCACGCACCGACCTCGACCTGCTCTCGCGCCTGGCCGTGCCCGGCGCGCGCGGGCCGGTGATGCTCGGCAACGTGGCCACGCTCAGCATCGAAAGCGGCCCGGCGCAGATCGACCGCTACGACCGCCAGCGCAACATCAACTTCGAGATCGAGCTGAACCAGCAGCCGCTCGGCGAAGTCGAAAAACACGCACTCGCGCTGCCCAGCCTGCAGAACCTGCCGCCCGGCGTGACGCAGACGACCGTGGGTGATGCCGAAGCGATGGGCGAACTCTTCGCCAGCTTCGGCCTGGCGATGCTGACCGGCGTGTTGTGCATCTACATCGTGCTGGTCTTGCTGTTCCACGACTTCGTGCAACCGGTGACGATTCTCTCGGCCCTGGTGCTCTCGATCCCGGGCGCGTTCCTCGCGCTCTTCATCACCCACACGGCGCTGTCGATGCCGTCGATGATCGGCCTGATCATGCTGATGGGCATCGCGACCAAGAACTCGATCCTGCTGATCGAGTACGCGATCATGGCGCAGCGCGACTTGGGGCTGACGCGCATGGAAGCGCTGCTCGACGCCTGCCACAAACGCGCGCGCCCGATCGTGATGACGACCATCGCGATGGGCGCCGGCATGATGCCGATCGCGCTCGGCCTGGGCACCGACCCGAGCTTTCGCGCGCCGATGGCGATCGTCGTGATCGGCGGGCTGATCACGTCGACCTTCCTCAGCCTGCTCGTGATCCCGGTGCTGTTCACTTTCGTCGACGACGTGGTGCAGTGGATGCGCAGGATCACGCACCGCAAGGCGCCGGCGCATCCGGCGGCGCCGGTGGTCGAGGCGCCCTGACCCGGGTCAGCCGCCGGCCAGGATGACCCGGTAGCGGGCAGGTTCGGTGGCCGAGCCCTCGGCCCGCTCGAAGCGCCCGCCGTGCACCGCGGCGATGCGTTGCACGACCTCGTGGCCGAGGCCCATGCCGAGGGTCGGCCGCGGCGCGAACTCGCTGGCGGCCTGCAGGCCCACGGCCCGGCCGTCGTCGCGCACTTCGAGCGCCGGCGGGTTCGCGGTCACGATCACCTGCACCGCCGTGCCGCGCGGTGTGTAGGCGAGTGCGTTGTCGATCAGGTTGCGCAGCGCGATCTCGACCAGCACCGGGTGGCCGCGTGCCGGGCAAAGCTCCGGCGCGTCGACCGACAGGTCGTGGCCGCTCAGGTACGCCGGCTGGCCGTACTCGGACGCCACGCCGCGTGCGAGCTCGGCCAGGTCGAGCGGCTGCATCGTGTCGGTCAGCTCGGCCCGGCGGGTGCGCGCCAATGCCAGCACGTGGGTCAACACGGCGCCGGCGCGCGCGGCCTCGTGTTCGACACGCGCCAACGCTTCGCTGCGCTCCGCCGGCGTCAAGGCACCGCGCAGCGAAGCGGCGTGCAGGCCGAGCGAGGCCAGCGGCGTGCGCAGCTCGTGCGCCACTTCGCTGGCGAGGTTGCGCTCGCGCGACAAGGCGGCGTTGTAACGTTCGATCAGCAGGTGGATGGCCTGCACGATCTCCCTGAACTCTTCGTGCGGCGGGGCCCGCAGCGCGGTGTCGTGATGGATGTCGAGCCGGTGCACCTGCTCGCTCAGGTCGAGCAGCGGGCGCAGGCCCTTGCGGATCGCCAGCACCAGCGCCAGCGCCACGATCGGCAGCAACCACAGCCCGGGCTCCGCGACCTGCCAGGCAATGTCGTCGGCCAGGTCGTCGCGCTCGGCCAGGCTCAGCAGCACGGCGACCTTGCGCTCGTGCCCCGGCCCGTCCCACTGCGAAAAGGCGCGCCAGCCCGCTGCGGGCTGGCCCAGCTGCAGCGTGGCGAAGCCTTCGTCGGGCCTGAACGCCGGCGTCGGCCCGTCGCCGATGCGCGACAGCACCTGGCCCTGGCCGTTCCACACCACGATGTTGAGCGAGCGCTGGTAGTCGTGGGCGTGCCGTTCGGTGGGCGCACCCGGCGCGCTGGCGCCCGGCCAGGGCCCCGGCGCGAACTCGCCGAGCCGCTGCGCCAGCAGCAGCGAGGCCACGCTCGCCAGGTGGCCGTCGGTCAGCTCGTCGGCCTCGTGCACGCCGGTGCGGTAGCCCACCACGATGAAGCTCGCCCACACCAGCAGCAGCGAGCCGAGCGCCCAGCCCAGCAGGTGCCGGAACAGGGAAGGCCGCAGTGTCATGGCGCGGGCTCCGGCGGCACGAAGTAACCCACGCCGCGCAGAGTGCGGATCACGCCGTCGCCGAGCTTCCTGCGCAGGTGGTGCACGTGCACTTCGATCGCGTTGCTGTCGAGCAGCTGCTCGAAGCCGTACAGGCTGGCTTCGATCTGCGTGCGCGACAGCACGCGCGGGCGCGCTTCCATCAGCGTGATCAGCACGCCGAATTCGCGTGTCGACAACTCGACCGCCTGGCCGCCACGGCGCACGCTGCGCGCCGCCGGATCGATTTGCAGATCACCCCAGCACAGCAGCGCCTGGGCGCGCCCGGCAAAGCGCCGGCGCAGCGCGCGCATGCGGGCGGCGAGCTCGCCGGCATCGAAGGGTTTGCTCACGTAGTCGTCGGCGCCGGTGTCCAGGCCGGCGATGCGCGAGGCGACCTGGTCACGCGCGGTCATGATCACGACCGGCGTGGCGGCGTCGGGCAGGGCACCGGCCGGCGCCGCGCGCAGGCGTTGCAGCACCTGCAGGCCGTCGCCATCGGCCAGGCCGAGGTCGAGCAGCACCATCTCGAACGGCTCGGCACACAGCGCCGCCCAGGCCGCGGCCACGCTCGGCGCGATGTCCACGGCCCAGCCTTCCTGGCGCAGCGCCAGCCCCAGGCCGTGGGCAATGCCTTCGTCGTCTTCCACCGCCAGTACCCGCATGCGAACGATTGTGCCCGCGGCGATCCGCTTAAGAGTGCCTTAAGCAGCGCTCCCGAGACTGCGCGGCATGACGATTCACCGTGCTCGTTCCGGGTGGCTCGCGCTCGCCCTGTTGTTCCTGCTGCTGGCCTGGGATGCTTCCACCCTGGACATGGCGCTCGCGCGCTGGTTCGGCGGACCGCAAGGTTTCCCGCTGCGCGACCACTGGCTGCTGACGCGTGTGCTGCACGACGCTGCGAAGGCGCTGGCCTGGGGCTTCGTGCTGCTGCTGTGCGCGGGCGTGGTGTGGCCGCGCGGGCCGATGCAGGCGCTGCCATTCGCACGGCGACTGCAGCTGCCGGCCACCGCGCTGATCGCCTCGCTCGTGACTTCGGCATTGAAGGGCGCGAGTGCCACGAGTTGCCCCTGGGACATGGCCGAGTTCGGCGGCGTGGCTCAGCACCTGTCGCACTGGGTCGGCTGGTTCGTGGCCGACGGCGGCGGCGGGCACTGTTTCCCGGCCGGCCACGCAACGACCGGTTTCGCTTTCGTCGGCGGCTACTTCGCGTTGCGCCCGCACCTGCCGCGCCTTGCACGCGGCTGGCTGGTGGTGGCGCTCGTTGCGGGTTTCACGCTCGGCGCGGTGCAGCAACTGCGCGGCGCCCACTTCATGAGCCACACGCTCTGGACGGCGTGGATCTGCTGGATGGTCGGCTGGCTGGCCGACCCGCTGTTCGCGGGCCACGCCGCCCGGCGAGCGTTGCCCACGGCCTGATCCGCAGCGCGGGCAGGGCCTGGTCAGACGTCGATGTTCCCCGCCCGCAACGCGTTCGTCTCGATGAAGTTGCGGCGCGGTTCCACCTCGTCGCCCATCAGCATCGTGAACACGCGGTCGGCTTCGAGCGCGTCGTCGATCTGCACGCGCAGCAGGCGGCGCACGGCCGGGTCCATCGTCGTTTCCCACAACTGCGAGGGGTTCATCTCGCCCAGGCCCTTGTAGCGCTGGCGGCCGACCGCCCCTTCGGCCTGTTGCAGCAGCCAGCTCATCGCTTCGCGGAAGTCGCTGACGCGGGCCTCTTTCTGGCGCTCGCCTTCGCCGCGGCGCACGACGGCATCGGTGCTCACCAGGCCGCGGAAGGTCTGGCCCGCCTGGCTCAGGGCTTCGTAGTCGGCGCCGTGCACGAAGTCGGCGGTGATCACGCTGCTCTTCACGTTGCCGTGGTGCATGCGGCTCACACGCAGGATGTGCTTGTCCATGCGCGCATCGAACTCGGCCGTGACTTCAGCGTCGTGCAGCGCAGCCTTCAAGGCGGTGGCCGAGGCTTCGGCGGCTTCGAGGGTGTCGATGTCGAGTGCCAGGCCGTTGGCCATCGCGCGCAGCGCTTCCACGTCCATCCAGTTCGACAGGCGTTCGACCACGTTCTTCGCCAGCACGTACTGGCGCGCCAGTGCCTCCAGCGCGTCGCCTTGCAACAGGGCGGCGCCGGGCACGCCGGTGTCGAGCTTGGCGTCTTTCAGCGCCACCTTGAGCAGGTAGGCATCGAGCTCGTGGCCGTCTTTCAGGTACTGCTCGTCTTTGCCGAGCTTGACCTTGTAGAGCGGCGGCTGCGCGATGTAGATGTGGCCGCGCTCGACCAGCTCGGGCATCTGCCGGAACAGGAACGTGAGCAGCAGGGTGCGGATGTGCGCGCCGTCCACGTCGGCGTCGGTCATGATGATGATGCGGTGGTAACGCAGCTTGTCGGGGTTGAAGTCGTCGCCGCCCATGCCCTTGCCGATGCCGGTGCCCAGGGCGGTGATCAGCGTCAGGATTTCATTGCTGGTCAGCAGCTTTTCGTAGCGCGCCTTTTCGACGTTCAGGATCTTGCCGCGCAGCGGCAGGATCGCCTGGAACTTGCGGTCGCGTCCCTGCTTCGCGCTGCCACCGGCCGAGTCGCCCTCGACGATGTAGATCTCGCACAGCGCCGGGTCTTTTTCCTGGCAGTCGGCCAGTTTGCCGGGAAGGCCCATGCCGTCGAGCACGCCCTTGCGGCGGGTCATTTCGCGCGCCTTGCGAGCGGCTTCACGGCCGCGCGCCGCGTCGATGATCTTGCTGCAGATCAGCTTGGCGTCGGTGGGGTTCTCTTGCAGGTAGTCGGTCAACGCCTTGCTGACCGAGTCTTCGACCGGCCCGCGCACTTCGCTGCTGACGAGCTTGTCCTTGGTCTGGCTGCTGAACTTCGGCTCGGGCACCTTCACGCTCAGCACGCAACACAGGCCTTCGCGCATGTCGTCGCCGGTGACTTCGACCTTGGCCTTCTTGGCCAATTCGTTGTCGTCGATGTACTTGTTGATCACGCGCGTCATCGCGGCGCGCAGGCCGGTCAGGTGGGTGCCGCCATCACGTTGCGGAATGTTGTTGGTGAAACACAGCACGTTCTCGCTGTAGCCGTCGTTCCACTGCATCGCCACGTCGGTGCTGATGGTCGTGCCCTGGTCGCTCTGCTTTTCACCGGCGGCACCGAAGACGGTCGGGTGCAACACCTTCTTGCCGGTGTTGATGAACTCGACGAAACCTTTCACGCCACCGGCATAGGCGAAGGTGTCTTCCTTGTTGTTGCGCTCGTCGACGAGGCGGATCTTCACGCCGTTGTTCAGGAAGCTCAGCTCGCGCAGCTTCTTCGCGATGATGTCGTAGTGGAAATCGATGTTCGAGAAGATTTCCAGGTCGGGCAGAAAGTGCACTTCGGTGCCACGCTTCTCGGTCTCGCCGGTGATCTTCATGGGTGACACTTCAACACCGTCGCGCAGCTCGATCACGCGGTCTTGCGGAATGCCCTGCTTGAACTCCATGAAGTGCGTGAGGCCGTCGCGGCGCACGATCAGCCGCAGCCACTTCGACAAACCGTTGACGCAGCTCACGCCCACGCCGTGCAGGCCCCCCGAGACCTTGTAGCTGTTCTGGTTGAACTTGCCGCCGGCGTGCAGTTCGGTCAGCGCGATCTCCGACGCCGAGCGCTTGGGCTCGTGCTTGTCGTCCATCTTCACGCCGGTCGGGATGCCGCGGCCGTTGTCGGTCACGCTGATCGAGTTGTCGGAGTGGATCGTGACGACGATGTCGTCGCAGTAACCGGCGAGTGATTCGTCGATCGAGTTGTCGACCACTTCGAACACGAGGTGGTGCAGGCCGGTGCCGTCGGAGGTGTCGCCGATGTACATGCCGGGGCGCTTGCGCACCGCTTCCAGGCCTTCGAGGATCTGGATGCTGCCTTCGCCGTAAGCGGCACTGTCGGCCGCATGCGCGATCGTTTCTGCCGCCTTCTTGCTGGCAGCGGCGTCGTCTTCGGGGGTGTTCTGGGTATCGCTCATCGGGGTTTCACACTCACGGTTCGGGCCACGTTCGATCGACGTTGCGCCCCATCAAAAGCAGTGAAGCGGGCCGAAGCCCGCTTGGTTGTTTGCTGAGTTAAGCCTGCGCTAGATGCGCATCGGCATCACCACGTACTTGAAGCCGGCCTGTTCGGGCACGGTGATCAAGGCGCTCGAGTTGGTGTCTTGCAGCTCGAGCTTGATCATCTCGACGCTCATGTTCATCAGCGCATCGATCAGGTAGGTGACGTTGAAGCCGATCTCGATGCTGTCGCCGGCGTAGTCGATCTCGAGCTCTTCCTTGGCCTCTTCCTGTTCGGCATTGCTCGACGCGATGCGCAAGGTGCCGGGTTCGATGTTGACACGCACACCCTTGAATTTTTCGCTCGTCAGGATCGCGGCGCGCTGCAGGCTGGCGAGGAACGGCGCACGTCCCAACGTCACGTGGTTCTTGTGGTTCTTCGGGATCACGCGGTTGTAGTCGGGGAACTTGCCCTCGACCAGCTTGGTCACGAACTCCATGCCGCTGAAGCTGAATTTGGCCTGGTTGCCGGCGAAGCGCATCTCGATCGGCGTGTCTTCGTCTTTCAGCAGGCGCTGCAGTTCGAGCACGGTCTTGCGCGGCAGGATCACTTCCTGTTTCGGGATCTCGACATCCAGCGTGGCCTGCGCCAGCGCGAGACGGTGGCCGTCGGTCGCGACCAGCGTGAGGTTCTTGCCTTCGGCGACGAACAGGATGCCGTTCAGGTAGTAGCGGATGTCGTGCACCGCCATCGCGAAGTGCACCTGGTTGATCAGGCCCTTCAGCGCCTTCTGCGGCACGCTGAACATCGGCCCGAAGTCGGCGGCTTCCTGCACCAGCGGGAAGTCGTCGCTCGGCAGCGTCTGCAGCGTGAAGCGGCTTTTGCCACCCTGCAGCGTCAGCTTGTTCTGGTTCGCTGTGAGCGTGACCACCTGGTCGGTCGGCATCGACCGCAGGATGTCGATCAGCTTGCGCGCACCCACGGTGGTCGCGAAGTTGCCGCCGTCACCACCGAGCTCGGCACTGGTGCGCACCTGGATCTCGAGGTCACTGGTCGTCAGCTCGAGCTGCGGCCCGGTCTTGCGGATCAGCACGTTGGCGAGGATCGGCAAGGTGTGGCGCCGCTCGACGATTCCGGCCACCGCTTGCAGGGCGCTCAAAACTTTTTCCTGTGCTGTCTTCAAGACAATCATTTGAACCTCTCAACTTGGTCGTAATAGTAGAGCGAGCCACTTTCTGTGGACAAGGCCATTTTCGCCTGCCCGATCAGGCACTTAGCTTGCCGGAAACCATGGGGGCGAAGACCCGGTTTGCGAAAGCGCGAACAACAACAACTTCACCGGAACGCCGGCGCCTGTGGACAGCTCGGTGCTTGTTCCAAAGTTGTCCCCAGCCTTGTTGCTTGACAGCCGCTGCATTCGTGTTCATCCCTTGAGCGTTTGTTCGAGCACGTGCAGCTGCTGATTCAGCTCGGTGTTCTTCTGCCGTTCGGCGCCGATCTTGCGCACCGCGTGCAACACCGTGGTGTGGTCGCGCCCGCCGAACAGCTCGCCGATCTCGGGCAGGCTCTTCTGGGTCATGTCCTTGGCCAGGTACATCGCGATCTGGCGCGGCCGCGCAATGCTCGCCGGGCGCTTCTTGCTGTACATGTCGGCGACCTTGATCTTGTAGAAGTCGGCCACTGTCTTCTGGATGTTCTCGACCCCGATCTGGCGGTTCTGGATCGACAACAGGTCTTTCAGCGCCTCGCGCGCCAGCCCGATGTTGATTTCCTTGTGGCTGAAGCGCGAGTACGCGAGGATCTTGCGCAGCGCGCCTTCAAGTTCGCGCACGTTGGCACGCACGTTCTTCGCGACGAAGAAGGCCACGTCTTCGGGCATCAGCGTCGCTTCGAGCTCGGCCTTGCGCATCAGGATCGCGACGCGCATTTCGAGCTCGGGCGGTTCGATCGCGACCGTCAGCCCGGCGTCGAAGCGCGACGTGAGGCGCTCGTCGATGTCCACCAGCCCTTTCGGGTAGGTGTCGCTGGTCATGATGATGTGGGCCTTCTTGGCCAGCAGCGCTTCGAAGGCGTTGAAGAACTCTTCCTGCGTGCGCTCCTTGCCGGCGAAGAACTGCACGTCGTCGATCAGCAGCAGGTCGAGCTGGTGGTACTTGGCCTTCAGCTCGTCGAAGGTCTTGCGCTGGTAGTTCTTCACCACGTCGGTGATGAACTGCTCGGCGTGCAGGTAGAGGATGCGCGCGTCGGGCTTGTCGGCCAGCAGCGCGTTGCCCACCGCGTGGATCAGGTGGGTCTTGCCCAGGCCCACGCCGCCGTAGATGAACAGCGGGTTGTACATCTGCCCCGGCGCGCCGGCCACGTGCAAAGCGGCGGTGCGCGCCATCTGGTTGGCGCGGCCGGGCACCAGCGTGTCGAAGGTCAGTACGGGGTTCAGGCGGCTGCGTGACGGCAACACGGCCGTTTGCAGCGGTGCCACGGCCACGCTGTTGCGCCCGGTGGGCAGGACAAGGCCTTTCAAGGCTTGCGAAGAAACAGTGGCAGCCGATGCCATGACAGCGTGTTGGGCACCGGGCTGTGCATCGCGTGTGGCCAGTGTCACGTCAAGACGCACGTGTTTCCCGGCCAGCTCGGCGAGCACGGCTTCGATTCGCCCGGCGTACTGGTTGCGAATCCAGTCGAGCTTGAATCGATTGGGCACGCGCAAGGTGACCACGACACCGAGCTCACCCTGGTCGGTGACTTCGGCCGCGGGCAGCGGGCGTATCCAGGTGTTGAATTGTTGTTCGGGCAGCTCGGCGGCGAGGCGCTCGCAGCCGCGCTGCCAAAGGTCAGCGCTCATTTGTGGAAAAGTTCTTCTGTGGAGCGGGCGAATTGTACGTTGTGCGGACGTTGAATCGACAGTTATCCACAGTTGAGAAGCTGGCTCGAAAGGCCCTGCAACACACCACCCCGCGGCGTAAGTCATTGACGGGCAAGGGTGTTTTTGGTGTAATAGTGGGTTTCCCGGAGCTCAGAGCACCTTTGCCGTTTCGCGCAACCCGGCGTGGCGGTTTTTCCGGTGGTCGCGCCATCATCGGCAGGCTGGGCCTCCCATCAAACTACATTTCAGACAGAGTCGAGCAGATCATGAAACGCACCTACCAAGCCTCCAAAGTCCGCCGTGCCCGCACCCATGGATTTTTGGTCCGCATGAAGTCGCGCGGAGGCCGGGCGGTGATCAACGCGCGCCGCGCCAAGGGCCGCAAGCGCCTGGCAGTCTGAGGCCGGCGCCGCCTGCCGCGTCTCGCGCCCTGCCCGATCACCGGATGCGCGGCCTGGCCGCAACCACCCCGTGATTGGCCGCCTTTTGCGTTCCGCTGACTTCGAGCGCGTGCTGCGCACCCGGACCCGGGCGAGCAGCACGCACTTTGCCGTTCACCATGTGGCTGACCGGCCCAGCCGGCCGCACAAATCCGCCTCGGCCGATGAGTTATCAACAGACACTGCACCAATTCTGGTCGAACCTGTGGATGACTTTCGCGCACACGCCCCGGAAAGCCTGTGGCTCGGCGCCGTGGTGCCCAAACGCCATGCTCGCCGCGCCGTGACGCGTACGCTGCTGAAGCGGCAGATCCGCTCGGTGGTCGACGCACGCGCCGATGCCCTGCTCGGCGGCCTGTGGGTGGTGCGCCTTCGTGCGCCGTTCGACAAGGCCCGGTTTCCCAGTGCGGCGTCCGACGCACTCAAACAGTGTGCCCGTGAAGAGCTCGAGTTGTTGTTGAGTGCTGCCGCGCTGCGCGCCGCCAGACGCTGAACCCGAAGACGAACGATGGCGACCACGAACCTCAGCTTGCCGCAGCGCGCCCTGATGGCGTTGGTGCGCAGCTACCGCTTCTTTTTGAGCCCTTGGCTCGGCAGCGCTTGCCGTTTCGAGCCGACCTGTTCTGTGTATTCGCTGCAAGCGATTGAAGCTCATGGCGCCGCCGCGGGCACTTACATGACCTTGCACCGGCTGTCCCGTTGCCAGCCCTGGTGTGAAGGTGGGCACGACCCGGTGCCCACGTTGCCCCCGGCGCTGTTTCGATCTTTTTCTGCCGGCGTGCCTGCGCACTCCGGCACCGCCTCTTCTCCCTCGACCGACAAGACCTCCCCATGACCGATATGCGCCGCACCCTGCTGTGGGTGGTGTTCTCCATGTCCCTGTTCCTGATCTGGGACGCCTGGAACAAGCACAACGGGCAACCGTCGCTGTTCAGCCCGGCGCCGGCCAAGGTGGCTGCGCCGGCGGCGTTGCCGCCCGCAGGCGCCTTGCCACAGCCGGCGTTGGCCGGCGCTGCCCCTGCCGCCGCACCCGCCCCCGCGCCCGGTTCGGCCCCCGTGGTCGCAGAACAGGCCACGATCGTCACCGACGTGGTGAAGGCGACGCTCAGCGGCGCCGGCGGCACGATCACGCGGGTCGAACTGATCAACTACGCCGATCACTTCGAGCCGGAGTGGTACGAGCCGCTGCTGGCCCTGTTCGGCCGCACGACCGTGGCGCCGCCGAAGAAAGACGTGGTGCTGCTCGACGCCAGCCCGAACCGCCTGTACCTCGCCGAAACCGGGCTGATCCCGGCCGCCGGCGGCACCGGCCTGCCGAACCACCACACCTTGATGACGCTGCTGCCCGGCGAACGCAGCCTCAAGCCCGGCGAGAACACGCTGCAGGTGCAGTTCGCATCGCCGGTCGTGGGTGGCGTCAAGCTGGTCAAGACCTACACCTTCAAACGTGGCGACTACGTGATCGACGTGAAGAACGAGGTCGTGAACGAATCGGGTGCCGCGGTGTCGCCGCGCCTCTACCTGCAACTGGTGCGCGACGGCATCCCGCCGCCCGGCGAATCGGCCTTCTATTTCACCTTCACCGGCCCGTCGATCGACGACGGCAACAAGTTCCAGAAGGTCGAGTTCAAGGAAATCGAAAAGCGCGGCCCAACCGACAAGCCCGACCACACGACCCAGTCCGACGCCGGCTGGGTGGCGATGGTGCAGCACTACTTCGCCTCGGCCTGGCTGATCGACAAGGCCGACGGCAGCAAGCAGCCGCGCGAATACTTCACCGGCAAGGCCGACGTGACCAACCCGGCCACCAGCCAGACCGCGCGGGTTTATTCGGTCGGCATGTTCGTGCCGCTCGGTGAGCTGGCGCCCGGCGCCACCAAGAGCTTCGACGCCAAGCTGTTCGTCGGCCCGCAGGAAGAAGAAAAGCTCGCCAGGCTCGCGCCGCGCCTGGAGCTGGTGAAGGACTACGGCATCTTCAAGATGCTGGCCGAGCCGCTGTTCTGGCTGCTCACGCAACTGCACAAGATCCTGGGTAACTGGGGTTGGTCGATCGTCGGTCTGGTGGTGCTGCTGAAGATCGCGTTCTACTGGCTCAACGCCAAGGCCTACGGCTCGATGGCCAAGATGAAGGCCGTGAACCCGAAGATCACCGAAATGCGCGAGCGGCTCAAGGACAAGCCACAGCAGATGCAGCAGGAAATGATGCGCATCTACCGCGAGGAAAAGATCAACCCGCTCGGCGGCTGCCTGCCGATCCTGGTGCAGATGCCGTTCTTCATCTCGCTGTACTGGGTCTTGCTGTCGACCGTCGAGATGCGTGGCGCGCCCTGGATCGGCTGGATCACCGACCTCTCGACCAAGGACCCGTACTTCATCCTGCCGATCCTGATGACGCTCACCAGCCTGCTGCAGACCTGGCTGAACCCGACCCCACCCGACCCGGTGCAGGCCAAGATGATGTGGATCATGCCGCTGATCTTCTCGGTGATGTTCTTCGTCTTCCCGTCGGGGCTGGTGCTGTACTGGCTGACCAACAACATCCTGTCGATCGCGCAGCAGTACCTGATCAACAAGCGCCTGGGCGTGCTCGGCAAATAGCCGCGCCACCGGCGCCGCCACAGAATGCCTCGCCCTGTGCGGGGCATTTTTCATTCAGGCCTGCGCGAGAATCGAAGCATGCTGCCGCGCCACCAGGACCCCATCGTCGCCGTCGCCACGGCCAGCGGGCGCGGCGCGGTCGGCATCGTGCGCGCGTCGGGCCGCGACTTGCGTGCGTTGATCGACGCGCTGTGCGGCCGCCCGCTCGAAGCGCGCCGCGCCACCTACCTGCCCTTCGCCGACGGCGCCGGCGGGGTGATCGACCAGGGCCTGGCGATCCACTTCCCGGCACCGCACTCCTACACCGGCGAAGAGGTGCTCGAGCTGCAGGCGCACGGCGGCCCGGTCGTGCTGCAGCTGCTGCTGGCACGTTGCCTCGAAGCCGGCGCGGCGATCGGCCTGCGCCTGGCCGAGCCGGGTGAGTTCACGCAGCGCGCGTTCCTCAACGACAAGCTCGACCTGGCGCAGGCCGAGGCGGTCAGCGACCTGATCGAAGCCAGCACCGAAGCGGCGGCACGCTCGGCTGGGCGCTCGCTGAGCGGCGCCTTCTCGTCCGAGATCAACGGCCTGCGTGACCGGCTGGTGGGGCTGCGCATGCTGGTCGAAGCCACGCTCGACTTCCCCGAAGAAGAGATCGACTTTCTCGAGAAAGCCAACGCCCGGGGCCGCCTCAACGACATCCAGGACAGCGTGGCAGCGGTGCTCGATCGCGCGCGCCACGGCGCCTTGCTGCGCGAAGGCATCAAGGTCGTGATCGCAGGGCAACCCAACGTGGGTAAGAGTTCGCTGCTCAACGCCCTGGCGGGCGCCGAGCTGGCGATCGTCACGCCGATCGCCGGCACCACGCGCGACAAGGTCAGCGAAACGATCCAGATCGAAGGCGTGCCGGTGCACGTGATCGATACCGCCGGCCTGCGTGACTCCGACGACGAGGTCGAACGCATCGGCATCGCGCGCAGCTGGAATGAGATCGAAGGTGCCGACGCGGTGCTCTTCATGCACGACCTCACGCGCCTCGGCGCGCCGGGCTACGACGCCGGCGAAGCGCGCATCGAAAGCCGCCTGCCCGCCACGCTGAAGAGCGCGAACCGCCTTCTGCACGTGTTCAACAAGGCCGACGCCGCGCCGGCCGCCGGCACCGGCCTGGTGATCTCGGCGCGCACCGGCGAAGGCATCGAGGCCTTGCGCCGCCAACTGCTCGAACTGGCGGGCTGGCACGCGCAACCCGAAGGTGTCTTCATCGCCCGCACCCGTCACGTGCAGGCGCTGCGCCGCACCGGCGAACACCTGCAGCGCGCGCAAGCCCAGGCGGCGCGTGCCGACGCCGCGCTCGACCTGCTGGCCGAAGAGCTGCGCCTCGCGCACGACGCGCTCGGCGAGATCACCGGCGCATTCACACCCGACGATCTGCTCGGCGAAATCTTCAGCCGTTTCTGTATCGGGAAATAGTCTGAATTCCAACGATGTCCAAAGAGAACTTTTATTGCCCCGTAAGCCATTGTTTTCCATGGTACTTTTGTTCCACTGAGGTACACGGGCGTTCGACCAGAGCCGACGTCCAACGTGTACACCTCCGGGAACACATGCAAAGGTGAACTCGCCACCTCGACTTATGTGTACACGGAACCCAAACCATGACGATGACCGATACCGCTATCAAGGCCCTGAAACCCAAGGCAAGCCGCTATACCGTTTCGGATGAAAAAGGTTTGGTGTTGGAGGTATTCCCCACGGGTGGGATGCTGTGGCACTACCGCTATCGGCTCAACGGCAAACAGGAGCGCGTGACGCTCGGCCGCTACCCTGCGTTGTCGCTCAAACTGGCGCGTGGGCAGCGCGATGACCGCGCAACACAGGTGGCGCTGGGCCAGTCGCCTGCGCAGCAGAAGCAGCTCGCGAAAGTCGCAGCGGCGGACCTGACCAGCGTTGCGGACTTCGGCGAGCGGTTCTTCCGCGAGATCGTGGCCAAGGACCGGAAGAACGTGAGCATTCCGCGCCGCTACTTCGACAAGTCAATTGTCCCCGCCATAGGCTCGAAGGCTGTTCGTGACGTGACCACGGAGGATGTGCGCGCGATCATCTGGAAGAAGAAGGACGAGGGCTTCGACGCTGCCGCTGGCGAGATTCGCGGCGTTTTGAAGCGCCTGTTCGACTACGCGCAGACGGCCGGTCTCGCGACGACGAACCCGGTACTGGCCCTTCCAATGCGGCACGTCCACAAGGCGAAGTCACGCGAGCGGGCACTGTCGCCGGATGAAGTCGGGGCCTTTCTGAAGGCCGCCTTCGAGTCCAATATTCGGCGCCAATTCAAGGTCGGCCTGCATCTCATCCTGCTGACGATGGTTCGCAAATCCGAACTGCTATTGGCTCGTTGGGACTGCGTGGACTTCGAGCAAGCCGAGTGGCACATTCCGGCCGAAAACTCCAAGACCGGCAAGCCGCACATCGTGTACTTGTCGCGCCAGTCAGTCGCGCTGTTCAAGGAGTTGCAGGCTCTGGCCGGCGGTAGTGCGTTGGTACTGCCGGGGCGTGGAAGCCTGACCAAACCATTCGCGCACAACGCCATCAACACGGCCTTGAAGACGGCCCTGCAAGGCCAGGCCATCCCCGCCTTCACCGTCCACGACCTGCGCCGCACGGCATCGACGCTGCTGCACGAAAACGGCTGGCCTTCGGATGTGGTCGAAAAGGCTCTGAACCACACCATCGGAGGCGTGCGCGGCGTGTACAACCGGGCGGAATATGCATCGCAGAGGCGCGAGATGCTGCAGTTCTGGGCCGACTTTGTCGGTCAACTGCTGACCACCGGCAAGGTGATTTTGGGGCGCTTCAAGCAAGTTGCCTGACTGGGCAAGTTTTTACCTGTCGTCGCAGGACGAGCTCGGCGTCAGCAGGCCTCTGAGACAGTTTTCATCCTCAGCGAACGCGAAGGGTATGTGTGAGTTCTGGAATCATCGTCTACACGCTCGCTGAGCAAGCAATCGATGCATTGGCGGCACATAGACCGGGGGCCGAGTGGGAAATCCTATCCGCGCTGGCGTCCGCAGTCTTGAACGGCGATGAGATTGATCCGAAGTTTCAAGCCGTCGCCAATTCTGTCCTGCTGAAGGCCATCCTCTCAGGGAAGTTGCCGCCCCGCGCCAAGGGGCGACCTCCAGCGGAGTTAGATGAAAGTTGGGCAATCGCGATCAGGTACTTTGATCTTCGGGACGCGGGCGCCTCTTACTCGGACGCGGTTACAGAGCTGTCGAACGTGCACCACAAGGATGCTCGGCACATCATGCGGCTGGTAGCGCGAGGAAGGTCAGCTGTTCGGGACACGAAGGAACTGCGAGACCAGGAACGGGCGAGCTTGGAAGTCATGCGCAGCTTGCAAACTGGGGACGGTCCAGACCCCTACATCACACTGCTTGAGGCCATTCTGGCGGAAGGTCGTGCAGTCGATCTATCAGCGGTGGCCGTGGAACGGCTCGAGGCGGCTCTTCGCAACGCCACGGGCACAACTGACACGAAGTGAGTGCCACATCTCGTCAGTGACGCCCAGTTGACGGTTGACGAGCATTCGCCCAGGTTCCCGGGCATTCCGGGGCCGCCTAACAAGGGCGAAAATGGCACAGCATCTCAAGACCTTACTGACAATTCTGCGGCGCAAGCAGGTCGAGGCCGCGACCGGTTACTCGCGTTCGACGATCTACCTCCGTATGTCGCAGGGCCTCTTCATCAGGCCCGTGAGGCTCGGCGCGCGGGCGGTCGGCTTTCCGGCGGGGGAAGTGGCGGCACTGAACGCGGCCCGCATCGCAGGCAAGGCGGACGCGGACATTCGCACTCTTGTCTTCAAACTGGAGGCGGCCCGCACTGAGTCGCCGTCGGCTTGATGTGCCGCCAGCTGATCGGCGCGATCGCCACGCGGGCAGCGAAGGTTCTCCGTCTCTTCAATCGGCACGACGGCGCCGCCGGACAGATCGGCAGCGAAAGGGATCTGACCCTGCTCACCACGTATGGCGACGACGGCGCGAGCAAATTCGGCCTGCCGGAGGTGCACTATGTCTGAGCGCGCTGCCGCCCAAGTCAAGCCAAAGCGGAATGACGTCCGCCCCATGTCGAGCAACTTCCAAAGCTTCGCGTTTAACCGCGATCTGCTCCCTCACCCGAGCGATTACTACACAGCCGAAGGCATAAAGCTGCTCGGCACCGGGGGCTGGCGGAACGCCTTGTGCCCGTTCCACAAAGACACGAAGCCCTCCATGCGGGTGTTCTTCGAGACCGGCGCCTTCCGCTGCATGAGCTGCGGCGCTCGCGGCGGCGACGTTCTCGCCTTCCACATGTTGCGGCACCGTCAGCGTTTCATCGACGCTGCGAAGGCGCTGGGCGCATGGGGGGTGGCGAAATGACCGATCCGCACGAGACCCCAAAGGCAGCGGCCAGGCGGCTGGCCGCTGGCGCTATACGCGACGGTTTCATTCCCGAAGCACTTCACGCGTACACCGAACGCGATGGCAATCCGCTGTACTGGCGGATCCGTGCGAAGAACGCGCAGACGGGTGAGAAGTGGATTCGGCCCATGAAGCGCGTCGGTCAGACCTATGTACTGGGCGAGCCGACCGCCGACGAGCAGCCTACCGGCAAACCGTTGTACCGGCTGCACCACCTGAACGCACAACCGGGCGCCGTGGTGATCGTGACTGAGGGCGAGCACAAGGCCGACAAGTTGGCTGCCTTGGGCCTGGTGGTGACGACCTCCGGCGCGGCCGACTCGGCTGAAAGGGCTGATTGGGAGCCGTTGACCGGGCGGGACGTGCGGATCTGGCCAGACCATGACGACGCCGGCCAACGGTACGCTGAAGCGGTGGCGAAGAAGCTGGCGCCCCTGGGTTGCGATGTGCGTGTCCTCGACGTCGCGGCGCTCGGTCTCGACATCAAGGGTGACGCGGCCGACTGGTTGACGACAAACCCCGCGGCCACAGCGATCGATGTTTTGGCGCTGGCGTGCAAAGAAGGCGCCCGAGCAGAACTTGAAGCCGATGAACAGGTCAAGCCTGAAAGCGGGTCTGCAAGATCGCCCGCGGTGTCAGTGCCGGTTGTCGTTGCCACAGGCGGTGCACCGTCCGACACGTCCAACACCGGCAACAAGAGCGGCCCCAAGTTCACGCTGACCGTAGGCGGCGTGCATCACATAGGCCTGGACAAGAACGGCGCCGAGATGGCGCCTACTTGGGTGTGTTCGCCGCTCGGCGTTATTGCCAAGACGAGAGACACCAAGAGTGGTGCGTGGGGTCGGCTGCTGGAATGGTTCGACGACGACGCCGTGCGCCACCAGTGGGTCATGCCGTTGGAGCTGCTTGAAGGCGACGGCATCGATGTGCGCAAAGAGCTGGCCAGCAAAGGGCTGCGGATGGGCGCGAGCCGGATCGCGAAGGAGCAGCTCGCCATGTACATCAAAGTGTGGCCGGTCGATCCCCGGGCGCGCTGCGTCGAACGTCTGGGCTGGCACGGTGCGGTGTATTTGCTGCCGACAGAAACGATCGGCAACGCGGACGAAATCGTCGTCTTCCAGAACGCGCACTCCGTCGAGCCGGCATTCGCGTTGGTCGGCACGGCGGACGCCTGGCGGAAATCGGTTGGTGCGCTGGCCGCTGGAAACACCCGTATTGCGTTTGCCATTTCGGTCGCCTTTGCGGGCGCCCTGGCCGGCATCGTGAGTGAAGACTCCGGCGGGTTTCACCTGCGCGGCAAATCGTCGTCAGGCAAGTCCACGGCGCTGAAAGCGGCGGCCTCGGTGTGGGGTGATCCGACAACCTATCCGCGTGTCTGGCGGGCGACGGCGAACGGCCTGGAAGGCTTGGCGGCGCTGCACAACGATGGCCTGCTGATCCTTGACGAGCTGAGTCAGTGCGACCCGAAAGAGGCCGGCGAGTCGGCCTACTTGCTGGCCAACGGGCAGGGCAAGACCCGCGCGAACCGCACCGGTGCGGCAAGGGCAGTGCAGAAGTGGCGCTTGCTGTTTCTGAGCGCAGGCGAGGAGTCGCTTTCCGCATTGATGGCGCGTGTCGGGCGCACGGCGAATACCGGACAGCAGATCCGTCTGGCCGACTTCGACGCCGATGCAAACGCCGGCATGGGTGCCTTTGAGAAGCTGCATGGCCATCCTTCGCCGGCCGCGCTGGCGCTGGCGATCAAGGACGCAGCGGCGCAAGCGCACGGTGCGGTCGGCGTGGCCTGGCTTCGGCACATTGTTCAAGACCGCGTGGAACTGGTGGACTTCATTTCGGACGGTATGCGCCAGTTCGTGGCCGAGGTTGTCCCGCTGGGTTCTGTCGGGCAGGTTGAGCGCGTGGCGCGGCGCTTTGCGTTGGTCGCCGTGGCCGGTGAGCTCGCCTCGCACTACAACCTGACTGGTTGGGAGCGTGGCGAGGCCGATCGTGCGGCGAAGGCCTGCTTCGCATCCTGGCTTGAAGGCTTTGGCGGCACCGGAAACCGCGAGGAACGCGATGTGCTGGCCCAGGTACGCGGCTTCTTCGAGGCGCACGGAGCCAGCCGATTCGAGGACGTGGCCTCGATCGAGGATCGCCGGATCATCAACCGAGCCGGCTTCTACCGTACCGATGCCAACGGTGCGCGTCAGTACTTGGTGTTGCCCGAATCGTTCAAGACCGAATTGTGCAAGGGCCGCGACTGGAAGGCCGCTGAAAAGCTGCTGGTGGCAATGGGCTGGATCGAGCCTGGCGGCGACGGCCGGTCGACACAGAAGCCGCGCTTGCCCGGCATCGGCACCGGGGCGCGGGTCTATGTGTTTACCGGCAAGGTGTTGGAGGGCGAAGAATGAATCTCGACTTCACAGCACTGTCGGCCACCGCGCCGACGCGACCCAGCGGGAACGCGCGGGGACAAGTGGGGACATTGGGGACACCAGCACTCATGCGGGTTCCGGGGCATCGCGGCGGTGGGGACACGGCGGGGACTTGCGGGGACGAGGGACAGGGCACGCCCGGCCCAGGTCTTGATCCAGGCGTTGCCTGTTACCGAGACCCCTCCTGTCCCCAAGCGTCCCGATGGTGTCCCCATACGCTGCCGGCCCGGGAACCCAATGAAATCAACGTGTCCCCCGTGTCCCCACCTGTCCCCGGACTTTTGGCTCGTCGCCCCATCACCGAGGAATTCGACCGCGAAGCCTTCGAGGAACGGGCCGCGATCATGGAATTCGATGGCGGCATGACGCGGGCCGATGCCGAGGCTGCATCTCTGTTGTGTGGCTCGACGTGAATCAACAAAAGAAGGCAATCATGACGACCAATCCCAGCAAGGCGCTGGCCACCAAGACGGTGCTGGTGGCCAAGTTTCCACGACCGCCTGACAAGGAACTGGCAGACGCGATGGCTGTGCTGGCCTTGCGCCCCAGTGCGAACGCGGCGGCCGTGGTGGTGCAATACGCTGAGGACTTCGGAGAGCAGGACATCGGCGCGTTGGCCGACGCCCTTTCGGCCAGTATGGAGGCCACTGGCGCCGGCGACATGCGCCGCGCCGAGGACATGCTGCTTGGCCAGGCGCACGCGCTGCAGGCCATCTTCTTGAACTTGGCGCGGCGGGCAGTTAGCTGAAGCGGCTCACGACAAGCGCCTGCGTAGCTCCTCGACTACTGCATGGATCGGTGTCAGGTCGCTCCGTTTGATGGGCTCCAGATCCTGCCATTTCAGCTTGCGCTGGTGAATGAAGGCCGCAGTCCTCAGGTTCGCAATAGTCGCGCACTCCAAGCCGTCCCGAAACGCCGTGTTGGCGACGTGGAAGCAGTCGCTAATAGTGCGCAGGCCGCGGCGGCAACCGTCGTAAGTTTGGCAGAACCGCCAGACTTCGTCATAGCCGGCGCCGGGCGGCGGTAGGTGGTGGAGTTCCAATTCTTCGTCATCGAGCAGTGCGGCGCCATCATCGTTCGTGGGCGCGGTCGCACCACCATCTGGTACGGGTGGCGGCAGCACTGTCGCCCCCTGTCTTGGCAAAAAGTCCATGCCACCGTACAGAGCAGGCAGGTGTCCATGCTCGGCCGCCCCAAGGACCGCTGTGAACCAGCCCGCATATCCCCAGTCCGGTCCAGCGGATGCAGCCGCGATATCCGGAAGTCTCTGGATGAACTTGGTGGCCAGCGCGCGTGCGTCGTCGGCTGCGCAGTCGGGCCAGTCAAAGTAGTTTGTGCTCTCCCGGGTCGAATAGACGGGGACCTGCGCTATGTTCAGCGGTGTCCAGCCGTCCGCCGAAATCGCGGCTGCTGGTGCCAAGTGGCAACGCCACTCGATATCGTCTGCTGATTTACCGACGCATACGCGCAGGCGCTGGAATCCCGCTTTGTGTAGTTCGTGAATCATCGCCAACAGCCGCTGCGCTCGGCGCAAGGTAGCGTCCGCCGGCACCGCACGCGACACAGCCCACGTCCGAAACGAAGGCTCGTCTGGAGGATTGGCGGTTCCTGGCGCTACATATCCGGGTTGCGGTCGTATCGTGTCTTGGGCGACGCCTTCGGGCGTGACCAAGTCCCAGCGCGAGGTGTCTTCCGAGTAGCCATGAAACGCCCGAGGAACTTGGCCCCGATCAAGGGCGTGCTCCAGCAGCACGAGCCAGCGTCGCATCGCCTCGGTAGGGTGCCCCGCGCATTGAGCCTTCACGGTGGTCGGTACGCTCACCATGATTGCCTCTCCCAACGCCTTTGCGCTCACATTGGCGCGGACCGCTCCTCCGCAGTGGTTGGCGAGGTAACGCGTGCCATCCGCTGTCGAGTACCGAAAGAACGCCTGTGAAGGCCTTCCCTGCGGCTGGAATTCGCAGCGCCAACAAGCGCCTGAGGACGATTCGTAGGGCAAGAGGGCCAGTCGGCCATATCCGTTGCGAATCAGCCAAATGCCTGCCCGTACGATCGTCTCGGGTGCTGTCATCAGAAGCCCTAAATTGCGATGGCCTGGACTATCGTCGAATTGGTCGCCGCGAGGATGTATGGTTGGCAGAGAGTGAGGGAGTGACGGATCAATGCCGTGTACACGTCCGGGTACACACTCCTTCTGCTTCATCCGAAAAGACCGTGTTCATGCGGCCTAGCGCCCATTTGCTACATCCTGTATCGAAACCCGCGTCAAAAATCGACAAGCGGATGCCTGGCGATGACAGAAGGGCGGGTGCAGTAGCCGCATGAGGTTGTGGATGACCGGGCCGCGCATCGATAATCAATACGCCCAGGGACCCAAAAAAAGCAGCCCGCGTTGTCGACGAGGCTGCCACAAGAGAGAAGTCGATGGAAATCAACGAGCTGGTGCAGGCGATCCAGACGCTCAATGCCGAAGACGCGTTCCGCGCGCGGCTGAATCTGGAGCAGTGGCGCACGATCGCGCCTTACCTCACGCGCCACGACATCCGTTCCGGTGACTTGCTCATCAAACAAGGCGACGCCGATCGCTCGATGTACTTTCTGGCCCAAGGCAGCCTGCAGGTCTTCGTGACCGGTGGCCCGCCCGGCAGCAACCGCATCGCGATCCTGCGTGCCGGCTCGGTGGTCGGCGAGCCCGGCTTGTTCGGCGAGACCGCGCGCATGGCCAATGTCGAGGCCATGACACCGTGTGTGGTCTGGGCCTTGCGCGGCCCGCGGCTCGAAGAGCTGGCGCAACGCTCGCCGGCGCTCGCGCTCGAACTGCTGCGCACTGCCGGGTCGGTGATGGCCACCCGGATGCGCGCCAACCTGGTGAAGCAGACGCCTTTCAGCTGAGCCTGCGCTCAGCTGCGGCCGAGCAACTTGCTTTCGGCCAATGCCAGAGGTTCCGGCAGCCCCGACAAGACCAGCGTGTCGCCGGCTGCCAGCACCAGCGAGTCGTCGGGCACGGTCACGGCGCCCGCCGCATGCCGGACTGAAACCACCGTCACGCCCACCGCATGCAAGGCCTGGTCGGCCAAGGTCTGACCGAGGTGGCTGCCGGCCGCGGGCAGCGTCACGCTGAGCAGCCGGGCCGTCTGCAATTCGTCGACCCCGTCGTCGTCGGCGCCGTGGAAGTAACCACGCAACAAGCCGTAGCGGGCATCGCGCTGGTCCTGCACCACGCGGATCACGCGCCGCATCGGCACACCGACAAGCGCCAGCGCGTGGCTGGCCAGCATCAGCGAACCTTCGATCGCTTCGGGCACGACTTCGGTGGCGCCTGCGGCGCGCAGGCGTTCGATGTCACTGTCGTCGATGGTTCGCACGATCACCGGCACCTTGGGCGCATGTTCCTGCACCTGGCGAAGTATCTTCAGCGCCGAAGGTGTGTCGTGGTAACTCACCACCACCGCGCTGGCGCGTGCCAGGCCCGCGGCCATCAGGCTTTGCAGACGCGCCGCGTCGCCGAACACCACGCTTTGGCCGGCGGCCGCGGCCTGGCGCACGCGGTCGGGGTCGAGGTCGAGCGCCATGTAGGGAATGCGTTCGCCTTCGAGCAGGCGCGCCAGGTTCTGCCCGCTGCGGCCATAGCCGGCGATGATGATGTGGGCCTCGGCGTTGATTGAGCGTTTGGCGATCGTCGTCATCGCGACCGACTGCATCAGCCAGTCGCTGGCACTCAACCGCATCACGATGCGGTTGCTGTACATGATCAGGAACGGCGTGGCGAGCATGCTGAGCACCATGCTGGCCAGCACCGGGCTGACCCAGCGCGGGTCGATCAACTGTTGCTCGGCGCCGAGCGTCAGCAACACGAAGCCGAACTCGCCGGCCTGCGCCAGGTACAGGCCGGTGCGCAGCGCCACGCCTGGCGCCGCGCCGAACAGGCGCGCCAGCGTCGACACGAGCACGAACTTGGCGACCACCGGCAGCAGCGTCAGCAGCAGCACCAGCGCCCATTGGTCCAGCACCGGCCGCCAGTCGAGCTTCATGCCGATGGTGATGAAAAACAGGCCGAGCAGCACGTCGTGAAACGGCCGGATGTCGGTCTCGACCTGGTGTTTGTATTCGGTCTCGGCGATCAGCATCCCCGCCAGGAAAGCGCCGAGCGCGAGCGACAAGCCGAAGTGTTCCGTCAGCCACGCCAGCCCGAGCGTGACCAGCAGCAGGTTCAGCACGAACAGCTCTTCGCTCTTGCGTCGCGCCACGATCGTGAGCCACCAGCGCATCACCTTCTGGCCACCGACCAGCAGCACGCCGAGCAGCACGGTGGCTTTCAGCGAGGCCCAGGCGAGCGAGGTCACCATGTCGACCCCATCGGAATCGAGCGCCGGGATCAGCACCAGCAGCGGCACCACGGCCAGGTCCTGGAACAACAACGCGCCCATCACGCGCCGGCCGTGCTCGCTTTCGAGCTCGAGCCGGTCGGCCATCATCTTCACCACGATGGCCGTGCTCGACATCGCCATCGCACCGCCCAGCACCAACGAGCCGCGCCACGACAGCTCCCAGGGCCGCTCGGTGAACGAGAACGCCCATGTCAGCAGGAAGTGGCCGCCCACCGTGCCGGCGATCGTCAGGAACACCTGCGCCAGGCCCAGGCCGAACACCAGCTTGCGCATGCTCTTGAGCTTGGGCAGGTTGAACTCGAGGCCGATCACGAACATCAGGAACACCACGCCGAACTCGGCGAGGTAACTCACGCCGCCCGAATCCTTGGCCAGCGCCATCGCGTTCGGGCCGATCACCACACCCACCGCGAGATAGCCCAGCATCGGCGGCAGCTTCGCGAGGCGACACGCCACCACGCCACCGACCGCGGCGACGAGGTAGAGCAGAACCAGTTCGAGCGTGGTTGCCATGGAAGGTGGATTGCAAAGCCTGTGCCGCTGGCCGTGTGCTCGCGCGCCGTGGTCGAGGGTCAAACCCTAGAATCGGCCGATCCTACTGGATCACACCACGTCGCCCCATGCCTGCAAAACCCGCACCTCCCACCTTCGACGCTGCACGGGCGCTGCAACTCGCACGCAGCACCTTCGACATCGAAGCGCAGGCGTTGCTCGGGCTGAAGGCGCGCCAGGGCGCAAGCTTCGGCGCGGTCTGCCGCGCGATCCTCGAATGCCGCGGCCGGGTCGTCGTGATGGGCATGGGCAAGAGCGGGCACGTTGGCCGCAAGATCGCAGCGACGCTCGCGTCCACCGGCACGCCGGCCCTCTTCGTGCACCCGGCCGAGGCGAGCCATGGTGACCTCGGCATGGTCACGCCGGGCGACGTGGTGCTGGCCATCTCGAACTCGGGCGAGAGCGACGAACTCGCGGCCATCATCCCGGCGATCAAACGCCTCGGCGTCACGCTCGTGGCGATGACCGGCCGGCCCGAAAGCAGCCTCGCTCTTCACGCCGACCACACACTCTCGAGCGCGGTCGATCAGGAAGCCTGCCCCTTGAACCTGGCGCCCACCGCCAGCACCACGGCGCAGATGGCGCTCGGTGATGCGCTCGCGGTCGCGTTGCTCGATGCGCGTGGTTTCCGCGAAGAAGACTTCGCGCGTTCGCACCCGGGCGGCAGCCTCGGCCGCAAACTGCTGATGCACGTGCGCGACCTGATGCGCAGCGGTGATGACGTGCCGCGTGTCACCCCGCAAACCCCGTTCACCGACATGCTGCGCGAGATGACCGGCAAGGGCCTGGGCTTCACCGCCGTGGCCGACCCCGACGGCCGCGTGCAGGGCATCTTCACCGACGGCGACCTGCGCCGCCTGATCGAACGCGGCGCCGACCTGCGTGCGCTGCACGCCGCCGACGTGATGCACCCCGGCCCGCGGCTGGTCAGCGCCGACGCGCTTGCCGTCGATGCGGCCGACGTGATGGAGCAGCATCGCATCACGAGCGTGCTCGTCATCGATGCGGCGGGCCTGCTCGTCGGCGCACTCAACTCGAACGACCTGATGCGCGCCAAGGTGATCTGATGGCCGACGCTTTCCACACACCGGCGATTCGTCACCCGCCCGAGCTGCTGCTCCGGGCACAGGGCATCCGCTGGGCGATCTTCGATGTCGACGGCGTATTGACCGATGGCCGCATCTACATCAGCGAACGTGGTGAAGAGTTCAAGGCGTTTTCCACCCTCGACGGTCACGGGCTGAAGCTGCTCGTGCAGGCCGGCATCACGCCGGTCGTGATCACCGGGCGCGACTCGCCCGCTGTTCGTCGCCGGGTCGCCGACCTGGGCATTCAGCACGCGGTCTACGGCGCCCATGACAAGCTCGCGGCCGCGAACCAGCTGATGCCATCACTGGGCCTCGCGTGGGACACGCTCGCCGCCATGGGCGATGACTGGCCCGACCTGCCCTTGATGACCCGTGCTGCTTTTGCCTGCGCGCCGGCCAACGCGCATGCCGAAGTCAAAGCGGTGGCGCAGCATGTCACCGAAGCACGGGGCGGGCATGGCGCTGCGCGCGAATGCTGCGACCTGCTGCTGATGGCTGCGGGCTGTTATGCCGCGCTGCTGAACGGCCACCTGCAGACACTGGACGGCGGTGCCTGAGACCCCCGCCGTCGCCCTGACGCTCGCCGCCCCCGTGCCGCCGGCACGCCAGGCGGCGGTTCTCAGCTGGCCGCGCCGCGTGCTCGACACCTTGTCGGCCTACCTGCCGCTCATGCTGATGGCCTTGCTCGCGCTGGGCACCTGGTGGCTCGTGAAGAACACCCCGCTGTTCGAGGCCGCACGCGCCACCGCGCCGCTGACCCACGAGCCCGACTACACGATGTCGCAGTTCATGGTGCAGCGTTTCGGGCCCGACGGCGCGATGCGTGTGCAGATCGAAGGCGACGAGATGCGCCACTACCCCGACACCGACACCCTCGAGATCGACAACCCGCGCATCCGCGCCATCGGCCCCGACGGGCGGGTTTCGGTGGCCACGGCGAAGCGCGCCGTCTCCAATGGCGACGGCAGCGAGGTGCAGCTCAGTGGCGGCGCCCATGTGACCCGTCTGGCCACGCCGAAAGAAGTGGCGATCGAGTTCCGCGGCGAGTTCCTGCACGCGTTCCTGCGGACCGAACGGGTGCGCTCCCACTTGCCGGTGGTCGTCAACCAGGGCGCCACCGAGATTCGCGCCGAAGGCATGGCCTACGACCACCTCGCCGGCGTGCTTGACTTCAAGGGCAAGGTTCGCGCGGTGTTCACCTCGCCCGGGGCCCGGCCATGACCGCGCCGCTCGTGTTCATCACCGGCGCGTCGAGCGGCATCGGCCAGGCGCTGGCCCTGCGTTTCCACGCGGCCGGCTACCGGCTCGCACTGGTGGCACGCCGCGTGGCCGAGGTGCAGGCCTGGGCCGAGAACCAGCGCTTCGACCCGGGCCGGTTCGCCGTGTATGCGGCCGATGTGCGCGACCTCGAAGCCATCACCGGCGCGGGCCGTGCGTGCATCGCCGCACAAGGCCTGCCCGATGTGGTGATCGCCAGCGCCGGCATCAGCGTCGGCATGGACACGGCGGTGTTCGACGACCTCGAGGTCATGCGCTCTGTCTTCGAGACCAACAACCTCGGCACCGCCGCCACGTTTCAGCCCTTCGTCGCCGCCATGTGCGCGCGCGGATCGGGGGCACTTGTCGGCATCGCCAGCGTCGCCGCGATCCGCGGCCTGCCGGGGCACGGCGCCTACTGCGCGAGCAAGGCCGGGGTGGTTGCGTACTGCGAAAGCCTGCGCGGCGAGCTGCGCGCCAGCGGCGTGAAGGTGGTGACCATCGTTCCCGGCTACATCGACACGCCGCTGACGCGCAAGAACCCGTACAGCATGCCGTTCCTGATGCCGGTCGAGGCCTTTGCCGACCGCAGCTTCGCGGCCATCACTGCCGGCACGAGCTACCGGGTGATTCCCTGGCCGATGGGGGTGCTGGCCAAGCTGTTGCGGGTGCTGCCGAATGCGCTGTACGACCGGCTGCTCGCCGGCCGCGGCCGCAAACCGCGGCAAACCGACCCAGCATAAAAAAAGCGGTGGGCTGATGCGCCACCGCTTCCTGGTTGAACCGGCCGGAGCCGGAACAAGGTTTTCTGCAGGCTCAGTAGCCGCCGCGGCTTCCGCCACCGCCACCACCACCCGAACGGCCACCACCACCGCCGCCACCGTAGCCGCCACCACCACCGGAGCGGCCACCGCCGCCACCGCCGTAGCCGCCGCCACCACCGGAGCCGCCGCCGCCGAAGCCGCCGCCACCACCGGAGCGGCCACCGCCACCGCCGAAGCCACCACCGCCGCCACCCGGGCGACCGCCACCGAAGCCACCCGGGCGCTCTTCGCGCGGACGGGCTTCGTTGACGACGATCGCACGGCCGTCGAGCGACTGGCCGTTCATGCCGTTGATGGCCGACTGCGCTTCTGCATCCGAGCCCATCTCCACGAAGCCGAAGCCCTTGGAGCGGCCGGTGTCACGGTCCATCATGACCTTGGCGGAAGAGACGCTGCCGTATTGAGCAAATGCTTGTTGCAGATCCTCGTCGCGAACGTTGTATGAGAGATTACCGACGTAAAGTTTGTTGCCCATGGGTGAGCCCCTTTCCATTTCCTGAAGACCATGTGGAGCTTCTACCCATCGTGAACCATTCAAGCGAAGGCGCTGCTTCCATACACAGATTTGCGAATATAAGTGAATTGAAGAGAACTGAGCACATCGCACTTGCAGAAAGTGTTGTTTTCGGGCAGCCGCCTTTGCAGCCCGCGCCGCGCATTGCCAGCCTGGTGCCGAGCCTGACCGAACTCGTGAGCGCGTTGGGCCTCGGCCTGCAACTCGTGGCGCGCACCGGGTATTGCATTCACCCCGCCGATTCGGTGCGCAGCGTGCCCAAGGTCGGGGGCACCAAAGACGTTAATCTCGCCAAGCTCGAAGGCCTGCGGCCGACGCACGTGCTCGTCAACATCGACGAGAACCGGCGCGAGACTGTCGACGCGATCCGGGCCTGGCCGCCGGAGGCCGTGCCGCAGATCGTGGTCACGCATCCGCTCGGCCCTGAAGACAACCTCGCGCTCGTGGCGCAACTGGCCGCGTGTTTTGGCCACGTGGCCGGCGTGCGCGAGCATGCCGCCGCACTCACTGCCGCACTGCAGCACGAGTTGGTGCAAACCCGCGCCGCCGACTGGCCCGAACAGCGCGTGCTGTACCTGATCTGGCGCGAGCCCTGGATGACCGTCGCGCGCGACACCTACCTCTCGCGCATGCTGTCGCGAGTGAACCTGCAGACGCTGCCCGATGTGCTCGGCGGTGCCACCGGCGCGGCCCGCTACCCCGTGCTGACCGGCACCGAGCCGTGGCTCGCGCAGGTGCAGCAGGTGCTGCTCAGCTCCGAGCCCTACACGTTCGGTGAACAACACTTCGACGAAGCACGCCGCCTCTGCCCGAACGCGCGGGTGCGCCTGGTCGACGGCGAAATGCTGAGCTGGTTCGGCGCGCGCGCGGTTCCGGGTTTGCGATATCTGCGCGCGCTCGCGGCCACGGCCTGACACCGCCTGACAATCGCCCATGGACCTCTACAAGCCGCTGCTCGCGTTGCTCGCCATCGTCAACCCGATCGGCGTGATTCCCTTCTTCATCCACTTCACGCAGGGCTTCACCCGACAGCAGCGCCAGCGCACGATCCGCATCGCCGCGTTGAGTGCGTTCGTCGTGATCGCGGTCAGCGCTGTCGCGGGCCTGAAGATCATCGAGTTCTTCGGCATCTCTTTGGCGTCGTTCCAGGTCGGCGGCGGCTTGCTGCTGCTGATGTCGGCGATGCAGATGCTCAACGCCCAACCGGCCGAAAGCCGCAAGGACGACCTGAGCGAAGGTGGCGACAAGGCCGACGCCGGCGCCAGCATCGCGATCGTGCCGTTGACCATTCCGCTGCTCACCGGCCCGGCCACGATCTCCACGATGGTCATCTACGCCGAGAAGACGCGCCACTGGTGGCAGCTCGGCGTGCTCGTGCTGTACGGTGTCGTGATCGGCCTCGCGGTGTGGGCCGCGTTCAGCCTGTCGGGCCGCATCGCCAAGGTGCTGGGCAAGACCGGCATCAGCGTGATGACGCGGCTGATGGGCTTGCTGCTCGCCGCGCTCGCGGTCGAAGTGATGTCCGACGGGCTCGTGAAGCTGTTCCCGATCCTTGCCGGCCAGGTGCGTTAGAACCTCGAAGACCATGACGACGCCGACAACCTACGACTTCATCATTTGCGGCGGCGGCACCGCCGGCTGCCTGCTCGCCAACCGGCTGAGCGCCGACCCCACGAAGACCGTGCTGCTGATCGAAGCCGGCGGCAACGACGACTACCACTGGATCCACATCCCGGTCGGTTATCTCTATTGCATCGGCAACCCGCGCACCGACTGGCTGTATTCGACCGACGCCGACCCCGGCCTGAACGGCCGCAGCCTGCGCTACCCGCGTGGCAAGGTGCTGGGCGGCTGCAGCAGCATCAACGGCATGATCTACATGCGCGGCCAGGCGCGTGACTACGACGGTTGGGGGGCCGGCGACGGCTTCGGTGCCAACCCCGGCTGGAGCTGGGCCGAGTGCCTGCCGCACTTCCTGAAGCACGAGGACTTCCACAAGGGCGCCGACGCGTTTCATGCCGCGCCCGGCTTCGACCGCACCGGCGCGCGCAGCGGCGGCGAATGGCGGGTCGAAAAGCAGCGCCTGCGCTGGGACGTGCTCGACGCGTTCTCGCAAGCCGCGCAGCAGGCCGGCATTCCCGCCAGCAGCGACTTCAACCGCGGCGACAACGAAGGCGTGGGCTATTTCGACGTGAACCAGAAGGCCGGCGTGCGCTGGAACGCCACCAAGGCCTTTCTGCGCCCGGCGCAGCACAAGCGCCGGAACCTGCAGGTCTGGACCGGCGCGCAGATCAGCCGCGTGTTGCTCGAAGGCGGCCGCGCGGTCGGCATCGAAGCCCAGCCGGTCAACGGCGGTGAGCCGGTTCAGGCGCGTGTGGACGCGAACGCCGGCGAAGTCATTCTGTGCACCGGCGCCATCGGCACGCCGCAGCTGCTGCAGCTCTCGGGCATCGGCCCGGCCGCGTTGCTGCAGTCTCACGGCATCCAGGTCGAACACGCGCTCGAAGGCGTCGGCGCCAACCTGCAGGACCACCTGCAGATCCGCGCCGTCTATCAGGTCGAAGGCGTGAAGACGCTCAACACCATGGCCAACTCGCTGTGGGGCAAGGCGATGATCGGCATCGAGTACGCGCTCAAGCGCAGCGGCCCGATGAGCATGGCGCCGTCGCAACTCGGCGCGTTCACGCGCAGCGATTCGGGCCGGCCCCACGCCAACCTCGAGTACCACGTGCAGCCGCTGTCGCTCGACGCCTTCGGCCAGCCGCTGCACACCTACAACGCGTTCACCGCCAGCGTGTGCAACCTGAACCCGACGAGCCGCGGCGCGGTCAAGATTCGCTCGGCCCGCGCCGCCGATGCGCCGTCGATCGCCGCGCGTTACCTCAGCACCGATGCAGACCGGCTGATCGCCGCCAACAGCCTTCGCCTCACGCGCCACATCGTCGGGCAATCGGCGCTGGCCAAGTACAAGCCGCGTGAAGTCAAACCCGGCGTGCAGTACCAGAGCGACGAAGAACTCGCCAAGCTGGCCGGCGACATCGGCACCACGATCTTCCACCCGGTCGGCACCGCCAAGATGGGCCCGGCCGCCGACCCGATGGCCGTGGTCGACGCACACCTGCGCGTGCACGGCGTGCGCGGCCTGCGTGTGGTCGACGCCAGCGTGATGCCCACCATCACCAGCGGCAACACCAATTCGCCGACGCTGATGATCGCCGAGCGCGCGGCCGAATGGATCCTCGCGGGCGCGTGATCCGGGCGCACTGAAACGCCTGTGTCGGCATTGGCTGACAAGGCGCCGCGCCCCCGTCCGAGTGCCGCCGCCTGCGTGATCGGGGACGATGCCGTGAACCCTTGGAGTTCACCATGAAGATGCACGCACCGCACAAGCCGCACCGCTCGCACACCGACGACGCGAACGATCCCGAGCCCGGCCTGCTGCCCGTCGAGCCGGACCAGGGCCCCGTGCCCGAAGGCATTCCGGCCGACCCCGAACACGACCGCACGGTCGACCCCGAGGCCTGAGCGGTGCAAGCCAGCAGCCTGATGCAACAGCGCTTATTCGAACCCGCCACGTCGCTGGGTGTCACGCCGGTTCCCTACGAAAGCGGCCACGAGCTGCTCGAAGAACACGAGGTGGACACCGAGCGCGAACTCGTGACCACCCTGCTCGACATCTCCGACATCACCTTCAAGGACAGTGGCCAGGGTTTGCGCAGCGTGCACGCCAAGAGCCACGGCCTGCTGCGTGGCGAGTTGCAGGTGCTCGAGCTGCCGCTGCCGTATGCACAAGGCTTGTTCGCCACACCGCAAACCTATCCGGCGCTGATCCGCCTGTCGACCACCCCGGGCGACGTGCTCGACGACAAGGTGTCGACACCGCGTGGCTTCGCGCTCAAGGTGGTGGGCGTGCAAGGCGAGCGTTTGCCCGGCAGCCCGGGCGCGGTGACGCAGGACTTTCTGCTTGTCAACGGGCCGGCGTTTCTCGCGCCCACGGCGCACCAATTTGTCGGCAGCCTGAAGCTGCTGGCGGCCACCACCGACCGCGTGCCCAATCTGAAGCGCGCGTTTTCTGCGCTGCTGCGTGGCACCGAAAAGATCATCGAAGCGGTCGGCGGCGAAAGCGGCACGCTCAAGGGCCTGGGCGGCCACCCCGAGACCCACATCCTCGGCGAGACCTTCTTCAGCCAGGTGCCGTTTCTCTACGGTCTGCACATGGCGAAGTGGCAGATCGCACCGGTCTCGCCGGAACTGCTGGCACTGAAAGACGCGCCGGTCGATCTGAGCGGCACGCCCGACGGCCTGCGTGCCGCGGTGGTCGAACACTTCGCTACGCAGGGCGGCGAATGGGAGCTGCGCGTACAACTCTGCACGTCGCTGGAAAGCATGCCGATCGAAGACGCGACCGTGGTCTGGCCCGAAGACGAGAGCCCGTTCGTGCCGGTCGCGCGCCTCACGGTGCGGCCGCAGAGCGCGTGGAACGAGACCCGCTCGGTCGAGATGGACGACGGCCTGTCGTTCTCGCCCTGGCACGGGCTGGCGGCGCACCGCCCGATCGGCTCGATCAACCGGGTTCGCCAGCAAGCGTATGCCAGCTCGTCGCTGGCGCGCTCATCGCGCGGGCGCTGCCCGGTGCACGAGCCCGCGGCGGGCGACGTGATCGGCGCTGGCTGATACGCAGGGCGCGTCGACATGGACACGGGTTGAAACACTGGCCAGTGCGCCCGTGGCCCGTTGGTTGCTAACATCATGGCGCGTCCCAGGAATCTGCCAGGAATCACCATGAATCACCTCAGAAAGTGCCTCGCCTCCGCCGTGTTGTCGATCGCCGCATTGCCGGCCCTGGCGGCCAGCACGGCCACCTCGTCGGCGTCCGACAGCTCCACGACCTCGGTGGGCAGCGTGTCGGGGTCGATCCAGAAGTCGAGCGCCGCGTCGTCCAAGCCGCCCACCCCTTTGCTCGCCGGTGACTACCGTGTTGTCGAAGTGACCACCTTGGCCGAACGGCCCGGCACGCTGCGGATGACGCTGCAGTCGCTGGCCGACCCGAGCGCCGACGGCGAATTCCAGCTCTTCGTGCCGCAGCAGGCGCTCGAGCACAGCCCGCTCGCCCAAGGCCAGGTCGTGACCGCGCGCGAGCGCGCCTACGGCATCGAGTTCTCGGTCGCCGCGACGAAGCAAGCCTTCTTCCTCGTGCTCGCCGACGACTGGTACCGCGAGCTGCAGAGCAACGCCGTCGTTCTCTGATCCGAGTGTTCCGCCACGCGCGGCCGCGCCTGTGTTCGTGGCTGCTGACCGGGCTGGCGGCGTGCGCGCCGTGGGCCGCGAGCCACGCAGGCGTGCCCCGCACCTGCGACCAGCCCGAGCGGCTGAGCCCGGCGCAGAAAGACACGCTGCTGCGCTTCGGTGGCATCGTCAAGGACGAGCTCGAAAAGTCGGGCCAGCGTGTTGCGCTGATCTCGCGTTCCGGGCTCGACCTGAGCCGCTTCGCGATGCGTTATTCGCACGCCGGTGTGAGCCTCAAGGCGAGCGAGAACACACCCTGGTCGGTGCGCCAGCTCTACTTCGCGTGTGACGAACAACGCCCGCGCATCTTCGACCAAGGCATGTCGGGCTTCGTGCTGGGCTTGAACGAACCTGCGCTCGGCTACGTGTCGATCGTGTTCCTGCCCGAGGCCGAAGCCACGGCGCTCGAACGCGCGGCGCTCGACAACCGCCAGGCGCTGCAGCTGCTGAGCCCCGCCTACAGCGCCAACGCCTACCCGTTCAGCCTGAAATACCAGAACTGCAACCAGTGGCTGATGGAGTTGCTGGCCACCACCTGGGGCCGGCTCGAAGGCGGCGACGCCCCCCGCGCGCAGGCCCAGGGCTGGTTGAAAGAGAAGGGCTACGCCCCGAGCGTGATGGCGCTGGGCGCGCGGCCGATGATGTGGCTCGGCGCCTTCGTGCCCTGGGTGCACAGCGACGACCACCCGAGCGAAGACACCGCGCAGGCGCTCTACCGCGTCAGCATGCCGGCTTCGATCGAGGCCTTCGTGCAGGCGCAGGTGCCGGGTGCTACGCGCCTGGAGCTGTGCCACACCGAGCGGCACGTGGTGATCCACAGCGGCTGGGAGCCGATCGCCGAAGGCTGTGTGCCGGGCGAGCGCGACACCGTCATCACGCTCGAACCCTGAACGAACATCGCGCGCGGTATCGGCGCGCGATACCGCGCGGCGCGGCGCCGGCAACGTTCATCGTCGCAGCCCACGGCCGGTGATCGAGCGCGCATTCTTCGGGCTCTTCCACTGCCCGAAGGCCCGCCATGTCGATTCGAATTCACCGCCCAAGCGCATGTCTCGGCGCCGCGTATTTTCTGGCCGCGCTGCTCGCCACGCTATCGATGGCGGCGCGCGCCAACGAACCTGCCGCGGCCACCCTGCGCGCACTTGCACCCACCTTGAGCGTCGGCGACGTGGTGTTCATCCGCGTCGCCGCCAGGCCGTTTCGCGAGGTCGCCGCCGCCACCGGTTCATGGACCAACCATGTCGGCATCGTGATCGACGTGTCGGGCGCAGAACCGCTGATCGCTGAGAGCACGTTCCCGCTGTCGCGCACGACGACATTGTCGAAGTTCGTCGCCCGGTCCGAGGGCGGGCGCGTGGCCGTCGCACGGCTCAAGGCGCCGCTCACGAGCGAACAACAACAGCGAGTCGTCGCAGCCGCCGAACGCCGCAACGGCGTCTTCTACGACACCGGCTTCGACCTGCACTCGCGCCGCCAGTTCTGCTCGCGGTATGTGCGCGAGGTGATGGCCGAAGCCACCGGCATCCGGCTCGGCGAGGTCGAGACCTTCGCGACGCTGCTGTCACGCCAGCCGCAGACCGAGCTGGGCTTCTGGCGCGTCTGGTACTTCGGGCAGATCCCGTGGCAGCGCGAGACCGTCACGCCGGCAAGCCTGCTGCACAGCCCTGAGCTGGCGCCGGTGTTCGACGGCACCGTGGTGTAGGGCTACCAAAGGAGAAACCACATGCTCTACGTGATCTTCGCCGCGTTCGCCTTCTGTTTCCTGCTCGAACGCGCCGTGCCCGGCTGGCCGCTGCCGCGCGTGCGCACCTGGCCGCTGCGGGTGTTGCTGGTGAACGCGGTCCAGCTCGGTGTCGTGCTGCTCGCGGGCCTGACCTGGGAGCGCTGGTTGTCGGCGTGGTCGGTCTTTCACCTGTCGCAGCATGTCTCGCCTGCGGCCGGTGGGCTGATCGCCTACTTCATCGCCACCTTCGTCTTCTACTGGTGGCACCGCCTGCGCCACGAGCACACCTTGTTGTGGCGCGGGTTCCACCAGATCCACCACAGCCCGCAGCGCCTGGAAGTGATCACCTCGTTCTACAAACACCCGGGCGAGATGGTCGTGAATTCGATCATCGGCAGCCTGCTTGTCTACACCTTGCTGGGCCTGTCGCTGGAAGCCGCAGGCATCTACACGCTGTGCACCGCCCTCGGTGAGTTTTTCTACCACACCAACGTGCGCACGCCGCGCTGGGTCGGCTGGTTCTTCCAGCGCCCCGAGATGCACCGCATTCACCACCAGCTCGGCCGCCACAAGAACAACTATGGCGACATCACCTGGTGGGACATGCTGTTCGGCACCTATGAAAACCCGGCCGAATGGGTGCACCGCTGCGGTTTCGAAGGCGACCGGGAACAACAGTTGCTGAAGATGCTCGCGTACAAGGATGTGCACGAGTGAACAACGCCTTGTAACGCGCTGCTGCGGTACGCTTGCAGCACCCCACGAACCCGCTCACGAGAGACCCCACCATGCCCGAGCAAGCCATCAGAATCGTCCCGGTGTTCACGACCGACGACCAGGGGTGGATCCGCCGCGAAGGCGTGGCCGTTCCGCCCTTCTGGCAAGGCCACACGGTGGCACCGGCGCTGGGCGACGTGCTGCGCATCGGCGGGCGCCAGTTCGTGATCCAGGCGCGGGTGTGGGAACACGACGGCACCGTGCCGGTGCTGCGCCTGTACATCGGCAGCGGCCACGCGCAAAGCGACACCGCCTTCGGCTAGGGTGCGTCAGCGCGGATCGGTTTCCGCGCTGCTGAGCAGTGGGCGGACTTCACGCTCCCGGGTGTCGAGCAGCTGGTTGATCCAGCACACGAGGTTGGGCCGGCCGATGTCGGTGTGGCCGTCGACGATCTTGCGGCTCACGGCTGCCACGATGTAGGGCGAACCGGTGGGGATGGCCGGGCTCGGAATGCGCCGCACCCGCACGCCCGAGTCGGGAAAGACCGCGCCGCCGCGCACGTCGTTGCGGTCGGCCACGTCGGTGTTCAGCCGACGCCACATGTCGCCAGTTTCCAACGAGGTGCAGCGCTCCCGCAGCTTCGCCGACACCGGCACCAAGGGGTCGCTGGTTTCCTCCGACAGCAGCAGCGGGTGGTGGGTCTGGAAGCCGTTGAAGTTGCCGACCGTGTCGCGGTCCATGGCCCATTCGCTGTACGTTCCATCCTCGTCCGGGCTGTTCGTGGCCGAGATCTTCCCGTGCGCTTCCAGCGCTGTCGAGAACACGCGTGCCGCCGGAAAAGCGATGCGGGTGGCGCGGTCGGTCTCGGATGAAAGCACGACCAACGCCGGGCGCGTCTCGCGCGAGAAGTCGAGCCGCGGCTGGCTCGCGGGCCGAGAGTAGTAGTCGAGCGCGCTCTGGAACGGCATGTAGCGCATCGCCTCGATGGCCGGGTTGATCAGCACGACCAGATCGCCGTAGCCGCGGAAGCGCTGCTTCTCCTCGCGCGAATGCACGCCTTCCAGAAAGCGCCCGAGGTACAGGTGCGCCAGGGCATTGAAAGTGACCGACGCCCCGAAACTGTGGCCGACCACCACCAGCCGGTTGTTGCCGTTCGGGCCCGCCGACTTGACGTTGCGTTCCAGCCGCAACAGGAACTCGAGCAGGCCGCCGCGGCCGACTTCGTCGCTGGTGTTCTTGCGGTCCCAGAACGTGATGTAGCGCAGCCCCGGGATCGGCAGCGAGTCGCCGCGCCAGCCGATGTAGATGCCCTTGATCCTGCGGTGCGGGTTCCAGCGGCTGACCAGGGCCAGCGTGTCGTAGAAGCCGCGCACGTTGGCGTCGCCGGTGCTGGCGTTGTGGTGCCAGCCATGCACGAA
>Ga0073925_1000039_pt1 | contig 43294 bp, 27 predicted proteins | sample GWRWT4_21May14_FD_70952 | JGI IMG/M metagenome (GOLD analysis project Ga0073925, IMG submission 70952) | Sand microcosm microbial communities from a hyporheic zone in Columbia River, Washington, USA - GW-RW T4_21-May-14 | ecosystem: Engineered > Artificial ecosystem > Sand microcosm >...
TCACGAAGCTTTTGGAGGCGGTCGCGATAGGCCCATGACGCCGAATGAATCACCAAGACATCGTCGGGCAGCTGGTCCCGGCAAGCCCTGTAGAACTTGGCCTCTGCCTGTGAATCCAGAGCCTTCAGTTCCTCGTCGCCGAGCACGGGTCGCATTACTGCCATGATTAGGTTCCAGTCGAAAGTCGCATCTTGGCAGGGTCAAAGACTCGGTGAACTTGGCTGCCATCGCTCAGGAAGACGTGCACCTTGCAGAAGAGGCTGCCCGCCTTCTTGACACTGAAGATGGTTCCTGTTCCGACACCATCCATTTCGATGCGAAGGCCAGGCGCCGGCGCCAACGCGGCTTTGACCTCGGTCGTCGCAATGCCTCTCCAGCCGGAATCAAAGCGGAACTGATTTGTGGCGCCAAACGGGTTGTTGACCAAGTGCAGCACCCGCGCACTTTCGGTTCGGGCGTACTCAACAACGCAGAGCCAAAACTGCTCGCGGTGCTCTGCGGCACATAGGAGTTCGGAAGGCGTCAGCGCCACCCCGGCAAGAGTCCAACCCTCGCTTTGGCCCTTGACTTCGATGAAGTGCTGTCGCCCATCATGGGCCGTCGCACGAATGTCGAACCCCTTGTTGTTCGGAGGCATCTCTTCCAGTGACGCCCACTTGCCGGCCTGCGTGGCGAGAAAGTGCCCGACGGCGGCTTGAGCTGTAGCGTCGCGGTTGCTTGCCAGCGCGATTCCATCAAGGGGATCTTTCAGGCTGCCCGCGTGACTTGCGGACTCCGCGTAGCTGATCAAACGGCCTCCGGCGGCGTGTGCTCTGCGCGAACTGCGGCGACTTCTGTCGGAATTTCTGGAGGCACCGAACTTCGTCGGGGCGTTCCCCCTCGGAGCGGCTCCGCTGGAAGAGTGCCCACCCACCGGAGAGGTTATCGTGCGACCTGGGGATGCGCCGCCATGCCACTTTGGAGGATCCGCCGCCGGGTTCGATGCCGGCGAATTGGTCGATGGTGCCGAACGTGTCGGCATCGACATCGACACTTTCGGCACGGGCGTAGACGCAGGCGGTGTCGAGGTCGCTGGCCCTGTGCTCGGGGCGCTGACCGCCGCTGAGGCGACCTGAGCTGTCGCCGGTAAAGGCGGAGCGATCTCGGGGGCGGCCGCGGCGCCGACCTCGGATACCGAGTCTGGTACATCGTCGACTTCACTCTCGCCTTCCGTCCTCACAGCCGGTTCTTCGGAAACGTCCGATGCCTGCGCTGCCTGCTCGAGCGTGAGCTGGGCCGCGTCGTCCTCTGGGAGTTCCGATACGCCCTTGATCTCGAGATAGTCCTCCACGCCTTGCGCCGTACCCTCAAGGAGCACGCGACTGACTCCGTCAGCCAAACTGCTTGGAACCCTCAGCAAGCCGCAAATCTCTCGAGCCAAGCGATCCGTGACCCCCTTCGTGCCGACCCGCGCATAGGCGGTCGTTCCCGAGATGACGACGTCCCCTTGAGTGGTCTCAACCACGTCATTGAGGGCTGCTTCAAGTGTGAGAACTTCGACCTCTATGACCTCGAGCAAGGACAGCTGCCGCCACAGGCTCGCATCTTTCGCCCGCTCGAATGCCGGGTGAGAGTGCGCATAGACCAGGCGCGCGATGGAGCGATACCGCCCGCGGACTTTTGAGGTCAGGTCAGCATTCGTCTTTCCTGCTGCCGGGTCCGCGAGCGTCAGCACCAGGCGCTCGGAGAGAAGTGGCACCACCGCAGCATCAAGGAGTGCGCGAATCTGCGGCAATCGGGCCGCCGGAATGGCGAGAAAACTGAGCTCGTCGTGGTGACGAAAAAGGGCGCTCATTCCCGGCCGATCATCAACAAAGAGCCGGCCGTCGTTCGCGACCATCTCTCCGCGATGGTTGAGATACACCGAGCGGGTCTGGAAGTCGCTGAACCAACTCGGCCGCCAGCCCGGCGATGCGGCGAGATCTCGAGTCGCCCGCACGTATATCCGCAGCGCCTCGGACGATTGAACCTCGGCTGAAAGGGTAGATGACGAGAGTGTCGGCAAAACGGCGACTGCGGCCGCCACCGACAGCTCATTGGCGACGCCGAGTTTCTTGACAAAGAAACCGTGCGCGTCGGCATACTGAGAATGCAGCTGTGGGTAGTGGGCATTGAGGAACTCACCTTGCGATGACCACACCACTTCTTCTGGCTTTCGCCAAGAAGAGTCGCTGCGAGCGAAGATGAGCGAATGGTCGCCGAATGCCTTTCGGATCCCCGCCGGATCTTCGTCGAAGATCAAATCAAGGTGCCTGTAGATCGTCCTCAGGGCGCCGACCGACGGCTTGTCGCTGTCTGCCAACTGCTTCAGTCGTGCGATGCAAGCAGCAGCGTCAACCCGGTGGACGATGCCGCACGTATCGAGAAACCCGTCGCTGTTCAACTCCGCGTCGACGAAGGTTGGTGCGTTCCCGAAAATCTGGCGCACTTCATCATTTCCGTAGAAGCAATCGCTGAGCGCAACGCCGCGCTTCTGCCTGTTCGGCGCAATCGTGCCGCGCAGCGTGGTTGCGAACCCGGTCCAATACCGTGGCTGATTCTTCGTGCTTCCACCATAGGTCACTCGATGGACGTAACGTCCCCAGTGACGATCCAGGCACTCGAGCGTTCTTCGGCGGGTTGCGTGGTCCTCGGATTTCAGGAGATGTTCAAGCTCGCTGCTGCACAAGAAGTTGTTCGTCGAGCCAATCAGTCGAGGGGATGGATTGACGCCGAGCAGCAATAGAAAGTCGCGCCACGACAACAGTCCCGCTGCGCGCTCGGCTGCATCGGTCTTCTTGGTCACAGGTGGTAGATAGTCCGCAGACGTCAAGCGCGAGGCGTCGAGCGCGGTATAGGCTAACGCTTCGATATCAAAGTCAGGTTCGTACTCGCTCGCGAGGTACATCTCCTTCGGTCCATTGAAGGTCCACTTGTCGTCTTCCAGCTTCTTGGACTTCAGCTTGAGGGCGGTACGCAGCCTCTCCATCGCGGCAAAGTCGTCGATCCCGCGCGCTTTGGCGCCACTGCGGTATGCGTCGAGCATTGCCTGTACGTAGCGAACATGCCCGATGAGGGCCTCGAAGTCGGACTCAAGCCACCTGTTCCCTTCATGCAGCGGCATGACGTGGTCACATATCAGGGCGTACGGGTCTGGGCTCTTGGCCCCGAGGTCGTGGAGCAGGCTTTCGACGTCGGCTTCGAGCGCCGAGATGCCCCTTAGAAACTCATCGTCGAGGATTCGAAGCTCGGATTCAAAACCAAATTTCCTGCCGGCTGCGAGCGGATAGAAGACGGTTCCAGCCTGCGGCAGCGCCAAAGTGCCGTCGCTCAGCGGCAAACACGCCACCTCGCGAATCTTCGCGTCAAGCAGGCTCTTTCGGGTGATGTTGGACAGGTAGGCATAGAACTCCACCAACCATGCTGTTCCACGAGCTCGAACCCACGCGCCGTCGCGTTTGGTGAAGACGCTCACGATGGTTGTGTAGTACAGCGGCTCGCACCCGAGCTTCTTCAGAAGCTCCGTGTCCGCATCGAAGTCGGATGCTGGATAGTCCTTCCCAAAGAGCTCCCAAGCTTGGTCCGCTGGCACCAGTCGCCGAAAGGCCGGTGACGGCATCATCACATCGGCGGGTCGTCGCCACTCGCCAGTCGCGCCGAGAATGCATTCGGTCTCGGCGAGTGCCGCGATGGTTTGGACGACGATCGGACTGAAGAAGGCGTCCGTCACCTCGTTCGCAAGGGGCACGAAGCGCAGGAAGGACCGGGCGAGACTGGGCCTGCTCCGAAATTCGTCCAGGCTTGCGACAAACGCCGGTGCGATCGCGTCGCGGAGCGCAATGTTCCATGGCCGCGCGGTTTGAATATCTTCGCGAGCCGAACTCAGGAGGAAGTCGCCTTGAACGTAGAAGCGCAGGCCAAACGAGCGGATCGGAAGAAAGGCGAAAGTCGAGCAGTTCGCTTCGGCGATGGCCTTTCCGGCTTCATCGACGGGGAAGGCGAGAACAAGCTCACTGTCAGGCGAATCCGGGCGCTTCTCGTCCGACGCCTCTGTCATCCCCACGGTGTGAGACGCCCGCACAAATTGCTGTGAGGACTGCACTCCGCCGGCGTCACCGGGTTCTTCAATCGACAGCACCACCAGGTCCGCGATGTCGGAGCGTTCGTACGTGGCCTTGCCACCCGGTCGAACCAGTTCGATGCGACGCAGCTTTCGCAGGAACAACAGGAGCTTCGGATCGAGTTCAGCCAAGATGGCATCGGTCAGCTCTTTGCCGTCCTTCGCCGGCAGAACGATGGTGGTACCGACAGCGGAAATCGACTCGTCAGGGACTGTCCAATGGGGAACCACGTAGCCCAAAAGTTCGTCCGGCTTCGACATGTCGAAACTGAAGTGAAATCCATTCGAGTGGATCTGTGGAGTATCTGAGACTTGAAAGACGGACTTGAAGCCGATGCCTTTCTCACCAATGAATCCGTGCTTCTTCGCCTTGGTACTGTCGCCAACGCTGCACAGCGCGTAGACGTTTTCCTCGCTGAATCCGATCTCGTTGTTCCAGACACTCAGCGCATTCGACACAAGGCTCAGCCGAACTTCCGGTGTGACCGATGGATCGTAGTTGTTGTCGTCGGCGTTCTGGATCAGTTCGAGGATGTAGTGCGTCTCCTTCGAGTAGAGATCGTCGGAGAGAAGGCGCAAGGCGTTGTTCAGCATGTGGCGCATGCTTTCGGCGCCGATTTCGGCGTCTGCCGAAAGCTCCATCCCGATCATGAACTTGGTGCGCCGAATCTTCTCGATATAGGCTTGGCCGTCCAGCTTTTCTTTGCTCTCGTGCATATCTCCTCCTGCTAACAGGATAGCTTCGTCGTTCTGGCCGTCGGGCGCCGTCATTGCCAAGTCAGACACGCGCCTTGACTGACACCAGACCGTCGTCGTACTCACGAATGAGCGCACAAGGAAATCGAGTAATCGTGTAGAGCGCGTCCCTCACCTCGTGCCACCCGCAGCACGGCGCGTCTACTGCCGGCCACCAGGAGCGGGGGGTCAAGGAACTGCTTGGGTCGGAACCTGCCAACTAGCCCCTGCGAGTTCGTTGTCGACGTGCCGCCGGCGCAGTTGATTCCGGGCGCAATTGACCCATGATGACGGGTCGTCGCTGACGTTCGCCGACGACTGAGGACGAACGGGCGCAACACCAAATAGCATCGATGTTCTAACGACAGAGGCTCCGCATGGCAGACAGCGCGATACCGCAAGCAGGTCTCGGCGAGCACACCGATGTATCGAATCCCTACGAACGATTGCTCAGGCGCCGGATCGCCGCAGGCGACTCGGACGAGCTCGCGCTCCAGACGGTCGTGGAGGCCTACTTGGATGGCCGGCCTGACCGATCCGGGAAACCAAAGATCACAGCGGCAGCACGCCACGCCGCTTTCTGGGGCTCCACTCTGTGGGCCACTGCGCCGGCAGCAGCCCTCAGCACAGAGGCTTTCGTGCTGGCACTCACACAGTACCTACAGCAAAAACACACTGCCGCGCCGCTCGTGCTGCACCGTGTCGCCACAGAGACCCCTGACGCACTGTGTCGCGCGGTGCGCTATTCGCTGGTTTTCGTGAGCCGCGACTCCGAACGGTGGATGGAGGTCGATGCACTCGATCCCGAGCGCAGCGGCAAGCTCGGGGCGTTCCTAAGGGTCTGCGACCGGATCGATCGCGAACACCGCGAGTTGTTGAGGCGCGTTGAAGTTCGACTCGACGCCTTGGGTGACATGCCACTCCTTGATGCGATGGCATACGCCAGTCTGTTCGCTTTCGAGCGCCTCGTGCCGTCGCTGAAACAGGTCACGGACGCCACTCAGATTCAATTCGAGTCCGCTGCGGAGGCGATCGGTCGCCTGCTCGCTTGGGCCGCCGCTCGCAGCACGGACCAGGCGTTCCAGCCGAGCGCAAGCGACATCGCCTCGTCCATGCGTCGACACCTCATTCCGTTCCTGCTTCCGACGCCGAACGAACCGCCCGACGAAGCACGGTACATCGCTTTCAAGCAGGCTCTGATTGCACAGGTCGACCTCGATGCCTACCGGTCGCGATGGGTTCAAGCCTTTGCCTTCGATGACGAGTCGAACCTTGTGCTCGTTGACGGGCAGCTCGAGCGCCGTGCCGTCGTGCCTGACGCAGGCAAGAAATGGCAGGTCAACGGACAAAAGATCGCGCTGCTGCACAGCTACTGGTTCCGGCGCGCCGTCGAAGAGTTGCTCGTATCCGGTTCGTCCGAGGCGTATCGACGCACCCTCGGGAACGACCCCGCCGTCTGGCTTGCCAACCTTCGCGCCCGCCGAGACTGGCTCCACCTGAACGAGGTCTACGGCATGGATGCGACGGTCCATGCCAACAATGGGATGGACATAGATTTGTTCCACGCGCTGCGCACCCTCGAACTTTTTACGGCGTTCTTCACCCTTGAGTTCGTGCAGCCGTTTCTTGCGCACCTTGACACGACCGGCGACTGGCGGGCCGCGCTGAGAGCGCTCGCCCTGAGGGGCGCCCAGGAGGAGGCATTTCACCTCCGATTCCCGCTGACGTGGGCAGATCACCGAGAGAAGGTTCAGCGCCTGCAACCCTGGACGGCTACAGCGCAGTTTCCGATGGGCAACGCCAAGGCAACTGAAGCCGTGCTCGATTTCTGGACGTTTGACCTGGCCTTGCATCGGAACGTGAACGCACCACGCGACACCCCCCACCTCCATGAGCGACCGATTCTCAAGATCGGCCGATTCGTGTTCCAGCTTCCGTGGATGTTGGCTGCACAAAACAATGCGACGGCTGCAATCAACAACCTGCGCCGGCTCGGATCGCGCCGTTCCTCCGTTGGAGACGAAACACGTCGGATCGAATTGCGCCTCGCCGAACGATTCTCGAAACGAGGGTTCGCGGTGATTGCCAACTATCAGCCCGACCGAACGGACGAAGAGGATCCGGGCGAGGTGGATGTCATCTGCGCAAGGGACGGGCACCTGTGGGTCCTTGAGCTCAAGTCGACATTCGTGCGCAAGTCGCTCGAGGATGCGTGGCGACACCGGACCACGACGCTGCGCAAGGCGGGTATGCAGTTGAAGCGAAAGGTGTCTGCCGTGGCACGCGATCTCTCGGCGCCCGAAGGACGACTCGCGTCGCTTGGGCTTGGTACGTCCGCAGGCAAGCAACACGCATGGATCGTGGACACGAGCCTCGAACACGATCACGAGCACATCGGCGGGCATCTCAAGGTTTCAATGCAGGAGGTGCTCATCGCTCTGCGCGACGATCGGCATTTGTTGCGCGATCTGGCGGAGCCGGCAAACGGCCAACAGCAAGGAGATGCGCCGAGCATCGATCCATTCGAGCTCCCACCAGCCTCGACGCTCTACCCGCAGGGGTTTACCGGAGCGGGATTCGCCGAGGCGATTGAGTCGGGGGCGGTGTGGGGGCAGGCAGTGCTGCCAGTCACTCGTCCTGAATAGTTTCTACCGATTCTTCGCGTGGATTTGGAATGAGGCTCTCGGAGGGGCACCGCTGTGGCATCACGTCGCTGAGTCGGGCCCTGGCCGCCGACGTGCCACAACCGACTTCAGCCACGGCTTATGCCCGGGCCTGGGAAAGGAAGTCGTAGCAAAGCAAATCCGCATGGCGCAGACCTGAGGGCAGGTGTTGGACAAACCTAAACAATAGCTGCCCGTCGCGGCTGGCAGCTATGGAGGATTGCACTCGCATGCGTTGGCCGTTGCGGACGATTGGCATTTGAGCCGGTGATCGCGCAGGAAGGTCAATCGTCAACCTCGATCCACCGATTCCACACCGTTGCGCTCCAGACTTGATACCGCCAGCTTCAATTGAACTGTCGCCCGTCGAGCGTGAGCCACCCCCCCGGTGCATCGATACCGAACAAGTGCTCGGCAAACTTTGGGGACTCGTTTTCCTTCTTCTGCATTGCGCTCTCGAGCTCACTCCTGTTCACTTCGGTGTGCAAAATCTTGAGCCGCCCGAGCCTGTCTGTGAGAGACGCGGCATCGAACTCCCGACCCAGCCATACCCAAGCACGCCTATCGACGCAGCTGAGAAAAACCTGCCACGCGGCGAACGCCGATTCCGCGGTCCGCGCTTCAAGAAATTGCTTGCACCAGTGGCGCGCCAATGCACCGCGATTGCTCCAATAGTGCATCCGCCGCCGCAGCGACTCCCAGGATCCCACGCTCGGACCTTCGGGCCAGGACAGGCGATGTGGATCCGGTTCAGACGCCAACGCCGCGAGAACGATTCCGCGCTTGCGGCGCCACAGTTCGCTTGCAGATCCATCGGCATTGATCTGGTTCTGCAACCACGCCTCACATCCGCTCAGCTTGGCGGCGATGACGATGTCGAGGAACGCCCTGTCGGTGTTCGAAGTCTGCAAAAGCAGTAGTTCTCGCCGCAGTTCGTCGATCGCTGGTGTCCCCGGCACTCGAAAAATCATATGGACAAGCTCATCAATGTCCGCGGTACCAACGAATCTCGTACGAAGGTGACGCCTCAAGAGCCGCCAAAGACTCTTCCCAGTCTCTGGTTCATGTTTAAGAAGCACCTCGCATAGAGAAACGAAGACACCCTCGGCTCGCCGCAGTCGGGCAAGGAACGCCTCGGAAACGCTGTGCATCCCGCTCAGCCAGTCGCGGAGCGTGTCCGGACACGCGGTCCACGCTGCTTCCACACCCGCTACGTCCATGCTTTGCAAGAACAAGGCGCCACCCGAAGCCCTCGCTGAGTCGACATGAGATCGAGCTTGCTCAGCCAAGTTCTCAAAATTTCTCTGCTGATCTTCGACGCTCGACCCGCGCTGCAAATCGGCGAACGGATCATCCGACAGTCTGTAGCGCTCGGTGACCCTGTAGCGCGCAAGCTCGCCGCCCTTGGGTTGCGAGATGCTCAGCTCAGCATCCAGATCGCCAACTTCAAGCATCCCCGGAGTTCCGAGAAGGCGACCAAGCGCCGACGCAGCGACCACAATATCGTGCTCCGCGTCGCCCCGCTGAAGTGCAGCATCCAGCAGCTTCCATGGTGCCACGCGATCGACGACGTCTTCGAACGGCAAGTGATGGGAGGCCGCCATCACCCCGAAGCTTCCGTAGTGCGCCTCGACAACACGACTTGAGTCCGGCCGCCAACCGGAAGCGAGCAAGTAGTTCCCAAGGCTCTGCGGTGCAACCTCGGCCAGCCCAACAAATGCCGACACGCGCAGCGTTTCGTCGGGATGCTCGAGGAACGGAAGCAGCGACGTGGCGAGCTCGTCGTCAATCGGCTCGGTTGACCGGGTAAGAGACTGGAGCAAGACGCAGACCGCTCGAAGATCACCGACGCCGCGTCGCCGAAGGAATGTCTTCTTGTCAGACAACGTGGCGGGCTCGATAACTCCGAGAAGCTCAAGCGTGATGCATGCGCTTTGAACGTCGGCGAGCAGCTCCATCTGCTCGATCGGGGGGAGATGAAGCATCTCGAGACCAACCAACCAGCAATTGGAGATTGCTTCGGCCCTTGCTTCTTTGAGAACCGTCCGTGCTCTCATCTCACCGAATCTTTGGGCACGCTCGCTGTCGATCAGCAGAAGGAACTCGCGGGCGCGAAGCGCAGCCCAATACTTCTGTTCACCTATCTTCGCAGCAAGCGCATCGAGCCGCCTTATGGCGAGCTTGACCAAACTAGTCAAAGAGAAGCGCGCTATCGCTGGCACAACGTCCTTGAAGCTCGCTTCCTCTACAGTTCGTTGCGCGCCCTCATCCATACCGATGAATGTCGTCAACTCCGCCGCCGCCTCGATGGTCGAAACGACCGAAGCAGGCATTGGGAACCCCGGCTCCGGCCAATACTGCTTCGTCTTCTTCAGCCTATCGGGTAGGCGTAACCAATGTGCCTCGAGCACCTCGACTGCATGTCGATGTTCGGGCTCGAAGAACCCTCGCGCGGGAGCGTCGAGATAGTCCTTCTGATAATCCCAACCTCCTTCAAGTCGGGGATCGCATGAAGCCGCCTGCAAGTCATCTGCCTCGTCGGCGCAGAGCCACAGTAGCAGCGCCGCGGTCGAAGCCTTAACTTCAGGCAGGACGTAAGGTTCCAGTTCGACGGCGAACGCGGCCTTGCTGAGCCGGCGCAACTCGTCGCGTAGTTCATCAGGATCTGCGGCACCCAAGGCTATCAACCATCTCAGGCCCTCCCAGCCACGAGTCCACGTATCCCGGAAAACTGTGTTGGCCACCGCGGCCGCTACGAACACATTCGCAAACCGCTTTAGCTTGTGCCCTTCCAATATGGCAGGCACCGCTGCGGTCAAGTGCCCGGGTACGACGTAGTCAAGATGTAGTGGCACGCCCATCACCTGCCTGATCCCGGGATCGGCCTTTTGGATCCGCATCGTCAAGCGCTTTGACTGACTCTCTGCATAGTGTTCGGCGCCTTTTGCGACATCTTCTGGTTTCGGGCAGGAGAGCCGAGTGCACCAAGCAATGAGGCGCTCCTGGATGACCGCCCACGCATCGACTCGACTAACGTTGATTCGGCGAAGTGTCTGTGCCGCGAGATTCAGTGCCGATGCATGCGCTCGTGATCCCGATCTCTCGATCACGCCGAGGAGCGAGCGAGGGAATGCATCTCCGATTGCCGCGACGTCTGTCCCGTGCGAGGCGCGTTGATTCTGCGAATGCATCCATGCGATCAGTATCGCGTCAGCCGCGACGCTCCCATCCGAATCGTCGCTCGCCGAGAGTACGGATGCGGCGGCCCGCAAGACGTCCGTCGCTTCGTCGATTGGGGCAATCGGATCAAGCCAGCTTGCAAGAGCTGCCCGTACGGCTGCGGCGCCGTTGGGCCGAGCAAGGTCCAGTTCATCCAATAGAGCGAGCGATAGCGCCAAGGTCATTGCCTCCGCCTTGAGCACATACCGGCGTGGAGAACTGGAAGCCTCTTCGACCCAGTGACCGTTGTCGATAATGTCACTCAGCCGCCGTGCAACATCCCCTCTCGCGATTTCGGGACTTTCCGCCGTGGTAGCCAACTCCACTCTTGTCATTGCAGCCGGTGGAGGCGTGCTACCGCTTGCAATGAGTGCGGCGCGATATACGTTCGCGCGCGCAACTAGCCAAGCAACCCAGGCATCCTCGTCGAACGCGTTGTCGAATCGGGATTGCAATGTATCTCGCCCGTATTCCCAAAGCAGACGCGTGATTGACGCGTCGGTCTGGAGCGCCGGGCTGCCAGCCAGGCGAACCACCAGCGGAAACAACCGCGGGGTTGCCGCCAGTCCATGTAACTTCGCTGGAATCTCCGACCGCGTCCGCTTGTGGTGAGCGAGCATCTGGTCGAACTCGCTACCGGGCGCCAAGTCGTAGCTGCCGACGCGAATGATGTCCGGGCGGACGTTGACCTTGCGCAAGCTTCCCAGCGTTTGCTCAAAGTATGAAGTTCGACTCGTCATCACAAGTCGAATGCGCCCCGCCATCTTTTCACCCTGAGTTAGCCGGACGACGTCCACCCACGGGAAGTCCGGCTGCTGATTCACGCCGTCGGCTATCAAGACGATTGCGGGTCCTTCGGTCACGGGCCGTTCGAGCAACCTGTGAAGCCTCTCTTTCCAATAGTCATCGTTCAGATTTCTCGTGAGCGACTGCAACTGTCCCGCCAACAGCTTGAGAAATCCCGCTTCGGTGGAGGAAAAGGGGTTCGCCATTGCCGAAGACGGGACGACCAAGACGATGGGAAGCCTGTCCGAGGTCTCGACCGTCCAATGCAGAGCGGCCCATGTCTTGCCCACTCCCTCCAGGCCGGTGAGAACCATCGGCGCTTCGACCTTCGCGCCGCTGAACCAAACACTTAGCGCGTCAGAAATCGATCGTCTCTTCAGGTGATCGCTAACGGCGCCACCCGCCGCGTCCTGGTTCAGATAGGCGAGTGATTCACTTCGGCGCGCCCAGAGTCCGTCGATTCTCTTGATCGACGCGATCCGCACTGCTTTGAAGCCGATGCTCCAGACCTGCAAATCGCGCCGAGTCGCATCCACGGTAGAGGCCGCCAGCGAGCCGAGAGCTTTGCAGTACCTTCCTGAAGGCGCCGGATAGTGCGTCTGGACAAGTTGTGGCCAGCCTGCGCACAGCGCCGCGAGGGACGGAATACCTCCTGGGTGGCGCGTCCAGTCCAAGATCACCACGGGGATTCCTAGGGCCAAACCTGCGTCGACAAGGCTGTTGCGATCGTTTTCCTTGACTGTGCGCGTGCTCATCAGGACCCAGGCCTCAAGTTGCGGATCGCGCTGAGAAGCTTCGACAAGTTCACCTTTCAAAGATCGCGCGTCCAAGGCCGTTGTTTCTAGATAGCGCTTGCACTCAATGCGCAACCTCCTGCCCTGAACTCCTGCCGTGCCTGCGTCTGCGCCGAATTGGTAGCCCGTTCTTGCAACGAATACAGGAACGTCCAGTAGTACGCTGATGAGATCTGCGGCTAGCTGTTCGAAGGTGGCGGCGTCGCCCGTTTCGAGGCATTTCTTTAGGCCAAGAAGAGCGCTTTCTTCGCCTGCGGAGAGGGGCGCAGTGCTCTGATTCCTTTGATTGGCCATGAGCAGACTGAGCGTGGTGAGGATGCACCATGTTCCCACAACGCGGCGCGTACGCGTTGGCCGATGCTCTCTGGTAGCTGGCCGGCGTCAACTATCTTGACCGGCCAAGGTAATTGTCGTCAACCACTGGTAGCCGAAGTCCCAGATCAAGCCCTACGACAGTAGGTAAAGGTCGGTTCCACAACTCCCACATTCACACACGGGTCAAGTGCTTTTCGACGCGCCGGCCCGCGATTCTTTGAACGTGCCGACATGGCTGGGTCGGTCTGACATGGAGTTCGACTGCATTGCGCGTCGCCGCGACGAGCACGACGAACGCAACTACTGCGGAGGGACCGGCGCGTGTGGCCGCGCCCGAACCGTTCCTTACGTGGCATCACGCAAGGTCACCTTCACGACTCTTCACACCGCTAAAGGCCTTGTCTCGCGTCGACGGCGACATTGACCAGGCGCTCTGATTTGGAGCGCGCGCAACCACTGAGGAGTTAGCACATGGCACATATTTCGGAAGTTACCGAGGTCAGCGTGTTTCGCTTTGCGGACATCGGCGGCGACAAGCTCCTCGTGAGCGCGATCGGACAGGTTCCCACATCAGGCTGGTCGGGCTTGCGGCTGTCGCAGCGCTTCCCGACCGTACCGCCGGGAGACGGCTTGATGGAGCTCGACTTTGAAGGCGATGCGCCCGTCGGCCCCGTGCTCGAGGTGATGCTTCCGGCACTCGCCGGCAAGATTGTCGGCGCGCCGGACTGGCTCAAGGGCGTGAAGGTGTATGCCGCTTCCGGAAGTGTCGTCGTCACCGACTTGAAGGTGGCCTCCTTGGCGCGCGGCCCGGCGTCGCGCCCGGCACTGACTGCCAAGCCGAAAGGTGTGCTCTATCGCCAGGATCTGATTTCCTACGACGACAGCTTCAATCCGATCGGTTTCTGCGGCTTCGGATCGATCCGCATGAAGAAGCTTCACCACACCCTGACGCTGACGGTAGAAGGACCCGACGAGGCGAAGATCCGCCGCTGCGTCGAGGAAGCCACAGGAGTCGGGCTCATCGCTGCGATCGTAGCGGTCTATGCCACCGGCGGCGGTGCGCTCTCTGCCGCGACCTCCGCGTTCCTGGCGCATCTCGAGGGTTGCCTCGGTGACGCGTTCGCGGTGCGGATTGACGACCATTCCGACTGGGTGGAGTGGTGCACCTGAGCAGAGGATCCTCCGCTGTGTAGATGTGGGGATTGGCACCTGGCGCGAGTCCCGCTCAGAATCAGATGGACACCGCGCGGTGTCCGCGCCAGCTGCACATATAAGCAAGCGTTGCACGCGAAACAGGGGACAAGCGATGTTTCACGCAAGGACCAGACGGCGGTTCGCCGTGGGCTCACTCGGATGGATGGCAGCACTGGCGGCCCTGCTTTGCATGCCGAGCAGGGCCGAGAGTCCCGTGTCTCACGTCTTTTCAAGGCCAACCTCTACGCCGAGTCTCTCTGCCAAGAGTCTCTCGGCTCGTACGGCAGAGCTGTCGGCATCCGCACCCGGATGCCCGAGGAGCCTGGCCGGTTGGCAGGCTTGGCGGAACCGAGCGGTGAGCCAGCTCCTGGCCCCTCGACCGAAGCTCGAGAACGTCAACGGTCCTTTCCTCGATCCCGACCAGGTCGCGGCGCAATCGGTGGCCGTCGCCAATTTCCTCGACGACTGCACACCAAGCGCGAGCGTCCAGCCGCATGTCCTCAATCTCTGGCAGTTCACGCAGACTCAGCGCATCGGGCTGGACGTCTACCACCAGTTCGCACACACGTTGGCAGATGCGGAGTACCTCGACAGGGTGAAGCCCATCGCCTCACTGCCCTGCCTGCTGGGCAGTGCCGAGTTCCTGAAGAACATCAGCGATCCCGCGACCTACGGGGCCGCAGCCGGGATGGTCGACAAGCAGAACGGAGGACAGGTGGTCGGATCGTGCCAGCCCGACGGAACCCGATGGCAAACCTTGTTCTACAGATCGGCGTTTCTAGGAACGCCCGACGACGCCGATGCGTTCGGCCGCTTCCTCGTCGTGGTCCCCGGGGCGACGCACGATCGCTGGATCCAGTTCGGAATCTGGGCGCCCGGCGAAGCTCTGAAGAAGGACGCCAATCAGAATCTCTTGCGTATCAACAATGTCTCCGTCGTCGCAGCGGCCAAGGATCGCGTCGCCGGGGACGGCCGCTTCAATGTTGTGCTCGATTGGTGGCGCAATTACGATGCAGATGCCATTCGCGTGAACACGCGACGCGACGCCACCGGCGTCACGGGCAATTGCCAGCAGTGCCACAAGACAGCTGTGATCGGCATACACCCGCTGCAGATCTATCGCCCCGATGGTGGCCAGCTGGTTCCCGCGCCGGAGCTTCGCCCCACCGTTGATGCGCTGAACGAATCCATCAGCAAGCTCTACCGTTTTCCCACGCAGTCGCTCGGCAACGAAGAGGACGCCGCGGCGGCACCCACTCGCTATGGACCTGGGATCGGTCCAGACGACCTCGACGAAGATCGGCTCACGCTGAAGCCGGCGCTGATGAAAGCATGCACTGCGGGGTTGGGACTCAACGCCGAGTCCATCGCACGCGTCAGCGGCGCCATGAACTGCGCGCAATGCCACAACCACGGACCCAGGGGCAGGGGTGCGCTCAACTTCCCCCAGGCGACACAACGCACGAAGGCCACGGCGCTGAAGGACGGCAAGTGGCCCAACCTGATCTACGCGTACATCAAGCAGGGCCTCATGCCTCCGCCGGGACAGGGTGCTCCCGAGCCTCCGTTGACTCTCGACGAGAACGAGGCGTTGTTCGAGTGCCTCTCCCTCGAATATCACGATCCACAGTCCAAGAAGGGACTACTTGCGGACTGGCTGAAGTCCCCTCTGACGTCTGCGCAGCAGAAGGGCATCACCAGTGTTGACGCCCTGAACAGAGCCATGGCACTTCCAGTCCGGAAGCTGGCGCCGGTGCTGCCCGCGCAGCGGACCTTGATGATCCGCACTGGCGGGTCGGACTTCGCGGCAAGGTGCGCGAGATGCCATTCGACCGTCGCGGGCCAGCACGGGACTGGACCGAGCCTGGCAGGCGTGTTCGACCGGCTCGCCGGGGCGACGTCCGGATTCGAGTATTCCGGATCCTATGTCGATGCCGGCAAGCAAGGCGTCCATTGGGACGAAGCCAACCTGATGGCTTTCCTGATCGACCAACCGGCGTTCCTGGCGCACGTGCTGAACCGCCCGGCGACTTCCGAGATGGACAAGCACTACGCCGACGAGGGGCTGCGTCGCGGCATCGTGCAATACCTCAAGACCCTTCCGTAGGTCGCGTTCAGTCCGAAAGCGCGATGCGAGTCGCGGCCTCGTCGTCGAGTTGAGCTCCTTCGTCGAGGAGGCCGCGGAGCTCGGCGGCCGGAACGGTCGCCTGCAGTGCGGTCATCAGCTCGTCGCGGACGAGTTGCTCCACCGGTTCTCGAAACGCGCCTCGCCAGGTGTTGGCGGCCTCGGCGCGTCCCAGGACACGGGCCGCATCGGCGGTGCGGCCGCGCTTGTAAGCGAGCATCGCAAACTGATCTAGGCTCAGCCAAAGTGTTCCGGTCTTGCGATCGGCATCGGCCGCCTCCCGAGCGACGACCAGTCCTTCCTCAAGGTCACCGGCCATGATGAGCGCAGTCGCCAAGTTCGCGACGTAGACCTGGAGCTTCTCGGCATAGCGCTCCCGCCGTGCGCGCGCCACGAGTTCGCGGCCGCGTTCGACGGCCTCGGCGAAGTCTCCCCGCGTGGCGGCGCATTGTTCAAGCGCCAACAGCGCGAACAAATGCTTCGACGTGTCGCCGCTGGCCACCGCCAGGGCGAGCTGCTCGCGTGCCAGAGCTTCCCCCTCCTCGCGTCGCCCGAGGAGGTTGGCGACGAAGTCGCGCGCGTTCAGCAGTTCCCAGCGGGCCAGGGCCGGCCAGTCGGGATCCCAAAGCGTGCACATCTCGTTCGTAGCCCGCTCGCCGGCGGCGCAATCGCCGCTCAGTGACGCGGTGACCGCCAGTCGACCAAGCGCGGCGTACAGGAACGGACGATCGCCGATCGTCCGATAGAGCTCGACCGCACGTTCCGCTGCCGCATGTTTGGCGGTACCGGCGGAGTAGTGGGCGAGACCGCACCAGCCAAACTGGAGCCGCGCCTCGTAGATCGGCGGCGTCGCGACGTTGATGCGCCGCAGCGCGGCCTCGCAGTGACGCTTGCCTTCGACGCCTTGTCCGGCAGCGCCAAACAGCCAGGCGCTTGCGCCAGCGAGCCCCACGTACATCATGTCGTCCGACTGCGCCGCCCACTCCAGGGCTGCCCGACAGTTGTCGAGGTCGGGCAGGTAGTCCTGCAGCAGAAGTTGTGAAGGCATCTCCCAGTGCTGCGGCAGCGACCGCTCGAACAAGTCGAGCATCGCAGCGGCGTGCCGTCGCAGCGTTGCGTCCGCCTCGCCTGCATGCTGCAGGTTCGCGAGTGCAAAGGCACGCGCACTCTCCAGGACCCGGTAACGCGGCTGACCCTTCAGCTCGGAGACCACGAGGGACTTGTCGACCAGCGCACCGAGATGTTCCAGCACGGTCCACTCGTCGAGTGAGTCGCTGCCCAGCACCGGTTGCGCATGGTCCAGGCGGAACCCGCCCGCAAACGCACCGATCCGCCGGAACACCGCTTGCTCGTTGGCGTTGAGCAGGGAGTGGCTCCACTCCAGCGTTGCACGCAGGGTCCTGTGCCTCGGCAAGCTGAGGCGTGGACCACCGGTCAGCACGAGAAACCGCTCGGCCAGTCGCGCCCTGACCCCTGACAGGCCGAGCAGCGGCACGCGGGCTGCTGCCAGTTCGATGGCCAGAGGCAGGCCGTCGAGCCTGCGACAAACCTCGACCAGATCGGCGAGGTTGTCGAGTGACAGCGCGAACCCGGGTTGCAGTCCACGGATCCGATGCGCCAGCAGCTTCACCGCCCCGGACTCCTGCGCTTCGGCGAATTCGTTCGTTTCCGGGACCGAGAGCGTCGCCACCCGGAAGAGCCGTTCCTCCGAGAGCTTCAGCAACTCCTGGCTCGTCGCCAAGACGTGGACTCGACGCGTCCGGGTGAAGATGGTCTGCACGAATGCCCCCACTTCATTAACCAGATGCTCGCAGTTGTCGAGCACCAACAGCGCTGCCCGTTCGCGCAACTCGTCGACCACCTCCTGCTGGGCCGATTTCTGTCCCGACAGGACGAGTCCCAGAGCGCTGGCGACCGCGGCCGGGATGAGCTCGGGGTCGCTGATGGGAGCCAGTTCGACGATCCAGACCCCGTCCGCAAACGCATCTCGCAGGTTGAAGGCTGCGGCCTGCGCGAGACGCGTCTTGCCGATGCCCCCGGCACCAACCACACTGACGATCCGCTCGTCGCGCACCAGGCTCGTCAGCGATGGGACATCGGAATCCCTGCCGATCAAGATCGGCAGGGATTCCGGAAGGTTTCCCTTGGCCGTACCCCAGGCGGCAGTAGTCGACGACCACGGAGTCGCCGTTGCAGTGGCCGGTAACGACCCGTCGTCGCCCGCCGACGGGCGCGCGTCAAGAGCAGCGGCGCTGAACCGGTATCCGAGACCCGGAATCGTCGTGATCGCCGAAGGTCCGATGGCTTTTCGCAGCATCGTCACCTGGACCGACAGGTTGTTCTCCTCGACGACCAGGCCGGGCCAGCCCGCGTCGAGCAGTTCACTCCTGGTGACGACCTCACCAGTCCGCTCGATCAGCTTGAGCAGCACGTCAAAGGCACGGCTTCCCACCGAGATGGTCTCGCCGCGCACAGTCAACTTTCGCTCGATCGGGCGAATCTCCCAGTCGCAAAACCTCAGGCGCTCGTTCGCTCTTTCTGGCGACATGACTCCCTCCCTGACCTCGAAGGTCAACTGTAGCGCGCTCTGCGCTTGACGCGTGAACGCGTGCGCCGCCGGCACTTCTAGCAACGCTTAACACCGTTAAAGGCCAGGAGGCACTCGGCTCGCGCAGAGTTCCACCGTGCCGCATACCTATGCGGCGATGGATTCTCGGAGGTGATGATGGCCAGTGGAGATCGGTTGAGGTTCATGGCGCTGCTGGCGCTGTCGATGGCCTGCGCGTGCGGGTCAAGCCATGCACAGGGTGGCGAAGATGAGCAGCCTGTCGCATCGGGTCGCCACGCCCTGGTGATCGGCAATGCGACCCATGCGCATCTCGCCGAGTTGCCGAGTGCGCGCGAAGACGCGCGCCACGTCACCGAGCAGTTACGGGATCTCGGATTCAACGTGATGACCGTCGACGGACTTGCGTCGGCGAAGGCATTCAACGAGGAGGTTCTGCCGACCTTCCGCGACCGGCTGCGCGACGGTGACCTGGTGGTCTTCTTTTTCTCGGGCCACGGCTTCTCCTATGGCCCCGACAACTTCCTCGCTCCGCTGGATATGCCGACGACGCTGACGCGCAACGAACTGGCCGACCGGGCCATCGCTGTCGAGGGCGTGCAGGCCGCGCTGGCCAAGCGCAAACCCGGCGTCCTGCTCATGCTCATTGATGCGTGCCGAACCGTGGCCGGCTTCATCGTTCCAGGCGCGGCCACAAACGGGCTGATCCCGAAAGGCATGGCATCTCCGCAGCAGCCCGCCGGTCTGGGGACAAACACGCTGATCGGATTTGCTGCGCGACCGGGCACGGTCGCCCTGGGCTCTTCGGAACCCGGGCACCTCAGCGTCTTCACGGCAGCGCTTGTCGCGCGGATCGGCGCCGCGAACCAGGAGTTCGGGACGGTCTTTGACGACGTCAGCGCCGACGTTCGCATCGGAACCGACGACAGCCAGGAGCCCGGCCTGATGGACTGGTCGACGAGCGACCTGTTCATGCGCACAGAGGCACGGCTGGAGGCGCTGGAACGCGAAGCCTGGATCGTCGCCAAGTCGTCGGGACGTCGTGACGACGTGGGGCGCTTCCTGCGCCGGCATGCCGTGTCGAGCTACGCGGCTGTCGCGAGGCGATGGCTCGCGGACCATCCCGTCGACATCGCCCCCTCGTCCGATGTGTCGCCGCTGGCGGTCGATCAGGCGTGGCTCCAGCCTGCCGCGACGATCCTTGGAAGCGGAAACGCGAACTTCACATTCCCGTCGCGAGCCGACGCCGCAGCTGTGCGCGCCCAGGCGAACTTCGCCAACGTCTTCGAGACCGGCAGCTCTGATGGGGGTAGTGCGAGCACGTCGTTCCAGTTGGGGCGGTTGCTCGCCCACCGCCAGGTGATTGCGGCCGCCGACATGGTTGCGCGCACTGCTCCGTCACCGGACGCAGCGCCGCTCGGAACGATTCTGGCCGGCTCCGCTGTCGTCGTGCGCGACGTCCAGCGTCGCACCCGCACGGGTGCGTGGCTGGACGTGCAGATGTCACCGAACGGCCAACGAGGCTACGTCCCCCTTTCCGCAGGCCCCTCGTCCACGCTGCGCTCGATCACGATCGGGACGAGCCTGCTGGAGATCGTCGCGAAGCCGCTGGCCGACGGCCTGCCCGAGCTGCTGGATGCCGATGCGATCACCGCGGCATTGGCCCAGTTGGCGTCCCAGGCGAAGGCCGTGAGCAGGGTCTCCCTGGTGTCGTCGGGCGACAGCAGCAATGAGAGGGAGCGTTTGGACCGGCGATCCCGCCTGAACCACGCGACCTATTTGCTGCGTACAGCCGGCATCCCCGCCGCACACATCACCGCTGTGACCGACGCCCCCGATTTCCACGGCAACGGCGTTCGGATCCGCTTTTTTGGCCAATGACCACCACCTTCAACCAGGAGCCTTCCATGCTTGCTTCATCCCGCCGTCTTTTCGCGATCTCGCTCACCACCGTCGCGGCTCTACTGTCGTTGCTCCACGCGCCCGGCGCGCTTGGGCAGACACCGGGCTCGAGCAAGTCGGCGACACTGCCCACCCTGCCCCAGGACGGCCCGACCGACTACCGGGAGGTCGTGAAGCGGTTCCTCGATGGCTTGGAGCCGAAGATCGTCGGCGGCAAGGTCGCCCCTGCAGGCTCCGATCCCTGGCAGGTCTCGCTGGACGTGGCCTGGATCGCCGACCCTTTCAAGGCGCACTTCTGCGGCGGGAGCGTCCTCAGCGAGAAGTGGGTCTTGACCGCAGCCCACTGCGTTGTCAAGCTGTCGCCGAAGGACGTGGTCGTAAGCGCCGGCACGCACCAACTGGGCCAGGGTGGCACGCGAGTCAACGTCCAGCGCATCATCGTCAAGGGCGGCTACGACGCGGCGACCAACGACAACGATCTCGCGTTGCTCGAATTGTTCAGCCCGTTGCCCCTCACGGCGCAAGGTTCTATCCAATCCATCGCGCCGCTCACCGGTGCGCAGGAGCAGTTCGTCGCAGGTGCTGGCGACGAGAAGGTGCCTCGCACGGGAACCTGGTTGCGCGTGACGGGTTGGGGCGCGACCAAGGAAGGGGGGCCGCAGGTACGCGATCTGCGCTTCGTCGAAGTCCCCTACGTCGAACGCAAGTCGTGCAACGGCCCGCTCGCCTATGACGGAGGCATCACGGAGAACATGCTGTGCGCGGGCCAGCGCGTCGGGGGCCAGGACAGCTGCCAGGGCGACAGTGGGGGTCCTTTGACCACCGTGTCAGCATCGGCGCCACTGCTCGCGGGCATCGTCAGCTTCGGTGAGGGATGCGGTGGCCCGGAGAAGGTTGGTGTCTACACGCGGGTCTCCCGCTACGCCGGTTGGATAGCGGCTTGCATGGCCAGCGCTTCGTCCTGCCCATAGACACGATCGCAACCCGAACCCACATCATCTGAAGGAGCAGACATGACGATCAGAAACATCCTCGCGATCCTCACGCTCGCTGCCACGAACGTGCCGGCCCTTGCGCAGAGCATCACCGATGGCGCAGCACGCGTCGCACGCGAAGCCCGCCGCGATGCTCGCGACGCGCGTCAGGTCCGGGTGCAATCCCGCGCAGCGATCAGCCCCAACCCGCCCGAGACGGACCTGACCCTGGGACTGGCGCACGACAGCGCCGAAGACGACAGTCGGGCGACCAACACGCCGTTCACGCTTAACTACAAGACCGTACGCAGCGAGAACGACTGGTGGAAGTTCCAGCTGACAGGCGACGGCTACACGCGCCTTTCCGTGCCTGGCGAACCACGGGCCAGCGGGTTGGGTGATCTTGCGTTCAACGTTTTCCGGCCACTTACTCCGAACCTGATCGGGATGCTCGGCATCGGCATCCCGAGTCATGGCGAGGTCGGCTCCAGCGAATGGGCACAACGCGCGAAGCTGATCTATTCGGCCGACATCACCGGGGCATGGAGTTACGTCGTGATCGGCAGGGTCGCACACCAACGCAGCAGCGCACCCGACGTCGGTTCGGTGTCGCAAGGACTGTACGGAGAGATCGACTACAACCTGGGCGGCGACCGTACCCTGGCTGTCGGTCTGTCGCGAGGTCATCGCCGAGGCGTGCGTGGCTCGACCGAACTTGGACTGGAATACGACTTCCCACTCGTCGCCAAGAAGTGGGATGCAGCGATTTCCGTCGGCCGAGGCATTTCCCAGGGGGCTCGCCATACGGCGGTCGAGCTGGATCTGACATTTCATTTCTGATCCACTCTTGCATCCGCTCTGCTGGCGATACGCCGCAACCGACGAAGGTCGGGAGACGACCTCAGACTCATGCTGGTGCGGCCATCGGATGATCTCTCCTCAATGCTGCATGACAGTCTGATTTGCCGGCGCCTCGCTCACGCAATCGGGCTTCTCGTCGACATGCTGCTTCGGCTCCACTTTTCATCAGGGTACTTCCAAATCTCCCAACCAACTGACTTTGTCGCTTGTGACGATCGGCGACGCAAGACCCGGCAACTGGTCATATACGTGGGCTGCGGCAAGCCTCAACTGCTTGAGGTATCTCCGGCAGTTCATCTCGTCGACGGCGGTCATCGTCATTGACTTGAGCGCCCCATGGTCGATATCGGCTTCGAGTTCCTTCGCGTGCATGAACTCATTGCGTCTGATCCGAACCTCGTCAAGGGCATCGAACGCCGGTTGCCCTTGGACCAGCGGTACGTACTTTGCTGCCGCTGTGGCCAGAAGCACGGCTGCGGCGTCGTTCAACTTTGGCAAAGCCTGCCGACCGTCCTTGTAAGTTGGATGTGCTGACGTTGCCGCCAAGACCAAACGGTTCGCGATGGCCTCAATGCAGGCCGCAACCGCCACGATGCAATAGACCCCATGAACAAACGCCGCGTCACTCTTGCCCGCGGACTGGCACGCTTTCACTTCGTTGAACTCGATGATCGCCTTTTCGTAGTGCAACAACGCGAAGGACACCTCAACTCGGGGCTGGCCGGATGCGTCGTGGGTCAGCCTGCCGTATTTCGTTAGCGTAGGCGCCTCGTAGTCGGTCGAGGTCCCGTCAGACGCAACAAGGCTCAAGTAGTGAGCTTTCGCGGCACTCAGACTCTTGGCGTTCTGATCGAAAATTTCGTCCAACAATGCCGAGAGTTCATTCAAGTCTGGCGGCTCTACCTTGGGGACACTGATGTACTCGGCAAAGAGGCGATCTCTCAGGTCACACAATCTGGTGAAGTCAAAGTGGGGTGAGCTGGGTCTGCTCTTGCTGCGAACTTCGATCAGTTCCCCGAACTTGTATTGAAATATGCCGACGTCATCGACGTAGATGAAGTGCGTCTTGGCTGCACACCAAGTCGATACGCCGACTGACAACGGGGGGTTCCAGAAGACCAACTGATGGGCTTTTGCATTGGCTTTGCCCTCCACAAACGCTCGACCATTCGTTCCCAAGCCGGCATTCGTGCCTGGGCCGAACAACTGACTGATCAGGCGATGCCCCAGCTCGTCCGGTCGAAGGTTTTGCCAAAGCTGTGCCCCGGAAAAGACAGGGAACTCCGCCACAGCTTGCACATGGGTTTCAAGGCGCTCTGCATCGATGGTCAGGTATGGATGTTCAGGAACCAAAACCCAGACGTCTCTGTAGCGCTGCAAGACATGCTCGATCTTCAACCCCTTGGTATTCCCATCGATCACCAGTTCGATGCCCGAAGTAGTCTTGAACACACTCACGCGTTTTCCTCCTGCTGAATTCGTTTATGACAAGCTGGCCTCTTTCTTCTCGGAACTCGAACCAGTAGCCCACGCAGTCGATGATGCATCCTAGGTTCGGACTGCCAATCAACGAGGAGTCGTTCGCAGCCGCTCGGCCGCCCGCTGAAGTGGCGGATATGCGAGGAGAGGCGCGCGATCGAGAACGCGCAATTTGCTGCCGGCATCGCGGGGGGTGGCTGGCGACAAGAATCATGCGCAGCCAGTTCGACTGGATGGATATGGCCGTTGACCCATTGGGCGTTCTGAGGCTCACGCCGCCTTGCCTGCGAAGCTGCTCGTCCTGGTCAGCGAAGCCAATTCAAGTCGGAGCACCTGCTCGACGACGCAGTTGATCCGCTCGGTGCGAGCGGCTGTACGAGGAACGGGCGAACGGTCTCGAAGGTGGTACTCGGGTCGTGTTCAAAAGTCCGAGTTGACAGTGCCCTCGTCTCACACAAGGTCGTACAGATCCCGCACGCCGTCGATCGCCTTGCGATGCAGAGGTGTCGGGGCCGGCATACTCACGTCCCAGTTCCTGCCCATGCCATCACGAATGTGCGCTTCGATGAACGGTGGCGCCACGCGTGTCGTGTTGACGGTCGCCTCGATCGACTCGGCGACGAGCGTCGCGAGTTCCTTCTTGCTTTTGGGCTGCTTCAACCACGGTTCTCCGAAATTTCTGCGATGGGACGGGATCCGCGACGGGCGGCAGGGGCCTGGCGCTTCAGGTTTCATTTTGCCTTCGTTGTGCAGGCGGTCTGCTCCTGGTGGCGATCGACCGGCTTCGAAGCGACGGCCCGTCGGTGCGAATCTGCTGTGAAGACGCGGATAAGCAGGCGAGATGCTCAGTCGCTTTTCAGCTGCCAGCTTTGTGCAATTCGCTTGCTGGGATCGGCGTCATACACGACTTGGTCGTCGACTGCATACAGCCAGCATGTGTTGCCGTCGCGTGCACACCGATCCAACGCCAATGTCATGGCGTTCGCATTGTTCCAGGAGAAACGCCAACCGCCAGTGGCGCTGACGACGAACGCCTTCGGCGACGCCAGTGTCAGGTAGTGGCGGAACCGCTCCCTGCCCTCATCGCGAACCGGAACTGCGGCAAGGTCATCGAACCGCGCATAGCCCGTCGCGGCCGGTACGCGCAAACGGTGAGTCTTGGCCGCAACTTGCAAAGTTTTGCTTGGCTTCGCCGACTCGGCGACCGCCAACGTCAAGGCATCTGCGCCCAGCAGCGCCTGGCCGACGCTTTGCAACTCCGCCAGTTTTGCGGATTCGATGGACTTTGGCGGGTGAAGCGCTGCACCCTCAGCGGCGAGCCGGATCTGCTGCTCGAGATCTGCTTGCCGCTGCGTCGACAAGGGTCGAGTTACGCGGTAGACAGGTGCCACACCCACGCGGGGCATCTCCTGCATTCGCTGCAGAAAGCGCAGATAGGCGTCCGCGCCAATTCCGTAGAACTTCAGGAGCGCCACAGCGAGCCGGTCGGCCTCAATGAGATCCGCAGACGACGGTGCGCCGGTGTCGGTCTCTGTGTTCTTTGCGATGAGATCCCGAACACGGACCGCAACGGTCGGCAACACCAAGTCAAGCGCTGGCCTTCCTGCAGACACGCCACCGTCCATGCCCAGCACCCTTTGGGCGGCCTCGTGCGCCAGCACTATCGTGAGTTCCGCGTCACTGAGGCCGGCGAGCAGGGGCAGCGTGACCGCAACCGCGCCGATGTAGATGTCAGCATAGGCGTACTGGCTATCGATCGGATACAGGTCAAGCCTGCATGTTGCGATGGCGTTGACGACGATGGGCAGTTCGGAGCTGCCGCGTCGCAAGGTAAATGAACGCTCTGGTTTGGCCTCGAGTGCGCGGCTCTCCTCCTCGCGACCTTGCTTCGTCAGCGCCCCGGGACGCGTGCCAGGCACGGCTTCGTCGCCGTTGGGCACCAAGCGGTCACCTCTGCGCACCCCGGCCACTGCGTAGGGTGTCTTGTACTGCTCGGTCGTGAACACCTGTTCGCCTGGTTGACCACCAACGTTGCGCATGACGCGCTCGCGGACTTCTCGGGCACGCTCCAGTTTCGAAGGTTCGCTCGAGAGCTGGAACGGCGGTACACCCAGACTCCAGGTCGGTGTAGCCCGGCACACAGGCACCAGCAACCGCGACAACTCGAACAGGCGTGACCGTGCCCGCTCGGCGGCGGTCGCCACCTCAAGGTAGCGCTCGACCGATGTTACTGGGGCAGTGTCCGCGGCTGCGCAGGCGGGGACGACCAAGAGGGCGTACAGCAGGCGTGAAGGCCAGGGTTTTGTTGGGCGGAACATGCGCATCTAGCCATTGTCTCTGGGGATGCCGGGCGAGGAACTTTCAAAACTGGCGATCGCCCACGTTCGGCACGCGCACAGCACCGCCTCGGCAATCAGCAGGTTGCCTGGCGTGGCAGCGCCGACGTGGCTTTCATGCTCAAAGAAAACTCCCTGTTAGGGTCCCAAATGTCGTCCCGCAGGGCGCAATTACGCCCCGTCAACTCTCGTAAGTCATCTTGATCTGGACTGAACTCATGTGGGTGGGCACGGACTTGATCGCACGCACTAGCCTTGAAGCCTCCGATATTCCAACTGCTGGCCACGCTGGGCCGCTCGGGACACGTATTCGACGTCGGCGAGAGATATGCCAAGTCCTGCCATCTCCTTCATGTACGCCCCCCGTGCTTTGTGCAATTCCGTGACACCTGAATGATGCCAATCGCTGGCGCAGCGGGACATTGCACTTGTCAGTACCAGATCGACGTCGTCCAAGTGCTGAGTCTCGGCCGCTTCGCCCGGTATCGACTCCGCTCCCGTCGCCGCGGATGTGAGCAACAGCGCGTCAATTGCCCCGAGGAAAAGTCGTTCCTCCGTGATCTGATGCCCGAGTACACGAGATCGATCTGTCCAGGCGAGCGCGTGCGCGGCCAAGCCCGAAGTGGCCAAATCAAAGGCCCAAGCCGACAGCCTGTCGCCTTGAAGAAAATCGGCATCGGCTCCAATCGAAAACAGCAGTCTGTGCACATGGGCCACCGGAACATCGGGTCCGACGCCAACGCGCTCCCACGATGGACTGGCTCCGGCGTTCATGCTCGTGTCGAACTGATCCGGCACGAACCTGGAGAATCTGTTGCGAATCTCCAAGCGTTCGACCTCCGAGGCTGCAGACCATTGCCGACGCGTGTCGGAGCTAAGCTGTCGATAGATTCGACCATCGCCGGGCCGCCACAGCTCGTGCAGAAGTTCCAAGATTCTCATCGCCGCAACCCGAACAATCTCCGCCCAGGAAACATCGAGGTGGTCGCTGTAAAACGCGCGCAGTTCCAAAGCGTCGAAGTGAAGATGCCAGGCGGACAAAGGTCTGTACGCAGTGGCGCGCGAACGCAGAAGTTGGCCGAACTCACCCGCGCCAGTTTTAGCGAGTAGCGTTCGAAGCAGGCCGCCGTCTATCAGATCTTGATAGAACCCCGGCGGTAGCGCCTGTTCAATGGTTCCGTTCGGGAGCGACCAGCGAATGGCGCGACGGGCCACTTCGTCGAGCGCCCGCAGGGCGCCGGCTTTCGGCGTCTCGACTTCTTGCGCGAACCAGGCCTGCCACGACCGAGAACTGCGCATCCCGAGCCAAGCTACAGGTTTGAAACCTTGGTGCGCAAGCAGCGCGGTTGGTGCAAGCCGTTTGGCGGCCGTTTCTAATGCGTCGAACAGCTCGCGAGCCTGCGCCCGGCCTGGAATGTGATCCGGCAACAACGAGCGTTTGAAGTGGTTGATGCCGGCTCGGAAACGAAGCTCTCCGACAGTCAGTGCCTTTGGCCCGTCGGCTCGCTCCCTGTTACGTCGATTCATTGGTCGCGCCGTTGTGCGGAATCTCGTCGTCTGCGCGATCGGTTTCCGCGTTGATGTTCTTGGTTGGTATCGCTAATGTCCGCGAGACTGTAGACGACGCCGATGACCACCAACCACCCCGCACCTACGCCAGCTGCGCGCCCTTGCGCTTTGGTTCTTGATGACGCCAGCTCGTTTGGTGCGCTCCTGTATGAGCACCGGCGGCGCGCCGGCATGACCCAAGCGGCTGCTGCGGCCGTGGCGCAAGTGTCCAAGAGCTACTTCTCGGCCATCGAGAACGGCAGGCGGCTGCCGCCGCCGCGCAAGACCGCTCGCTGCATTGCCCGCGCCGTGCGATTGGACGAAGAGGCTGCGGCACTGCTGGTCAATGCCGCACTTCGCCAGCGAGCCTGCGACGGACGAGACGATGATCTACCCCAGGAGGTTCAGCTTCTCATCTGCGACCTGAGATCGCATGCTTCAACGCTGCCGGTCCGGCTCGTGTCCGCCCTCAGGGCGAAGCTCAAGGAGGTCGTCGTGTAAGCCAAGTGGACAGACCCGCAATCGGGTCTGTCCCCCTGGCGCCGAGGTGTTAGCTCAGCCGTCGCAAAGCAAGAGTAGCACCGCACGGAACCAGGTCAACCTGTGTTCACAACCTAGTGAAGTCCACTGGATTTCCGTGCTGGTACCTACGCCCATGAACTTGTCCACTTGCGAACGGCTGAGAGCCGCTCGCCATAGCACCCCGTCACGACTTGCTGCCTTCGGCGCATTACGCCAAGCCCGGCGCGGGCAGGTTGCCACGTTCGACGCGAGCCGGCTCGGTGACACCTGTTCCTTGCACGTTCCTTTCGCCAACGCGCGGGGGGCGTTGGCATGCTGACGCTGGCATGGAGCAACGGAGCCTGGGCCACTCAGGACGTGACCGCGCGCCCGCGGGCGAAGCTGGAACTGGTTCCCCGCCACCGGCAGCCACAGCCTCGAGGCAAGGCGATGACGCTCACCAAGGTGACGTCGGCCATCGCGAAAGGCTGGGGTCAAGGGCGAGACGCGCGGTACCAGCCTTGGATTCGAATCCGAAGGCGCCTCTCCTCACCTGTCAGCAATCTGTTCGTTGCTTTCGTCCCGCTGTATCGGCAGCGAGGATTGCATTTGCTGTCGCGCCTGGAGCACGACGCGGCGCTCATTTCGGTCTGGCTGGGTGCCAAGGAAGTGCGCGAGCAGTTCCCCGCATGGCCCGATCCGCACTTGCATCCGGCGGCAGGTCGCCCGTCCGACACCCGCTTCAGCCGGGTGATCGTTCCCGGCCTGCGAGAGATTGCTCGCGACGCCGGGATCAAGCACGGTGTCTACCCGGGAACCAACATCCCGTTCGTCGCGACGATCGACCTGCTGGTCGAAGTCGAAGGCATTGGCGATACCCGCCTCGTTGCAATCGCCTGCAAGCCGCGAGGAAAGATGTCCGGTCCGGGATCGGTCCGGGTTCTCGAAAGGCTGAAGCTGGAGGATCTCTACTGCGGGCGAGCCGGATTTGGGTCTTTCACTTTCACGGACGACCTTGTCACTGAACGCTTCTGCGGAAACCTCGACTGGTTCTCCCCCTTGGCCAGCGAGGTGGCTGCGTTCGGGCACTCCAACCAGTTGGAAGACTTCGCCGGCGAGTTCATGCGGGACTGCGAAGGGCCCTCCATCACCCAGTGCAGGGTGAGGGCGTCGCTGAAGGCGGATCTGACCGAATTGGAAGCGCAGCACGCGTTCTTTCGCATGGCCGCCTGGCGAGGTTTGATCGACATCGACTTCCGGCAGCCGGTGATTTTCTCAAGGCCCTTGAGGAGAGACAGGACCGGCTTCAAGAACCTGTTGGCGACACAGATCTTTGGGATGACGCAATGAACGACATTGAAATTGGAGCAGTGGTCCGCGTGCACGGTGAGGGCGGCACACACGACATCGGAAAGGTCGTGTGGGTCGAGCCGGCAACGATGGACCCGGTGGCGATGAAGCGGCGGCGCTTCTGGTACATCGAGTTTCCCGAACTCAACCCCACGCTGAAAGGCGAGGTCAAGAGGCGCTACATCAAGGCACCCGTCGAAGCGTCCGTCGTCATCGCGCGGAAGCGCGTGGACGAAGGCAAGCTTTCGTTTGTTCCGTTCCAGTATCCGCCTGAATACTTTCTTGACGACGAGGAATTGCAGAAGTCACTCTCCAAGGCTGGGTTGATCCGGAAGTCCCGTCGGAAGTTGCCCGTGTGGAAGGCCAAGCGTGATTCCTTGTACGAATTGATCAGGCCACTCATCGGCGACGCAGGCAAGTCAAGGAGGCAGGCGAGCGACAGTTGCGGCATCCAGGAGCGGCTCATCGAACAAGGGCGGGCCACCGTGGAACTGGCCAAGCGAGCGTCACAGCTCGGTCACAAGAACGCCGATCTCGTCACGTTCGCGTTCCGCAAGTACCTGTTGAACGGCAGCACGAAGAACGCGCTGCTTCCGAACTTCTTCCATTGCGGGAAGCCCGGGACGGAAAAGTACTGCAAGACGAAGACCGGTGCCCCCAAAGCGCCAGGCAAGCCAGTGGGATACATCCAGAAGGAATCGGACCGCAAGAAGCTGAGGCTCGGTTGGAAGACGCACAAGAAGCACGGCGTCTCCGACGAGGATGCCTACGTCGCGACGATGAAGGACCACTACGCAGAGTCGATCGTTTGGGAATCGCCGACAAAGGCCGTCGTCAAGTTGCTGCCGAAGCACATGCGGCCGACGAAGGCCGAATTCCGATTCCATGGACCCAAGGGTCACCCCGAACTTGCGTCCGAGCGCATCAAACTCGGCGAGAACAAGTTCAACCGGACCGAGCGGGGACTGGTCGGGACAACGCGTGATCGGATCTATGCGATAGGCCAACTGGGCGTGATCGACGCCACGAGCGAGGACCAGCGCCCCGTTTCGCGGGCATCCAAGCTGCTGCGGCTGCCTACCAGTTGGCGCACGATGATCGTCGACGCCGGTATCAACTATATCTTCGGTGTCCACCGCGGGTTCGAAAAGGGCGGCACGATCCCCGGTCTCCTGGCTATGTTGCACGCGAGTGAGGACAAGGTCGAATGGGCGTCGCGGCACCTCGGCCGTGTTCTCGAGCCGGGCGAGTGGCACAGCATCGTATTCAAGCGCGTTAGGGGCGACAACGGTGACCTCAAGTCCGAGACGGGCATCGCCACGCTGGCCAGCGCCGAGATCGGACTGGAGATGACTCGCTCCTATGCGGCCGAGCACAAGATTGTCGAGACGACCCACAAGATCATTCATCGGACCGCCGACCACAAGGTCGCAGCCTCGACGCAAGGGCAGGCACTCGAGCGGGGTGAGCGCGAGGACGAGCCCTGCGTCAACATGATGGAATCGTGGCCTGGCGTTCTCGATGCGATCCTGCGGCACAACAACGAGGACCCGGTTCCGGAATTGCTGACGCTCGAGATGCGTCAGGCGGGGGTAGGTGCCACCCGACGCGAAATCCTGGAGTACATGATCGCGAACGGCTATGTTGCCAGCGCTCCCTACGAACTCTCCTTGTTCCGGGCGCAGTGCCTCCCCAAGCTCACCGGCACGATCAAGGGTGATGGCATCCACCTCCATGATCCCAGGTACACGAACAAGGGTGATGGCATCCACCTCCATGATCCCAGGCACCCGAAGAAGAAGCGGTACGTGCCGCACCTGGTCTATTGGGCGCCGTGGCTGCACGAGACGGGTTTGACGGTCAAAGGCGGAAAGTCGCCGATCCCCGTCGCAGTACACCTTGATCCCAGTTTCCCGAGCGAGCTGTGGATAAACATCGGCGGGCTCAAATCGCTGCCGCTGCGGCACCACGATCCGGAGATGAACGAAGTCACTCTTGCCGACTGGCTCTACATCACCGACAACGATGACCTCATTGAATTCCTGAATCGCGGGGACCGCGAGTCGTCTGATGCCAGCCGTCTGGCCAGTCAGGCAGCGGTGAACAGTGAAGCACTGAAAGCCAAGCGACAGGAAGAGGCTGTGCAAGGCAAGCGCGCCCCGCGCAACGCAAACTCAGCCAACAAGCGAAAGAATCTCCTGGCAGAACAAGAGGCAGCACAACTCGAAAAACTTGGGCTTGCTCCGCCAATGGACGAAGACGGCTCGAGCGACGCATCGGACTTGAACTTCTCGGGGATCGACTTGGGGTTTGATCAGTTGGCGGACGAGTCGAGCGAGAACCTCATGGCCTCGCTGCGCAAGGAGATTGCCAATGCAGGTTGAATTCGCTTCTAACGACTTCTTTGAATGGCGACGGGCCAACCCATTGCTGAAACATATCCCGGCTCAAATGACATTCGAGAAAATGGGAATGGCCCTGCGCTACGACCCGCGTTCCGCCTGGGGAGGGGTGCTACCGCCAGTCGATCAGATGCATGTCCACTGCTATGGCATCAAGGATCTGTTCGCGCCGGAATATCAGCACATCGACGCGGCAATGAGGTTTCTCTCGATGGTGCACGTGAGCCTCAACCAGCGCGACCCACGGCTTCCCCGGAACCGGGCGCTGCTGTACGAACAAGGTCGTCTCAAGGGCAAGGTACTCAAGGCTGTGCCCTGGAGGGCCGAAAACCCCTGGAACATGGGTGGCGCCATGGGCGGCGTGATCGAGGCCATCACCGGTGAGGGGAAGACCCTCTTCGTCCAGCGCCTCACCAGCCTGTTTGCTCATCAGGTGGTGGATCACGAAGCCTCGGAGGAGAATGGCTGGATCGCCTTCAAGCAGCTTGTCTACTTGCGGGTCTTCATGCCCACCGGGGCAGGCAAGGCCGGCTTCATTCTCGAGATTGCCAAGGAGATGGACAGGCTGCTGGGGACGAGCTACGCGGCCGAGTTGACTAGCTATGGGAAGGAGGTCGAAAAGCAACTGGTCCTGCTTCTGATTTGGCTCTCGGTGCATCGGTGCGGCATGTTGATCATCGAGGAGGCACAGGAGCGAATCATCAGCGCGGTGGACTTTGGCAAGGAGTTCCTGCTCTTCTTTCTGAAGGTGCTGAACTGGGATATCCCTTTGCTTCTGATCGGCAATCCGAAGGCACTCAGCCATGTGCGCACTTTCTCGCAGGACAACCGCCGCTTCTCCGACGCGGCGTGGTGCACCTTGGAGCCGATCACTTCCTGGCAAGACCCGGCTTGGAAAGACGACCTGGTTCCGGCGGTCTGGGGATACAACGTGCTGTCCGATCCCGACGAGCCCATTCCGAACTTGCCGAAGTTCCTGTGGGGCTTGACCGGCGGCTCCCGCAGCGCGCTGGCGAGGCTGCGCCGTGAGGCGCTGATCGCTGCCATATCGGAGGGGGCATCCAGCGTGACCAGGAAGCACGTCCTCAAAGGGTATGCCGGTCAGTCGATGCGCAGCCTCCATTCGTTCATCGGTGCATTTGTCAAAAAGTGTGTGAAGCTGCTGGACAAGTTCACGGACGTTCCCCGAGAGCGATTCGCGGCGAAGTGGGCAGCCGAACGAGCGCAGGCCGAAGCGGCGCGGCTGAAGCGCCTGAAAGCCGAGGCCGCCAAACCTGCGGCAGCAGAGGCGGACGTTTCTGCGGGCGGCTCCGACGCCAACGACGCCGATGACGACGGCACGCAAGGCGATGTGCAAAACCCTGTGATCGCGCCTTCCTCTGCGGATGGCGCCGTCGGTGAGCCGGGGGCTCCGAAGCCCGCGCGAGCAAGGCGAGCACGTGTGAGCAAGCGTCCGGACCTTTCGCCGCCGCGCGAAGAATCTTTTGATGATCAGGAACAACCGGGTACTGAGTCGCCGCCTGAGAAACCTCCCGCATCGAGCTTTCGCGAACTGCTACGAGCGACCGCAGGCTCTGCGACCGAGCATTGAACGGGAGCACCCGTGCTGCCGAAGGGATGGCAAAGCGCTTGGGAATGCTTCCATCTTGGGAGCTTGGCGAAACGCTCTACAGCTGGGCATCGAAGACGCACCTGATTCTTGCTCGATCGGCTCGATCGTCCAGCAATGCTTTGTTCGGTTCGCTGAGAGCATGTCGAGCGCACGATGTTCCGCCGCGCCTTGCTCGATTTGTCGAACTGACGAACGGACGCCTGGGGTCAGCGCAGGACATTTTGGCGAAGCGCACGGTGTTGGGCGGGCATCTCCCGTTCCTGGAAGAGTCGCGAAGATCGGCGGTGGTTGCCGCGCTCGTCGCCGGAGAGGGTGCGCGGGCGAACCTGCACCTCGGACTTCGCGCGAGCAAGATGCCCAGCACTCACCCGCTTCGATTCTGCGAAACCTGTGCGGCCGAAGACCGAGCAACATTGGGATATGCGCGCTGGCAGGTGGTGCATCAGTTGCCCGCAGTCTGGATGTGTGAATCACATTTGACAACCTTGGTCGAGTTCGGCGGTGTCGCCCGTGCGTGGGAATTGCCGGGAGATCGAAAAGTGGATGCCGCCAGCCGGATTTCCGCTGGTCACGACGAGACACTGCTTCGCATGGCAGCGGTTTGCACGGCCGCGCATGGGCTGGGCGTGGTGAATGCTGGCGGCCTGCGTCGAGCGAGCCTTGAGAAACTGTGTGAACTCGGACTTGTGGGTAACCCGGCACGGCTGTCGGCCGCGACCCTTCACGATGAGTTCTGTTCGAGTCTGGCCGGAGCTTGGGTCGCCGCGTACGAGCCACTGAAGCATCTCCATAAGGACGGCGAGTGGGTGGCGTCGTTGCTCCGAGCAAGAAGCGCCTCTCATCCAACAAAGTGGGCGCTCGTTTGGGCGTGGCTGTGGGCGGACCTATCCGCCGCCGAGGTAGGGATCTCGTTTCGTCAGGCTGCTCTCGATGCGGCCACGAGCAAGGGGCAACTGGCGCTGTGGCCCGAGCATGGGCGCGAGGACCTTGGTGCGAGCTTGCTGCGTGTCGAGGAGGCCATGACCGGTGCGACAACGATGGACGAGGTACGGGGGAAAGTCGGGGTCAAGCACTTCGTCTTGAGTCGGTGGCTCAAGGAGTTTCCGCATCTTCAGGAGTTCTGGGACGCGCGGCAAGTGCAACGGCGACGTGAGATCGCTGTGAAGCGAATTGAGGAGGCCATCGTTTCACTGAGCGATGTGAACAGGCAAAGGCTGCGCGAATTGTGCTCGGCTGAGATCAGATGGCTGGAGCGTCATGATCGAGAGACGCTGAATCGACTGCTTTCACGGATTCATCTGGAGCGATCGAGGCAACGAAGGCTCTTCGGCGACCCTGAGGTGGCGGGTGCTATCGACGCGTTGTGACGTGATCTGTACTCACATCGGGCTGGTCTTGTCCAGCCAGGCTTGGTCGTTCTTTCTGCACCACTTGTAGGCGCGAGCGCAAACGTTGTTCAACACGCCCCGCTTAAGCGGGCCCGCCAACAAGGCTCGCTGAACGCGCGCCCTATGGCGAGCTCTGTCCTCTTCAAACGGTCGAACAATCTTCGTTCGAGTGGGTTGCCGAGGGGCGATCTCGTCGAGCCAGGCGCGGTCATTTGCGTTGCACCACATGAGGGAGACAACACATAAGCCTCTCCAGTTCTTGCGCGGCCCCGGCCGACGCACCATGGCTGACTGGATCCTCTCGCGATGCACCTGACGCGTGTCTTCGATTGAACTATCAGGAGATAGACAAAGGGACAAATCGGGTGCTCGCTCTCGTCGCTGCGGCAAGTGGTCGCGGAGTTCGGGCGGCAGGCTTGCTACGAATTTCCACCATGTCCTGTTGTAAGCCAGTCCATCGCGCTTGAGTGCTTCGACGGTTGATCCCGCGAAACGCCTGACGATCGCTTCCGTCGGGAATCCGGCATCTTCGGCGGCGGTCAGGATTCGTTCAATGGGCTCGGCGGGACTATTCGCGAAAGTGCGTATGAGTTCAATCGATTGATCAACTCGACGAAGCGAAGGTGTCGCAGAGAGTCCCTGTAGGCTGAAGGCGGCAAGCGCCAGATGAACCACGGGGGGACATGCGTGACTGCCTCCAATGAGGGCTGCACGAATTGCTCGAAGGGTGACGTGTACTCCGAGCCGGACATCCAATTGCTCGACTGAACTGCATCCGAAGGAAGAAATGAATTCGGTTGCGTGGTCACCGATTGGATCCGGGCCCGTTCTGTTCGCTATGGCGCGCCGATGCAGTTCCGCGCGTGAAGTGAGATCCAAGTCTGGCCCCGCGCCGACCATCAGGTCCGAATAGAGCTGTGCCAGCCTCGCCAGACCGGGAGACGCAGCCACGCCGGAAGGCGCGCGGTCCATGCTTCCGCAATGCTCGCAGCTCTCACCGGGCAGTGCCATCATTCGTTCGGATCCAAGCGGCGACCTGCAACCGGCGCAGTGCTCATCGAGCGGTCGCCCATGACGTGCGCAGTGTGTGGCGCCTTGCAACTGGTGGACGATGTGCCAATGCCCCGTACCGTGAACGGATTGGTCGGCGCTGACGCAGTCAATGCAACTCCGCCAGGCACGTGCGTGCACGGTTCCTGCGTGAAACGAGCGCCAGCGCCGAAGCATTTGATCACCATCACCAGATAAACACTCCTCGAACCACTTGCCCGCGGCTGACTTCGGCACCAACCGAGAAAGTATTGGCCATGCGGAGTGGTGCAGGATGAGGTCCTCACCAGAGATCCGTCCCTGAAACGCATTCTTAGCTAGGACTGATGCGTGTCGTGCCAAGGTATTGGTTAGGACCTTCTTGCCGTAGAAGTGGACCATTGCTCGCTTCCATGACCTGCTCTGATTGAGCCGATAGACAGCTCGAAGCATCGAATCGACAGACGCCCCCATCGGAAAGCTCGGCAACATGGTGTTGGCTCTGGGTCGGGATCTGGCGCAGATTCGCGCGAGATCAGCGCTTGCGCGTGGCGGCGCGCGGTAGCGCCGCCGCGACAGCAAGCCGTGAGCGGAGAACGCCTTCGATCTCCTGATGGACTCGATCAAGAAGCCGCCTGACATCGGCGGCCGATGAGGTGTCGGTGTAGCTGAGCGCGAACAGGGTGAGCGGGTGCAGACCCAAAACGCTGGCCAGTGCGTCGACCTTTGAAACCGTGGGCTGCTTGATGCCCCGCTCCAGCGAGCTGATGTAGGTTCTGCTGGAAACCGTGTCGAACTCTTCCTGCGGAATCCCGCGCGCCTCCCTTGCTTTGCGCAGGGCTTTGGCGAAGTTTGACGTGGGCGGTTTCATGTCGGGGCGTAGGCCTCGATTTCCGCATCTAGAATCCTAAAGAGCTACAACCTATAGGATTCATTCATGGAAAATTTGTCGACAAGGATCGCAGCTGTTTGTGCGACTTTGCTGGTTGTGCTCTCACCGGGCGCCGCCGGCGCCATCGAACTACCCGACTGCAAACTGGATCAGGGCAACTTCCCCGGCCAGGCGCTTCGAGGAATCACCAGGAAGAGCCAGACCCGGTACTTCATGGAGGTCGAGGGCGCGCTCAAGAACGGCACCGAGGTCAGCTACGAGCGCGACGAGGCCGTGCTGAACGTCGATATGCGGGTTGTGCGCACCACGCCGGCCTTGCAACCCTCGGCCGACGTGACGCTGAAGTCGTCGTGGGCGCTCTCGCCGAACTTCAAGTTCGCCAAAGGACTCCCACTGCGATCTTGGGCGGAGGTCGAATTGACCGACGGTCGGCGCTTCGGGCTGCTGGAGATGAAGGACGGTGCAGCACTGTTTTTCGACCTCGCCAACCAGTTCTGCAGCAAGGCCCTGACGAACAAGCCAGACGTGAAGATTTGGCAGACCGGCACACTTTCCATCGAGCCCGACGATGTGACCTTCGAGCGCAGCCTGCTGGACGACATCACCAAAGCCGGCAGCCTGCGGATCATCTACCTTGGCACGACGGCGGGGGCGATGAAGTTTCAGGAGGTGTGGGTGCAGGGCTCTAGGATCGGAAAATCGATCGCACGGACTTTCGACCAGTTCTCCAAGTCGATCGACATCGCCGGGTTCAAGTTCCAGGTGATCGAGACCAAGGGAGACAAGGTGAAGCTGAAGTACGACATCGCGAGCCGGACCGAGATCACCGCAGAACAGTCGAACCAGATCGCGCTGCAGAACAAGAAGGATTGAAGGGCCAGGAAGCGTCGATCCGAGCCAGGCAGTTCAGGCCCGGCACTGCTCCCGCAGACAGGCGATGGTGTCGATGACTCTTGCCGACGCGGCGCCCAACCGCCCAACTGCGTATTAAGGACCAAAAGCGCCAGCGATTCCGATCCAAACCCGCCACCGATTCCGACCGAGGTCGCCACTGCGATGGCCCGTTGGGAGCGGGCACGGAAATCGGCTGGTGGGGAACTGGAGGACGCTTCCAGGTGACCTTCAGCTTGATGACGAGAAGCGGCAGCTCAAGCGCGAAGGTCGAAGACCCGGACTCGACCCCTTGCTGTCCCTCGTCTCAGTGCAACGAGCATCGGCTGTGCAGCGAGTCCGGCCTGCCGCGACCGGAACCCCAATTCACGGTCTCTACCGCATATCGGTCGCTCACAGGCCTGGAAGCTCCGACGCAGACGCCGCGAGTGCCGCTTCGAAGGTCACACTTCTTCGTGTCGAATAATCGTAGCATCTCGCAATTGCTCGAATCGAACAACAGAGCGCCCTTTAGATCCGTCGGGCAGATACGTATGGGCCGTCCCAACCAGTTGCCCGTGCGCATCAAGTTTCACAACGAGCAACACAGCAAAATTGGCTCCGACAGTCTGGTCCTGAACGATCTGCAGCATCGACAAGTCGTCTTTGGTGCTGGGCTCTGGGGTGAAGGACGGATGCGAATGCCACTCGCCAAGGTAGTTGAATCGCGTGTAGTCATGCCTGGCCCGATCAAAGAATAGGCGCAGCCGTCCGACAGCGTCTTCAATGCGTCGCACAAACGACGCGAATGCACCGCGCCGATGTATCGTGATATCTCGGACAACGAACTCGTTGTGGTCGACGTGCTCGGCCATCAAGACACCGCCGATCTCGCGCGCGCCCGCCTTGCCCAAGGCCGTGGAAATTGCCTTCGACACTTCACCAGGCAGGACGAGCGTCAACACTGCGCCCCCTTTTCTAGGAGTCCCAACAGGGTCTTGACTGCCGCGTCTCGATCGGCGTCGGTTGCGGGTTCAACTTCGTCGTCCCAACCGCCCCCTTGGGCGTCGATCGGGTGCGTGTCGAACGGCGCGTGGAAAACCCATTCGTTGCGCAAGCCCACCGCATACGCCGGATACGGAAACTGACTCGGATTTCGTTTCAGTGCCGCGTCAACCGCAAACCGCGTCAGCAGTGTCGAAATCTGCCCGACGTCACTGTCATAGGCGATCAGCGGCTGCTCTTGGTCACCGTCGTAGCCTCCGACCTGTTGATAAGGTGCCTTCGGTTGCTTCTCAAAGTAGTCGTGAATCGCGGACCGAACCGCCATCGGATTGGGATCAGAGTCCGGCCGCGCTCGCGCAATGAGGCCGCCGTATCCTCCGGCGAAAAGCTCACCCCAGCACAAGGCTCGCCGGTTCGCCTTCGCGATTCCCGCCAAGAGGAGAAAAGCCTCCGAGTTCGCTGTCGCATCGATCAGGACATCACACGCGGCCAAGTCCTTCAGGGCGGCGGCAGCGACCACCGCTGACTCTTGACCGGCCAAACGATGAAGCCGCACATCGGCCTTGATCCCAGCCGCGACAAGCGACAACTTCTCGCGCACGGCGTTGGCTTTGTGCACGCCAACCGACGCCCAGGACAGTTCATGCCGACATAGATTTTCTGGCTTCAGGAAGTCGTCATCCACGAGCAGAAAGCGGCGGGCGCCTGATCGCGCGAGAGACACCGCGATCTTGCTTCCGATCGATCCCAAGCCAACGATGCCGAAACGAATCTCGCCGAGCTGTTCATGTTCTGCGGGTAGCCGAGGTGCTTGGGCGCTGGGCAAGAGAACTCGGAACTGGTGAATTGCGGGCTGCTCGCCCGCATCGATGGAAAGAATTCGCGGCGACGCTGGATTCGTCCCAATCAGCACGACCACTTGCGATTTGTATTTGCTTGAGCCCTCGTCTCGCGCCAGCATCCCCTCCTGCGCGAAGCCCGCGCTCGTCAATACTCGGAGCAGGTCGTCCACGGAGTCAATGCGCCCAACATTGTTGAGAGCATCGCTCTTGAAAGCTCGGCCCTCCCCCTTCCAGGCAAAAAGCGGCATGTACGACGCGATCCCGGCAGGTACATCATCGATTGCCAGTTCTGCAGCGTCGGGCGGCACAACTGCCGACGCGACGACGACAGTGGCGGAGCTATGTAGCAACGTGTGGGTCGTTAGCCTCGAGGTGGACTGTGCGGGCACATTCGCCAGGGCCGCAAGTAGTCCTGGCGTCGCGACGAACCGATGCTCTTCGCCCCGCAGCGACTGCCCCTCGGTCACGCGGTGCGCGGACGGCACTGTGCCGGGTTGTTCCGGGTGCTGTTCCGTGCTGAGTAGTTCAAACGCGCTTCGAACAAGGTCCGCGCCTGTGACCTGGGCATGCCAATTGTCTGCCCGCCACTGCAAGCAAAGCGAGCCACCGGCGCCGTACTGATGAATGGTCCATCTCTCCGCTCCGTCACGCGGACGGATATACGGCAACGTGTCCGGATACGCGTCGGGGTAGGTCAGTCGACCTGCAAAAGTGCGCCCATGAACGACAAGGTCAATGTCGACCTCGATCGCCAAGTTGGAATCGACCCGCCAACTGCACGACAGCCAGTCGACCTCTTGCTCAAGCCGCTCGAACTCCAAGCGCTCGCGCAGAAAGCGGGCGGGGTCGTGGATGGCCCATTTCATCAAGCGAAGCCGGCGGACTTGTTCGGCATCACAGGCTTGCTGGGGAACGCGAGGCCGCCGGAAACCGCAGCGGGACGCAGCAGGGATTTGGCCGGCATCTTTCGAGTGACCAGTTGCAGCCCATCCGCAGTCACAGTGAACTCCAGCGGAGCCACGTCACCGACCGTGGGGTATTCGCCGGTGCAATAAAACATTCCGTCGGCACTCTGTGCGATCTCTTCGTAGACAATCTTCGCGCCAAAGCATGGTGGGTCGTTGTCGTCATCGTAGATGGGATCGCTGCTGGATACGATCGTGCCACCGCCGCGGATCTGCGACAGGGCGGAACGCGCATCTTGCGAGACCTCGGCCTCTTCGTGCAGTTCGGACCAGCTGTCATACGACAGTGAGTGCCACGAGTTGTGGTGGGGCGTCTGCAAGAGATCGTAGGCCAGCACGGACGGGTCCTTGCGATGCTTTTCCCAAAGGCGCTCCCAGATCGCCACTTCGGCGTCCCCTGCGCTCAGGAATTGGCGAACCACGGTGCCAGTCGCATCGGAAGCGATGGAGAAATTCAGGATGACGCTGGAGTGGTTCTTGCTCAACACGTCTTCGGTGTCGTCGTCGGACTTGGGCATCGGCGCCAGCAGTCGCGCCGAAAAACACTGGCTCGCGGTTCCGTTGACGCGGTTGAACGTGTCGTCGACGCGCACGAGGATGGGCTCCATGTTGTCGGTCTTGCCATCCTCGTCTTCTCCCAAAACGAGAACTCGGTCGCCCGCCTGAATTCCGGCAAACCCCTTCGCCTTGTTCAACGCTACGCGACGTTTCGCCTCGCTATTGAAGGCTTTCGCATCTTCGCAAAGCGTGTGGTTCTTGCCAGCGCGCCGAAACACCATCGGCGAGGACCAGATTTCCCGAATCAGGATGCGCTTGCTGGCATCGGGCTCGCCGTCATCGGGGTAGTCTTCTGGAGGCCCCAAGTAGAAGTGGTCGACGAGCCCGTTGCAGTGATCGTGGTCAGGGTGGCTCAGAGCGAAGACGTCCACGTACGGACGACCTTTCGCGTCGCGCTTGATGCGCGCTCGCAGATCCTTCGCGACATCCCTGGTCGAATCTTCCGGGTCGTCCGCGGCATCGCGGATGTTGCAGTCGACAAGAATTTTCGTCTCTCTGGCGTCCGCCAAGCCGATCAAGGTCATATCGCCATTGCCGACCGGCAGAAAGCTGATGGTTGCAGTCATGGGAACCTTTACATACCAGGTTTGAGATCGACTACCGTTAAAAAGCAGAGAGAAGTCTGAAGGCCAAACCGCCACCAGAACGCGACGAACCAAAGAGCCCTCACGCCGGTGCCTTGGGCGCTGTCACCTTCTTGACCGAATGCTCGGCCAGGACGTTGGTGACGAATCGAACACCGCTGTGACGGGCGGCGAGCGCGGCGGAGATGTACTGCACGGCGAACAACAACAACGAGAAGGTGCCCGCGTTGTGCTCAACGTTGGTCAGCCACAAGCCAAGCGGGACGACGCCGGCAAGAAGTAGCGACACGACGGCCATGTCGCGGAATAGCAGGAACGACTTATGCGCTTCGGCCACGGCAGTTTCGCTGCCGACCTTCTTGTACAGCTTGTACCAAAGCGAGTTCTGTTCGGCAGGCTCAGTACGCCACGCGCCGACGTTCTTCTTGAGCGCGGCCATGTCAATGCGCGGGTCTGCTGGCGCGTAGCGTGTGAAGGCTTCAGACCCTGGTAGCGGGTTCTTGATCTTCCAATAGACCAGCATCGCCTTGATGTTCTGCGGCACAACCGCAGACAGCAGCAGCACAGCTACGGGCAAGATGCCTGTCACAGCGGCGCGGGCAGCGGTTAACTGAGTTAGCGAGACGGACGCTATTAGGTCAGTGAAAACGAACACCGCCAAGACCAAGATGTCGAGCGCGACAAGCGCCACCAACCACGGCAGATTACTCGACTTCAGCGACTTCTTCGGTGCAGCGCTCATCCCTTGTACTCCGTGTCCGACGTCCCACACTTGAGTTCAGAGTTCGCCTGCAATCGGGGCGTCCCATGATGTCAAGGCCTGTGATTATAGCCAGTACTTATGAACTGGCTGCGGACTCCGGGAACCTAAAACATCGACCTCGAACACGGCAAAGGGCCGGTCTCGCCGAGAGCCGTCAGTGGGTCGCCAAAGGAGAACGGCTGCAATCAGTCTGGGAGCCTGAGGAAACCGTCACGCGACGGCCCGCTTAGCGGCACATCGCTGACATTGATCGCGCCGGCTTCAATGAAAACGGCGCCGGCGAAGGCAGGCAAAAACGTCCTGGGCGCTGAACACGAGTTGCCCCGCGGCGATCGTGCATTCGTCGCAAGCGACGCTCGCCCGCCGCCGAGGACAACAGTGCGCTGGTGGTGGGCGAACAGGGGCACAGAAGAGGGGTGGCGGAAGCGGATCGGAAACGGTGGCGGGTTTGAATCGGAAACACTGGCGCCGTTGAACTGGAATCAATGGCGGAATTCATCGAAATGCGCAGCCCAACAGTAGACAGCGGAGCATCAACTCGCCGGCGTCGCCCGCCGAGCCGCGCGAAGGCCCAGCTGCTCGATGAAGTCGTCGAGCAGCCTATCTCTGACATCAGCGTACCGCCCTGCCGAGACATCCGCCCAGCCCTGATGGGCCGCTTGCTGGAGGGTCTCGAGCTTGGCCTCCTCAATGTGGGCACGCTCCCCGATAAGGCGCGGTCCGCTGGCTCGAGTTTCTGCGTTGCCCGTTTTCATTTCTGTTCGTCCGAAGGTTTTTTGAACTTTCTACTCTGTTCGGAATATTTCATCTCTGTTCTGCCGAAACATTCCTTCGGCAGGTCGGCGGGCGCCAGGTTGACCGTGATGCGCTTGTTGGCCGGGAATTCGAGCCCGCTGTT
>Ga0073925_1000041_pt1 | contig 42901 bp, 40 predicted proteins | sample GWRWT4_21May14_FD_70952 | JGI IMG/M metagenome (GOLD analysis project Ga0073925, IMG submission 70952) | Sand microcosm microbial communities from a hyporheic zone in Columbia River, Washington, USA - GW-RW T4_21-May-14 | ecosystem: Engineered > Artificial ecosystem > Sand microcosm >...
CGGTCTTCGACATGGAAGCCGGCCGCACCAACCCGTTCCTGCACCTGTCGATGCACTTGTCGATCACCGAGCAGCTCGGCATCGACCAGCCGCGGGGCATCAAGCAGGCTTTCGAGCTGCTGCGCCACCGCCTCGGCTCGGCCCACGACGCGCAGCATCAGGTGATGGAGTGCCTGGGCGAGATGATCTGGGCTTCGCAGCGCAGCGGCCTGCCGCCCGACGGGCAGGCTTATCTCGACTGCGTGCGGCGGCGCGCGACCGCTTAAGCAGCGGAGCGCAGCGTCTGGCGCGACATTTCACGCGTCGTCTGGCGCGTTTCGCCGAACAGCGAGTCGCGGAACGCCACCGACTCCGAACGGTCGCCGATCGCCCACAGCAGCAACGCGCGCGCCGACATCGGCTTGGCGAACAGATACCCCTGCAGTTCGTCGCAGCCGAGCTCGACCAGGATCTGCTGCTGGCGCGTGTTTTCCACGCCCTCGGCCACCACCTTCAGGCCGAGCGCGTGGGCGAGCTTGACGACCGCGTCGACGACCGCGCGCGCATCGGCGCCGCTCTCGATGTCTTTCACGAAACTCATGTCGATCTTGAGTTCCTGGGCCGGCAGCTGGCGCAGGTAGCTCAGGCTCGAATAACCGGTGCCGAAGTCGTCGATCGACAAGTGCGCGCCGAGCTCGCCGAGGCGGCGGAAGGTTTCCTGCGTCGCCAGCGTGTCTTCCATTGCCGCCGACTCGGTGATCTCGCAGGTCAGCAGCGACGGGTGGATGCGGTAGCGCGTCAGCGCGTCGGTGATGCGGTCGGCGATGTCGTCCTGCCGCATCTGGTAGGCCGAGAGGTTGATCGCAACCCGCATGCGCAAACCCTTGTCGCGCCAGGCGCGGGCCTGTTTGCAGGCGGCCTCGATGACCCAGTCGCCGAGCGGGCCGATCAGGCCGGAGCGTTCTGCCAGCGGAATGAAATCGCTCGGCATCACGATGCCGCGGGTCGGGTGGTTCCAGCGCAGCAAGGCTTCGGCGGCCGTGACCTTGCCGCTGCGCGCATCGACCTTGGGCTGGAAGAACAGTTCGAGCTCGTTGCGGGCGAGCGCTTCGCGCAAGTCGCGCAGCATGTCGAAGTTCTGCTGCACGTCGGCGTCCATCTCGCGCGAGTAGAAGCAGTGGCGCGAGCCGCCGGCGCGCTTGGCGGCGTACATCGCGGCGTCGGCGCGGGCGATCAGCTTGTTCGAGCTGCAACCTTCGGGGTAGAGCGCAATGCCGACCGAGCACGAGATCGTGACCTCGCGTTCCTCGACGCGGTAGGGCTGGCTCAGCGCGCTGATCACGCGTGCCGCCATCTGGGCCGCAGTCGCCTGCGTGCCCGCGGCGAGGCCGAGCAGCACGAACTCGTCGCCGCCGACCCGTGCCGCCACGCCGTGGCCCCGTGCGATGGCCTTCAGCCGCAGACCGACCTGTTCGAGCACCCGATCGCCGCTGCTGTGGCCGAAGGTGTCGTTGACCGGCTTGAAGCCGTCGAGGTCGATGAAGAACACGGCCAGACGCGCGCCACCGTCGCGGCACTTGCGCGCGGCGTCGTTCAGCCTGGATTCGAAGTACAAGCGGGTCGGCAGCCCCGTGAGGTTGTCCACCGTCGAGGTGCGTGCCGAGCGTGTCGGCGCCTCCTGCTCGCCGGCACTGGCCTGCCCGAGCACCAGGCGCAACACCGCCGCGACACCGATCAGCACGCCCAGCATCAGCAGCTCGGTCCACACCAGAGAATGCGTGGCCACGGGGGCGGCCGACACGAAGGCGCCAAAACAGACCGTGGCGGCCGCGACCAGCACCGCGGCGATCCGCAGCACCGGGCCGCTGCGCGCCGTGCCATAACGAAGCTGCGCGCAGACCAGGGCGGCGCACAGCGTGATCAGCGCCGCGCCAGCGCCGACTTCACCGGCGGTACGCGCCAGGCGAAACAGGCCCGGCGCCGCCAGCATGGCGTGGCCATAGGCCGCCATCAGCATGAACACCACGCCGACCAGCGCCCAGACCTTCTTGGGGCCGTTCGCCCGGGCCCCGGTCGCACCGGCGCACACCGCGAGCAGCAGCGCCGGCAAGGCGTTGAGCAAGTCGTTCGTCGACCGCGTGGCCTCGGCAGGCAAGGCATGGCCTGGCCACCACAGGCCGCAGGCTGCCAGAAGCGCGGCCACCACGGTCAGCCCGGCCGAGACCGGCATGGGCCGCGTCGACGCGAGGGCGGCCATCTCGGCACCCAACCAGAGCAGGCCGGAGGCAAGACAGAAGCTGACGACGATGATGATCGGTTCGAGGACGGGCATGAGACGGGCGTGGGTGACTGCACGCCTGCCCTGGGGTGAACAAGCGCTCCGGCATCGTGAGGGCTTTTGCCCCGGTGCGGGGATCCGACCCAACGCCGATCGTGAAGCAAGCCGCAGCCGTGCCAGCCGCGTGCAACACACGGCCCTGCCAAGACACCTTTGGGGCGGTTCGCCGGCGAATCAGCCGTCGCCGACCAGCCCGTTGCGGATGGCGTAGACCGTCATCTCGGAGTTGTTGGTCAGGCCGAGTTTTTCGAGCACGCGCGCGCGGTACACGCTCACGGTCTTCGGGCTCAGCGTGAGCTCTTCGGCGATGTCGGACAGGCGCTTGCCCGAGGCGATCATCACGAGCGTCTGCAGCTCGCGGTCGGAGAGTTTTTCGTGTGCGTTCGCGGCCAGCGGCGTGGTCAGGCTTTCGACCAGCATCTGCGCGATCTCGGGCGTGACGTACTTGCGGCCTTGCGCCACGGTGCGCACCGCGGCGACGATCAGGGCCGGGTCACCGCCCTTGTTGACGTAGCCGTAGGCGCCGGCCCGCAAGGCGCGGATCGCGTACTGGTCTTCGGGATACATCGAGACCACCAGCACGCGCATGGCCGTGTTTTCGTCCTTCAGCACGTGCAACACGTCGAGGCCGCTGCGCCCGGGCAGGTTGATGTCGAGCACCAGCACGTCGGCGGTGGCGTCGCGCATCAGCGTGCGCAGCTCGCCGTAGTCGCCGGCTTCGCCGACCACTTCGATGTCGGGCGCGTCGGAGAGCGTGTCGCGGATGCCGCGCCGGATCAGCGCGTGGTCGTCACACAGAAGTACCTTGATCATGGTGGCGTGCGTCCTGCGTTCAGAGGCTGCCCCATTGGCTGGGGTCGTCGGCATCGGGGGCGGCGTGGGTCGGTATATCAGCGTTCCCGGCCAGATTCAAGGGGACGGACAGGATCAGCGTGGTGCCGGCCGGGCTGCTGCTCAGGTCGACCCAACCGCCCACCGTGCCAGCACGTTCGCGCAGGCCGCGAATGCCGAAGGATCGCGCCTTGGCCAGGTCTTCCTGGTTCAGCCCGCGGCCGTTGTCGCTGATCTCGAGCGAGAGCACACCGCCGGCCAGCGACAGGTCGAGTTCGACCTTCGTGGCCTGCGCGTGTTTGCTGATGTTGGTCAGCGCCTCTTGCGCGGTGCGGTAGGCCACCAGCGGCACGCCGGCCGGGAACTCGAGCGCGTAACGCGGCAGGCGCAGCAGGCACTCGGTGCCGGTGCGTTTTTCGAAACGCAACGTGATCCACTGCAAGGCCGCGACCAGCCCCTGCTCCAGGATCGCCGGACGCAGGTTGTGCATGATGCGTTTGCTCGAGTCGATCGCGAGCGTCACGGTTTCCAATGCCGAGTTCACGCGCGTGGTCACCTCGGCCGACGTGGAATGGCGCGCGATCCAGGCCAGGTCGAACTTGAGCGCGGTCAGCGACCCGCCCACGTCGTCGTGGATCTCGCGCGCGATCGCGGCACGCTCCTGCTCGATGCTGGTCTGCAAGTGCTGGGCGAGTTCGCGCAGGCGATGTTGTGATTCACCGAGTTCGCGGTCGGCACGCTCGCGCGCCTGGCGCATTTCGGTCGCTTCGATCGCATGCAGCAGCGCCGGCACGAGCCGCGCCAGGTTGTTCTTCAGCAGGTAGTCGCTGGCGCCGTTGCGCATCGCCGCCACCGCCGTGTCTTCGCCGATCTCGCCCGAGACGAGGATGAAAGGCACGTCGCGGCTGCTGGCGGCCAGCAGGTCGAGCGCCACCAGGCCGGAAAAGCCGGGCAGGTTGTAGTCGGAGATGATCGCGTCCCAGGGCTGCTCGAGCGCCGCGATGAAGTCGCCTTCGGAATCGATGCGCAAGGCCCGCACGCGCAGGCCGCCACGCAGCAGGTGCACCACCATCAGCTCGTGGTCGAGCTCGGAATCTTCGAGGTGCAGGACGCGCAGTTCGCGGTCGGTGGAAGCCAGGGGCATGGCGGGAAGTATGCCTGCCGCGCTACACGTCGGCCGCTTGTCGAAGCGTCTGAACAACAGGCCGTGTGAGCACTTCGCGCAAGCCCCACCAGCCGGCAGCGAGCGCGAGCACCGCGCCGGCCGCGCCACCGACCAGCGGCACCCAGGGCGACGCGTTCCAGCTGAATTCGAACACGTAGCGGGCCAGCGCCCAGCCGACCGCCATCGCCGCCGCAGACGCCAGCACGCCGGCGAGCGCGCCCACACCCAGCAGTTCGGCGCGCTGCACCTGCGCCAGCAGCTTGCCGCTGGCGCCGAGCGCGCGCATCACCGCGAACTCGCGCGAGCGCGCTTCGCGCGTCGCGGTGACGGCGGCGAACAGCACCACCAGGCCGGCAGCGAGCGTGAAGCCGAACAGGAACTCGACCGCGCGCACCACCTGGTCGAGCACCCGCTGGATCTGCGCGATCGAGGCCGACACGTCGATGTTGGTGATGTTCGGGAATTCGCGGCTGAGCGCGTTGTCGAAACCTGCGCTCTGCTTTGTTCCCTCGGGCGCGCGGAAGGCGGCGATGTAGCTCAGCGGCACATCGGCCATCGCCGTGGTCGGGAACATCACGAAGAAGTTGACCCGCATCGAGCTCCAGTCGACCTTGCGCAGGCTCGTGATGCGGCCTTCGGCCGAAGCGCCGCCGATGTCGAAACGCAACGTGTCGCCGAGCTTCAGGCCGAGCGTTTCCGCCAGGCCTTCTTCGACGCTGACCGCGTTGGCTTCGTCGGCGACCCAGCGGCCCGCCACGACTTCGTTGTGCGGCGGCAGCACGGCGTCGTGGCTCAGGTTGAACTCGCGGTCGAGCAGGCGTTTGGCGCGCGGGTCGGCCATGCTGTCCGGGTCGACCGCGCTGCCGTTGACCGCCAGCAGCCGGCCACGGATCATCGGGAACCAGTCGTAGCGCTGGACGCTGGCGTCGGCCAGCTTCTGGCGGAACGCGTCGACCTGATCGGGCTGCACGTTGATGACGAAGCGGTTCGGCGCGTCTTTCGGCGTGGCCTGGCGCCAGCTGCTGATCAGGTCGGTGCGCAGCAGCACCAGCAACACCAGCGCCAGCAGGCCGACGCTCAGCGCCGACACCTGCAACACCGCGAACGCCGGCCGCGCCGCGATCTGGCGCGTGGCCAGCACCAGCCAGCGCGGCGCGCGCGACTCGGGCACCGCGCGCTTGAGCAGCAGCACCGCCAGCCACGAGAGCAGCGCAAACAGCGCCACCGCCACCGCGAAGCCCCCGACCGCGATCAGGCCGAGCTTGAGGTCGCTCGACACCGCCATCAACAAGGCGACGAAACCGAGCGCACCGGCCGCCAGCACCGCGATCGAGGCCGGCTTCAATGCGCCCACGTCACGCCGGATCACGCGCAGCGGCGGCACTTGCGCGAGCTGCAGCACGGGCGGCAGGCCGAAGCCCAGCAACAGCGTGAAGCCCACGCCCACGCCGAACAGCGCCGGCCACAGGCTCGCCGCCGGCAGCGAGGCCGCCACCAGGCCGGCGAGCAGCCAGACGAACACGTAGTGCACAGCGAAGCCGAGCAGCACGCCGGCCAGGCTGGCGAGCAGGCCGACACAACCGAACTCGATCAGGTATTGCAAGGCGATGGTTCGCTGCGGCAGGCCGAGCACACGCAGCATCGCGCAGTCGTCGAGGTGCCGGCTCGCGAAGTCGCGCGAGGCGATGCCCACCGCCACGGCCGCGAGCAGCGCCGACAACAGCGCGACGAGGTTCAGGAACTTGGCGGCGCGGTCCAGCGTCTGGCGCATCTCGGGCCGGCCGGTGGCGAGCGATTCGACCCGCAGGCCGCGCAAGGCCGCGCTCTTGATCTGCGCCTCGGCCCAGGCCACGAACTCGCGCACCGGCGCTTCGTTGTTGCCTTTGGCAGCCACCGCGAGGTGGTAGTTCACGCGGCTGGCGGGCTGCACCAGGCCGGTGGCGGCCAGGTCGGCCATGTTCAGCATCACACGCGGCGCGAAGCTCGAAAAGCCCGAGCCGCGATCGGGTTCGATGACGATCTGGCGTTCGATGCGCAGGCCGGTGTCACCGAGCAGCAGCGTGTCGCCGACCTTCAGGTCGAGCGCAGAAAGCAGCGCCGGGTCGACCCAGACCTGGCCGGCGCCCGGGCCGCGCGCCAGCGCCACTTCGGGCGTGCCCGCACCTTCGTTGACCTGCAGCTTGCCCCGCAGCGGGTAGGCGTCGCTGACCGCCTTGACCGTGACCAGCCGCGAGGCGCCGCCCTTGTCGTCGGGCGCCCGGCCCATGCTCGGAAAGGTGGCGGTGTTGGCGGTCAGCAGGCCCAGCTCCTGCGCCTTGGCCGCGAACGCGGGCGGCGCCGGCTGGTCGGCCGAGATCAAGGCGTCACCACCGAGCATTTGCCGTGCGTCGCGGGCCAGGCCGCCGTTGATGCGGTCGGCAAAGAAGCCGACGGCGCTGAGCGCGGCCACCGCGAGCATCACCGCCACCACCAGCAGGCGCAGTTCGCCGGCGCGGAAGTCACGCGCCATCTGGCGGGTGGCCAGCAGCCAGAGCGAGGGCGGGCGGGGTGCGGGCAAGGCAGGCGTGTTCATCCCCGGAACTTACACGACTCGCCGCCCGCCGGCCGCCTCGGGGGTTTTGCCGCCGCGGCCACTGAACGCTGCATGCAACCGGCTCGAACGACAGGGGCATTGCACGGTGCTGTAATGCTTTTCATGAACACCGCCCTGCCCCCCGTCTTCGTTTCCCACGGCTCGCCGATGATCGCGCTGGAGCCCGGCGCGGCCGGTGCCTTCATGCAAAGGCTCGGTCCGGCGATCGATGCCGCCTTCGGCCGCCCGAAAGCGATCCTCGCGATCTCGGCCCACACGGCCGCGCGCGCGCCGGTGCTGCTGGCCGCGCCGCGCCACGCAGCGGTCCACGACTTCGGCAACTTCGACCCCGAGCTGTTCACGCTGCGCTACGACGTGCCCGGCGCGCCGGCGCTGGCCGATCGTGTGGCCGGCCTGCTGGGCGCGGCCTCGATCCCGGCGCATGTCATGCAGGAAGGCGGGCTCGACCACGGCATCTGGACAGCGCTGCGCTACATCTACCCCGACGCCGACACTCCGGTGCTGCCGCTGGCCTTCGTGCCCGACCAGAGCCCGGCGCAGCAGTTCGCGCTCGGTGAAGCACTCGCCACGCTGGCGAACGAAGGCGTGCTCGTGCTCGGCACGGGCAGCATCACGCACAACCTGCGGCGCGCTTTTTCCGGCGGCCTGCGCGGCCCGCGCCAGCAAGCGGAAATTCCCGAGAGCAAGGCGTTTCGCGACTGGATGAACACGCGCGGTACCGCGCTCGACTGGAACGCCCTGCTCGACTACCGCAAACTCGCCCCGCACGCTGTCGACATGCACCCGACCGACGAACACCTGCTGCCCTGGTTCGTGGCCGCCGGCGCCGGTGGGCGCAAAGATGCCCCGCTGCGCCTGCACGACAGCGTGGAGATGGCCTGCATCGGCATGGACGCCTACGCCTTCGGCCCGCTCGCGGCGCGGCTCGCCGAACAACTCGAACCGGCCATGGCCAGTTGATGGCCCGAATGGACGTTTCCCCGACCACCACCGCCGCCCCGCTGCTGCTGACGGCGCGGCTGCGGCTGGTGGGGGCCGACGAAAAATTCGCGGCGGCGTTCGCCGACTTCCACGTCCGCAACGAGGCGCACCTGGCGCCGTGGGACCCGCCCGCTCCGCCCGATGCACTGACCGAAGCGGCCCAGGCCCGGCGCCTGCGCGAAGCTGCCGCAGCCTTCGCCGCCGGCACCGCCTACCGCTACCTGCTGCAACCGATCGGCGACACCACGCGCGTGATCGGCAGCGTGCATTTCTCGAACATCGCGCGCGGCCCGTTCCAGAGCTGCACGCTGGGTTACGCGCTCGACCAGCAGTACGAAGGCCAGGCCTTCATGACCGAAGCGCTGCGCTGCGCCATTGCCGAGATGTTCGCGCCGCACATCAACCTGCACCGCGTCCAGGCCGGCTTCCAGCCCGAGAACTGGCGCAGCGCCGAGGTGCTCAAGCGCCTCGGTTTCCACGAAGAAGGCCTGTGCCCCGACTACCTCTTCATCAACGGCCAGTGGCGGGTGCACCGGCTGGTGGCGCTGCTGAACAAGGGCTTCGTCACGCCCACCGCGTGGGCCGCACCAGCATGAACCTCAGGGTTTCGGGACCGAGCCGACCACACCCTGCACGAACCAGTTCATCGTGGCGATCGTGTTGTCGTCGAGTGCGCCGTGCGCCAATCGCACGCGCCCTTCGTTGTCGGTCAACGGGCCCGCGAAGGGCTTGAAGCTGCCAGCGACGATGGCCTTGCGGCGCGCTTCGACCAGCGCCGGCACATCGGCACCGACCGCACTCAACTGCACCAGCCCGTCTTTCATGCCACCCCAGGCCGGCTGCGGCTTCCACGTGCCGCGCAGCACAGCGTTCGCCACCTGCGTGTAGTAGCCGCCCCAGTGGTGGGTGACGGCCGCGAGCTGGGCGTCGGGCGCATAGTTGCGCATGTCGCTCTGGTAGGCGATGGCGCGCACGCCCTTCGCCTTGAAGTTCGCCTGCGCGGTCTGCGGCACGGCGGGCGAGCCGCTGTGGTTGGTCAGCACGTCGGCGCCCTGGTTCACCAGCGTCTGCGCCGCTTCGCTTTCGCGCGCCGGATCGAACCAGGTGTTGAGCCACAGCACGCGCACCTCGGCTTTCGGGTTCGCTTCGCGCATGCCGAGCGTGAACGCGTTGATGCCTTGCACGACCTCGGGCACCGGAAAGCCGGCCACGTAACCCGCGACGCCGCTCTTGCTGCTCTTGCCGGCCAGCAGCCCGGCGAGGTAACGCGCTTCGTAGTAGCGCGCGTTGTAGGTGTTCAGGTTCGCCGCGGTCTTGTAGCCCCCGGCGTGTTCGAACTTCACGTTCGGGAACTCGGCCGCCACGCGCAGCGCCGGCTCGAGGTAACCGAAGCTGGTCGCGAAGATCAACTGGTGGCCTTGCGCTGCCAGGTCCCGCATCACCCGTTCTGAATCGGCACCTTCGGCGACCGCTTCGACGGCCGTGCTGACGACCTTGTCGCCGAGCGCCTTCTGCATCGCGAGGCGGCCTTGTTCGTGCTGGTAGGTCCAGCCGGCTTCGCCGATCGGGCTGACATAGACGAACGCGACCTTGAGCGGTGGTTTGGGCGGCACCTGGGTCTGTGCGCTTGAAGTGGTGACCGAAACGGCGAGCATCGCGGCCAGCGGGAAAGCGCTGGCGCGGGCGAGGTTTTTGAACATGGTGTTCCTCTACATGGCCCCGATGAAAAGGTCGAGCCACGCGGGGGCACGCGGCCGGCTCGGGCACGATTGTCTCAGACGCCTCGCCGCCGCAGAATGACCGGCACCGGGATCGCCCTGCCCTGCCCGCCCCCCCGCACTACAGTACCGACATGTTTCCGCCCGAGATCCTCGCCGCCTACCTCGCTGCCACCCTGCTCGTGGTCATCGCCCCCGGCCCCGACAACACTCTGGCGATCAGCCGTGGCCTCAGCCAGGGGCGGGCCGCGGCGGCGCTGTCGTCGCTCGGCGCGGGTCTGGGCATCCTGTTCCACACGCTGGCCGCGGCGCTCGGCTTGACGCTGGTGATCCAGGCGTCGCCCGCGGCGTTCTGGGCCGTCAAGCTGGCCGGCGCCGCCTACCTGCTCTGGCTCAGCTTCAAGGCGCTGACCTCGCGCAACCTGATCTCGTTCACCCCCGCCGCGCACCAGCGTCTGGCGCGGGTCTTCGTCACCGGCCTGCTCTCGAACGTTCTCAACCCCAAGCCCGGCTTGTTCGTGCTCGCCTTCATTCCGCAGTTCGTGAGCGCCGGGCGCGGTTCGGTCAGCACGCAGATGCTGGTGTACGGCGCGATCTTCGCCGCGCTCACGGCCTTGATCTTCTCGGTGCTGGGTTGTTATGCCGCCCGCCTGTCGGGCTGGCTGGCGCAGCGGCCACGCGCCACACGCTGGCTCAACCTCGGCGCCGGCGCCACCTTCGTCGCGTCGGGCATCTCGATCCTGGCGCTCGGCCAGCGGCGCTGAGCGCGCCTTCGCCGGGCCGGGGCTGCCGTGAGCAACGAGATCATGTTGCTGGCGCTGGGCGCCGGCGTCGCCGGCTTCGTGCAGGGCCTGTCGGGCTTCGCGTTCGGCATGGTCGCCATGTCGTTCTGGGTCTGGGGCATCGAGCCTCAGGTGGCGGCGGTGATGTCGGTCTTCGGCGGGCTCACCGGCCAGTTGCTGTCGGCCGCCACCGTGCGGCGCGGCTTGCAATGGCGCTTGCTGCTGCCCTTCCTGGCCGGCGGTCTCGTCGGCGTGCCGCTCGGCGTGCTGGCGCTGCCGCACCTGAACCCCACCCACTTCAAGCTCGCGCTCGGCACGATGCTGCTGGTGTGCTGCCCCTTGATGTTGCTGGCGCCGCGCATGCCGCCGCTGAAACACGGCGGCCGCCTCGGTGATGCCGCCGCGGGGGCGGTGGGCGGGCTGATGGGTGGCATCGGCGGCTTCACCGGGGTCGTGCCGGCGCTGTGGTGCACGCTGCGCGGCTACGACAAGGACGCCCACCGTGCGGTGCTGCAGAACTTCAACCTCGCCGCGCTGACCGCCACGATGGTGGCCCTGGTGCTGTCGGGCGCGGTGCGGGCCGAGATGTGGCCGAAGTTCGCGGTCGTCGCGCCCGCGCTGATCCTGCCGTCGATGCTGGGCGCGAAGGTCTACGTGGGCCTGAGCCCGGCGGCGTTTCGGCGGCTGATCCTGTGCTTGCTGTCGCTCTCGGGCGTGGCGATGATGGCGGCTGCGCTCGCGGCGATCCTGCGCGCGTGAACGAACGGAGGAACCGCATGCCGATCGAAATCGACCACACGCTCGTGCCCTCGCACCACAGGCTGGCCTCGGCCAGGCAGCTGGCCGAGCTGCTCGGCGTGCCCTGGGCCGAGAGCGGGGCCGGCCCGTTCTCGCCGGTGTTCGTCAACCGCGGCTTCACGCTCGACTTCGTCGAGACGACCGAACCGTTCCCGGTCTACCACTTCTGCTTTCGTGTGAAGCAGGCCGAGTTCGACGCCATCCTCGGGCGCATCCGCGCCGCCGGCATCAAGTACCGCAGCAGCGTGCGCGGGCCGGTCGACATGCAGGTCGACACCGACTACGGCGGCAACATGGTCTACTGGAACGAACCCGACGGCCACCAGTGGGAGATGCTCACCGTCAGCTACGCGCGCCAGGGCGCCTGACGCGCCAACCCCGCCCGATTCAACCGACCCCGATCGTTCACGCTGAAGGCTCGCACCATGTACCGTCTGCACGGCTTCTGCCAGTCCGGCAACACCTTCAAGGTCGCCTTCCTGCTGCGCGCCCTCGGCCAACCCTGGGAGCCGGTCTTCGTCGACTTCATGCGCGGCGCCACGCGCGAGCCGCAGTGGCGTGAAACGGCGAACGAGATGGGCGAAGTGCCGGTGCTCGACGACGGGCCGCGCCGCCTCACGCAGTCGGGTGTGATCCTCACGCACCTGGCGCGCAAGCACGGCGCGTTCGGCGGCAGCGGCGAAGCGCAGCAGCAGGAAGTGCAACGCTGGCTGTTCTTCGACAACCACAAGTTCACGAGCTACTTCGCGACCTACCGTTTCATGAAAGCCTTCGGCCCGGTGCAACCCGACCCCGCGGTGATGGCCTGGCTGCGCGGGCGGCTCGACAACGCCTTCGGCATCGTCGACAAGCACCTCGCGCAGCAGGCCTTCGTCGCCGGCGCAGCGCCCACCATCGCCGACATCTCGCTGTGCGGCTACCTGTACTTCCCGGTCGAGGAAAGCGGCTACGAAGTGGCGACGCGCTTCCCGCACATCGGCGCCTGGCTGGAACGCGTGCGTGCCGTGCCCGGCTGGGCCGACCCCTACGACATCCTGCCCGGCGGGCGCCTCGCGCCGAAGTGGTGAAACACGCCCGCCACTGCTCAAACCACGCATTCGACAAGGAGCCAGCATGTTCGATCACCTCGGCCTGGGCGTCAGCGACTACGCGGCCAGCAAGGCGTTTTTCCTGAAAGCCCTGCAGCCGCTCGGCGTGGGCATCGTGATGGAAGGCGAGCACGGGCTGGGCCTCGGGCCCAAGGGCAAGCCGGCCCTGTGGCTGTTCCAGACGACAGGCAAGCCGGCGCCCTTGCACATCGCCTTCACGGCCGAGAACCGCCAGCAGGTGCAAGACTTCCACCGTGCCGCACTCGCAGCGGGTGGCCAGGACAACGGTGGCCCGGGCCTGCGCCCGCAGTACCACCCGAACTACTACGGCGCGTTCGTGATCGGGCCCGACGGGCACAACGTGGAAGCGGTGTGCCACCGGCCCGAGGCCTGAGGCTCACTCACCCCGCCCCCGTGTTTCTCTCCGAGGAGTTGTTCCCATGACCAACGCAGCCCGAGCCGGTGCCGTCATCTTCGCGAAAGACCTGCACCGCGTCGCCACCTTCTACGAAAAGCTGCTCGGCCTGACGGCGGCTCACAGCGACAGCGACCACATCGTGCTCGCTTCGGCGCAGTTCGAACTCGTGATCCACGCGATCCCGAAAGCCATCGCCGACAGCTTCGAGATCACCGTGCCGCCCGAGCGGCGGACCGAAACGGCGATCAAGCTCTACTTTCCCGTCGCAAGCATCGCCAAAGCGCGGGCCAGGGCCGCTGCGCTCGGTGGCGCGCTGAACCCGCCGCAGGGTGAATGGGCTGCACGCGGGTTTCGCGCCTGCGACGGGCACGACCCCGAAGGCAATGTGCTGCAGTTGCGTGAACTGGCGGCCTGAGCCAGCGCCGCACTGGCCGCGCTGTCGTTTTACATCGTTCTTCGGAGACCGTTCATGGCTTCATACGAACTGGCCCAGCTGAACATCGGCGTCATCAGGGGGCCGATGGACTCGCCGTTGATGGCCGACTTCGCCGGCAACCTCGACCGCATCAACGCGGTGGCCGAAGCCTCGCCCGGTTTCGTGTGGCGGCTGCAGACCGACGAAGGCGACGCCACCGCGATCCGCCCCTTCGACGACAACGAGAACATGCTCGTCAACATGTCGGTCTGGCGCGACGTGGCTTCGCTCAACACCTACGTGTACAGCTCGGCGCACGTCGAGCTGATGCGGCGCCGCCGCGAATGGTTCGAGCCGATGCGCGAAGCCTTCGTCGTGCTGTGGTGGGTGCCGTGCGGGCACCGGCCGAGCGTGGAAGAGGCGATCGCGCGGCTCGACATGCTGCGCACGAACGGCCCGACAGCCGAGGCCTTCACCTTCCGCACGGCCTTCGCGCCACCCGGCCAGGCAGTGGCAGGTGCGCCCGGCAGCTTCAGCGCCGAGTGCCCGGCATGAGCGTTCGCATCGTCAGGCTCGGCAGCCCGCGCAGCGAAGGCGAAGGCACACGCATCGGCACGGTGCGGCGCCCGCCGCGCGGCGTGCCCAAAGCGCAGTTCGCCTCCGGCAACTGGTACGACGTGTGGTTCCCCACGCTCGCGCCGAGCGTCGACACGATGAAGCTCGGCCAGGCGGCCACCACGCCCGCCGAGTGGGCCGCGTTCACCCGCAAGTACCGCAGCGAGATGGCCACGCCCGAAGCCGACCATGCGCTCGGGCTGCTGGCGGCGCTGTCGCAGGCGAGCCACTTCTCGGTCGGCTGTTATTGCGAGGACGAGCAACATTGCCACCGGTCGGTGTTGCGCGCCTTGCTGTCTGAAAAGGGCGCGCGCCTCGACTGAGGCGCTGCGATCGACCAAGGAGTTCCCGCATGACCGATTCGACCCGCTTCGTTTCCGCCACGCCCGTGCTGGCCTCGCTCGACATCGAACGTTCGGTCGATTTCTACTGTTCGCGCCTGGGCTTCGCCGAAGTCCATGTGCAGCAGGGAACCTACGGCATCGTGTCGCGCGGTGCCGTGCAACTGCACTTCTGGGCCTGCGCCGAGCGCCACATCGCCGAGAACACCAGTTGCCGCGTGCGGGTGGAAGGCATCGCCGCGCTGTTCGCGCAATGCTCGGCGTTCGGCATCGTGCACCCGAACGCACCGCTCGAAGCCAAACCGTGGGGCACGCGCGAGTTCGCTGTGCTCGACCCCGACGGCAACCTCGTCACCTTCGCCGAGTGGAACGAAGCCTGACACCTCCCGTCGAGCCCATGCAGGCCCTCGTGGCCGGTGAACTGGTGCTCGAGCCGCTGGTCGCGGGCCATGCCGAAGCCATGTTCGAGGTGCTCCGCGATCCGGAGCTCTACCGTTACCTCGACCACCCGCCGCCACCGTCGGTCGAACATCTTCGTGCCGTATATGCCGGTGTCGAACGGCGCCTGTCGCCCGACGGCAGCCAGGTCTGGCTCAATTGGGTGGTGCGCCGGCCTGGCGAAGCGCCGCTCGGCTACGTGCAGGCGACCGTGATGCCGAACCGCACGGCCTGGGTCGGCTACGTGTTCTCGGTGCAGCACGGGGGCCGGGGCCATGCCACACAGGCCGTCCGGGCCATGCTCGAACACCTGACCCTCGACGGCGGCGTGCGCTGCTTTCTGGCCAGCGTCGAAGCCGCGAACCTGCGCTCGATCCGGCTGCTGGAACGGCTGGCGTTTCGCGAGGCGGTGGGGCAAGAACTGGCAGGCCACGAGCTGTCGCCAAGCGAGCGCCTGTTCGTCAGGTGACGCTCTGTTTCAGCGAGGCAGCACCGTCGAAAAACCCCGGTCGGATCCGTCTTACTTGCGAATGGTTCTCATTTGCACTAGGATCGATCCACAAGGAATTTCTGGAGATCGGCATGGCGCAGCACCCCGCGGACATCGAAGAACACGAGTTGCCCAGCATCGAGGCCGTGCTCGCCGGCACGCTGGCCTTGATGACCGGCTACAGCCAGGCGCTGCAGGCCGAGCTCGACCCGCAGCACCGCGTGAAGATGGGGCTGAAGATCGGCGACAACCTGTCGCTGCTGGTCGACCACCCGCAGCTCTCGCTCGGCTTCCGGAAGGTGTTGCTCGGGTTGCAGGGGCGCTGGCACGCGATGAGCGAGTGCACTGCGCAGGCGGCGCAGGACTGCGATTGCGTGGGCCACGAAACCATGCCGGCACCCGGCCGCGACGCGGCAACCCGTTTTCACGTCGCCGCGCCGAAGCGGCTGCAGTAGCGCCGAGTCGCGCCGCTCAGACCGGCGGCTTGTTCTCCGCCACGTAGGCGGCGTGCAGCTCGGCCGGCTTCTTCGAGCGCTTGCGCATGCGGATGTTGAGCATCTCCACGCCGACCGAGAAGGCCATCGCGAAGTACACATAACCCTTGGGCACGTGCTGGTCGAAACCTTCGGCGATCAGCACCACGCCGATCACCACCAGGAACGACAGCGCCAGCATCTTGATGGTCGGGTGGTCCGACACGAAGCGGCCGATCGAGGCGGCGAACAGCATCATCAGGCCGACCGAAACAATCACCGCGGCGATCATCACCTCGATCTGGTCGACCATGCCGACGGCGGTGATGATCGAGTCGAGCGAGAACACCATGTCGATCACCATGATCTGCAGGATCACGGCGGTAAACGTGGCCTTCACGGCGCTCGACGCGTGGCCTTCCTGGCCTTCGAGCGACTGGTGGATCTCGCCGGTGCTCTTGTAGATCAGGAACAGGCCGCCGGCGATCAGGATCAGGTCGCGGCCCGAGATCTCCTGGCCCATCACCGTGAACAGCGGCGCCACCAGGCCGACGATCCAGGACAGCACGAGCAGCAGGCCGATGCGCATGAACATCGCCATGAACAGGCCGATCTTGCGTGCGCGCTCGCGCTGCGCCAGCGGCAGCTTGTCGACCAGGATCGAGATGAAGACGACGTTGTCGATGCCCAGCACCAGTTCCAGCGCAGTCAGCGTGGCGAAGGCGATCCAGACTTGCGGGTCGGACAGGAGTTCAAGCATCGGGGCTCCGGGTGATGGCTGGTGGTGACCAAAAGGCCGAGGGCCGCGAGATTACCCGAGCGGCAAAGACCCCAGACCGGATACGCCGTTATGGCGCCCGCCCGCTCAGGCGGCCTCGCCGGCAAAGACGCGGTCGAGTTCGGCGCGCCACGCCTGCTTGCGCGCGGCGCTCACGAAACTCGCCTCGAAGCTGTTGGCCGCAAGCAGGTGCGCGTGCTGCGCCGTCAGCTGTGGCAGCGCGGCGAAGGCTTCCAGATAGTTCTGGTTCACGTAGCCACCGAAGTAGGCCGGATCGTCGGAGTTGACGGTCGCGCACAGGCCGGCCGCGAGCAAGGCCGGCAGCTGGTGTTCGGCCATCGTCTGGTAGACGCAGAGTTTCACGTTCGACAGCGGGCACACCGTGAGCGGCATGCGGTCGGCGGCCAGCCGCTGGATCAGCGCCGGGTCTTCGACGCTGCGCACCCCGTGGTCGATGCGTTCGACCTTCAGCACGTCGAGCGCGCTCCAGATGTAGGCCGGCGGGCCTTCTTCGCCGGCGTGTGCCACGAGCCGCAGCCCGAGTTCGCGGCAGCGCGCGAACACGTGGGCGAAGTTTTCCGGCGGGTTGCCGCGCTCGCCGCTGTCGAGGCCGACGCCGATGAATTGGTCCTTGAACGGCAGCGCGTCTTCGAGCGTCGCGAACGCCGCTTCTTCGCTCAGGTGGCGCAGGAAACACATGATCAACAAGGCGCTGACACCGAGTTCGCGCTGCGCCGTCTCGACCGCCCGCGACAGCCCGCCGATCACGGTGGCGAAAGGCACGCCCCGCTCGGTGTGGGTCTGCGGGTCGAAGAAGATCTCGGCGTGCACCACGTGGTCAGCGGCGGCGCGGCGAAAGTACGCCATGGCCATGTCGAAGAAGTCCTCTTCCTTCAGCAGCACGCTGGCGCCGGCGTAGTAGATGTCGAGAAAACTCTGCAGGTCGGTGAAGGCGTAGGCGGCGCGCAGCGCTTCCACGTTCGCGTAGGGCAGTGGCACGCCGTTGCGCTGCGCCAGCGCGAAGATCAGCTCGGGCTCGAGCGAGCCTTCGATGTGCAGGTGCAGCTCGGCCTTGGGCATGCTGCGCAGCAGATCGGGCAGGCGGGCGGCGGGGATGGAATCGAAGTCGATCATGGTCAGCACACTCCGAAGGTGATGCCGCGCTCGACGAGCACACGGCGGTAGGCCGCGCTCGCCCGGTCGGCGGCGCAATGCAATTCTCCGCTGCGCACGGGCAGGCGCTTCGGGCTCTGGGACTCGAGGATCGGCTGGTCCTGCGTGAAGATCGTGTGCTGGAACGCGCGCAGTTGTTCGTCGCTCGACACGCGGTCGGTCACGGCGAGGCGGAACCACACGACGCTGTGTTCCGGTTCCTGCGGGCAGACGAACAAACCGATCTCGTCGCGGTACCCGCCCTGCGCCTGTGGCAACTTGGTCAATACCGCGCTGAACGGCGAGGTGAGTTCGTAGCGGTAGTCGACCATGCTGCCCTGCGCCGAAAGCGCATTGCTCTGCGGCTGCCAGGCCTGGCAGCCGGTCGCAACGAAGCCGCGCAGCGTGGGCTCGACCCGGTAGTCGGCCAGCGCGGTGTGCGCGCGGTCACCGAGCCAGCCTTCGTGCACGAAGCCGAAGTGCGCCATGTCGAGGAAGTTCTCGACGATGCGCGGGGCACTGGCCGCGACGGTGTACGGGCCGCACAGCAGCTTGCGCAAGTGCGGGTCGTGTTCGGCTTCGAACGCGGGCAAGGCACCGTCGCTCATCTCCAGGCGAACCCACACCAACCCATGGGCTTCGCATACTTCGAAAGCACAGGCGCGATGCGACGCCGGTGGCGTGAACGCCGGCAAGGCCGGGATCGACACACACTGCCCCGACGCCGCGAACTGCCAGCCGTGGTACGGGCATTCGAGCCGCGTGCCACCTTCGACCACACGCCCGAGCGACAGCTTCGTGCCCCGGTGCGGGCAACGGTCGGCGAAGGTGTGCGCCGCGCCGCTGGCATCACGCCACAGCACGAGGTCTTCGCCCAGCAGACGCACGGCCAGCGGCGCGCTGCCGAGTTCGTCGGCGGCCACGACCGGGTGCCACATCGCGCGTTCGATCATTCGTTCAAGCACCATGAAAAAGACCGCCCGAAGTGCATCACCCCGGGCGGCCCGCTGTCACGCCTTGACGATCACTTGTCGCCGGGCACCTTGCCTTCGACGCCCTTGACGTAGAACTTCACGCCGCCGAGGAACTTGTCGTCGGCGACCACGTCCTTGGCCAGCACTTCCTTGCCGTCGGCGCCCATGATCGGGCCCTTCCAGATCGAGAACGTGCCGTCCTTCAGGCCGGCCTTGATGGTCTCGACCTTGGCCTTCAGCTCGGCCGGCACCTTGTCGGAGATCGACACGATGTCGATCGCGCCTTCTTTCACGCCCCACCACGAGGCCTCGCCGCCCTTCCACTTGCCTTCGAGCGCGTCGCCCGTGGCCTTGATGTAGTACGGGGCCCAGTTGATGATGGCCGATGCGAGGTGGGCCTTGGGCGCGTAGGCGGTCATGTCGCTGTCCCAGCCGAAGGCGTACTTGCCGGCTTTTTCAGCCGTCTGCAGCACGGCCGACGAGTCGGTGTTCTGCATCAGCACGTCGGCGCCGCCGTTGAGCAGCGACTGCGCGGCTTCGGTTTCCTTCGGCGGGTTGAACCACTCGTTGATCCAGACGACCTTGGTCTTGATCTTCGGGTTGACCGACTGCGCGCCGAGCGTGAAGCTGTTGATGTTGCGGATGACTTCAGGGATCGGGATCGAGCCGACCACGCCGATCGTGTTGGTCTTGGTCATGCCGCCGGCGATCACGCCGGCCATGTAGGCCCCTTCGTAGGTGCGCGAGTCATACGTGCGCATGTTCTCGGCCTGCTTGTAGCCGGTGGCGTGTTCGAACTTCACGTCCTTCAGGTCGGCCGCGGCCTTGAGCATCGGCTCCATGTAGCCGAAGGTCGTGCCGAAGATCAGCTTGTTGCCCTGGCCGGCCATGTCGCGGAACACGCGCTCGGCGTCGGCGGCTTCCGGCACCTTCTCGACGAAGCTGGTCACGATCTTGTCGCCGAACTGCTTTTCGACCGCCTTGCGGGCGTTGTCGTGCGCGAAGGTCCAGCCGCCGTCGCCGACCGGGCCGACGTAGGCGAACGCGACCTTCAGCGGCTCGGGCTTGGCCGGGGCGGCCGAGGCGGCGGCCACCGGCGCTGCGGAAGCTGCCGCAGCCGCCGGTGTTTCTTCTTTCTTGCCACAACCCACGAGGGCCGCGGTGGCGACCAGCGAGGCCCAGCCCGCTGCCTTGATGAGTGAACGCTTGGAATGGAAGGTCATGTCGTCTCCAGGTTGAGGATTCGGTAGGTGGCGCGAAGCCACGAATTATGTGGCAGCGGAAATCGCTAACTGCCGGGGAAGAACGGTTTGCCGATCGACGCCGGCATGTTGACGCGAATGAACGTGGCGTTGCGCGAGATCAGCACCAGCACGACGATGGTGGCCAGGTACGGCATCATCGTCAGGAACTGGCTCGGGATCTGCACACCTTCGCCCTGCAGGTGAAACTGCAACATCGTCACACCGCCGAACAGGTAGGCACCGAGCAAGACACGTGCCGGCCGCCACGTGGCGAAGGTGGTCAGCGCGAGTGCGATCCAGCCTTTGCCGGCCACCATGCCTTCGACCCACAGCGGTGTGTAGACGACCGAGATGTAGGCGCCCGACACGCCGCACAGCGCGCCGCCGACCATCACCGCCATCAGCCGGATGCGCCGCACCGGGTAGCCGAGCGCATGCGCCGATTCAGGCGACTCGCCGATCGAGCGCAGCACCAGCCCGGCGCGCGAGCGGTACAGGAACCAGGCCAGTGCGACCGTCAGCGCGATGGCGATGTAGACCATCGGGTGCTGCTTGAACAGCGCCGGGCCGACGAAGGGAATGTCGGAGAGGAACGGCACCTCGAAGCGCGGCCGCTCGGTCAGTTTTTCCTGCGTGTAGCGGATGCCGACGAAGGCCGAGAAGCCGGCGCCGAACAGGCTCAATGCCAGGCCGGTGGCGTACTGGTTGGTGTTGAGCCAGATCACCAGCACGCCGAACGCGGCCGCGAGCAACGCGCCGGCGGCCGCACCGCCGGCGAACGCGATCCAGTCGCTGCCAGTGTGCACGGCGGTGGCGTATCCGGCCACGGCCGCCACCAGCATCATGCCCTCGGCACCAAGGTTGACGATGCCGGCACGTTCGTTGATCAGGAGGCCGAGCGCGGCGAACGCGAGCACGGTGCCGGCGTTGAGCGTGGCGGCCAGAAGCAGTGCGAAGGATTCCATCACGCGCCCTTTCCGGTGGTGGCGGTGTTCGCCGATGAGACGATGGGCACAGCGGCCTTCGGCGCCGGCCGCGCCGCCTGCCAGCGAATGCGGTAGTGGATCAGCGTGTCGCAGGCCAGCAGCGTGAACAGCAGCAGGCCCTGGAACACACCGGTCAGCGACTTGGGCAAGCCCAATCGCGACTGCGCCAGTTCACCGCCGATGTAGAACATGCTCATCAGCACACCCGAGAACACGATGCCGACCGGGTGCAGCCTCCCCACGTAGGCGACGATGATCGCGGCGAAGCCGTAACCCGCCGGCACGTAGGGCGTGAGTTGGCCGAGCGGGCCGGCCACTTCGAGCGCCCCGGCCAGGCCGGCCATGCCACCCGACAGCAGCAGCGCCGTCCAGAGCGCGCGGCGCGACGAGAAGCCAGCGTAGCGTGCCGCGGCAGGCGCCAGGCCGCCGACCTGCAACTGGAAGCCGGCGTAAGTGCGGAACAGCAGGACCCAGAACGCAGCGACCGCGAGCAACGCGATGATCAAACCGATGTTGACGCGAAAGCCGGTGAACAGCTTCGGCACGTTGGTCGACTTCAGGAACGTGATCGTCTGCGGGAAGTTGAAACCCGCCGGGTCCTTCCAGGGCCCGTAGACCATGTAGCCGAGAAACTGATCGGCCACGTAGACGAGCATCAGGCTCACGAGAATCTCGTTGGCGTTGAAGCGGTCGCGCAGGAAAGCCACGATGCCGGCCCAGGCCATGCCGCCGAACACACCGGCGAGCAGCACCAGCGCCACGATCCAGCGGCCGGTTTCCTTGTCCGCCGTCATCGCCACGCCGGCAGCGGCGATGCCGCCGACGATGAACTGGCCCTCGGCCCCGATGTTCCACACGTTGGAGCGGAAACACACGGCCAGGCCCAACGCGATCAGGATCAGCGGCGTGGCCTTCACCGCCAGCTCGGTCAGCGCGTACACGCTCTTCAGCGGCTCGACGAAGAACACGTAGAGGCCGCGCATCGGGTCCTTGCCGAGCATCACGAACAGGATCGTGCCGATCACGACCGTGATGGCGAGTGCCAGCACCGGCGACATCACCGACATCAGCTTCGACGATTCGGGGCGGGCTTCAAGCTTCAGCATGGTCGGTCTCCTTCGCGGGGCTCTTGTTCCACAGGCCACTCATCCATTCGCCGATCATCTCGATCGTCGCCTGCGAGGTCGGCACACTCGGGCTCACCTTGCCCTGCGCGATCACGACCAGCCGGTCGCAGATCTCGAACAGTTCGTCGAGCTCTTCGCTGACGATCAGCAGTGCGCAACCCTTGTCGCGCAGCCCCAGCAGCTCGCCGCGGATCTGCGCGGCGGCGCCCACGTCCACGCCCCAGGTCGGCTGCGAGACGATCAGCAGCTTCGGGTCGGCGTGGATCTCGCGGCCGACGATGAACTTCTGCAGGTTGCCCCCCGACAGGCTCTTGGCCGCCGCGTCAGGCCCGCCAGCTTTCACGTTGAAGCGGCGGATCAGTTCCTGCGCCAACGCCGTCACGTCCTTCGTGCGCACCCAGCCGGTGGAGGCCACCGCTTCGGTGCGTGTCAGCAGCGTGTTCGCGGCGAGCGAGAGCGTGGGCACGGCACCGCGACCCAGGCGCTCTTCGGGCACGAAGTGCAGGCCTTCCTTTCGTCGCCGTCGTGGCGAGTCTTTGGAGATGTCCTTGCCGAACAGGTGGATCGAACCATTCGGCGCGCGCGTGTCTTCACCCGACAGCGCCGCCATCAGTTCCTGCTGGCCGTTGCCCGAGACGCCGGCGATGCCGAGGATCTCGCCGGCCTTGACCTCGAAGCGGATGTCCGACAGGTTCATGCCGAAGTGGTCTTCTTTCGCCAGCGTGAGGCCACGCACGTCGAGCACCACGCCGCCGAGCTTCGCCTGGATGTGCTGCAGCTGCGGCGGCTCGGCGCCGATCATCAGGCGCGACAGGCCGGCGTTGGTCTCGGTGCGCGGGTCGACCTGGCCGGTGACCTTGCCGCCGCGCAGCACGGTGCAGTTGTGGCAGAGGGCCCGGATCTCGTCGAGCTTGTGGCTGATGTAGAGAATGCTCGTGCCCTCGCTCGCCAGCTTGCGCAGCGTGACGAAGAGCGTTTCGACCGCCTGCGGCGTGAGCACCGAGGTCGGCTCGTCGAGGATCAGGCATTTCGGGTTCGTCATCAGCGCGCGCACGATCTCGACCCGCTGGCGCTCGCCGACCGAGAGCGTGTGCACCGGCCGCAACGGGTCGACTTCCAGGCCGTACTCCTTCGCGACCTTGGTGATGCGCTGCGTCACCTCGGCCAGCGTGAGCGACTTGTCCAGGCCCAGCCACACGTTCTCGGCCGCGGTCAGCGTGTCGAACAGGCTGAAGTGCTGGAACACCATGCTGATGCCCAGCGTGCGCGCTTCCTGCGGGTTGCGGATGTTGACGGCCTGGCCGTTCCAGCGGATCTCGCCTTCGTCGGGCCGCACCGCGCCGTAGATCATCTTCATCATGGTCGACTTGCCGGCGCCGTTCTCGCCGAGCACGGCGTGGATCTCGCCCGGCTCCACGCGCAGGTTGACCGAGTCGTTGGCCTTGACGGCCGGGTACTGCTTGCTGATGTTGACGAGTTCGAGGCGGAGCATGGTGGCGAGTCCTTCCAGTGCGATGACGTTCAGGCAAGTTGGGGTTTGGCGCCGCCACGCTCGAAGCGTGCGACACCGGCGACGAGCGTCGCCACGAGGTTGCGGTCGTCGGCCATCGTCATCCAGGCGAAGGCTCGTTCGTGCAGGCTGCGGGCCACGCTCAAACGACGCTCGGCGACCGGGTCGGCGGCCCAGTCCCACACGCACACGTCGGCCACGCGGCCGGCTTCGAGCGAACCGATCTCCTCGCTCAGGTGCAGCGCTTGTGCCCCACCCAGCGTGGCCGCGTGCAGCGCCTGCCACGCGGTGAGGCGCTGGCCGGCCATCGCCTGCACCTTGTAGGCATCGGCCATGGTGCGGACCATCGACAGGCTGGTGCCACCGCCCACGTCGCTCGCCAGGCTGACGGCGCCGTTCGCGTTTTGCAGCGCACGCCAGTCGAACAGGCCGCTACCGAGGAACAGGTTCGACGACGGGCTGTGGGCGATCTGCGCGCCGCTGCTCTGCAACGCGGCGCGGTCGGCGTCGTCGAGCCAGATGCCGTGGGCCAGCACGCTGCGCGGGTGCAGCAGGCCGGCGCGCGCGTACACGTCGAGGTAACTGCGGGCTTCGGGGAACAGCTCGCGCGCCCACTGCACTTCGGCGCGGTTCTCGGCCACGTGGGTCTGCATGTACAGGCTGGCGTCGGCGGCGCACAGCGCGCCGGCCATCGCGAGTTGTTCGGGCGTGCTGGTCGGCGCGAAGCGCACCGTCACCGCGTAGGCGAGGCGATCGACGCCGTGCCAGCGCTCGATCAGCTCGATGCAGTCGCGCTCGGCCTGGGCCACGTCGTCGCGCAGACCGTCGGGCGAGTGGCGGTCCTGCAGCACCTTGCCGGCGATCACGCGCATGCCGCGCTGCTGCGCTTCGCTGAAGAGTGCGTCGACAGAGACCTTGTGGACGGTGGGAAAGACCACCGCCGAGGTGGTGCCGTGCGCGAGCAGCGCGTCGGTGAACAGCGCGGCGCCAGCCTGCGAATAGGCCGGATCGGCGAAACGGGTTTCGGCCGGGAAGGTGTAGGTGTTGAGCCAGTCGAGCAGCTCGGTGCCGTAGCTCGCGATCACCTCGAGCTGCGGCATGTGCACGTGGGTGTCGATGAAGCCGGGCAGGATCAGTTTGCCGCGGTGGTCTTGCCGCGACCAGCGGGCGTCGGGTTCGGCGGTTTGCGCACCGGTGATGCGGCCGTCTTCGATCAGCAGCCAGTGGTCGGGCCGGAAGCGCACTGCCGCCGAGTCCACGTCGCCCCAGGCGGGCGCGGCGCTGAAGTCGAGCAGGTCGCCGCGCAACGCGAGTCGGGTCGAAGCGGTGTTCATGCGTCGAGCGCTCCGCTCGTGGGCGCACTGCGCTGCAGCATGCGGTGGCCGGCGAGGTTGCGCGCCACGTCGCGCACCTGTTCGCGCAGCCAGCGGCCGGAAGCCGAGGCGTGGGTCAGGTCGTGCCAGAGCTGGTAGTAGGTCAAGGGCGGAAAAGGCACGGGGCAGCGCACGATGCGCACCGGCAGGCTGTCGGTGTAGCGCGAGCAGAACAGCCTGCCCGTGGTCAGCACCAGCAAGCTCTGCGCCACCATCAGCGGGATCAGCCCGAAGTGCGCGCTGCGCACCATCACGTCGCGGCTGACGCCGAGCGAGGCCAGGTGTTCGTCGATCACGCCGGGCGCGTTGCCGTGCAAGGGCGTCGGCGCCACGTGTTCGCAGGCCAGGTAACGCTCGGGCGACCAGGCGCGGGTGGGCGCGGCGCGCACCACCGGGTGGTCTTCGGCCACCAGGCAGACGATCTCGTCGCTCATCAGCCGGCCCAGGTGCAGCTCTTCCGGCGGCTTGAGCCAGTTGCCGATCACCAGGTCGACCTCGCCGGCGGCCAGGCCGCGCCGGTAGTCGAACTCGCCCGAGAGCGGCATCAAATCGAGCCGCACCTTCGGCGCCACCCGCTTCAGGTGCGCCACCAGCTCGGGCAGGAACAGCGGGTCGAGGTAGTCGCTGGCGGCGATGCGGAAGGTGCTGCCACTGGCCAGCGGCTCGAAAGCGCGCTGGTGGGCGTGCGGGCTGAACAGCCGGTCCGCATCTTGCAAGAGGCGGGTGGCGGGCTCGAGCAGGCGCAACGCGGTCTCGGTGGGCGCCATGCTGTTGCCCGAACGCACCAGCAACGGGTCACCCGTGAGTGCACGCAGCCTTTTCAGCTGGGCACTGACGGCGGGCTGCGAGCTTTGCAATCGCATGGCGGCCCGGGAGACACTGCGTTCTGTGATCAAGGTCTTCAGCACCCGAATGAGGTAGAGCTCAATCTTGTCGAAGTCCACACGCTGCGTCATATCGTTTCGATGATAGGCAGTATGGATTTCGTTGTATACACCTGAGGCCGGATGCGCTTAAGTTTCGGCCATCACCGACTCATCCAGCGAAGCGAGTTCATGCAACACCGCACTATCCGTTTCTTTCACCGAGGCGCCGTCGTCGAAGTGAGCGACGCCACGCCCACCCGCACCGTGCTCGACTGGCTGCGCGAAGACGCGCGCTGCACCGGCACCAAGGAAGGCTGCAACGAAGGCGACTGCGGCGCCTGCACCGTCGTGATCGGCGAGGCAGCGGCGCCGGGCGACCCGGCGGCGGTGCGCGGCTTGAGCCTGCGCACGGTCAACGCCTGCATCCAGTTCCTGCCCACGCTCGACGGCAAGGCGCTGTTCACGGTCGAAGACTTGAAGGTGATGAGCGCCGAGAAGCTGCACCCGGTGCAGGAAGCCATGGTCGAGTGCCACGGCTCGCAATGCGGGTTCTGCACGCCCGGCTTCGTGATGTCGCTGTGGTCGGCCTACGAACACCACCAGGCCTGCGCCAGCCAGCCGACACGCCAGCAGCTGGCCGACGAGCTCTCGGGCAACCTGTGCCGCTGCACCGGCTACCGCCCGATCCTGGACGCCGGGCAACGCATGTTCGACCTGCCCGCGGTGGCGCTCGACACGGCGCCGGTGCTGGCGGCGCTGAAGGGCCTCGAAGCCTCGGAGAGTTTCGGTTATTCGCCAACGACCTCGGCGGATCGGTTCTACGCGCCCAAGACGCTGGCCGAACTCGCCGCGCTGCGCGAAGCGAACCCGAAGGCGCAGTTGCTCGCCGGCTCCACCGATGTGGGCTTGTGGGTCAACAAGCAGTTCCGCGCGCTCGGCGACATCATCTTTGTCGGCGAGGTCGGCGAGATGAAGCGCGTCGCGGAGCAGCACGGCGAGCTCTTCATCGGTGCCGGCGCGTCGCTCGAAGCCGCGTGGGCCGCACTGGCCCAACGGTTCCCGTCGCTGACCGACGTGTGGCTGCGCTTCGCGTCACCCCCGATCCGCAACGCCGGCACGATGGGCGGCAACGTGGCGAACGGCTCGCCGATCGGCGATTCGCCGCCGATCCTGATGGCGCTCGATGCGCAGATCGAGTTGCGCAAGGGCGAGCGCGTGCGCCGCATGCCGCTCGACGCCTTCTACATCGACTACATGAAGAACCACCTGGAACCCGGCGAGTTCGTGCAGGGGCTGGCGGTGCCGATGGCCGTGGCTTCGCGCCAGGTGCGCGGCTACAAGATCAGCAAACGGTTCGACTGCGACATCTCGGCCTTGTGCGCGGGCTTGTCGATCGAGCTGGACGCCGGTGTGGTCAAGACCGTGCGGCTCGCGTTCGGCGGCATGGCGGCAACGGTCAGGCGCGCTGCGCTCACCGAGGCCGCGCTCGTCGGCCAGCCGTGGACGCAGGCGACCGTGAACGCCGCGAAGACCGCACTCGCGCAAGACTTCAAGCCGCTGTCCGACATGCGCGCCAGCGCCGCCTACCGTTTGCAGGTCGCGCAGAACCTGCTGCAACGTTTCTGGCTCGAAACCCGCACCGAGAACCCATTGCCGAGCACCGCCACCAGCGTGTTCAGCGTGATGCCGCACCAGACTTCCGTGGCCACCGCCTGAGGAGCCTCGAATGAACAAGCCTGTCGACCCCATCCTGCTGCAACCCGGCGAAGCCTTCGCCGACTACCTGAAGAACACCGCCGCGCGCATCGACGAAAGCGCAGAAGCCGCTGCCGTCAGCGCCGGCGCCCGCGTCGGCATCAGCCGCCCGCACGAGTCGGCGCACCTGCATGTGGCCGGTGAAGCGACCTACATCGACGACATTCCCGAACTCGCCGGCACGCTGCACTGTGCGCTCGGGCTGTCGCCGGTGGCGAACGGCCAACTCACCGCGAGCGCGCTCGACACCATCCGCGCGATGCCCGGTGTGGTGGCCGTGCTGTCGGCCGCCGACATTCCCGGCCCGAACGATTGCGGCTCGATCGTCCACGACGACCCGATCCTGTGCGACGGCGAGATCCGCTACCTCGGCCAGCCGGTGTTCGCGGTGGTCGCCGAGACCCGTGATGCGGCACGACGCGCGGCCGGCAAGGCCAAGGACGTGCTGACGATCGCAGCGCAACCGCCCGTCATCACGCCGCAAGACGCGCACGCCAAAGGCCAGTACGTGCTGCCACCGATGCACCTGGTCCGAAGCACGAACGAAGGCGGCGCCCAGGCCGCCATCGCGAAGGCACCGCACCGTCTGAAAGCCACGCTCGATGTCGGCGGCCAGGAACAGTTCTACCTCGAGGGCCAGATCAGCTACGCGATTCCCAAAGAGAGCGGCGGCATGCACGTGCACTGCTCGACGCAGCACCCGAGCGAGATGCAGCACCTGGTCGCGCACGCGCTGAAGCTGCACGCGAACCAGGTGCAGGTCGAATGCCGGCGCATGGGCGGCGGCTTCGGTGGCAAGGAATCGCAGTCGGCGATCTTCGCCTGCGTGGCCGCGGTCGCCGCCGCCAAGCTGAAGCGCCCGGTCAAGCTGCGCCTCGACCGCGACGACGACTTCCTGATCACCGGCCGGCGCCACTGCTTCTGGTACGAATACGAAGTGGGCTACGACGACGCCGGCAAGGTCCTCGGCGCCGAGATCACGATGGTCTCGCGCGCCGGCCATTCGGCCGACCTGTCGGGCCCGGTGATGACCCGCGCGCTGTGCCACTTCGACAACGCCTACTGGCTGCCCGACGTGGCGATGCACGGTTATTCGGGCAAGACCAACACGCAGAGCAACACCGCGTTCCGCGGCTTCGGCGGGCCGCAGGGGGCGATCGCGATCGAGAACATCCTCGACACCATCGCCAGAAAACTCGGGCGCGATGCGATGGAGGTGCGACGCGTCAACTTCTACGGCAAGGACACGAACAACGTCACGCCCTACGGCCAGGTCGTCACCGACAACATCGTGCACGAACTGACGGCCGAACTCGAAGCCAGCAGCGACTATGTGGCGCGGCGCGCCGCCATCGCACAGTTCAATGCGAGCAGCCCGGTGCTCAAGCGTGGCATCGCGCTCGCGCCGCTGAAGTTCGGCATCTCGTTCAACGTCAAGCACTTCAATCAGGCCGGTGCCCTCGTCCACGTCTACAACGACGGTTCGATCCTCGTGAACCACGGCGGCACCGAGATGGGCCAGGGCCTGAACACCAAGGTGGCACAAGTGGTGGCGCACGAACTCGGCGTGAGCTTCGAGAGCGTGCGCGTCACGGCGACCGACACGCAGAAGGTGGCGAACACCTCGGCCACCGCCGCGTCGACCGGCGCCGACCTGAACGGCAAGGCGGCGCAAGATGCCGCACGCCAGATCCGCGAGCGGCTCGCGGCCTGCATGGCGAACCACCATGGCGGCCAAGCGGAAGACGTGCGCTTCGCCAACGACAAGGTCGTTGTCAACGGCAAGACACTGCCCTTCAGCGCCGCCGTCGCCCAGGCTTACCTCGACCGCGTGCAACTCTGGTCCGACGGTTTCTACGCCACGCCCGGCCTGAGCTGGGACAAGGAGAAGATGTTCGGCCGCCCGTTCTACTACTTCGCCTACGGCGCAGCGGTCAGCGAAGTGGTGGTGGACACGCTCACCGGCGAGTGGAAATTGCTGCGCGCCGACATCCTGCACGACGCCGGCAAGTCGCTGAACCCCGCCGTCGACATCGGCCAGGTCGAAGGCGCATTCATCCAGGGCATGGGCTGGCTGACGATGGAAGAACTGGTCTGGCACCCGACCAGCGGCAAGCTGACGACGCACGCCCCCAGCACCTACAAGATCCCGACCGCGAACGACTGCCCTCCCGTGTTCAACGTGAAGCTGTACGAAGGGCAGAACGTCGAAGACAGCATCCACCGCAGCAAGGCGGTCGGCGAGCCGCCGCTGCTGTTGCCGTTCTCGGTGTTCTTCGCGATTCGGGATGCGGTGTCGGCGGTGGGCGACCACCAGGTCGACCCGCCCTTGTCGGCGCCGGCGACCAGCGAGGCGATCTTGCGGGCGATCACGGCGGTGCAGGCGGTGCAGGCGGGTTGATCACATGCAACCATCGGGGCGAACAGGGGCACGAGTGGGCGAGCGTCGGCGCTTCGCTGGGGTACCAGAGGCGCGCCGCCACTCACCCACCCGTGCCCCTGCCGGCGGCGTGGGTCTGTTCGCGGCGCACACAAATACAGGTGGCAGCAAGGGCGGGGCGGATGGGCGTGTAGGCGCCTATGCAGCGCTGAGCATCGCAGCGCAGCGGGGGGAGTCCGTTGTACCCAACGGACCGGCGAGAAGGATTTATGCGGCGGCGCGTTCAGCGCCGATGCGAAGCCATCGCAGCCGCCCCGCGGAGCGAGAAGCGCAAGGCACCGACGCCGCAGGCGGCGGCGCTGCATCGAAGCCGGAGCGCCCATCCGCCCCGGCCTTGCCGCTCCACACCCCGCAAGCGACAAGGTGCAACCCATGAACCGCGACACCCACGACAAAGCGAAGCGTTGGCTCATTGAGGCCCAAGCCGCCATCGTCGTCGAAGTCACCAAAGCTCAAGGCTCGGTGCCGCGCGAAGCAGGCACGCGCATGCTGGTCGGCGCCACCGACGTGATCGGCACCATCGGCGGCGGCCACCTCGAACTCAAGGCCATCGCCTGCGCGCGCGAGATGCTGAGAACGGCAGAGCTCGCCACCCACACCGAGCATTACCCGCTCGGCCCGGCACTCGGGCAGTGCTGCGGTGGCGCGGTCACTCTCTCGTACGGGGTGTTGAACGAAGCGGCCCTGGCGCGCTGGCCGGCAACGGCGCCGCTGTTCCACTTGCAGCTCTACGGCGCCGGCCACGTCGGCCGCGCCATCGCCACGCTGCTCGCCACGCTCGACGTGCGCGTCGACTGGATCGACGAGCGCGAAGAAGAATTCCCCGCGGCGACCACGCTCGGTACGCGCTGGCCCGAACGCATCCGCATCACCTGCGTCGATGCCGTCGAAGCCGAAGTGCGCCACGCGCCGCCCGGCGCGTTTTACCTCGTACTCACGCACAACCACGACCTCGACCTGCGCATCACCGAAGCGATCCTGAAGCGCGGTGACTTCAGCTACCTCGGCCTGATCGGTTCGCGCACGAAACAGCAGCGCTTCATCCACCGCTTCGAACAGCGGGGCATCGCCGCCGAAACGATCGCACGCCTGACCTGCCCGATCGGTGTCGAACACATCGAAGGCAAGGAGCCCGAGATCATCGCGCTCGCCGTGGTGGCGCAGTTGCTGCAACAGCAGCAGCGCTGACTACAACTGCTCGATCGGCACGAACGGCGTCAGCAGCCACGACTTGAAGCGCAGCCACGGCGTCGAGTCGGGCTCTTCGGTCAGGACAATTTCCTTGTCGCCGTCGTTGCTCAACCACTCCAGGCCCGAGCCATTGGCGCGCAGCCGCACCCGGTACGCACTCTGGAAGCGGTCGATGTCGATGATGCGCAGCAGCTCGCGCGCGAGCTGCGGGCTGTCGATCATCGCGCCGAGTTCGGTGTTGATGGTGGCCGAGCGCGGGTCGAGGTTCATCGAGCCGATGAACAAACGCTTCTTGTCGACCACCACGAGCTTGGCGTGCAACCGGCCCAGCGAGGCGCCGAACAGGAACGCCCGCTTGTTGCCCTTGATGCGCGACGAGCTCAGCTCGTACAGGTCGACCCCCATGCGCAACAATTCTTCGCGGTGCTGGGCGTAGCCGATGTGCACGATCGGCTCGTCGGTCGAGGCGAGCGAATTGGTCAGGACCGTGACCTTCACGCCCTTGCCGCGCAGCTCGCGGAACATGTCGAGGCTGAGCTGGCCGGGCACGAAGTACGGTGACGACGCGACCACTTCCTGCTTCGCCCCGCGGATCACCTCGAACACGTTGTACGTGACGCTGGTTTCCAGCAGCTCGCCGCCGACCGAGCCGTCGAAGGGTTTGTCGGGGTGGTCGGCGAACACGTAGGCCTCGCCCCAGATCAGGCCGAGCCGGCCGATGTCGAGGTCGTCGGCGATCGGGCCGTAACCGAGGATGTCGTTGGGCGGCAGCTCCCTCGGGGGCGGGGTCTTGACCGGGCCGGTCCAGTCGTCGAAGGCCGCGCGCAACTGCGCCGGGCTCAGGCCGGTGCGGGCCACTGATTCGAGCGGGTAGACCGGGTCGCTGTTCCAGTAGCGGTCGAACAGGTACTGCAGCGGCGGCACGATCCAGCCGGTGGTGAAGGCATCGACGTCGATGAAGTTCTCGGAAGCGCTGCGCAGGTAGTACTCGTTGGCCACGTTGCGCCCGCCGATCACGGCCATCGCACCGTCGGCGATCAGCAGCTTGTTGTGCATGCGGTGGTTCACGCGTGACCACTCGTCGATCGACGCCAGAAAGCGGCCGGTCTGGCCCTGGTCACGCGCCCGCGTGAACGGGTTGAACAAGCGCACCTGCACGTTCGGGTGCGCCGCGAACGCGAGGAACAGCGGGTCTTGCCCTCCCGTGTAGAGGTCGTCGAGCAGCAGGCGCACACGCACGCCGCGCACGGCGGCGTCGCGCAGCGCGCGCAGCAGCCAGCGGCCGGTCTCGTCGTTCTCGAAGTGGTAGTACTGAACGTCGAGCGAGACCTCGGCGCGGCGCGCGAGCTGCACCCGCGTGTCGAGCGAGAACAGGCCGAGCGGCATCAGCCGGAAGCCCGACAGCTCGGGCGCCGGCATCGAGCTCTGCGCGATGCGGCCGAGCGTCGTCTTGGTGCTGAGCGGTATGGCTTCGCTGGCGATCGCCTCGCGGTCGACCGACGGCAGCGTGGTGCAGGCACTGAAGCCCAGCGCAGCCGCGAACAACACGCCCAGGCGCGCGAGCCGGCGCCAGGCCGACGCGGTCACGCATGCTTGCCGCGGGCCGTGGCTCATCACATCAATCCGGCTTGACCTTGGCGCGCGCGATCACCGGCTGCCAGCGCTGCTGCTCGACGCTGATGAACTTCGCGAACTCGGCGGCCGTGCTGCCGACCGGTATCGCCGCGTCGGCGCCGAGCCGCTCCAGCGCCGTCGGCTCGCGCATCGCCTTGGCCGCGGCGGCCGAGAGTTTGTCGGCCGCGGCTTGCGACAGGTTGGCCGGGGCCAGCATGCCGTACCACTGCGTCATCTCGAAGCCGGGGTAGCCCTGCTCGGCGACGGTGGGCACGTCGGGCAGTTGCGCAATGCGCTGCGGCGTGCCGGTGGCGATGCAGCGCAGCTTGCCGGTCTTGATGAACTGCAGGATCGCCGGCGCGCCGACCGAAGCCGCCTGCAAGCGCCCGGCGAGCAGGTCGGTGAGCTGCGGGCCGGTGCCGCGGTAGGGCACGTGCAGGATGAAGGTGCCGGTCGCGATCTTCAGGTACTCGAAGGCCAGGTGGCCGGCGCTGCCGTTGCCGGCCGAGCCGTAGTTCAGCTGCCCGGGCTTGGCCTTGCACAGCGCCACGAATTCCTTGAGGTTCTTCGCCGGCACGTCGGGGTGCACCACGTACAGGCTGGGCACCTTGGCGAGCAGCGAGATCGGCTTGAAGTCCTTGATCGGGTCGTAGGGCAGCTTGTCGAAGATGTAGGGGTTCACCGCCAGCGTGCCGATGTGGCCGAGGATCAGCGTGTGCTGGTCGTCGGCACGCGCCACCTCGCCCATCGCCACGTTGCCGGCGCCGCCGGGTTTGTTGTCGACGTACATGCTCTGGCCGAGTGTCTTGCTCAGCTCGGCCGCGGTCGCGCGGGCCACGATCTCGGAGCTGCCACCGGGCGCGAACGGCACCACGAAGCGGATCGTCTTGCTCGGCCAGGCCTGGGCGCGGGCGATCAACGGGAAGGCGGTGGCGGCACAGGCCACGGCGCCGGTGCGCAGTGCGAAGCGGCGGGTGGTGCGGGGCAGATCGTTCATGTTTGTCTACTGATACGCCGGCATGGCGGCAACGCCGGATTCTGCATGAGCGCCCGCATTCCATAGACTTGCAGCATGAACGATGACGAAGCGCGCCAGCACAGCCCCGCCGCAGAGCGCAACCGGGGCCCGATCCTCGCCGAGCTGCAGCGGCGGCTGCCCGCGCGTGGCGTGGCCCTCGAGATCGCCAGCGGCACCGGCCAGCACGCGGCATTCTTTGCGGCCGGCCTGCCGGGGTGGACGTGGCAACCCAGCGACCCCGAGCCGCGCGCGCTGGCGTCGATCGCGGCCTGGTGCGCGGGCATCGTCAACGTGCGTGCGCCGATCGCGCTCGACGTGATGGCGGCCGATTGGCCCGGGGCACCGCAGCCGGCCGACGCGATCTTCTGCGCCAACATGCTGCACATCTCGCCCTGGCCGAGCTGTGCGGCGCTGATGCAGGGCGCGGCGCGCCACTTGTCGCCCCACGGCCTGCTGCTGCTGTACGGGCCGTACCTCGTCGACGGCGAACCGGTGGCACCGGGCAACAGCGCGTTCGACGCCGACCTGCGCTCACGCCACCCGGCCTGGGGCCTGCGCCGTCTGGCCGATGTGCTGGCGCAGGCCGGCGAGGTGGGGCTTCAGTTGCGCGAGCGGGTCTCGATGCCCGCCAACAACCTGCTGCTGGTGCTGGTACGAACGGCGCAGCACACCCGCTGACCCGAAACCACTCAGAGCCGCGCCAGCAGCAGCTGCGAGGCCTGCGCCGGGTCGTCGGCATCGGTGACCAGGCACAGGCTCATGCCCTCGGCCTCCACCCGCGCCGCGACGCCTTCGACCTTCCAAGGCCCGTCGAGCCGATGGGGCGCGACGAGTTCGCCGCCGGCATCGACCACGCCCACCACCGAGCCGTTGCAGTCGCCGTCGGCATAGCTGTCGCCGGTGTCTTCGGCCACGGCGCTGAAGACCCAGCCGCCGTCGGGCAAGGCCGCGGCGTCGGTGAACGCGAGTGGCACGGCGTCCAGGTGGCCCAGCGTGTAGCGGCGGATCAAGGCTGGCGCGACCGTGCGCATCCGGCCGTCGATGGCGTCGATCAGCGCCTGCAGCGGGTAGTGCACCGCCACGTTGTCGGATCGGCCGGCCACACCCCGGTTCAGCAGCACGAATTCCTCGCCGAGCAACATCGCGCCTTCGATGTTGATCTCACCGAGCGCGGCGCGCAGCGGTTCGTACAGCGGCTGCAGGTCGAAGTGCAGCGGCCCGGCCAAGGGCTCGCCGTCCACATCGAGCGGGATCAGCACACCGGTGTGGCGGTTCGGCCGCGAGCCGGAACCGAGCGCGACGAGCGCGCGGCGCATCGGCAGCCACAACAGCGTTTCCAGATCGGGCTTGAGCCGCTTGCGTGCCTTCCTGTCGTCGGGAAGATCACCATCGAACAGGCGGTGCAAGCGACCCGGGCTGGTGCCGTCGCCAAACACCGCGAGGTGGTGTTCGTCGTCGGCCACGACGTACACGCGAGCGTTCGCGCACACCAGCCCGCTCGCCGCGCTCAGCTGCGGTTGGCCGCGCGGGTGCAGCCTCGGGTCGATCGTGAGGCTTCGAAGAAGGTCGGCCTTGAGCATGCCGGCATGATGCGCCGAGAATGGCCCGCCCGCGCAAGCCGCGCGGCGCCGAACCGGAGCCCTTCCCGATGACCCGAACACCCCCCGACTTCAGCGCCGCCCGCGCCGTGTTGCAACGCCATGTCGACGCTGGCCTTCTGGCCGGCGCTTCGGCCGCCGTGCTGCTGAACGGCGAGCCGGTCGAGAGTTTCTGCACCGGCCTGGCCGACATCGAACGTGGCGAGCCGCTGCGCCCCGACCACATCCACCGCGCGTTTTCCAACACCAAGCTGATGACCTCGGTGCTGGTATTGATGCTCGCCGACGAAGGCCGCTTTGCGCTCGACGACCCGGTGAAAACCTGGCTGCCGGCCCTCGGCACCTTGCGCGTGCTGCGCGCCGGCGCCACCACGCTCGACGACAGCGAGCCGCTGCAACACGACATCACGGTCCGCCACCTGCTCAGCCACACCGCCGGTTTCAGCCACGGCGTGTTCGACCCGGGTACCCTGATCTTCAACGCCTACAAGGCCGCCGCCGTGCGTGGCCGTGACCACACGCTGGCGGTGCTGGTCGAGCGCCTCGCCACGCTGCCGCTGAACCGCCAGCCCGGCAGCGGCTGGGAATACTCGCTCGCGACCGACGTGCTCGCGCACCTGATCGAAGTGGTCACCGGCCAGCGTTTCGGCGACGCGTTGCAGGCGCGACTGTGGGGACCGGTGGGCATGGTGGACACCGGGTTCACGCTGCGCGCCGCGCAGTTGCCGCGCTTCGGAAAGTTGTACGTCGGCGACCTGCAGCAGCCGAACAAGCCCGGCCTGACGCGCATCGACACCGCCCCCTGGCCCGATGCCTACGTGCAGCCCGTGGCGATGCAGTCGGGCGCCGGCGGCAGCTTCACCACGCAGGCCGACATGCTGGCGCTGCTGCGGCAATTGCTGCCCGGCCGCGCCGGGTTGCTGAAGCCCGCCACGCTGGCCGAGATGATGCGTGACCAGTTGCCGGCGGAACAGTGCGTGAACTTCGCGAACGCCGGGCCGATCGCCAGCCTGGGCTTCGGCCTGTCGGGCGCCATCACGCGCGGCGCGTCGGCGCTGCAGCCGAACACGCCGGCCGGCGAGCTGCAATGGGGTGGCCTCGCCGGCACGCACTGGTGGATTTCACCGGCGACCGGCGTGGCCGGCGTGCAGATGGCGCAGCGCCACTTCGGCTTCTGGCACCCGTTCTGGTTCGAGTACAAGCAGGCGGTGTACGACGCACTCGCCCGCGCTCAGAAACCGTAGAGCGCGGCCGGGTTGTCGACGAGGGCCCGGCGGCGCGTGGCGTCGCTGCCGATGCAGCCCAGGGCCCAGCCGAGCAGCGCGGCGTTGTCGGGCCCGGGTTTCACGTTCGGGTGCGGCCAGTTGCTGGCCCACAGGCCCCGCTCGGGGTAGCGCCCGGACAGCGCGCGCACCAGCGGCGCCACGTCGTGGTAACCCGGCGGGCCGCTGCGCGAACTTTCGTAGGGCGCCGACAGCTTGACCCAGCAGCGCCCGCCGTCGAGCAGGCGGCACAGCGCACCGAACGCGTCGTCGCCAAGGTGCACCGGGCCGAGGAACTTGCCGATGTGGTCGATCACCAGCCGGCAAGGCAGGCGGCTCAGCACGGCCTCGTGCAACGGCAGGTCGCGGCCGTCGAGCTGCAGGTTGACGTTCCAGCCCAGCGGCGCGATGCGCTCGGCCAGGGCCTCGAGGCTGCTCCACGGCAGCACGCCACCCGGCAGCATCATGAAGCGCACACCGCGCACCCCGGCAGCGTGCAGGCGTTCGAGTTCGGCGTCGGCCACGTCGGGCGGCAGCACCACGATGCCCCGTGCGCCCGACCCCAGCTGCGCGATGGCGTCGAGCGTGCAGCGGTTGTCGAAGGCGTAGCCCGTGGGCTGCACCACGATCACCCGCGCGAGGCCGAGCGCACGCTGCACCTCGCGGTAGGCCGAAGCCGGCGCGTGCGGCGGCTTGAAGGTGGCGCTCGGTGCCAGCGGCCAGTGGTCTTCGTAGACATGGACGTGGCAGTCGCACGCGCCTTCCAGGCCCAGCCTCGTGCCCGCGGTCATGGGTGCCCCCAGCGCCGCAGCCGCGTCGCCTGCGCCGCGTTGACGGCACCGACCGGCATCTCGCCGCGCAACAAGGCCGCGAGCTGCGCCACCGTCTCGAGCGCCTGGTGTTCGACCGCCGGACGCGTGAGCCCGCCGATGTGCGGCGCGGCGAGCACACGCGGGTGGCGCGCCAGTGCGGGGTTGGGCATCTGGTCGGGCGCGCGCCCCACGTCGAGCGCGCAGCCTTCGAGCCGGCCCGATTCGAGCGCGTCGACCAAGGCCGCTTCATCGACCAGCTCGCCACGCGCCGCGTTGACGAAAAACGCGCCGGGTTTCATGGCCGCGAAAGCGGTCGCATCGAACAGGTTCTCAGTCTCGGCGTTCGCGCTGGCCAGGCAGACGACGAAGTCGGCGCCAGCCAGCAGCGCCGGCAGCGGCACCTGCGCCACACCCTCGCGTGGCGCGACCGGCTGCGGCGTGCTCACGAGAACGCGCATGCCGAACGCGAGCGCCAGCTCGACCAGGTACTGCCCGATCTGGCCGACCCCCACCACGCCGAGCGTCGAGCCGCGCAGCTCGCGGCCCATGGCCGGCGCCGCCGGCTCGCCACGCTGGTAGGCGCTGGCGTAGCGGCTGATGCCGCGGCCCATGTCGACCATCACGCCGATGATCCATTCCGCCACGGCCGGCACGTAACCGGGGCTCGCCTGCGTGACCAGCACGCCGTACTCGCTGGCGGCCTCGACGTCGACGCTGCGGATGTCGACCGCGCAGCGGATGAAGGCATTGAGCTCGGGCAAGGCGCGGAACAGCGCTTTCGGGCCGGGCGTCTGGCGGTAGGCGATCAGCGCGTCGCAGCCTTGTGCCGCCGCGATCAGCTCCGGCGTCGACAGGTCGCGCGCTTGCGCGTTGAAACGCACTTCGGCGATCGCCTGCAGCGCGCGCGTGGCGTTCGGGCCGAAGTACTGGTCGAGCTTGTCGGTCGGGTGGCTGACGAACACCGTCGTCATGGTGCGACCCTTTCGGTGCCTGCTCTTGCGGCACGCGGTTTCGCCGTGGCCGGTGGCGGCGCCACCGACTCGCGCTCGATCAGCTGCGTCGGCGCGAACACGCTGCCGCTGTCGGCGTCGGCCTGCGGATGCATCACCCGCTCGACCATCGCACGTGCCATTTCCGGCACCGGCAGTTGCACGGTTGTCAGGCCGGGGTTCGACAAACCCGCGAGGAAGTGGCCGTCGACACCGACGATCGACACGTCGCGCGGCACCACGAGGCCCGACTCGCGCAGCCCCGCCATCAGCCCGAGCGCCATCAGGTCGTTGAGCGCGACGATGCCGGTGGGCCGCCGCGTGGCGCGTGCGATCTGCCAGGCCATCGCGCGGCCGACCTCGGCGATCACCGAGTCGCCATACTCGTTGAGCGGCCCGCCGTCGATCAGCTTCGCGTGGGCGCGCAAACCGGCGGCGTCGGCGGCGGCGTAGAAGCCGTCGATCTTCGCGCTGCGGCTCATCGTCATGCCGGCCACCGTGGCGAAGGCGAGGCGGCGGTGGCCTTTGTCGATCAGGTGCTGGGTGGCCAGGCGTGCCGCCTCGAAGTTGTCGGGCATCACGTGGGCGACCCGCGAAGGCCGGCCCGGTGTGGCGCCGCGGTCGTAGCTCACGACCACCATGCCGCGCTCGACCGCCGACTCGAAGTGGCGCTCGTCGGCCAGCGACGAGATCACGATCACGCGGCGCACGCCTTGCGAGAGCAGGTCGTCGAAGAAGGCACTTTCCTTCTGCGGGTCGCGGTAGGTGCTGCCGATCAGCAGCCGGTAGCCGAAGCCTTCCTGCGCCACGGTTTCGATCTCGCGCGCGATGTAGCCGTACATCGGGTTGGTCATCGACGGCACGAGCAGCCCGATCAGCGGCGTCTGCCCGGTCTTGAGCTGCTGCGCCAGCTTGCTGGGGCGGAACTGCAACGCGTCGATGGCGGCTTCGACGCGCGCCAGCGTTTCGGCGCGCATGCGGTCGGCGCGGCCGTTGAGCACGTTCGACACCGTGCTCACCGACACGGCGGCGTGTTTCGCAACGTCCTGGATCGTGGGCATGAACAAGTCCTGGGAGAAAACTGCCGCTACAGGCCGAGCCGGTTCGGCAGCCACATCGAGAACGACGGCACCAGCACCAGCACGATCAGGGTGACCAGCAGCACGGCCAGGTATTTCATCATGGGCCGGGCCACGTCTTTGACCTGCGTGCCGGTGATCGCGCAGGTGGCGAACAGGCCCAGGCCGATGGGCGGCGCGAACAGGCCCAGGCCCATCGCGATGACCATCACGGTGCCGAAGTGCAGCGGGTTCACGCCGAGCTGCTGCGCGATCGGCGTGAGCAGCGGGCCGAAGATGATCAGCGCCGGCGCGCCTTCGAGCACCGCGCCGAACACGATCATCAGCAGCACCGAGAGCAGGATGAACATCGTGCTGCCGTACTGGTGCGCGAAGCTGATCATGGTGCCCGACACGAGCTGCGGAATCTGCTCGATCGTCAGCGCGAACGACAGGCTCGACGCCGCCGCCACGATGAAGAGGATGCTCCCCGCCATCGACGCCGAGCGCACGAACAGCCGCCCCAGGTCGGCCACGCTCAGCTCGCGGAACGCCAGGCTGCCGGCCACCAGCGCGTAGATCACGGCGAAGGCCGAGACCTCGGTCGAGGTGGCGACACCCGAGGTCACGCCCTTGCCGATCATCGCGACCATGACGATCGCCACCAGCGCGCCGCCGAGCAGCTTGAGCATCGGCGTGCGGTGTTCGAAGGCTTCGTTGGGGTTGATCTTCTTGCCGACGATCACGGCCAGCGCCGCCAGCGCCAGCGCCATCACCGCCGCCGGCACGAGGCCGGCCATGAACAGCCCGGCGATCGAGATGTTGGCGACGAAGCCCATGATGATCATGTTGATGCACGGCGGAATGGTCTCGGCCATCACCGCGGTGCAGGCCAGCAGGCCGGCGGCTTCGTTCGGGTCTTGCCGCGTGCGGCGCACGGCCGGCATCACGATGCCGCCGACTGCCGCGATGTCGGCCAGCTTCGAGCCCGACACGCCGGAGAAGAACGCCGTCGCGGTGATCGTGATCAGCCCGAGCCCGCCACGCACGCGGCCGAAGATGCGCAGCAGCAGTTCGATCAGCCGCGACGACATGCCGTTGGACTCCATCAGCAGACCGGCGAGCACGAAGAAGGGAATGGCGAGCAAGACGAAGTGGTCGCTGCCGGCCATGACCTGCTGCGAATAGATCAGCAGCGGCAGCGACGGGTCGGCCATGAAGTACAACAAGGCCGCGAATGCGAGCACGAAGCCGATCGGCACACCGAGCAGCAGCGAACCGAGGAAGCCGACCGCCAGCAGCAGCCCACGTGGCACGGCGTGGCCGGGCACCAAGGCGTTCCAGCCGTACACCGCGGCCAGCACGACCAGCGCACCGACGAGCGTGGTGATCACGATGCGCGCCGGCGCGTTGACCGCGTTCGCCACGCCGAACAGCGCCATGAACGCGCTGCCGATCACGACCGGGAACACGTAGAGCCACTGCGGCAGGCCGAGCGGCGTGGTCTGGCTCCAGGTGTCGACGAGCAGCAGCAGAGACGACAGACACAGGCTCGCCGCCACCCCGGCGATGACCCAGTGCGCGAGCTGCATCAGCGCCGGCTGCCAGCGCGCCGGCAGCAGCTGGCGGAACAGGTCGACGCCGACGTGCTGGCTGCGCGCCAGCACCGTGGCCGCGCCGAAGAACACCAGCACCAGCATCAGCGCGCGCGCGATCTCTTCGGCCCAGTCGACCGGGTCGTGCAGCGCGTAGCGGAAGATCACCGAAGCGAACACCACCAGCACGTCGACCGCCAGCACCACGCCCGACAACACTTCGATCATGCGCGTCAGCTTCGAGAGCCAGCGGCCGGGCTCGGTGTCGGCGCGAAAGCCCCAGGCGGGCAGCGTGGCGGTGTTCGACACGGCGGCTCAGGCGCGCGCGCTGCCGATGGCGGCGAACAGCGGGCCGGTCACCGGGTACTGCTTCGCGAAGTCGGCCCAGAGCTTGGCTTCCATCTCCTTGCGCACCACGGCGCGGTCGGCGGCGGCCATCGGGAAGAAGCTCATGCCCTTGCGTTTGAGTTCTTCGATCGCGCCGGCGCCCTTCTCGCCGGCCAATGCGCGCTGCTGCGTGGTGCTGTCGGCCACCGCCTTCGCGAAGGCCGGGCGCAGCTCGGCCGGGATGCGGTCGAGGCTGCGCTTGCCGATCACGACGACCATCGGGCTGAACAGGTGCTCGGTCAGCCAGCACGACTTGGTCACTTCGTTGAGCTTGCTCGCCAGCACCGTGGCGGCGTCGTGCTCGAAGCCGTCGACGACGCCGGTCTGCGCCGCCATGTAGAGCTCGCCGAAAGGGATCGGCGTGGGGATCGCGCCCATGATCTTGAAGGTCTCGATGAAGGCCGGCGTCGGCAATACGCGCAGCTTCACGCCCTTGATGTCGGCCAGCGACTTGATCTGCGTCTTGGTGTAGACGCTGCGCGGGCCGAAATGCGAAGTCCAGGTCAACACGCTGCAGCCGGTGCGCTGCTGCAGCAGGTCGTTCAGCTGCTTGCCGGCGGTGCCGTCCATCGCCTTCGCGACGTGGGCGTAGCTGTCGAACACATAGCCCAGGTCGAGCATGCCGAGTTCGGGCAGCACGGTGGCCCAGATCGACGAGCCGGTGACCATCATGTCGATGGAGCCGACCTTGACCTGCTGCACCACGTCGCTTTCCTTGCCGAGCTGGTTGTTCGGGAAGTAGTCGATCTTGATGCGCTCGCCCACGGCCGCCTTCAGGTTGGCCTCGAGCCGCTGGTACCAGACGTAGTGCGCGGCGTTGTCGTCGGCCGTCATCGACGACGAGAAGCGCAGCGCCACGTTCGCCTGCGAGCGCACGACGGCGGGAAAGCCGGCCAGCGCCAGCAGCGAAGCGGCCGACCCGGCCTGCACGAATCGACGACGGGCATTTGCAACCATGGGGTGTCTCCGGTGTGTTGAGTGGGCGAATCGCCACTTTGGTGTACCGGTTTACTGTATCGGTTTACAAATGGCCGTCTTTCCGGGATTTCCCTGTTTCGATCGTTGAACGGCGGCGCGCCGTTTCAGCCGCGCGTGAGCCGCAGGCCGGCGTCGAGCAGCAGCACTTCGCCGGTCGTCTTGGCCGCGCCGGCGCCGAGCCACCAGGCGGCTTCGGCCACGTCGTCGGGCGTCATCACCGCGTCGAGCGCGGCGCGTGCCTTGTAGTCCCGCAGCGCCTGCTCGTAACGCTCGGCACCCAGACCGGCCTGGAGCCACGGCGTTTCGACGAAGCCCGGCGCGACCGCGTTGACGCGGATCGCCGGGCCCAGCGCGCGCGCCAGGCCGAGCGTCATCGCGTTCAACGCGCCCTTGCTCGCCATGTAGGCGATCGACGAACCCATGCCCATCATCGACGCGATCGACGAGACGTTGACGATGCCGGCGCCCGGCTGGCGCTGCAGCAGCGGCACCAAGGCGCGGCTCATCTGGTAGGCGCCGATCACGTTCACGGCGTAGATGTCTTGAAAGTCATGCGCCTCGAGCCCGTCGAGGTCCTTCAGCGCGACGAACTTCGTCGTGCCGGCGTTGTTGACGAGCACGTCGGCGCGCCCGAAGCGCGCCTCGACCTCGGCCGCCAGGCGCTTGCAGTCGGCGTCGGACGCCACGTCGGCCTTCACGCACAGCGCATCGACCCCGAGCGCGCGGCACGC
>Ga0073925_1000042_pt1 | contig 42898 bp, 31 predicted proteins | sample GWRWT4_21May14_FD_70952 | JGI IMG/M metagenome (GOLD analysis project Ga0073925, IMG submission 70952) | Sand microcosm microbial communities from a hyporheic zone in Columbia River, Washington, USA - GW-RW T4_21-May-14 | ecosystem: Engineered > Artificial ecosystem > Sand microcosm >...
CGGGGCGGGCGCAGGTGCCGGGGCGGGCGCAGGTGCCGGGGCGGGCGCAGGTGCCGGGGCGGGCGCAGGTGCCGGAGCCGGAGCCGGAGCCGGAGCCGGAGCAGGTGCAGGTGCAGGTGCAGGTGCAGGTGCAGGTGCCGGAGCAGGTGCAGGTGCAGGAGCAGGTGCAGGTGCAGGTGCAGGTGCAGGTGCAGGTGCCGGGGCAGGTGCAGGTGCAGGTGCAGGTGCAGGTGCAGGTGCAGGTGCAGGTGCAGGTGCAGGTGCAGGTGCAGGCGCAGGTGCAGGTGCAGGTGCAGGTGCAGGCGCAGGCGCATCGGAACGCGTCACGACAACCGTTGTTTTCGCGGAATTCCCGGCGCCGTCTTCGGCCGTCATGGTGATCGTGTTGGCGCCGGGCTGCAACTGGACGATCGACACGGTCCAGCGGGCTGCCACCGTCGTCCCGCTCAGCGCAGCGCGGCCGCTGCCGCCGCGGTCGTTCTGCCAGCGCACGCGGTACAGCCGCATGTTGTCGCTCGCGTCGCCGGCCAGGCCCACGAGGCCCGTCGACGCCACCGGCGTCTGGCTGGTGACGGCGACGACGGGCGCAACGAAGTCCATCTGCCGCCAGCGCAGGCGCTCCGCCTGGTCCATCGTGGTGTCGTCGGTGGCCGAACTGTCGATCGCCGCATCGGCGCTCTCGCCACCGCCACAGCCGACCAGAGCCACGCACATCGCGGCTTCTGCCAGCGTCAGCACCACGTAGTTCAGCGAAATCTTCATGTGAAAAGGTCCCAACCTGGTTGTCGTCGTGCCTCGGGCACGGCACGAGGCCTGGGCCTCGACGTAAAGAGCCGGGCCGTTTTCGGCCTCAGCAAACTTGTGAAGCGCGAGGCTACGGGCGGGCGTATTCCGGGGCGTAACGGGAGAGCCGGGTCTGTAACAGACCGGCCACCGAACGCCGAAGCTTGCCCGGCGATGGTGCGTGGCCGCGCGAGCGCCGATGCGCCATGAACGAGCCCCCTAATTTGAAGTCCGAAGCGGCGGGCCTGGCCTGCGTCATGTGAAAACCTGACGTCGAGGCCGACGCATCTGTTACAGCGGCGTACCGGATTTCGATCGGTACCGAAGTGTTGCCAGATGCGTGTTCGCCGAAGCCGGTCGGGCACGGGTCTGCCACATGCGCGGGCCGGGTGACTCGTTGCATACTCCTGCGCCTTCCGGCCCGTTCGAGCTGACCATGCCGCACTCTCCAGCCCCCCCTGCCGCGCCCGCCGCTGGCGCATCCCGTCGCGGTGTGTTGCGCGCCCTGTGGGTCTGGGCCGGGCTCGGCGCGTCGTTGACGGCTTGCGGCGGCGGATCGTCGCCGAGTACCGTTGCAGCTTCGCCTGCGCCAACACCCAGTTCGCCTGCGCCTCCCGCACCGGCTCCTGCTCCTGCGGCGCCCGCCCTCGGTGGGCACGACCTCGTCTACAACCGCGACGGCGTCGCGCTGTCACCGCTGTCGATCAGCCCGATCGCCACGCGCGCTTCGGGCAGCACGGTTCTGGTGTGCGTCGGGCGCGGCGTGGTCTCGGCTCACGCGCTGCCGACCGACAACAAGGGCAATGCGTACACCCAGCTCGGGGCGACGCACATCTACACCCTGTGGCAGAACTCCGGCACCGCGCTCTACGCGTGTGCCCGAGCCGGCGGCGGAACGGGCCATGTCGTGACCACGCCGAAGTCGGTACCGGCCGACGAGACGACGCTCAGCGTGGTCGAGGTCGCCAACGGCGGTGCGATCGGCGAGGTCAAGTGGAACGAGGTGCTCTCCGGCAGCCCGCTGACGAGCCAGAGCGTGACCACCACCGGCCCGGCCATGCTGGTCGCCTGGTGGTGGGGCGATGCGAACGTCGTCGGGAACAAGACCGCCGTGCCCGACAACGGGTTCAGCGTGATCCATTCGATCCTGCTCGAAGGCGCCCTGGTGCAGTGCGCCGTGGCCGTGCGCCAAGTGGGTGCTGCCGGCACGTACAGTGTCACCTGGACGGCCACACCGCGGCAGGGCGCGCAGCTCTGGATCGCGGCGGTGCAGGCTTCGGGCTGAGTCGGCTCGGCGAGCCGCAGCTCACGCGGCCGTTGCCAGGTCGAGACAGTAGCCGCTGTAGTGCGTCAGGCTGTACTCGGGCCGGTACGGAATGCGCAGCGGCTTGTCAGGGTTGAGCCAGGCTTCGCGAAGCCGGTAGCCAAGTGCCGACAGGCCACGGATCAGCCCGGCCTGCGTCTGAACCCGGTAGGGGCAGAACGCGGTGCCCACGCTGTTGACCGTGAAGTACTCGCGTTCGTCGTGGATCGCGGCGGTGTTGATCACGATGCGCCGCGGCAGGCGCTTGTAGCCCGCGAGCAAGTCGCTCAGGGTGTGCGGCAGGTACTGCAGGACGCCCGAAGCGAACAGGATATCCAGACCCTCGCCGTTGGCGAAGTTTTCGGTGAACTGCAAACGGTGGCCGTCGTTGCGCTGCAGCGAGAGTTCGCGGCCATGGGCCACCATCGCCGGCACGTCCTGCACTCGCCAAGTCAGGTCGTGAAAGCGCTGCAAGGGCTCACCGAATGCGAGGTACTTGATGCCGATGGCGCCGCCGACGTCGAACACACCCTTCAAGCCTTCCTGCAGCGACCGGCTCAACCAGTAGAGAGAAGGGTAGTCGTGCTGATCCAGACGCACGCGCGAGTCGTACATGCTTGCGGAAGCCGCGTTGTCGTAGCCTTCCTGGCCGAACGCATGCGCCGCTGCCGCCGCTTCGTCCCAGCTCGCGTGGATGCCGAAGAACATGTTGCGGCTGCGGTTGGCGATGAAGGCCTCGTGCGCCTGGCGCTGGATCATGCCGCGCAGCAGCGGCCGGTTCGCCAGGGCATCGACACGCCGGTGAAGGAACTCGATCAAGGCCATGTGGAATCCATTCGCTGCGGGTCGGGTTGGCGTGGGCGACGGGATTATGTCGGAGCCACGGGCCCCGCCGACGCCCCCGAGGCAGGGGTGTTGCCAGCGGCCTTCACGGCTGGACGCGCGCGAGCGGTTCGGCCGAAAATCGCCAGCCATGAGCAACCCCGCATCTACCTTTTCCGCCTTCTCCGGTGCTGCAATCTCGGTGACCCCGGGCGCGGGGCGCTTTCGTGTGTGGGTCGATCAGCCGCAGGCGTTTTCGACCCAACGGGTCGAGGCGATTCACCACAACTTCCACGAACACCCGTTGATGCAGTTGCCCGAGCTGGCGAAGCTCGCGAAAGACCTGTCGGCGACGAAGCAGTGCCGCTTCATCACGCCAGACACGCAGCAGGCCTCGGCCTTCGCCGACAACGTCGACGCCCACGACGGGCGCACCATCGACGAGACCCGAGCGATCGGCACGTCGTTGCGGCCGACACGGTCGACGAGTTCATCATGTACTGCTCGCTCGACAAGGTGCGGCTGAAAGACGGCTTTCGCGAACGCAGCCACGAGTTCGATGTCGGCCCGGGCGATGGCGTGTAGATCTCCATCGGCGTCGTGTTCTACACCGACGTGACACGCCGCTCGGCCAACGTGCACGCCTTGAATCAGCTGCTGCGGCGGCTCGGGGTGTCGCCGCGGTAGCCGGGCCAATCGGCCTGGCTCGACCGGCTGAAGTACCCGTTCGGCCGGGCCCTGATCTGGGTCAAGAAAACCTTCCGCCACTACAAGCCACAGGTCGGCATGTAGGCGGGGTGGTGGCTCAGGCCTGGCTCGCCGATGCGCGCTGTACTTCGGGCACCCAGCCGCTGACGACGTCGATCATGCGTTGCTGCGCGGCCAGCGAGATCAGCGTGTGGTCGAGGTCGGGCCGGAAGTCGCAGCGCACCTGGTCGGAGAACGCTTCGCGGCCGAACGCGTCGCGAAACTGACCGGCGTAGCTGTAGTACTCGATCGAAGAGCCGCTGTACATGAAGAACACCGCGACCCGGCGATCGGCCAGCGCCTGAAGCGCGCGAACGAACTCCGCGCGTGGCGGGTTGGCCGAGCCTGCGGCACCGGGCGCAGGCTCGCCTTCCGCCGGAGCGGGCTTCTCCACCACGAGGCCCGACAACCGACGCAGGGCGGTGGCGGCCACCGCCGCCCATGAGAGGTTGCGAAAGCGCTTCCAGTGCCGCACCGGGCGCGACCAGCGGGTGCCGTACCAGTGACCGTCGAAGCTCAACAGGCCGACCACGCGCGCATCGGCCCGGGCCGCCGCGAACACGTTGACCGCGCCGGAGCAGATGCCGATCAGCGCGAAGTGGCGGATGCCGAAGTGCTGCTCCAGGTGGTCCATCGCACTGCGCAGGTCACGCACCGCCTGGTCCCAGAAATCGCCTTCGGTGCCGACGGCGCTGCGGCTGTCGCCCTGGCCCGACAAGTCGAAGCGCAAGCTCGTTTGACCCGCCCGCGCCAGCGTGCGCGCGAGCTTGACGTTGAGCCGGTGCGGCCCGACCCGCGGGATCACGCCGGCATTGAACGTGAGGAAGGCGAGTTTCGACGCACTGCCTGTGTCGGGTTGCGTGAGCACGCCGACGAGCGAGGCGTCGGGGCCGAACAGCAGCGGCGTCTCGGTCATGCGCCCGCTCCGGCATGCTTGACGAGCAGCATCAAGGCCGGCGCCGTGATCAGGGCGCCGTTGTCGGCCGAGTCGCTGGCCCAGACCGTGTCGTGGCGCACCTCGACGGTCTGCACTCGGGATGGCGCGGCCGCACAGGCGGCCACCAGATCGCGCCCGTCGGCGTCCGACGGGTCGGTGAGTGCAACGATCGAGGCCGGTCTCGCCGGCCAGCGCCGGCCGGCCGGGCGCAGCGCGAGCACCTGTTCGCGAAGCACCGGCGGCAGCGCGAAGCCGATGGCTTCGTCCTGGAACTCGGACGGGTCGCGCGCCCGCTCGCTCGCCGAAGGGCGCGGCGTGACGCTGAAGGCGTCGCCGAGGATCGCCACGTGTCGTTCGCGCAGGTACTGCAGGTAGCGCGCGCCATCGAGCACGGGGTCCCACACCACCAGGCGCAGCAGGCCGGGCGGTGCCTGTTCGGCGGCGAGCAGCGCGATCGCGGCCCCGAGCCGCATGCCGATCCACGTGGTGTGCAGTGCGCCGCTGCGCGCGCGCAGCTCGCGATCGGCGGCGAGCACGTCGCCGGCCCAGCCATGCAGGTCGCCATCCACGTCGTCGCCCATCGAGTCGCCGGTGCCGTGGAAGTCGAAGCGCAACACCGGGTGGCCGGCGCGGACCAGCCTTTCGGCCAGCACCCGCATCATGCGGTGCGCACGCACCGCTTCCTGGCCGAAAGCCGGGCACAGCAGCACGCCGGGCTGCGCGGCTGCCGACGCGGCGGCCGGGTGAAAGATGCCGAACAAACGGCGCTGCGGGTCACCGAAGTAGAAGGGCCGAATCGGAGCGACGGTCATGCTCATGAAAACGCTTGATCGACAGGAAGGCCCAGGGTTCGCGCCACGGCGGCCAGCGCACCCGCGCCGGCCTGCACGGTGTGCACACCGACACGCACCAGGCCTGAGTCGCTGGGCAGCGCCAGAACTTTCGGCCCGGGCGCCAGGCCGACGTCGAAACTTCCGGGCGCGATGCTGAGGCCGCTGCCGATCGCCTTCAGGCAGGCTTCCTTGCGGGTCCAGCCGCGGAGGAAGGCGCGCGCCACCTGGGCCGCCGGGGTGCGGCGCAGTTCGCGGTATTCGTTCGCGCTGAAGTTCTGCTCGGCGAGCGGCCACACGTCGTCGACCTCGCGCAGCACCTCCACGTCGACGCCGATACCGTCGCCCGGGCCGATGCCGATGAGCGCGAGCTCGCCGCTGTGGCTCAGGTTGAAACCCCAGCTGTTGCCCATCATCAGCTGCGGTTTGTCATGTGGCCCGAGTCCGAATTCCTCGCCGGCGGGCACGCCGCAGTGCTGTTCAAGAAGGCGGCGCAACAGCACGTGGGCGGCGCGGTAGCGGGCGGCGTCGCCAGCGAACACGAAGCGCGCCGCACGCGCCTGTTCGGTGCGCGACAACCAACGCGCCGCGTCGTGCTGCGCCGGCCCGCCGAGATGTGCAAGCCAGAGTTGCACGCGGGCCATCGGTGTCTGCAGTTCGCTGACTTCCGGGTGGCCGGCAAGCTCGTCAAGTGAAGGGCACTGTGTGGTCAAGAACGGCGCCCCAATCGACCGAACACGCGCGACAGCAGGCCCGGCCGCGCCGACTCGGCGTCGTCGGGTGCGACACCCGCTTCCACCGGCGTGGCCGCGATCTGGGCCAGGCTCTCGAACACGAGGCGACGCACCGCCACGCGGATCGACAGGCGCTTTTCCATTTCCATCACGGCGCGCATCGCGATCAGCGAGTGGCCGCCCAGGTCGAAGAAGTTGTCGGCCGCCGTGATGTCCGAGATGCCCAGGATGTCTTGCCACACCTGCGCGACACCCCGCTCGATGTCACTCAGCGGCTGCTGCTTCATCGGCCGCGCCGGTGCCACGCTCTCGCTGGGGGCTGGCAGGCCCTTGCGGTCGATCTTGCCGTTGGCCAGCAGCGGCAGGCGTTCGAGCGGCACGAAGTGCTGCGGCAGCATGTAGTCAGGCAGGTTCAGGCGCAGGTGGGTCCGCAGGTCGGCCGCTGTGGCTTGGCCTTCCCGGCCGACGACGTAGGCCACCAGCCGCACGTCGCCGGGTTGGTCTTCACGAACCAGCACCACCGCTTGCGCCACCTGCGGGTGGCTCGCGAGATTCGTCTCGATCTCGCCGAGTTCTATGCGGTGCCCGCGCACCTTGACTTGCGAGTCCATGCGGCCCAGGTGTTCGAGCATACCGTCGTCGCACCAGCGGCCGCGGTCACCGGTGCGGTACAGGCGGGCGCCTGGGTTCGTCGGGTCGGCGATGAAGCGCTCGGCGGTCAGCTCCGGCCGCTGCAGATAACCCGAGGTCACCCCGTCACCACCGATGCAGAGCTCGCCGGGCACACCAAGGGCACAAGGCTGGCCTTGTTCATCGAGGACGCGCACGACGGTGTTGGCGATCGGCCGGCCGATCGAGATTCGTTCGATCGGCAGCTCGACCTGCCAGCAGGTCGACCAGACCGTCGTTTCGGTCGGGCCGTACATGTTCCACAACGCGCCGCAGCGTTCGCGCAGCGTCTGCGCCAGATCGATCGGCAGGCCTTCGCCACCGATCAGCGCCTTGAAGCCCGGCGACCCTTGCCAGCCCGCTTCGAGCAGCAAACGCCAGGTGCTGGGCGTGGCCTGCATGACGGTGGCGCCGCTTGTTTCCAGCAGGGTACGCAGGGCCGGGCCGCTCTGGGTTGTCTCGGTGCTCGCGAGCACGACCTGCGCACCCACCGAGAGCGGCAGCAGCAGTTCCAGCACCGCGATGTCGAACGACAAGGTGGTGACTGCCAGCAGCTTGTCGTCCGGTCGCAGGCCCGGTTCGCGTGCCATGCTGGTGAGGAAATTGAGCACCGCGCCGTTCGGCACGACCACGCCCTTGGGTTTGCCCGTGGAGCCCGAGGTGTAGATCACGTAGGCCGGGTCGTTCGCCGAAGCGTCGCGCTGGGCATCGGGCGGCAGCGCCGTGCCGGGCTCCGCCGCGACGGCGGCCGCATCGGCGTCGACGAGCAGCGACGCCTCGCGCGGCCACGGCAGCACGTCCGTGAGCGACGAGTGGGTGACGAGCAGCGCGAGTTTCGCGTCGGCGGCCATGTAGGCCAGCCGCTCGGCCGGGTAGGCCGGGTCCAGCGGTACGTAGGCGGCGCCCGACTTCAGAACGGCGAGTTGCGCCACCAGCATGTCTGGCGAACGCTCGAGGCACAGGCCGACCAGGGCACCACGCGCCACGCCACGCGCGCGCAACGCGTGGGCGAGCTGGTTCGCACGCGCGTCGAGTTCAGAGTACGTGAGCGTGATGTCGCCGCTGCGCAGCGCCACGCGTGCGCCCAACGCCAGTGCCTCGACCTGCAGCAGCGTGGCGATCGACGGTGCCGCAGGCGCGGTGGTCGCGGTGCGGTTCCATTGTTCGAGCGAGGCCAATTCCTTGCCTGTCGCGTAGGCCAGCTCACCGACCGCACGTTGTGGTTCGGCCAATGCGGAGCCCAGCAGCCGCTCGTAGCGGTCGACCAGCCGCTGCACCGTTTCCGGCACGAACACGTCGGCGTTGAAGCTCAAGCCGCCGGCCAGCCCCTGCGGGTGTTCGAGGAACCACAGCCCCAGGTCTTCGGCCGCGCCGGGCTGGAACACGTGGACCTGTTCCTGCTTCAGCGCGCCCCACTGGCGGGTGCGCTGGCGTGCGTCCTGGAAGGAGAAGAAGGCCTGGTAGATCGGCGAACGGCTTTCGTCGCGCGCGAGGTTCATTTCGCGCACGAGGTGCTCGGAAGGAACGTCGGGGGCCGAGAAGGCGTCGAGCACCACGGCGCGAACCTGCGCCACCAGTTGGACGAAGCTCTGTCCGGGTTCGACGGTGATCCTCAAAGGCAGGGCGTTGACGAAGAAGCCCATCACGTTTTCGAGCTGCGCCGAATCGCGGCCTCGCACCGGCGTGCCGATCATCAATTCGCGCTGCCCCGACACGCGGCTGAGCAGCAGCGCGTAGATGGCGAGCAAGGTCATGTACAACGTGGCGTCGTGCGACTGGCCGAAGCGCCTCACCTCGTCGGCCAGCGCCTGCGACAACGCGACCGGCCGCGTGCCGCCGGCCCCCGACATGCGCGCCGGCCGTGGCCGGTCGAGCGGCAATTCCAGTGGCCCGGGCAGGTTCGCCAGCCGCCCGGTCCAGTGCCCGAGTTGGCGCTTCAGGTTGTCGCCTTGCAGCCACTGTGCCTGCCAGTGTGCGAAGTCGGCGTAACTCGCCGCCAGCGGCGCGAGTGTCGGCTCGGCACCGCGGCTGTAGGCACCGTAGAGCGCTGCCATTTCTTCGTAGAGCAGGTCGAACGACCAGCCGTCCCAGATGATGTGGTGGGGCATGAAGAAGAGCACGTGCTCCTGCTCGGCCAGCCTGTACAGGCCGACGCGGAACAACGGCGCGTCGCGCAGGTCGATCGGCTGGGCCACGCGCTCCTGCATCAGCGCCAGCAAGCGTGTTTCACGTCGCGCCGGGTCGAGGTGCGACAGGTCTTGCACCGGCTGCAGCGAGACCGTCAGGCTCGGCAGGATGTGCTGCACCGGAACGCCGTCTTCGTCGATAACGGCGGTGCGCAGCACGGCCTGGCGGCGCAGCATCTCGTTGAAGCTGCGCTCGAAGGCGTTCAGATCGAACACGCCCGTCAGGCGGTGTGCCGACGGCGTGTTGTAGGTCAGCCGGCCGGGCGCGAGTTGTTCCAGGAACCACAGGCGCTGCTGCATCAGCGAAGTCGGCGCGCGGTCGGCGTCGGCGTGGACTTCAATCGCCGCAGGTGCGACCGTATCGGCGCTCATCTGCGCGTCGATCCAGGCCGCGAGCTGTGCGATCGACGGCGCATCGAACACGGCACGCAGCGGCACGCGCCGGCCGAGCGACTGGCTCAGTGCCGTGGCCAGTTGCGCTGCCAGCAGCGAATGGCCACCGAGCGCGAAGAAGTTGTCGTGCACACCCAGGCCGGGCAGGCTCAGCGCCGACTCCATCGCCGCGGCGACCACGCGTTCGCGGTCGGTGCGTGGGGCCACGAAGTCGCGCGGCGCGGCGGCCGCCAGGTCGGGTGCGGGCAGCGCCTTGCGATCGACCTTGCCGTTCGGCAGCAACGGGATGGCCGCCAGAGACACCAGGTGCTGCGGCAGCATGTAATCGGGCAGCGTCGCTTTCAGGTGCGTTCTGAGCGCGGCGTCGTCGAGGGCCTGGCCGGGGCGTGGCACGAGGTAGGCGACGAGCCGGACGTCGCCCGCGCGGTGCTCGTGCGTCACGACGACGGCGCGTGCGACGCTCGCGTGGCCGAGCAGCGTCGCCTCAATCTCGCCCAGCTCGATGCGGTAACCCCGCACCTTCACCTGGAAGTCGTTGCGTCCCAGGTGTTCGACCACACCGTCGCCACGCCAGCGACCGCGGTCGCCGGTGCGGTAGAGCAACGCACCCGGCGCGTCGGAATGCGGGTCGGCGATGAAACGTTCGTCGGTCAGCTCGCGGCGGTTCAGGTAACCCGAGGTCACGCCTTCGCCGCCGATCAGGATCTCGCCCGGCACGCCGACCGGGCACAGCTGCGCGCGCTCGTCGACGATCCAGATGGCGGTGTTGTCGATCGGTCGCCCGATGTCGATCGACGTGCAGCCACGCTCGACGCGGGCGCAGGTCGACCACACGGTCGTTTCGGTCGGGCCGTACATGTTCCAGAGCGAGCCGGTGCGGTCGAGCAGTTGCCGCGCCAGGTCCAGGTCGAGCGGCTCCCCGCCGCACAAGGCCTTGAAGCCGGTGTTGCCGGCCCAGCCGGCCGCGAGCAACAGCCGCCATGTGGCCGGCGTGGCCTGCATGACGTTGGCACGGTGCGTGTCGATCAGGCCACGCAGCAGGCTCGCGTCGCCGGCTTCTTCGCGGCTGGCCAGCACGATGCGGGCACCGACGGTCAGCGGCAGCAACAGTTCGGTGACGGCGATGTCGAACGACAGCGTCGTCACGGCGACCAGCGCATCGTCAGCCACCAGCCCAGGGCGGCGCGCCATCGAATGCAGGAAGTTGACGACGGCGCGGTGCGGCACGACCACGCCTTTGGGTTTTCCGGTCGAGCCCGAGGTGTAGATCACGTAGGCCGGCAGTTCGGAATGCAGGGTACCGTCGGCGTGGTGCAAGCGGTCTGGCGGCATCTGCTCGATCTGCGCGGCGTCGGCATCGAGCAGCAGGCAACGGTCAGGCGTCCAGCCGAGCGCCTGCGCGATCCCGGCGTTGCTGATCAGCAGCGCGAGCCCGGCGTCGCCGGCCATGTAGGCCAGGCGTTCGGTCGGGTAGGCCGGGTCGAGCGGCACGTAGGAGCAGCCGGCTTTGAGCACGCCGAGCTGGGCGGCCAGCATGTCGGTGCCGCGCTCGACGTGCAGGCCGATCAGGGCACCGGGCGCGATGCCACGGCTGCCGAGCGCGTGCGCGATCCGGTTGGCGCGCGCATCGAGCATCGCGTAGCTCAGCGTGGCTTTGCCGGCGATCACGGCCACGGCGTCGGGCGTGCGGCTCGCCTGCGCTTCGAACAGGTCGTGCACGAGCGAGCGACGCGAGAACGACACGGCGGTCGCGTTCCAGCCCAGCATCAATGCGCGGTCGGCGTCGCTCACGAAGGGCAGGTCGCCGAGCGCCTGTTCGGGTGAACGGCAAGCGCCGCGCAGCAGCGTTTCGCAGCCCGCCATCCAGCGTTGAATGGTGGCACCGTCGAAGAGGTCGCTGTTGTACTGGCACTCGAGGCGCAGGCCGCCGTTTTCCTGAACCGCGTTGACGAACAGTTCGAAGTTCTCGTGGGTCCGCGCGTTACCCGAGAAACCCAGCTCCAGGCCCGGGAAACCGGCCTGCGTGGTGTCGAGCGCCTGGTCGAGGTTGAACATCACACTGACCAGCGGCAAGCGGCTCGGCTCGCGCGGCAGCACGAGCTTCTTCAGCAGCGTGCCGAAGGTGTATTGCTGGTGCTCGAAGGCGTCGAGCATCGTGGCCTGGGTGCTGGCGAGCAGCGTGCCGAGGGGTGCACCGGCGTCGACGCGCAGCCGCAGTGGCAGCAGGTTCACGCAGTGCCCGACCACGCCTTCCCAGCCGGCTTCGCTCTGGCCGGCGGCGGGCACGCCGACGACGAAGTCGTCGCCGCCGCAGACACGCTGCAAGGTGGCAGCGAAGGTGCCGAGCAGGGTCGAGAACAGGCTGGCGCCCTGGCGCGAACCGAACTTGCGCACCTCGCCGAGCAGGGCGGCGTCGAGCCGCACGTCGAGGCGTTGCGACGCGAAGCTGCGCTGCGCGCGGCGTGGTCGGTCGGTCGGCAGGTCGAGCAGCGGTGCGCCGTCGGCGAAGCGGCCGGTCCAGTAGGCTTCGTCGGCGAGTTGCTCGGCACCCGCAGTGCGGGCGCCCTGCGCCAGCGCATAGTCGATGAACGAGACGGCCGCAGGCAGGTCCGGCCCTTGTCCGAGCCGGGCCGCATAGAGCCGGCCGAGGTCGTTGACGAGCACGCCGAACGACCAGCCGTCGCACACGATGTGATGTGCCGTCAGCACCAGCAGATGTTCTTGCGCCTGCAGCTTCAGCAGGCGTGCACGCAGCAAAGGGCCCTGTTCGAGGGCGAAGCCGCTGTCGACTTCGGCGCGCAGGATCTTCGCGACCGCAGCCTCGCGTTCGGCCGAAGGCAGCGTGTCGAGGGCAGTGACACCGATCTCCAGCGCGCTGGTGGTGTCGGCGAGATAGAGCGTCTGGCCGTCGCTGCCGAAGGTCGCGCGCAGCACGTCGTGCCGTGCGACCAAGGCGCGCGTTGCAGCCTGGAGCGCCGCAACGTCGAGCGCGCCGCCGAGGCGCAGGCTGACCGACTCGTTGTAGGCGAGCGAAGCGGCCGTGCTCAGCTGGTCGGCCAGCCAGACCTCACGCTGCGACTCGGTGCTGGGAACCGCGCGTGTCAGCGCAACGTCGGCAAACGGATCGTGGTCGACTGGGGAGAAGACAGCATCGACTGCGCCACTCATGCATTCACCTTCAAATACTTCGCCGGACCCTTCGGGTTCGGCACGAACCACGCCGGCTTGCCATCGACGTCCTTGCCCAGCCGCGCGCCCGGCACCGGCGGTTTGGCCGCGTCGAACACCATCGCCACCGGCACCTTGTGGCGGGGCAGAAAGTCGGATTCCTGCAGTTCGCGCACCGAATCCTTGAAGGCGGTGGCGATGATCTGCACGTCGGCCTCGGAATGTGCGGTCGTGAAAAAACACGGGAAGTTGTCGAGGATGTGCACACCTCGGCTGCGCATCATCGCGAACAGCAGATCCTGCAGCGGGTGGTCTTCGAGCCAGCTCACGCGCCACAGCGACGCGAAGCTGCGGATCTCGAGCGGCGCGCCCACTTCGCGGCAGAACGCGCTGAGCTCGTCGGCCATCGCCAGCGTGCGCTGGTTCAGCCGTTCCTGCAATGCCGGGCCTTGTTCCTTCAGGTGCACGAGCGAGGCCTTCGCCGCCGCGAGCGCGAGCGGGTGGCGCACGAAGGTGCCGGCGAAGTAGGTCACGCCGACGGTCGGCATCGAGTCGTCGCCGAACTGCCAGCCGCCGCCGTCGAGGGCGTCCATGTAATCGCGCCTGCCGGCGATCACGCCGACCGGGAAGCCGCCGCCGATGACCTTGCCGTAGCAGGCCAGGTCGGCGCGCACGCCGAACAGCGCCTGCGTGCCGCCGAGGTGCGCGCGGAACCCGGTGATCACTTCGTCGAAGATGAAACAGGTGCCGCTCTTTTCGGTGATGGCGCGCACTTCCTTCAGGAACTCGACCGGGCGGAAGTCGGGCCGGCGGCTCTGCACCGGCTCGACCAAGACGGCGGCCAGATCGTCGGCGTGCGTGCGGATGAACTCCAGCGCTTCGGGCGTGCCGTACTCGAGCACGCGCACATCACCGAACACGCCGGCCATGATGCCGGGCGCGGCCGGAATGCCCTTGCCGCCGCGGCCGGCGCGCACCAGCACCTCGTCGAAGGTGCCGTGGTACGAGCCGGTGAAGGTCACGACCATGTTGCGGCCGGTCACCGTGCGCGCGATGCGCACCGCCGCCATCACCGCTTCCGAGCCGGTGTTGCACAGGCCCGCACGGTCGAAGCCGGTGAGCTCGCAGACGAGCTCGGCCACGTCGCCGGCCAGCGGGTGCTGCGGGCCGATCTCGTAGCCGGCGTCGAGCTGCTTCTTCACCGCTTCCTGCACAAAGTCGGGCTGCCAGCCGAACAGGTTCATGCCGAAGCCGTTGAGCACGTCGACGTACTCGTTGCCGTCGATGTCCCACAGGCGCGAGCCCTTGCTGCGTTCGATCACGATCTGGTAGGTGATCTCCTTCGTCATCGGGCGGAAGCCGTTGACGACACGCGGGTCGGCCAGGCGCGAGCGGTGCTGGACGGTGTAGTCCTTGCTCTTGCGGGTGCGCTCCACGTAGCGGCGCATGAAGGTTTCGAGTCGCACGCGCTGGCGTGTCGTCACCTCGTTGGGCTGCGTGTGGATGCGGGCGATCGCGCCGAAGGCCTTCTTGACGTCGTAACGTGCGGTCGGGGTGTCTTCGGTCGGCGCCGGCGCCGGCGCCGGCTGGGCTGGGGTCTGCGGCGCTGCCGCGGCAACCGGTGCGGCAGGTTCCGCCGCCCCCATGGGCACGGCGCCGGCCGAACCGTTCAGCAGCGCAAGCTGTTGCGCCATCAGCTGCATCTGCTGCGCGATCACCTGTTGCACCAGCGACGACGGCGCGGCGGTCTGGCCGGTAGCGGGCATCGCGAGCGGCGCGAAAGCGACCGGTCCAGCGCTGGGCTGGGCTGCCGCGACGGTCACCGGCGGTGCAAGGGCTGGTGCCGTTTCGGGCGGAACGCTCTCGTCGAGGAACGCGGCGAGCGTGTCGAAGCTGCGGTACTTTTCCATCAGCTGCCGGAACGTGATCGCGACATTGAAGTTCTTCTTCACCTGCAATGCCGCCTGCGTCAGCGTGAGCGAGTCCAGGCCGAGTTCGACGAAAGGTGCCGCGGGGTCGGCGTCGCCGAGGTCGACCCCGGCGACGTCTTCGAACAGCTCGCGCAGGCGAAGCACGAAGCGCGGTTGCCGCGCGGCGGCGGGCGTGGGGTTGGCGGCAGGTTGGACGTTGGACATGTCAAGCCTCGATGCGGAACTGTCGGGTGTGGTCGTGGTGGGTTCAGGCCCTGCGGCGGGCAAGGCCGCCGGCGCAGACGCGTGCGGCGCGTCGATCCAGAAGCGCTTGCGCTCGAAGGCGTAGGTCGGCAGCAGCACACGGCGCCGGCCGTCGGCGGGCGAAGCCGCAGGCGAGGGCAGCTCGATGCCGACCGACCACAGCTGCGCCTGGGCGAGCAACAGCAGCGCGGCTTCGGAATCGGGCGAATCACCCAGGCTGGCGATCGCCAGCGGCGCGCCCTTGCCGGGCACCGCATGCTGGCGGGCCAGCGTGGCGAGCGTGCCGCGCGTGCCGATTTCGACGAAGGCAGCGTCGAGTTCTGCTTGTACCGTGCGCAGGGCCGCCGAAAAGCGAACCGGCTCGCGCAGATGGCGTGACCAGTACTGCCGGTCGGTCGCGTCCTGATCGCTCATCCAGGTGCCGGTCAGCGTCGACACGATGCGGATCGCCGGCGCCTTCAGAGCAACCTGTCGCACCTCGGCTTCGAACGGCGCGACCGCCGGGTCCATCATCGACGAGTGAAAAGCGTGCGAAGTCTGCAGCAGGCGCGCGGCGATGCCCTCGGCTTCCAGCTTCGCCTGCCAGGCTTCGATGAGCGCTGTCGGCCCGGCCACCACGCAGGTGAGCGGCCCGTTCTCTGCGGCGAGAGAGAGGCCTGGGGGGATCAGCGGCATCAGCTTGTCGAGCTCCAGGCGTACCGACAGCATGCTGCCGCGCGGCAGCGCCTGCATCAGCGCACCGCGCTTGGCCACGAGCCGGGCCGCGTCGGCCAGCGGCATCACGCCGGCGATCACCGCGGCGGCGAACTCGCCCACGCTGTGGCCGATCAGCGCGGCCGGTTGGGCGCTACGTGCGAGCCAGGCGCGGGCGAGGGCGTACTCGATGCAGAAGGTGGCGGGTTGCGTGGTGTCGGTGGCCACGAGCGCGGCGGCGGCGCCGTCGAACATCCGCGCGCGCAGGTCGAACGTCAAGACCGGTTGCAAGGCCGCGATGCATTCGTCGAAGGCGGCGCGGAACGCGGTGTCACTTTCGTACAGGCCGCGCCCCATGCCGGCGTATTGCGCGCCCTGGCCGGGGAACAGCCAGACCAACGACGGCACCGAAGCGCCCACGTTTCGCGCTGCGCGCAGCGGGGCGTCAACGTTGCGCAACGCTGCCACTGCTTCCGCCGAAGAGTCGGCCACCACCGAAAGCCGGTGCGCGAAGCGGCTGCGACCGTTCTGCAGCGTGTGCGCCACGTCGGCGAGGTTGAGCTGCGGGTGTGCTTCGAGGTGATCGGCGAGCTGCGCGCCCATGCGCTCCAGCGCCGCGGCCGATCGTGCCGAGAGCTGCAGCCATTGCGGGCCGTGCGCCGCGGTCGACGCGGCGATCAGCGGCGCTTCTTCCATCACGACGTGGGCGTTCGTGCCGCCGACGCCGAAGCTGCTGACGCCGGCGCGCCGCACCTGCGCCGCACGCGGCCACGGGGTGAGCTTGTCGTTGACGATGAACGGGCTGCCGGCGAAGTCGATCTTCGGGTTCTGCTTCTCGAAGTGAATGCTCGGCGGCAACTGCTCGGTCGCGAGCGACAGCGCCGTCTTGATGACACCGCCGGCACCGGCCGCGATCACCATGTGACCGACGTTGCTCTTGAGCGAACCGATGCGGCAGAAGCCGATGTCCTGGGTGCCGCGCCGGAACGCTCGAGTCAACCCTTCGAGCTCGACCGGGTCGCCGAGCGGCGTCGCCGTGCCGTGGGTCTCGATGTACGAGACCGAGCGTGGGTAGACGCCGGCCGAAGCCTGCGCCGCGGCGACCACCGCCGCCTGGCCATCGACGCTGGGCGCCGTGAAGCTCGCCTTGTCGCGCCCGTCGTTGTTGACCGCCACGCCGCGGATCACGGCGTACACGGTGTTGCCGTCGGCGATGGCGTCGCTCAGGCGCTTGAGCAGCACCACGGTCGCGCCGTCGCTGAACACCGTGCCCTGGGCGTTGGCGTCGAAGCTGCGCGTGCGCCCGTCGGGCGACAACATCGCGCCGTCCTGGTAGAGGTAGCCGCTGCGTGGCGGGCAGGTGATCGACGAACCCCCGGCCAGCGCCATGTCGCATTGCCCGGCCCGCAGGCTCGTGAAGGCCTGCGCGATCGCCACCAGCGAGGTCGAACACGCGGTGTGCACGCTGACGGCCGGGCCGGTCAGGTTGAGCCGGTTCGCGATGCGTGTGGCGATGTAGTCCTTCTCGTTCGCCAGCATCACTTGGAACTCGCCGAGCTTTTCGATGAGATCGGGCCGGTGCATCACGTGGCGCTGGAAGTACGTGGCGTTGTACATGCCGGCGAACACGCCGACCGGGCCGCCGGCGGCATCGGGCGCGTGGCCACCACGTTCCAGGCATTCCCAGCACAGCTCCATGAAGATGCGCTGCTGCGGGTCCATCAATTCGGCCTCGCGCGGCGAGATGCCGAAGAACGCGGCGTCGAACATCTCGACGTCGTCGACCACACCGCGCGCCTTCACGTAACACGGGTCGCTTGTCAGCGCCGTGGGCAGGCCCGGGTCGAGTTCGTCGTCCTTGAAGAAGCTGATGCCATCGCGGCCGGCACAGAGGTTGTCCCAGAACTGCTCGACGTTGCGGGCACCCGGGAAGCGGCCCGCCATCGCGATCACCGCGATCGGTTCTTCGTCGGTCTGGCGGTCGGGCTTCGGATGGCGCGAGAGGCGACGCGCATCGAGCGCCAGGTCGGCGCCGTCGGCACTCAGCGCACGCGCCAATGCGGCCGGCGTGGGCTGGCGGAAGAAGGTGTTGGTCGACAAGCGCGTCGGGTGGTCGCGGCCCAGGTCGGCGAGCACACGCAGCACCAGCAGCGAGTTGCCCCCCAGGTCGAAGAAGTTGTCGTTGCGGCCGATCGTGTCGACGCCAAGCGCGCTGGCGAATGCGGCACAGACGCGGCGTTCGGCATCGCTCGCCGCTTGCTGGAAAGGCTCGGCCAGGTCGGGCCGCTCGGAAGACGGCGCCGGCAGCGCGCGGCGGTCGAGCTTGCCGTTGGCGGTGATCGGGAAGGCCGACATCCACACGAAGCTCGCCGGCACCATGAACTCGGGCAGGCGCTGGCCCAGGTATTGGCGCAACGCCGCCGCGGGCAGCTCGGCGGCACCCTGCGCCGCCACCAGGTAAGCGACGAGCCGGGTGTTGCCGGCGCGGTCTTTCGTGGCGACGATGGCGCTCGCCTTCAGGCCGGGGTGGCCGGCGAGGGCGGCTTCGATCTCGCCGACCTCGATGCGGAAACCGCGCACCTTCACCTGGCCGTCGGCGCGGCCGACGAATTCGATGTTGCCATCGGGCAGGTAGCGCACCAGGTCGCCGGTGCGGTAGAGGCGCTCGCCGGGCGCACCGAAGGGGTTGGCCACGAAACGCTCGGCGGTCAGTGCATCGCGTTTCAGGTAACCGCGTGCAAGGCCGCGGCCCCCGACGAAGAGTTCGCCGACGAGGCCGATTGGCATGGGTTGCAGCGTCGGCGAGAGCACATGCACCGGCGTGTCGGTGATCGGGCGGCCGATAGGCACCGAGCGTGCGGTCGCGGGCAGGTCACGCGGGATCGGATACGTGGCCGTGAAGGTCGTGCACTCGGTCGGGCCGTAGCCGTTGATGAGGGTCAGGTCGGGCAGCTCCTGCAGCGCGCGGCGCACGTGCGCGACCGACAGTGCTTCGCCGCCGATCAGCAACTGCCGCAGGCCGCGCAGGTGGCTCGGGTCGTCGTCGACCACGGCGTTGAACAGCGCGGCCGTGAGCCAGGCGGTGCTGACGCCTTCGTTGCGGATCGTGCGTGCCAGGCCGGCGCCGGTGGGCAGGTCTCCGTCGTGCAGCACGCAGCGCCCGCCATTGAGCAGCGGGCCCCAGATTTCGAGCGTCGACGCGTCGAAGCCGAGGGGCGCGGCGTGCATCACGGCCACATCGCGGTTCAGGTCCACGTACGCCGCGCCCAGAACCAGGCGCAGGATCGACCGGTGGCAGATCTCGATGCCCTTGGGCGTGCCGGTGGAACCCGACGTGTACATCACGTAGGCGAGCGAATCGCCCGTGACTTCGACCGGCTGCAAGGCGAGCGGTGGCGCGTTGAAGTCGGGCAGCGTGTCGATCGTGAGCACCGGCATCGGACCGATGAAGGCGGCCGCGTGGGCGCTGGTCGTGACGACCAGCACGGCCGACGCATCGTCGAGCATGAAGGCCAGGCGTTCGGGCGGGTAGCTCACGTCGACCGGCAGGTAGGCCGCGCCGGCTTTCAGAATGCCGAGCAATGCGACGATCGACGGCATCGAGCGTTCGAGTGCCACGCACACCGTGTGGCCGGCAGCGACGCCGGCTTGCTGCAGTCGCGCTGCCAGTTGTGTCGACTGCTGGTCAAGCTCGGCGTACGTCATCGAGGCGCCGTTGCAAGACAGTGCCACCGCGTCGCCGCGCACCGCGGCCTGCTGCGCGAAGACGCCGTGCACGTTGAGGGCAGGCCGCGCAGGCGAGAGCGGCGGATTCCACGCCATCAGCTGCCGCTGCCGTTGTGCACTGTCGAGCGTGTCGATGCTGCCCAGCGCCTGCCCGAGGTTCGCCAGAAGCGACGCGGCCGTGTGCGCCATCGCCCCCAGCACGGTGCGCGCCTGCGCTTCGTCCATCAGTGCGTTCGACGTGTGGGCGAACAGCGTCTTGCCACGACCACCCACCGCCAGCGCCGATGCGCTGGCCAGGGCCGGCGCGACGTCGGCATTCAGCGGCCCGAGCCACAGCGTGTCGGTGTCGGTCAGGTCCGTGACGGCGTTGGCGCCGTCGCGCCGCCGGAAGTCGAGCGCCTGCAGCCATGCGGCCGTGCCTTGATGCAGGTCCACGGAACAGGGCCGGCCGACCATGGCTGTGACTCCGCCGACATCCTGAACACATTCCCAGAGCACCAACTCGACCGCGCCGCGCCAGTGACGCTGCAGCAGCAGCCAGGCGGCGCAGTGCAATGTGTCGGGCAGCAGGCCCAGCGAGGTGGCGAACGCATCGGCCTGCCGCGCCAACCCGTCGGGCAACGTGAGCTCGACTTCGAACCGCGACACCGCCGCGGCGAGAGCCGACGGCGGAACGAAGAGGTCCGACAGCGCGAGCGCCGGGCTGGTTTCGGAGGGCTGCGAGGCAGGGGGCATTTTCGAGGGTTCGGGAAACGTGACACCAACGCGTGGCCATCTCCGTCACACCCGCCCGAAGCTTCGACTGCGATCTCCCGTTGCACAAGATGCCGGGCCGCGGTCAGAAGAACGGAGTGGCGCTCGTCCTTTGAGGCCTGTCGGCAGCAAGATCGCCACGCGCGTACTTTCAGGTCCGCACGATACCAAGCGTTACCGCTCCGACCCCTCTATTCTGGTCAGCCGAAGGTCATATTCGTCGCCTTGCGAACACGCGCTGATCGGGCATGTGCGCACAAGTTCACTGTTCGCATCAGGCGTTCGTGCGTGCGCCCTCCAGCGCCAGCAAGGCCAGCTTGCGATCCACCCCGCCCGCATAACCCGTCAGCGACCCGTCGGCACCGACCACACGGTGGCAAGGCACGACCACCGAGACCGGGTTGCGGCCAACCGCGCCGCCCACGGCACGCACCGCTTTGGCCGACGCCACGTGTTGCGCGATGCCCCCGTAGGTCTGCGTGCTGCCTGCCGGAATGGCGAGCAACGCGCGCCACACCGATTGCTGGAACGGCGTGCCCAGCAGGTCGAGCGGCAGGTCGAATGCCGTCGCTTTGCCGTCGAAGTAGCGCTGCAATTGCACGGCGGCCTGGCGCAGCAGCGGGTCGCCGGGGCGCACAGGCGCCGCCAGTGTGCCGGGGTGGTGTTTCTGCCCCTCGAACCATACCCCCGCCAACCCCTTGGCCGTGCGCGCAAGCAGCACCGGCCCGAGTGGCGAGGTGACCGTGCATTGCGCCGTGCAGGCGGCGTGAACCCGATCGGTGACTTGGCTCATGGCTTTTTCTCCAGGCTGTTCCAAAGGCGCAGCACAGCGTAGGAACGCCATGGCTGCCAGGCTCGCGCGCGGATGTCGGCCTCGCGCTGGTTGTTGGTGTCGAAGCGTTCGCGCATCGCTTTCAGCACGGCCACGTCGTTCGGCGGAAAGGCATCGGGCCAGCCGAGTGCACGCATCGCGATGTAGTGCGCTGTCCAGGGGCCGATGCCGGGCAGGGCGCACAGCGCTTCGATCAGCGGCTCGGCACGTGCTTTCGGATTGAGCTGCCCCGCGATCTGCGGCCAAGCATTCGCGATGGCAACGATCGCGCCGGCGCGAGCGCGGATGATCCCGAGCTCGGCGATGTTTTCGACCGACGCTCCGGCGAGCACCTCAGGTGCCGGGAAGACGCGGACCACCTCGGCCCACGGCGTGCCGATCGCCTCACCGAAACGTTCGACAACGCGCCGCGCGAGCGTGCGTGCCGCCGCCACGGTGACCTGCTGGCCAAGCACGGCCCGCACCGCAAGCTCGAACGCGTCGAGGCTGCCCGGCAGGCGCAGCCCGGCTGCGCCCGGCAAGTCGGCCAATGCCGTGTCGATCGCCTGCGGCATCGCGTCGAGGTCGAGCCAGCGCCGCACGGCAGCAACAACGGCGCCACTCGACGCGGCCAGTTCCGGTGCAAAGCGCAAGTGCAGCAACGAGGGCTGTGTGAGCGAGGGCGTGGCCGCGAACTCCGCTTCGACCCAGCCGGCCGGCGCTGCCACCGTGCCGGCCCGCAGCGTGCGCCGGATGCGCCGCCCCTCGACGTGTTCGATGCCCGGAATGGCCCGTTGTGCGATGAAACGCATCAGCGCGGCCACGTCATAAGGCGCGCGGTATGCGAGCTTGACGGTGATGCCGGCATCCGACGCCGGGACTTCTTCGATCACCTCACCACGCAGCCGGCTCGGGCTCATGCGGTAACTCTCGGCGAACGCCGCGTTGAAACGCCGCACGCTGTTGAAGCCGCTCGCGAGTGCGACCTGCGCGACCGGCAGGCGTGTGTCGGTCAACAACTGCTTGGCGAGCAGCAAACGCCGCGTCTGCAGGTATTGCAGCGGCGTGACGCCGTGTTCGGCCTGGAAGATGCGGCGCAGGTGCCGGTCGCTCACGCCGAGGCGCTCGGCGAGCGCCGCCACGCTCGGCGGCTCGGGTTTGTCGGCATGCGCATCGAGCACGTCGGCCGCCTGGCGCGCGAGTGTGCGCGACGCGTCCATCGTCGTCCACGCGTGGTCGGCGCCGGGTGCGATCTCGGGCCGGCATTTCAGGCACGGCCGGAACGCGGCCGCTTCGGCCTGGGCCGGCGTGTCGAAGAAGCGGCAGTTCTTGCGCAGTGGCGTGCGCACGCGGCAGATCGGCCTGCAGTAGATGCCGGTCGACGTGACACCGACGAACAGCCGCCCGTCGAAACGTGCGTCGCGAGCGGTGATGACCTGGTACGCGGCGGCGTCGTCGAGGCGGGGTGCGGGCTGCAACATGGCGCCGATTATGGCCAGCCCGCCTCGGCAGACTCGCCGTTTTCGGACATGTCCCGCCGAGGCGGCCGCTCAGGGGGTGTGGAGGACGAGGGCGACGGTTTGTGCGGCCAGCTCGTCGAGGTCGACGCGTTTCGCCGAACGTGGTTTGCTCCGGTACCACGTTGCCGAGAAGTTGATCGCCCCGAGGATCATCAGACGGGCGAGCCGCGCTTCGGCCCGCAATAAGCCGAGTGCGTGCAGCTCGTCGAGCGTGCCTTGCCAGATGGCGTCGTAGCGGTCCTTCAGTTCGATGATGCGGCGTTTGTACTGCGCCGGCAGCGCGCGCCAGTCGTACAACATCACCGGGATGAAATCACTGCCCGTGTCGTGCAGGATGCCGTAATGCGTGCGCACGAGGCGCCTGAAGCGTTCGGGCGCCGCGAGCGTCGAGTCGGCGAGCGCTTCCTGCGTGCGTTCGAGGCCGAGCCGCAGCCCTTCTTCCATCACCGCCATCAGCAGCTCGTGTTTGTTCGCGAAGTGGTAGTACGAGCTGCCGGAGCGCATGCCGACAGCGTGGGCGATGTCGCGCACCGAGGTGCCGTCGAAGCCCTTCTCGCGGAACAAGCGCGCCGCAACGCGGATCAGCTCGGCGCGCCGGTTCGCTGGCTCGGCCGCTGGCTCGGCTTTCGCCCTCTCGGGCTTCGCTTTCACGGGCTGACTTCCACCAGCAGCTGGCGCGCCGCGACCTGCTCGCCGACGCTCGTGTGCAGCGCACCCACGGTACCGGCAAACGGCGCGTGGACCTGATGTTCCATCTTCATCGCCTCCATCACGATCAGCAAGGCGCCGGCCGCCACCGGCGCGCCCGGCTCGGCGTGCACCTGCGTCACGCGCCCGTGCATCGGGGCGCGCAACGCGCCCGGCTTCGCGTGCGCGCTCGCCTCGGGCGCGGCGAGCCGCAGATCCAGCAGCGTCGCTTCGAAACCACCGCATTGCCACCAGGCGGTGTCGCCGTCGTGCACGCAACGGGCGCTGACCGGGTGGCCGTCGATCACGGCATGAACGAGCGAGCGGCTTTGGCGCACGAGACCAGCGATGTGGTGAGCGTGTTCGCCGCAGCGGGCCGTCAGCGCGTGGGGCGCGCCGGCCAGCCGCCACGCTTCGTTCGTGTCGCCGACGCTGATCGGCGCCAGCGTGTCGGCGTGGTTCGATGAGGTCCAGCCAGCCCACAGCGCAGGCAGGGCCGCGTGTGCGAGCGTGGCGTTGCTCGCCGCAGCGAGCGCGCGCAGCCACGAAGGTGCGCCAGCGGCGCGCGCGAGGTCATCGCTGAAATGCTGGCCGAGAAACGCCGTCGTGACCCCGTCGCCGGCGAACGCCGGATGGCGCAACACGCTGGCGAGAAAAGCGCGGTTCGTCGTCACGCCGAGACACACCGTGCGGTCGAGCGCGTCGGCGAGCTTTTGCGCGGCTTCGGTGCGGCTCGGTGCGTGCGCGATCAGCTTGGCGAGCATCGAATCGTAGAACGGGCTCACGTCGCAGCCGCTCGCCAGCGCATGGTCGCAGCGCACGCTGCGCGGCGGTTGCCAGTGCAGGATGCGGCCCGACTGCGGCAGGTAGCCGCGGGCCGGGTCTTCGGCGCACAGGCGCGCTTCGATCGCGTGGCCACCCGATTCGAAACGTTGCAACACCTCGTCTTGCGTCAGCGGCAGCGCCTCGCCGGCGGCGACGCGCAACTGCCATTCCACGAGGTCGATACCGACGAGCGCTTCGGTCACCGGGTGCTCGACCTGCAGGCGTGTGTTCATCTCCATGAACCAGAACTCGCCGGTCTCACCCAGCAGGAATTCGACCGTACCGGCGCCGACATACCCCACAGCGCGCGCGACCGCCACGGCCACGTCGCCCATGCGCCGACGAAGCGCGGGCGAAACGGCCGGCGAGGGCGCTTCTTCGATGATCTTCTGGTGGCGCCGCTGCACCGAGCAGTCACGCTCGCCGAGGTGCAACACCGCGCCCAGCGTGTCGGCAAAGACCTGGGTCTCGACATGGCGCGGCGCGAGCAGCGCACGTTCGATCAGCAGGCGCGCGTTGCCGAATGCGGCATCGGCTTCACTCGCCGCCGAATCGAGCGCTGCGTCGAGTTCGCTCATCTGCGTGACGAGCCGCATGCCGCGCCCGCCGCCGCCGGCCGTCGCCTTGATCATCAGCGGCAGGCCGATGCGCGCGGCCTCGCGCCGCAGCGTGTCGCGCTGTTGGTCTTCGCCGTCGTAACCAGGCAGCACCGGCACGCCGGCCGCACTCATGCGCTGGCGCGCGTGCGCCTTGTCGGCCATCGCGCGCATCGCGGCCGGCGGCGGGCCGATCCACACGAGGCCGGCGTCGATCACGGCTTGCGCGAACGTGGCGTTCTCCGACAGGAAACCGTAGCCCGGATGCACGGCCTGCGCGCCGGAGACGCGCGCCGCTTCGAGCAGCTTGTCGATGCTCAGGTAAGAGTCGGCCGGGCGCTCGCCGCCGATCGGCACGACGACGTCGCACGCTTCGGTGTGCGGAGCACCCAGATCGACCGCCGAAGCCACGGCGATCGTCTTGAGGCCGAGCGCACGCGCCGTGCGCGCGACGCGGGTCACGATCTCGCCGCGGTTGGCGATCAGCACGGAGTCGAAGCGCTTCACTCTGTTGCTCCCTCGGGTCGCGTGACCCAGGCCGGCGGGCGTTTGGCCGACACGGCGGCCAGGCCTTCCGACGCGGTGCCGCTGCGCAACGCGGCAGCGAACCGGAGCGATGCGAAATCGAGCGTCGACCCCAGCGATTCTGCGTTGCGCTTCTGCAGGATCGCCTTCGTCGCGCGCAGCGCGGCGGGTTCTGCGCGCCCGAGTTCGGTGAGCAGCGCGTCGACACCTTCGTTCAGTGCGAGGGGTTCATGCACTTCATCGGCCAGCCCGCAGCCCAAGGCCTGCGCGGCAGCGATGCGCCGGCCTGTCAGCATCAGCCGCAGGGCCGCACCGTGGCCGAGACGCGCTGCGACAAAGGGCGCGATCTGCGCGGGCGGCAAACCGAGTGTGACTTCCGGCGTGCCGAACTTCGCCGTGGTGCTGGCGAGCACGAAGTCGCAGGCGGCCGCCAGACCGGCGCCGCCGCCCATCGCCGCGCCTTCGACGACGGCGATGGTGGCGACCGGGCAGGCCTGCAGCCGCTCCAGCATCGCGCCGAAGCCGCGGTTGAACGCGGCGATCGGGTCAGGGCCGTCGGTCGGCGTGGCAGCGGCCATCAGTTCGCGAAAGCGGCTGAAGTCTCCGCCGGCGCAGAACGTGCCGCCCGCGCCGCGGATGACGAGCGCGCGCGTCTCGGCGCGCGAACCGGCGAGTTCGATGGCCTCGCTCAGACCCGCCACCATCGCATCGCTCAAGGCGTTGCGCGTCGCCGGCGAGTCCAGCGTCGCGAACACGAACGCGCCGCGTGTGTCGATGCGGATCACTGTCTGCGCCTCAACGTTTGCCAGGCAGCGTGTGCATGAACTTGCTGATGATGCCGAGCATCACCTCGTCGGCACCGCCGGCGATCGACGCGAGCCGGCCGTCGCGGTACATGCGCGACACGCGGTTGTCCCACGTGTAGCCCATGCCGCCCCAGTACTGCATGCAGCTGTCGGGCACGGTGCGCAGCAGCCGGCTCGACTTGAGCTTGGCCATCGAGGCCCACTCGGTCACGTCCTTGCCCTCGACGTACTGCTCGGTCGCCATGTAGACCAGGCCGCGCAGCGACTCGATCTCGGTCTTGAGCTCGGCCAGCTTGAAGTGCACGACCTGGTTGTCGAGCACACTCTTGCCGAAGATCTGGCGCTCGCGGGTGTACGCGATCGTTTCGTCGATGCAGTTCGCCAGCCCCTGGATCGCGTTCGCCGCCGCCCACAGCCGCTCTTCCTGGAACTGCATCATCTGGTAGGTGAAGCCCATGCCTTCCTGGCCGATCAGATAACGCTGCGGCACGCGCACGCCGTCGAAGTGGATCAGCCCGGTGTCGCTGGCCATCATGCCGATCTTGCGGATCTTCTTCGCGCGCGTGACGCCGGGCGCATTCATCGGCACCATGATCAGGCTCTTGTTCTTGTGCGCCGCACCTTCGGAGGTGTTCGCCAGCACGCACATCCAGTCGGCCTGCAGGCTGTTGGTGATCCACATCTTGCCGCCGTTGATCACATAGTCGTCGCCGTCTTTCTTCGCCGTCGTCTTGATGCTCGCCACGTCGGAGCCGGCGCCGGGTTCGGACACGCCGATGCAGCCGACCGCATCGCCGCTGATCGCTGGCGCCAGGAACTCGCGACGCAGTTCGTCGCTGCCGAAGCGGGCGAGCGCCGGTGTCGCCATGTCGGTCTGCACGCCCACGGCCATCGGCACGCCGCCGCAGTCGCAGTGGCCGAGCGCTTCGGCCATCACGACCGAGTAGGAGTAGTCGAGCGCCATGCCGCCGTAGTCGGTCGGTTTGGTCAGGCCGAGCAGGCCCAGGTCGCCGAGCTTCTTGAACACCTCGTGGGCCGGGAAGGCTTCGGCCGCTTCCCATTCTTCGACGTGCGGGTTGATTTCTTCGGTGATGAAACGCTTCAGCGTGCGCTTGATCTCTTCGTGTTCGTGCGTGAGTTGCATGTCGATGTTCTCCAATTCAACCGGGATTGACCGCCAAGGCGCCAAGAACGCCAAGGGCGCCAAGGAAAAGCACCTCTTTCTCTTCCTTGGCGTTCTTGGCGCCTTGGCGGTGGAAATTTGTCGTCACGGCCTGGCCACTCCAAACTGCATGGGATGCAAAGACCGCCGATCGGCTTCGTCGCACAGCGCGAGCGCGAGGGCGAGCACACGCCGTGTGTCGCGCGGGTCGATGATGCCGTCGTCGAGCAGCAGGCCCGATGTGTAGAAGGCGTGCATCTGGCGTTCGAAGGTGTCGACGATCCTGGCCTTCAGCGCCGCAAGCTTGGGCTCGTCGACCGGTTCGCCCTTGCGCGCCGCGCCGTCGCGCATCACGATCTCCATCGTGCCGGCGGCTTGCTCGGGGCCCATCACGGCAGTGCGTGCGTTGGGCCAGCTGAACACGAAGCGTGGGTGGAAGCCGCGGCCGCACATGCCGTAGTTGCCAGCGCCGAACGACGCGCCGCACTGCACCGTGATCTGCGGCACCGTCGCGTTCGACAGCGCCTGGATCTGCTTCGCGCCGTGTTTGATGATGCCGGCGCGTTCGGCATCAAGGCCGACGATGAAGCCGGTCGTGTTCTGCAGGTAGACGATGGGCGTGCCCGTCTGGCAGCAGCTCTGGATGAAGTGCGTGAGCTTCGTGCTGCCGGCCGGGTCGAGCGGGCCGTTGTTGGTGACGAGGCCGACGCGAAAGCCGGCAATCGCCGCGTAGCCGCAGACCGTCGCTGGCCCGTAGTCGGGTTTGAACTCCAGGAAGTCCGAGCCATCGACGATGCGCGCGATCACATGGCGCATCTCGACCGGCTTTTTCATGTCGGCAGCGAACAGGCCGAGCAGGTCGTCGGCGTCGGCTTTCGGCGGCGGGCCGTCGGGCCACGAAGCCTGCGGTTGCCAGCCGAGCGCAGTGATCAGTTCGCGCGCCGTGCCGAGCGCGTGCGCGTCATCGTCGGCCACGTACTCGGCCAGGCCCGAACCCGTCGAGTGCATGTCGGCCCCGCCGAGCGCTTCGTCGGTCGCCACTTCACCGGTCGCGGCTTTGAGCAACGGCGGCCCGGCGAGGAAAGCGCGCGCCCGGCCGCGCACCATGATCACGTGGTCGGACAGGCCGGTCATGTAGGCGCCACCGGCCGTGGATGAGCCGTGCACGACCGCGATCACCGGCAGCCCGGCGGCCGAGAGCCGCGCCAGCCTGTAGAACGCGCTGCCACCGTGGATGAACTGCTCGACGCGGTACTTGAGCAGGTTGGCGCCGGCCGATTCGACCAGGTGCACGAAGGGCAGCTTGTTCTCGAGCGCGATGGCCTGGGCGCGCTGCAGTTTTTCCAGGCCTTGCGGTTGCAGCGCACCGGCGTCGATGCCGGCGTCGTCGGCGACCAGCATCACGCGCGTGCCGCGCACGACGCCGATGCCGCAGATCACGCCGCCGCCGGGCACCGACTTCTCGGGGTCGGGCACGTCCTGCAACCACCCGGCAAGCGTCGAGAGTTCGAGGAAGGGCACGCCAGGGTCGAGCAGGCGGGCGACACGTTCGCGCGGCAGCAACTGGCCACGTTTGTCGAACAGTGCTTGGGCGCGCTGGCTGGTGGCACGTGTGCGTGCCTCGATCGCCCGCCACTGCTCGATCAGGCCCAGGCCGTGGGCGCGGTTGGCGGCGAAGGCTTCGCTGCCGGTATCAAGACGCAGGTCGAGTACCGGCATGCTCAGCCTTGCAAGACCTTGGGGGTGGCGGCGAACTGGAATCCGTCGAAGGCCATGTTGCTGCCACCCGTGCCCACTTCGGGCCAGATGCGCTTGGCATTCGGTGCCGCGCCGTCGATGCGCAAGCACGCACCCGAGATGAAGGCCGCGGCTGGCGACAGCAGGAATACGATCGCCGCCGAGACTTCGCTTTCGGTGCCGAGCCGGCGCAGCGGCACCAGGTCTTTCATGCCGCGGATCGTCTCGCGCATCGTCGGCGGGTACTGGTCCATGCCGCTCGATGCGATCCAGCCCGGCGCCACCGCATTACTGCGGATCGGCGCCCATTCGAGCGCGGCCGTCTCGGTGAAATTGAGCATGCCGGCACGCGCCGCGCCGGAGTGGCCCATGCCCGGCATGCCACCCCAGATGTCGGCAATGATGTTGACGATGGCGCAGTCGCCGGCCGCATCGCTGCCCATCCATTGCGTCACACATTCGCGCGCTATCAGGAAACCGCCGGTCAGGTTGTTGCGCACGACCGCGTCCCAGCCCTTGGCGCTGATCGATGCGAGCGGCGAGGGGAATTGCCCGCCGGCGTTGTTCACGAGGCCGTCGATGCGGCCATGGCGTTCGAGCACGGCGGCGACGGTGGCGCGCACCGACTCTTCTTCGCGGATATCGCAGCTGTGCGTCGAGCACACGCCACCTGCCGCCTCGACTTCAGCGCGCACAGCGTCGAGCTTTTCGGGTTTGCGCCCCACGATCGCCACGGCCGCGCCGAGTGCCGCCAGCTCATGCGCCGTGCAGCGCCCGATGCCCGAGCCACCGCCGGTGACGACCACCACCTTGCCGGCAAACAAGCCCGGCTGAAACACCGATCGATACGCCGACATTCGCACCTCGAATTGGTCGCCAACCAAGCACTTGCTTGGTGACTTGCCGCGCAGTGTGCGCGTGGCCATAATGGCTTGTCAATCGGAGGCGACACCATGACTCACGCGATGATCTTCGACGCCGTGCGCACGCCGCGCGGCAAGGGCAAGAAAGACGGCAGCCTGCACGAGGTCAAGCCGGTCGACCTGCTCGCCGGCCTGCTGCTGCAGTTGCAGAAACGGCTGGCTTTCGACCCGGCCCAGCTCGACGACGTGGTGATGGGCGTGGTCTCGCCGGTGGGCGAGCAGGGCTCGGTGATCGCGAAGACCGCGGCGCTGAAGGCGGGCTGGGACTTTCGCGTCGCCGGCATGCAGATCAACCGCTTCTGCGCTTCGGGCCTCGAAGCGGTGAACCTCGCCGCGCAGAAGGTCGCGAGCGGCTGGGAAGACATGGTCGTCGCCGGCGGTGTCGAGAGCATGTCGCGCGTGCCGATCGGCGCCGACGGTGGCGCGTGGGCGCAAGACCCGGAAACCAACTTCGCGACGGGCTTTGTGCCGCAGGGCATCGGCGCCGACCTGATCGCGACACTCGCCGGCTGGGGCCGCGAAGACGTCGACCGGTTTGCGCTCACCTCGCAGCAGCGCGCCGCCGCGGCCCAGGCCTCCGGCCACTTCGACCGTTCGGTGATCGCGGTGACCGACAGCATCGGCCTGCCGGTGCTGGAACGCGACGAGTTCATCAAGCCGCGCACCACGCTCGAAGGCCTGGCCTCGCTGAAGGTCGCGTTCGGCGAGCTCGGTGGCATGGGTTTCGACGCGGTCGCGCTCGCGCGGTATCCGCAGGTCGAACGCATCCACCACGTGCACACGGCCGGCAACTCGTCGGGCATCGTCGATGGCGCTGCGGCGGTGCTGATCGGCAGCGAGGCGAAAGGCCGCGAGATGGGGCTCACGCCGCGCGGGCGTGTCGTCGCCACTGCCTTGTCGGGCGCCGACCCGACCATCATGCTTACCGGCCCGATGCCGGCCACACGCAAGGCGCTGGCGAAGGCGGGGCTCACCATCGACGACATCGACCTGTTCGAAGTGAACGAAGCCTTTGCCGCGGTGCCGATGCGTTTCATGCTCGAGATGGGCGTGCCGCACGAGAAGGTCAACGTCAACGGTGGCGCGATCGCGCTCGGCCACCCGCTGGGCGCGACCGGCGCGATGCTGGTCGGCACGCTGCTCGACGAGCTGGAACGCCGCCAGTTGAAGCGCGGCCTCGTCACGCTGTGCGTGGGCGGCGGCATGGGCATCGCCACCATCATCGAAAGGGTCTGAGATGCAGACCATTCGCTACGAACTCGACGGCACCGGTATCGCCACCCTCACGCTCGACGCGCCCGGCGCGGCGGTCAACACGATGACGCCGCAGTGGCAGACCGACCTGGCCGAGGCGGCCGACTGCCTGGAGCGCGACAAGGCGCAGATCAAGGGCGTGTTGCTCGTGTCGGCCAAGACCACGTTCTTCGCCGGTGCCGAGCTGAACAGCGTGTTGAAGCTGAAGGCCGAAGACGCGGCTCCCGGTTTCAAGAGCATCGAAGCGATGAAGCGCAGCTTCCGTCGCATCGAAACGCTGGGCCGGCCGGTCGTTGCGCTGCTCAATGGCGCGGCCCTCGGCGGCGGCTGGGAGGTGGCGCTCGCAGCGCATGCCCGCTTCGCGCTCGACGACCGCAAGATCCAGTTCGGCACGCCCGAGGTGTCGCTCGGGCTGATCCCCGGCGCCACCGGCATCACGAAGACGGTGCGCCTGCTCGGGCTGATGGCGGCACAGCCTTACCTGCTCGAAGGCCAGCTCTTCGGCCCGCGCGAAGCGCTCGAACTCGGGCTCGTGCAAGGCCTCGGCGACAGCATCGAGAGCCTGCGAGAACAGGCGCTGGCGTGGATCGCCGAGCACCCCGACGCGACGCAGCCATGGGACCGCAAGGACTACAAGATGCCGGGCGGCACCCCGGCCAGCCCGAAGATCGCGGCCGGCCTCGTCGTCGCGCCGGCCATGCTCGCGCAGAAGACGCGTGGCCTGTACCCGGCGGCGCACGCGATCCTGGAGGCGATGGTCGAGGGCGCGATGGTCGACTTCGATACCGCCACGCGCATCGAAAGCCGCAAGCTCGCGAAGACCATGGTGAGCCAGACCACGAAGAACATGGTGACGGCGTTCTTCTTCAACATGAACGCGATCAAATCCGGCAAGTCGCGCCCCGCGGGTGTGCCACGCTGGAAGCCGGCCAAGGTCGGCGTGCTCGGCGCCGGGATGATGGGTGCGGGCATTGCGCACGCCGCCGCGTCGCGCGGCTTCGCCTGCGTGCTGAAGGATGTGAGCCTCGACAAGGCGAGGGCGGGTTTCGAAGCGGTGCGCAAGCTGACCGTCCCGCTCGTGGCCCGCGGCCGCATGAGCGAAGTGCAGCAGGCGCAACTGCTGAACCCGATCACGCCGACCTTTGATGCGGCCGACCTGCAGGGCTGTGATCTGATCATCGAAGCGGTGTTCGAGCAGCGCGACCTGAAAGCCACCGTCACGCGAGAGGCAGAGACCATGCTCGCCGCTGGCGGCGTGTTCGCCTCGAACACCTCGACCTTGCCGATCACCGGCCTGGCGAGTGTCAGTGCCCGGCCCGAGAAATTCATCGGCCTGCACTTCTTCTCGCCGGTGCACAAGATGAAGCTGGTCGAGATCATCCGCGGCGATCGCACCGACGACGAAACCGTCGCGCGCGCTTTCGACTTCGTGACGGCCATCGGCAAGATCCCCATCGTCGTCAACGACTCGCGCGGCTTCTTCACGAGCCGCGTGTTCGGCACCTTCGTGATGGAAGGGGCGACGATGCTCGCCGAAGGCATTGCCGCGCCGCTGATCGAACACGCGGCGCTGGCGGCCGGCATGCCGGTCGGCCCGCTGGCGGTGCTGGACGAAACCTCGCTGGCGCTCTCGGTGCATGTGATGGACCAGACGCGGGCCGACTTCGCTGCCGCCGGCCAGCGCTTCGAGCCGGGCGTGGGCGAGTTGCTGGTGGAGCGCCTCGTCAAGGAACTCAAACGCCCGGGGCGCGCCGGTGGCGGTGGTTTCTACGACTACCCGGCCGGCGGGGCCAAGACGCTGTGGCCCGAACTCAAACGCCTGTTCGAGCGCCCGCAGGTGTCGGCGACCGTGGACGAGCTGAAGCAGCGGCTCTTGTACCGCCAGGCGATCGAAACGGCGCGCTGCCTGACGGAAGGTGTGCTGACGAACACCCACGACGCCAACATCGGCTCGATCTTCGGCATCGGTTTCCCGGCCTGGACGGGCGGCGCGATCCAGTTCATCGAATCCGAAGGGCGCGCGCGCTTCATGGCGAACGCCGACGGGCTGGCGGCGAAGCACGGTGAGCGCTTCATGGTGTCACGCGAAGTGCGCCGCTGCATCGAAGCGCTGCCGACCTGAGCGCTCGCCGCCCGGACGTGAAAAAGCCCCGCACGCGGGGCTTTTCTTCTGGCACGCCGAAGATTCACTTCAGCGTCATGATCCACTGCACCAGTTGTTTGGCTTCGGCATCGCTGACCTGCGCGTTGGCCGGCATCGGCACCGGGCCCCACACGCCTGCGCCACCCTTGATGATCTTCTGCGCCAGTTTGTCGACGGCGTCTTTCTGGCCGGCGTATTTGGCTGCGACTTCCTTGTAGCCGGGGCCGACGACCTTCTTGTCGACCGCATGGCAGGCCATGCAGTTCTTCTTCTGGGCCAGGTCGGCGTTGGCAAAGGCGGGTGCTGTTGCAACCGTGGCAAGGGCGAGCAGCAAGGCAGGCGTGAATTTCATGGGTTCCTCTTGGACAGACCGGGTTGGGGGCACTCAGCTACAGCTACAGTCAGCATAACGGATCGCAGTGCCGCCGGTTGACGTGTGCTCAACGGTTCAACGCGGCGCAAAAGGAGTCTGAACATGTTCTTCGTCATCGTCGGTGTGGGCTTGATCCTGTTGAATCTGGCCGGAATCGGCCCCATGGGGCTGTGGAACTGGGAAATCACCGGTGACCTGTGGAAGATGGTTCTGCCCTTCATCCTGGCGGTGCTGTGGTGGTGGTGGTCCGACGCGACCGGCCTGAACAAGCGCCGCGAGATGGACAAGATGCAAGCCAAAAAACAAAAGCGCCGGGAGGAAAACCTCCAGGCGCTCGGCATGAGCCCGCGCAAGAGCCGCAAGCGCTGAGGCCTGCGGCCAGCGCACCGCTCTTCAGTCGAACTTGTCGAGCACCGCGCCCGAGCTTGCGCTCGACGCGTTGAACGCGAACTTCGCCAGCACGCCACGGGTGTAACGCGGCGAAGGCGCTTTCCACACCGCCCGGCGCTCGCCCAGCACGGCGTCGCTCACGTTGAGTTGCAGCGTCAGTGTCTTGGCGTCGATCGTGATCGAGTCGCCTTCCTGCACCAGTGCGATGTTGCCGCCGGCGTAGGCTTCGGGCGCCACGTGCCCGACCACCATGCCCCAGGTACCACCCGAAAAACGCCCGTCGGTGATCAGGCCGACCGACTCGCCCAGGCCCTGGCCGATCAGCGCACCGGTGGGGGCCAGCATCTCCGGCATGCCGGGGGCGCCTTTGGGCCCGAGGTAGCGCAGCACCATCACGTCGCCGGCCACGATCTTCTTGGCCATGATCGCGGCGAGTGCCGACTGCTCGTCGTCGAAGACCCGCGCCGGCCCGGTGATCACCGGGTTCTTCAGGCCGGTGATCTTGGCCACGCAGCCCTCGGGCGAGAGGTTGCCACGCAGGATGGCGAGGTGGCCTTGTTCGTACATCGGCCGGTCGATCGCGCGGATCACATCCTGGTCGCTGCGCGGCGCGTCGGGAATGGCGGCCAGGTTCTCGGCGACGGTCTTGCCGGTGATCGTGATGCAGTCGCCGTGCAGCAGCCCGGCCTTGAGCAGCACCTTCATCACCTGCGGAATGCCACCGGCCTTGTGCAGATCGACGGCGAGGTACTTGCCCGAGGGCTTGAGGTCGCAGAGAACCGGAACCTTCTTGCGCATGCGCTCGAAGTCGTCGATCGTCCACTCGACGCCGGCGGTGTGCGCGATGGCCAGGAAGTGCAATACCGCGTTGGTCGAGCCGCCGGTCGCCATGATCACCGCCACGGCGTTCTCGATGCTCTTGCGGGTGACGATGTCGCGCGGCTTGAGGTCGGCTTTCACCGCCTCCACGAGCACGCGCGCCGCTTCGGTGGCCGAGACCGAAATCTCGTCGTGCGGGTTCGCCATGGTCGACGAAAACGGCAGGCTCATGCCGAGTGCCTCGAAGGCCGAACTCATCGTGTTGGCCGTATACATGCCGCCGCACGAGCCGCTGCCCGGAATGGCCTTGCGCTCGATCTGGCAGAAGTCTTCTTCGCTCATGTTGCCGGCGCTGAACTGGCCCACGGCTTCGAACACGCTGACGATGTTGAGGTCCTGGCCCTTGTAGCGCCCCGGCAGGATCGTGCCGCCGTAGACGTAGATCGCCGGCACATTGGCGCGCAGGATGCCCATCATCCCGCCGGGCATGTTCTTGTCGCAGCCGCCGACCACGAGCACGCCGTCCATCCACTGGCCGCCAACGCAGGTCTCGATGCAGTCGGCGATCACCTCGCGCGAGACCAGGCTGTACTTCATGCCTTCGGTGCCCATCGCCATGCCGTCGCTGATCGTCGGCGTGCCGAAGATCTGCGCGTTGCCGCCGGCTGCTTCGATGCCGGCCACCGCCGCGTCGGCGAGCTTCTGCAGGCCGGAGTTGCAGGGTGTGATCGTCGAGTGGCCGTTGGCCACACCGATCATCGGTTTCTTGAAGTCGCCTTCTTCGTAGCCGAGCGCGTAGTACATCGAACGGTTCGGTGCACGCGCCACGCCTTCGGTGATGTTGGCCGAGCGTCGGTTGATCTTCATGGGTGTCTCCTCAGATGAGGTGCAAAGTATCCGGGCCAGCCCGTCCAGCGTCCAATATATGTTTTCGCCAGCATTGATATGCTTGGCAAATGAAAGACGAGCCTGTGCTTCCGGCGATCGAGTTGCGTGCCTGGCGCCAGTTCCTGGTGCTGGCCGAGCAGTTGCACTTCGGGCGAGCCGCCGCGCTGCTGAACATGACCCAGCCGCCGCTCACCCTGGCTGTGCAGCAGATGGAACGACGCCTGGGCGTGGTGCTGTTCGAGCGCACCCGCCGCAGCGTGGCGCTCACGCCGGCAGGCCTGGCCTTGGTCGAGCCGGTGCGGCAGCTGCTGCGCCACGCGGCGGCGCTGCCATCGGTGGCCAGGAGTGCCATCCGTGGCGAGATCGGGCGCATTCGGCTGGGCTTCATCTCGACCGTGGGCTTCGGCCCGTTGCCGGCCTGGCTGCGCGGGTTTCGCGAGCGTTGCCCGGGCATCTCGGTCGAGTTGATCGAAGCGACCGGTGACGTGCAGCTCAGGGCCTTCGAGCGCGCCGAGATCGACGCCGGCTTCGTGCTGCACGCGCCCGGCATGGCGCCGGGCGCAGCGCTCGGCCTGCAGACACTCTCGCTCGGCGTCGAGCCGCTGGTGCTGGCGCTGCCCGAGTCGCTGCCGTGGGCCGCGGCGCAGCGCTTGCGCCTGGCCGATGTGCTGGCGCAGCCGCTGGTGATCTTCCCGCGCGCGATCACGCCGTCGCTGTTCGACGCGGTGCTCGCGTTCTATCACCGCCAGGGCGTCACCCCGGCCATTGCACAGGAGGCGATCCAGATGCAGACGATCGTGAACCTCGTATCGGCGGGTCTGGGCATCGCACTCGTGCCGAAGGCGGTGACGCAGCTGCAGCGCGCCGGCGTCGTGTACCGGCCTCTGCCCTCGGGGTTGGCGGCGTCAGCGCCACAGTGCGAGACCAGCCTGGTGTGGCCCGCCGCCGCCGAGCCGGCCGTACAACGTTTTGTCGGGTTCATACGTGACAGGCTGTGAAAGCGGCTGCGGTATCGTTCGTGCTGCTTCCCGACACTGATCGCCTCCATGCTTGTCTACCCGCAATTCAACCCCGTCGCGCTGCAGCTCGGCCCCGTTGCCATTCACTGGTACGGGCTGACCTACCTCGCGGCCTTCGGCCTGTTCATCTGGCTCGGGGCGCAGCGCGTGAAGCTCGCGCAGTTCGCCAATGCCGGCTGGACCCGGCGTGACATCGAAGACCTGCTGTTCTACGGCGTGCTCGGTGTCGTGATCGGCGGGCGGCTCGGGTACGTGCTGTTCTACAAACCCGGTTATTACGCGGCGCATCCGCTCGAAGTGTTCGCCGTCTGGAAGGGCGGCATGGCCTTCCACGGCGGCTTGCTGGGTGTGCTGGTGGCGATGGCGGTGTTCGCGCGCATGCGTGGCCGGCGCTTTCTGGAGGTGACCGACCTGATCGCGCCGTGCGTGCCGACGGGCCTGGCCTGCGGGCGCATCGGTAACTTCATCAACGGCGAGCTGCCCGGGCGCGAGGCCGCCGCGAGCTTGCCGTGGGCGATGGTCTACCCCCAGGCCGGGAACATTCCGCGCCACCCCTCGTCGCTGTACCAGTTCCTGCTCGAAGGGCTGTTGCTGTTCGTCGTGTTGTGGTTCTACGCGAAAAAACCGCGCGGCCTGGGCCAAGTGTCGGGCGTGTTCCTGATTGGCTACGGCGTGCTGCGCTTCATCGCCGAGTTCTTCCGCGAGCCCGACGACTTTCTGGGCTACCTGAGTCTTGGCCTGAGCATGGGGCAGTGGCTGTGCGTGCCGATGATCGTGGCCGGCGTGGCGATGTGGGCCTGGGGCCGGGGGCGGTCGGCCGCATGAAGGGGTTTCGCTGCGCCACGATCGCTGCGCTTGTCTGTTCGGCGCCGCTCTGCGCGCAGACGGTGAAAGACGCGCCGCTCGCGGCCCTGCTCGACGCCGGCCGCTATGCCGAAGCCGAACGTGCCGCCACGGCGCGCATCGCGGCCCGGCCCGACGACATGGACGGTTATGCGGCACTCACCTTGTCGGTGCTGAGCGGCAACGACGCGGCGCACCGCGAGGCCGCGCTGAAGCTGCTCGAAGCCTGCGCCGCGCGCCTGCCGCAGGCGGCCACGTGCCACTACGGCGTGGGCAGCGTGCTCGGCGCGCAGGCCTTGTCGCAAGGCATGTTGAAGGCCATGGGCAGCGTCGGTCGGGTGCGTGATGCGCTCGCGCGTGCCGTCGAGCTCGACCCGCTGCTCTACGCTGCGCGCAACGCGCTGGTCCAGTTTTACCTCGTCGTGCCCGGCATCGCGGGTGGCAGCGTTGCCAAGGCGCGTGAGGTGGCGGCTGCTGCCAGCGCCCGCCAGCCCGAACATGCCAAGCTGCTGATCGCACTGGTCGACATCGGCCAGAAAAAACACGAGCAGGCCGAAGCGGGCCTGGCGTCGGTGCGCGCCGGCGACGACCGGGAGTTGGCCGCCGACGTGGCCGAGGTCTGGGCACAACTCGGCTTCACCTACCTGAACGACAAGAAAGACGCCAAGGCGCGCGCCGTGTTCGAACGCATGGTGCTCGACCGGCCCGGCAGCCCGCGCGGCCACTACGGCCTGGGCCGGGTGTTGACCGACATGGGTCAGTTCGATCAGGCGATCGCCGCCTTCGAGCGTGCTGCCGCACTCGACCGGACGGCCGGCTTGCCGATCGACTACCGCGCGGCGCTGGCCTACCAGGCCAAGGGTGACCGCGACAAGGCGCGCACGCTGCTCGTGCGCTTCGTCGCGGCGAGCAAGGGCAGCGCGCAGAACATCGACGACGCGAAGAAGCGCCTGGTGCAGATGGCCGAGGCGGTTTGAAGGAGCGGCCTTCTAGAATCTGCGCATGCGACAAATCTTCTTCGACACCGAAACCACCGGCCTCAGCCCCGAGTCGGGCGACCGCATCATCGAGATCGGCTGCGTGGAGATGGTCGACCGCCGGCTGACCGGCCGCAACCTGCACTTCTACGTCAACCCCGAACGGCGCAGCCACGAAGACGCGGTGAAGATCCACGGTCTGACCGACGAGTTCCTGGCCGACAAGCCACTCTTCGCGGCCATCGCCGACGAACTGCTCGAGTACCTGGGCAACGCCGAAGTCATCATCCACAACGCCGGCTTCGACGTCGGCTTCCTGAACGAAGAACTGCGCCGCCTCGGCCGCCCGAAGTTCGCGACGCTGGTGGACAAGATCACCGACAGCCTGTCGATGGCGCGCGAGATGTTCCCCGGCAAGGCCAATTCGCTCGACGCGCTGTGCAAGCGGCTCGAGGTCGACAACGCCAACCGCAGCCTGCACGGCGCCTTGCTCGACGCCGGCCTGCTCGCCGAGGTCTACATCCGCATGACGCGTGGCCAGAACTCGCTGGTGATCGACGCCGGCGAAACCTCGGCCGCGCAGCTGGCGCTCGAAGCGGTCGACTTCAGCGCGCTGGCGTTGCCCGTGATCGAAGCCAGCGAAGCCGAAGCGGCAGCGCACGCCGCGATGCTTGTCGATCTCGACAAGGCCAGTGGCGGCAAGACGGTGTGGCGCCTGTCGGCCGAGCCCGCTGTGGCATAATCTGCGGCTGTTTGGAAGCCCACCAGACACCAGATTCGGGCGGTTAGCTCAGGGGTAGAGCACAACATTCACACTGTTGGGGTCGGAGGTTCGAAGCCTCCACCGCCCACCAAGACAGCGCACGATGCGCGTTCAAGAACGGCGACCGACAGGTCGCCGTTTTCGTTGCGGCTCGGATGAAGCTTGTCGTTTCGCCGGCTATGCTGCCCGCATGGAAAGAGTCGATGCGGTGGTGGTCGGTGCTGGCGTGGTCGGCTTGGCGGTTGGCCGTGCGCTGGCGTTGCGCGGGCTCGAAACGGTGGTGCTCGAGCGCACGAACCTGATCGGCAGCATCACGAGTTCGCGCAACAGCGAGGTCATCCACGCCGGCATCTACTACGCCACCGGGTCGTTGAAAGCACGCTTGTGCGTGCAAGGGCGCGAGGCGCTGTACGCCTACTGCGAAACGCACGGTGTGGAACACCGGCGCTGCGGCAAGCTGCTGGTCGCGACGAGCGAAGCGCAGCGCGCGAAGCTCGCGCAGATCCAGGCGCTGGCGGCGCTCAACGGGGTGTCGGACCTTCGGCTGCTGAATGCCGAGCAGGTGCATGCGCTCGAACCCGCAGTGCACGCCGTGGCGGCGCTGCTGTCGCCGTCGACCGGCATCGTCGACAGCCACGGGTTCATGCTCGCCTTGCAGGGCGATCTGGAGGGTGCCGGCGGCGCGCTGGTTCTGCTGGCGCCGGTGGCCCGGATCGACGCGCGCGGCGAACGCCTCGTGCTCGATGTGGGCGGTGACGCGCCGATGCCGCTGGCCGCGCGCTTCGTTGTGAACGCCGCCGGGCTCTGGGCGCCGCACATCGCGGCGGCCACGTCGGGCCTCGCGCCACGCCATGTGCCAACGGCGCGTTATGCCAAAGGCAACTACTTCTCGCTGGCCGCACGGGCGCCGTTCACGCACCTGATCTACCCGATCCCGCAAGACGCCGGCCTCGGTGTGCACCTCACGCTCGACCTGGCCGGCCAGGCGCGCTTCGGCCCCGATGTGGAGTGGATCGATCCGGCCACGCCCGACGACATCGACTACCGCGTCGACGCCACGCGCGCCGCTGCCTTCGAAGCCGACATCCGAACCTATTGGCCCGGCCTGCCGCAGAACGCGCTGCAGCCCGCCTACAGCGGCGTGCGGCCGAAATTGCAAGGCCCCGGCGAGCCGGCGCACGACTTCGTGTTGCAGGGCCCCGCCGACCACGGTGTGCCGGGTTTGATGAACCTGTTCGGGATCGAGTCGCCGGGCCTGACCGCGAGCCTCGCGGTGGCCGACGAAGTGCTCAGCCGGCTGGGCTTGCAGGCAGTTTCGCCGTAGCAGCGTCGGCCAGGCCCGGGCTCTGCCACTCGCCGTTGACCAGCAACTCGTGCGGGCCGAACTGCGCCTTGTAGGCCATCTTGCCACTCTGGCCGATCCAGTAACCCAGGTACACGTGCGGCAGCTTCAGGGCCCGCGTCTGCTCGATCTGCCACATCACGTTGTAGGTGCCGTAGCTGGCGCGCTCGTCGGGCTCGAAGAAGGTGTAGACGGCCGACAGGCCGTCGTTCAGCACATCGAGGATCGAGACCATCTTCAGCACGCCCAGCCCTTCGGCCGACGGCTCGCGAAACTCGACCAGCCGCGAGTTGACGCGGCTCTGCAGCAGGAACTGGGTGTACTGGTCGATGCTGTCGTGGTCCATGCCGCCGCCCACATGGCGGCCGGCCTGGTAGCGCAGGTACAGCTGGTAATGCTCGGGCACGAAACACAGGCGCAGCACGCGCGCCTCGAGGTGCTGGTGCGCCTTGAGCGCACGTCTCTGGCTGCGCGTGGGCTGGAAGCCGGCCACCGGCACGCGCAGCGGCAGGCAGGCCTTGCAGCCGTCGCAATAAGGCCGGTAGGTGAACATGCCGCTGCGCCGGAAGCCGTTGGCGACGAGGCCGGAGTAGGCGTCGGCATGGATCAGGTGGCTGGGGGTGGCGACCTGCGAGCGCGCCATGCGCCCGTCGATGTAGCTGCACGGGTAGGGCGCCGTGGCGTAGAACTGCAAAGACGCGAGCGGGAGTTCTTTGGGGTGGGTCACGGGCCGGTGTCCTCTGTGGCCGCGGGTTGCAGGTGCCGCCACAGGCGCAAATCATAGGACCAATCGGCAATCCCCGGTTCCCCCAGAACCGAGGCCATGCGGGCTTCGAACTCGGCGCGCGTTATCTCCTGTGCGCCCATCGACGCGAGGTGGCCGGTGTGCTGCTGGCAGTCGATCATCGGAATGGCGTTCTCGCGGCAGAAGCAGACCAGCGCCGCCAGCGCGATCTTCGACGCATCGGTGCGGTGCGAGAACATCGACTCGCCGAAGAACATGCGCCCGAGGCTCACGCCATAGAGGCCGCCGACCAGTTTACCGTCGATCCAGGTCTCGAAGCTGTGGGCACGGCCAAGCCTGTGCCAGTCGCAGTAGGCCTCGACCATTTCGGGCACGATCCAGGTGCCGTTCTGGCCTTCGCGCGGCGCACCGGCGCAGGCGCCGATGACTTGCCGGAACGCGCTGTCGATGCGCAACTCGCAAGCGTGGCTTTGATGAAACTTCTGCAGCGTCTTGCGCAGCGAACGCGAGAGCTTGAAGTTCTCGGTCAGCAGCACCATGCGCGGGTCGGGTGACCACCACAAGACCGGCTGGCCTTGGCTGTACCAGGGGAACACGCCCTTCGAATACGCCTCGGTCAGGCGCTCGGGGGTCAACTCGCCGCCGGCCGCCAGCAGCCCCGGCGCGTCGCTGCCCGGGGGCAGCGCGAGTGTGGTGCTCGGCAGCCGGTCGCCGGGCTCGCGCAGCCAGGTGATCACGTCACTCCATCGACCAGCCGTGGCTCACGATCAGCGACTGGCCGGTGAGCGCGTTCGACGGGAACGATGCGAACAGCAACGCGACTTCGGCCACGTCCTGGGTCGTCGTGAACTCGCCGTCGACCGTGTCTTTCAGCATCACCTTCTTGATCACGTCGTCTTCGCTGATGCCCAGCGCTTTCGACTGTTCGGGGATCTGCTTGTCGACCAGCGGCGTGCGCACGAAGCCGGGGCAGATCACGTTGGAACGCACGCCGTACTTGGCGCCTTCCTTGGCGATGGTCTTCGACAGCCCGATCAGGCCGTGCTTGGCCGTCACGTACGGCGCCTTCAGCACCGAGGCTTCCTTCGAGTGCACCGAACCCATGTAGATGATCGAGCCGCCGCGCTTGCCGGCGTACATGTGCGGTAGGCAGGCCTTGGTGGTGAGGAAGGCACCGTCGAGGTGGATCGCGAGCATCTTCTTCCACTCGGCGTACGGAAAGTCTTCGACCGGATGCACGATCTGGATGCCGGCGTTGCTGACGAGCACGTCCACGCCGCCATACGCCGCCACCACCTCGGCCACGGCCGCGTTGACCTGCTCTTCGCTCGTCACGTCCATCGCCACGGCCATCGCGGTGCCGCCGGCCTTGACGATCTCGTCGGCGGTGGCTTGCGCTGCCGGCTTGTTCATGTCGGCGATCACGACCTTGCCGCCTTCGCGTGCGTAGGTGAGGGCGATTTCCTTGCCGATGCCGCTGGCGGCGCCGGTGACGATGCAGACCTTGTCCTTGAGTTTCATGGTGTCGTGTTTCCGCGTGGGGTTGAAATGAATGTGGGTTCGAGCCGGCGCTCAGGTCGAGACCGGGCTGTCGGAGGTCAGGTCGAACACGTGCACACCGTGGGCTTTTCGCTCGCGCTTCAGCCAGCGCGGGTCATGCAAGGTGTGCGCCATGTCGGCCCGGCCGGCGTCCCAGTGTTCCTGCATCGACAGGCGCGAGAACTCGTAGTCCTTCGACTGGGTTTCGTAGTGTTTGCTGCGGTAGATCAGGTGCACCACGTCGATGGCGCCTTCGCAGCGCAGCCGCGCCAGCGCACGCACGTCGGGGTCGT
>Ga0073925_1000045_pt1 | contig 42324 bp, 43 predicted proteins | sample GWRWT4_21May14_FD_70952 | JGI IMG/M metagenome (GOLD analysis project Ga0073925, IMG submission 70952) | Sand microcosm microbial communities from a hyporheic zone in Columbia River, Washington, USA - GW-RW T4_21-May-14 | ecosystem: Engineered > Artificial ecosystem > Sand microcosm >...
CGACTCAAGGGTTTCCGTCGCATCTTCTCGCGCTTCGAGAAACTCGATGTAATGTTCCTCGGCTTCATCAGCTTTGCGCTGATCGCCGATGGGTTGCGTTTGTGTTAACACGCCCTAGTTGACCACTGAACACATTGGAATGAGCCGACCCACAAACCGTGGGCAATTTCGAGTTCATGCAGGTACCAGGGGCAGCTGCAAGAGAAACTGTGCCCCGCCTTCCGGATGATTGCTCGCCGTCAGGCGACCGCCGTGTTGTTCGACGATGCCGTAGCTGATCGACAAGCCCAGGCCTGTCCCCTTGCCCACGGGCTTGGTCGTGAAGAACGGATCGAACAGGCGCAACAGATGTTCCGGCAGGATTCCGGGGCCGTTGTCGCGCAGCAGCACAAGCACGTGCGTGTCGTCGCGTTCGACCGTGAGCCACAGCCGAGGCTGTTTGGTGTGGGGGCCGGAAGCAGCGTCGGCGCCGTTCTGCAGGAGGTTCATCAGCACCTGCTGTAGCTGGCCGGCACTTCCGTTAACGATGCAGGGCGCTCCGGCCCGCCAGTGCATCTCGAACCCGGTGCCAATGCCTTTGCGCACCCAAAGAATGGCCCGCTCAATGACCTCGTTGAGATCGATCGGCGTGCGCGCTTCCGGGTCCATCGCCGAGAAACGTTTGAGGCCGCCGACGATGTCGGCCGTGCGCTGCGCACCCTCGAGCGTGCCCTCGATCAGTGAGGGCAGGTCGCCGAGCACGTGCTCGATGCGCAGCGTGGTGCGCAGCGCTTTCAGGGCCGGCTCGGCCTGGCCTTCGTGCACGGCCGCGAGGTACTGGCGCAGCCGATCGCTATAACGCGCCAGCGCGTGCACGTTGCCGAGCACGAAGCTGATCGGGTTGTTCAGCTCGTGCGCCACGCCTGCGACCAGCCGCCCCAGCGAGGCCATCTTTTCCGAGTGAAGCAGTTGCTGCTGCGCGAGCTTGAGCGATTCGTGCGCCGCGCGCAGCTCGTGGTACGCCCGTTTGATCTCGGCCGTGGGCCGGCCAACGAACACCGTGCCCACGCGCCGGCCGTTGGCGGCGATGCGCGGCGTGCAGTTGGCGTCGACCGGCACGCTCTGGCGATGCGGGTCGTTCAGGTTCAGCTCGACCGCTTCACCACGGCGCGAGGGCTTGCTCTTCGACAGCACCGCCCGCGCGCGCTCGGCGCTGGCGTCGTCGGCCAGCAGGTCGTAGAACGAGGTGCCGCGCAGTTCCGCGTCGCTGCGGCCGACGAGCTCGCACAGCGCGGCGTTGGTCTCTTCGATGCGCCCGTGTTCGTCGCACACCAGCAGCACGTCCGACATCGCCGAGAGCACGCTGAAGATGAACTGCTGCGACTGCTCCAGCTCGTTGTTCTTCTGTTCGAGCTGGATCTCGTCGTGCACGAGCTGCGAGTAGACCTCGTCCATCTTGTGGATCACGTCGAGCCAGGTCGACTCGTCCACGCCTTCGAGGCCGGCGTGCGGCACCAGGCCTTCCAGGCCGAGGCTGCGGCTTGGTGGCTTTTGTGGTGAGTCGGAGGCGCCCATGTTCAATGACCGGTCGCGGCCTCAGTGCACCGTGCAGACCATGCACGGGTCGAACGAGCGCACGATGTGCTGCACCGCTACCGGCGTGGTTTCACCATCCAGCACGGGCGCGCCGACGAGTGCCTGTTCCAGCGCACCCGGGGTGCCTGCGGCATCGCGCGGCGAGAAGTTCCAGGTCGTGGGCGCCACGATCTGGTAGTTCACGATGCGCCCGCGCCGGGTCTGCACCCAGTGCCCCAGGCTGCCGCGCGCGGCTTCGCTCAGGCCCACGCCCACGCCTTCGTCGGGCAAGGCCGTGTCGACACAGTACGCGTCGTTCACCACCAGTTGCTGCAGCCAGCGTTCCATCATCGGTACCACCTGCGCCAACTCCAGCAGCCGCGCCAGCACACGCGTGTAGACCGTGCCGCCGTGGCGCGCCACGACCTCGCGCACCAGCGGGTGCGCGGACGCGAGCTGGCGCGCGATGGCGCCGGTCTCGACCACCTGGCCGCCCAGCCGCGGCGCCTTGTTCCAGGTGTACGCATCGGCCTTGTCGGGTTCGGGCCGCGTGAGGCCGGCACTCGGGTGCAGTGGGCCGCCGGCGTCGGCGAGCCAGGCGTGGGTGGCGTCTTCGCGGATCGCACCGGCATCGAGCGGGCCGAGCGCAGCGTCGGCGCTCGACCACACGCCGGGCGCGAACAGGTGCCCGCCGCCCGGCTGCGGGTAGGCACCGTAACTGAGGTAACGCCCCGGGCCGGCGCCGAGTGCGGCGAGACCCGTATCGTGCGCGATGCTCAGGAACAGCCGGAAGTCGCCGCGCCACGGGTCTTGCGCATGCCAGGCCTGCAGCTCGGCTTCATCGCGCAGCGCGCCGATCTGCTCCAGCGGCGCCGCGAACAACTGGCGCTCCAGAAAACCGCGGAACTCGCGCACCCGCGCCAGCAGGCGTGTGCGCTCGGCTGCTTCGACCGGGCGTGTCGACCCGCCGGGCTCGATGCTCTGCGTGTGCGGCCACTTGCCGGCCAGCGTGCCGAGCAATTCGAACCAGCGCTGGCGAGCCGCGATCGCGGCGCGCACCTGCTCGCCGGTCTGCGGTGCGAAGCGTTGCAGCGCTTCGGCATGCCAGGCCTTCGCCGCGTACACCGGGCGCGTGAAGTCGGGCATGAAGAACAGGTAGAAGTGCGTCAGGTGGTCGGCGAGGTTCTCGGTCGCGAGGATCACGTTGGTGATGTGCTGGCCGTTGGCCGGCATCTCGATGCCGCCGAGGTTGGCGAGTGCGCGGGCCGACGCGACCGATTGCGACACCGAGCAGATGCCGCAGATGCGTGGCACGACCACCAGCGCGTCGTGAGGCGCCTTGCCCTGCAGGATCTGCTCGAAGCCGCGGTACATCGGCGCGTTCACGCGCGCCGAGTCGACGCGCCCGTCCTTCAATTCGAGCGTGACTTCGAGGTCGCCCTCGACCCGATTGAACGGGCCTACCAGCAATCGGGTCGTCATGCGCGGCTCACTTCAGGCGTGCCTGGCCCACTCATTTGAGCCGCGTCTTCCGCGCGGCGGGCGCCACCATGATGTGGTCGGCCGTGGCGTTGAGCTTCACACGCCGCGGCGTGGCAGATTTCGAGAGCGATGCGAGCGCCACGAACCAGGCCTTGGGCATGTCGGTCGGCAGGCCGATCGGAATGCCGGCGATCTTCGGTGTCTGGTGGAACGGGTGGCCGGGCTCCTGAAAGCCCGGCTCGGTGCAGCTGATGCAGGCGTAGCCGCCGCGTGTGCACGAGCCTTCGCCGTTCCACAAGCGCGTGTTGCAGTCGGCATGCGCCTGCGTGCCCTTGCAGCCCATGTGCTCCATCATGCAGCCCAGGTCCGAGGGCTTTTCCGCGCTGGCCTTGAACTCGTAGTACTCGTTGCGGGTGCAGCCGTGGTGCACGAGCTGGTCGGCGTAGAAACGCGGGCGACCCAGCGTGTCGAGGTCGGCCTCAAGCAGCCCTTCGGCGGCCAATGCCATCAGTGTGTCGGTGACCCAGCCCGGGTGCGTGGGGCAACCCGCCACGTTGATCACAGGCAGGCCACTGCCCGAGCGAAAGGCCGCGCCGAGCAGGCCGCCGGGGCGGTCGTCGTCGTACTGCAGGCCGCAGGCGTCGGTCGGGTTGTCGCCAGCCGCGGTGATGCCACCCCAGGCCGCGCAACTGCCGATCGCGACCACGTGGCGTGCTTTCGCGGCGAGGCGTTTCACCCAATCGATCATCGGCAGGCCGGTACCGGCCAGCACGTGGAAACGGCCGGTACCGTTCGGGCCGCGCAGCAGCGAGCCTTCGATGCACAGCGCGTCGACGCGCAACGTGCCATCGAGCACCGCGTTCAGCATCTCGATCACCTCGCTGCCGCTCGCCAGCGAGAGCGAGGGGTGCCACAGCAGGTTGATACCGGCGTCGCGCCACTGGCCGTGGAAGTCGGTCGTGTCGGCGCACAACAGCGACATGCTGCAGCCGCCGCAGCCGCCCGACTGCAGCCACAACACGTTCAGACCCGGCGGTGAATGCAGCGTGGCGTCCATCAGCCCTCCAGCCCGAAACGTTGCATCTTGCCTCGCAAGCCCACGCGCGAGAGCCCGAGCTCTTTGGCCGCGCGGGTCTTGTTCCAGCGGTGGCGCAACAGCGTCTCGCGCAGCACCATCGCTTCGATCGCGTCGAGCCGCTCGCCGAGCGTACCGCTGGCCGGCAGCGGCGTGCCGTGGCCGTTCAACGCCGCCGAGCGCCCGGCCTGGCCGTGCAGCACGCGCGTCGAAAAGGCCTGCGCTTCGATCACTTCGGCGTCGTTCAGCGCGATCGCCCGTGCGATCTCGTTGCGCAGCTCGCGCACGTTGCCGGGCCAGGGGTAGCTCATCAGACAGGCCATCGCTTCGTCGCTCAGGGCCACGCGCGGGCGGCCCAGTTCGGCGCCCACTTCGCCGACAAGGCGCTGCGCGATCGGGGCAATGTCGCCGGGCCGCTCGCGCAGCGGCGGCATGGTCAACGAGACGCCAGCGATGCGGTAGAACAGGTCTTCGCGGAACAGGCCTTCGCTGACGCGCTGCTCCAGATCGCGGTGCGTCGCGGCGATCACGCGCACGTCGACCGGCACGGCGCGCGCGCCGCCCACCGGCCGCACTTCACCTTCCTGCAGCACGCGCAGCAGCCGCACCTGGAAGGCCGGCGAGGTCTCGCCGATCTCGTCGAGAAACACCGTGCCGTGGTGGGCGCGCTGGAACAGGCCGGGATGGTCTTCGTGGGCGCCGGTGAACGAGCCGCGCTTGTGGCCGAAGAGTTCCGATTCGAGCAGCGTGTCGGGAATGGCGGCGCAGTTCTCGACCACGAACGGCGCGCCGGCGCGCGGGCTGGCGTAGTGCATCGCGCGCGCCAGCAGTTCCTTGCCGCTGCCCGACTCGCCGAGTACCAGCACGCTCAGGTCGTAGCGGGCCACACGGGCGGCCATCTCGCACACGCCGTCGAGCGGGCTGCCGGGGGCGCGCTCGATGCGGTCGAAGTCGAACACGCGGCGGGCCCGCTCCAGCTTGTTCGCCGCGCGCTGGCGCAGCACCGGCGTGCTGGTGCGCAGCTCCACGTCGAGCCGGTTCATGTCGCGCTGCAGCGTCTGCGCCTCGGCGGCGGTGCGCACGGCGCCGAGCAGGTGGTCAGGAACCCAGGGTTTGAGGATGTACTGGTAGATGCCGGCGTCGTTGATGCCGGCGATGATGTCTTCGGAATCGGTGTAGCCCGAGATCACGATGCGCACCGTGTCGGGCCAGCGCTCGCGCACTTCCTTCAGGAACACCACGCCGGTCTGGCCCGGCATGCGCTGGTCGCACAGGATCACGCTGAACTCGTGGCGTTCGAGCTGCGTGCGCGCTTCGTCGGCATTGCTTGCGGTGAGCACGGTGAAGTCTTCGTCGAGGGTGCGGCGAATCGCGTCCTGCGAGTGCACCTCGTCGTCGACGACGAGCACACGCGGCAGGTCGAGCACGGCGCTCACGAAACTTCCTTCGTCATGTTGAAGCCCGGCTCGCGGTGCAGCGCCAGGTGCCGCGGCGTCCAGGCGTGCGGCAGCTTGTGGACGAAGTGGTAACGCGCCACGTGGTAACTCGGGTCGAAGCCGTAGAAGTTGCGGTGCATGCGGGAAAGTTCGTCCTGGCGGTGCTCGGCGAGTGGGCGCCGTGCCTCGTCGGTGGCGCGTGCGGCCTGCTTGTTCGCCAAGCGCTGCGGCAGATTGTGCGACAGCGCCAGGGCCAGCGCATCGGCAACAGCCCCATCACCGAAGACCGCGGCTGGCGTGTTCACGCAGCGGTCGATCAAGCCCATCTGCGCCGCCGCCGGGGCCGACAGCGGCAGGCGCTGCCGCATCAGCGCGCGCGCGCCTTCGGCGCCGAGGCGGCGCGGCAGCAGGTAGGTCCAGTACTCCGAGCCGTACAGGTTGCCCATGTTCTTGTAGTGGGGGTTCAGCACCACGCCGCGGTGCGCCCAGACCTCGTCGGCGGCCAGCGCCAGGAAAGCGCCGCCGGCCCCGGCGTTGCCCCGCAGCGCGGCCACGGTCAGGCGGTCGGTCGTGGTGATGAGCTCCAGCGCCACGTCGTTCATCGCGTTGATGTTGCGCCACGACTCGTCGGCCGCGCTGTCGCCCGGCCGGTGGGCGGCGGCTTCGATGGAGTTCAGGTGAATGCCGTTGCTGAAGAAGTCGCGCCCGCCGAGCAGCAGCAGCACGCGGGTGTCGCGCAGTTTCGCTTCACGCAGCGCGGCGAGCAGGCGTTCGCACTGTGCGGTCGACATCGCGCCGTTGTAGAAGTCGAACGACAGGCAGCCGATGCGCGCGCCGGCCGGGCCGAGTTCGTGATAGCGCAGCTCGGCCCATTCGCCATCGGCCCGTTCGAGCGGCGCTGGCCGTTCCGGAAGCAGCGCGGCCTGCGGGGCGAACGCCAGCGTGGCGGGCAGCTTGAACGGCGGGCTGTCGCCACAGGCCTGCGCCGCCCGCACCTGGCCGATCCACACCGCGCCGTCGGCGGTGCGGCGCAGCAGCGCGCCGTCACGCTGCGCGATCACGTCGCCGGGCCGGGCGGGGGACAACGTGTGCAGCACGGCCGCGCTGGCGGCGTGGCCGTCGAACAGGTGGCAGGTCTGGCCGAAGAGTCGATCGGCCACGCCGGGCTGGCCGTCGGCGCTGCGCAGCTTGGCCAACACACGCGCGGTGGTGTCGGCGTGCCAGTCGATGCAGCGGGCCGACTGCGGCATCGCCGGTCGCCAGTGGCCAGCGGATGCGGCTGTGCTCGTGGGCTCCGCGCCACCGGTGGCCGCGACATGGCGTGCGACCGCCTGCAGCGTCGCCGTCACCGCCGCTTCGGCGACTTCGCTGCGGTACAGGCTGCCCTTGGCGGCCTCGCGCATCGCGAACATGGCGTGGGTCCGCACCGGGCCGGCGTCGAAGGCTTCGTTCGCTTGCAGCACCGTGACACCCCAGAGGGCGGGTGCATCGAGCACGGCCCAGTCGAGCGCTGCCGGGCCCCGGTCGCCAGGCGGGCCGGGGTGCACCACCAGGCACACGGTATGGCGCCACACCGTTTCAGGAATGCGCCGCTTCAGGAACGAGGCGATCACGAGTTGCGGCTGGAACAGGGCCACGGCTTCTTCGGTCACCCGGTCGGCGATGTCGAGTTCCACCGACACGGCGTGGCCGAGCGCCTGCAGTTCGACAAACAGCCGCTGCGTCAGGCTGTTGAAGCTGTGGCACAGCAGCAGGATGCGCAGCGGGGCGTTCATCGCGCGGCGGTGCGGCCGGTTGTCACAAGCGCAGCGGGTCGAGCAGCCGCTGCGCGGCCTTGCGGCCGAGGTAGATCGAGAGCTTCGATTCGATCGCCGCCAGCGCGGCGTTGTAGTGCGTGGGCGTGGCGGCTTCGAGCAGCGGGCGGCAGACCACCTCGACATCGGGGCCGAACTGCGGTGCGAGCAAGTGCAGGGCGTCGCGTTTGAGTTGCGAGAGGCGCGCAGCGGTCGGCGCGTCGCTGGCCAGCGGCGCTGCCACGGGGGTGATCGACGGTACGGGCTTCGGGCGCACCGGCGCTGCCGGCGGCGGCACGTCTTCGATCAGCCCCATCGAGAGCAGCAGCTCGACAAGCGCCGCTGCGTCGGTGCCGATCTTGGGTGCGAGCACCGAAAGAGGCTCGCGGCCGTTGACCAGGATCAGCGCGGTGCGCGCCCGGGCCGGAAGCGTGGCTGAGCGGGTGGCCAACGCGGCGCTGCCCGCTTGGCTCTTGCGGAAGAGGCGATCGAGAGGCAGGTTCATGAGTTCTGCACCGGTCGGTGGGCACGCGCGGGCGGCGCTGCATCAACAGATGCGCGGCAGCTGCTCGCCGCTGAGCCAGTCGACCACGCGGCGCCCGCCGAAGCGTGTTTCCATCTGCACGAAGTGGTGCGGGTCTTCGGTGACGCTGCCGATGCGCACCGCGTTGCCACCGAGCGGGTGCGCGCGCATCGCCGCGAGCACGGCCGCCGCCGCCTCGGGCGCGCAGACAGCGATCAGCTTGCCTTCGTTGGCGATGTACAGCGGGTCGAGCCCCAGCAGTTCGCAGGCCGCGTCGACCTGCGGCAGCACCGGGATCGCGGCTTCATCGAGCAGCATGCCCACGCCCGACTGGCGCGCCACTTCGTTCAGCGTGGTCGCCAGGCCCCCGCGCGTCGGGTCGCGCAGCACGCGCACGCCGCTGCGCGAGGCCTCGAGCATCGCGGCCACCAGCGTGTGCAGCGCGGCGGTGTCGGAAGCGATCGTGGTCTCGAACTCCAGCGATTCGCGTTGCGACAGCACCGCCACGCCGTGCTCGCCGATCGTGCCCGAGAGCAGCACCACGTCGCCCGGCCGCGCGTTGGCGCCGCCCACGTTCACGCCGTGTGCCACCACGCCGATGCCGGTGGTGCAGATGAACACGCCGTCACCCTTGCCCTTCTCGACCACCTTGGTGTCGCCGGTGACAATCGGCACGCCGGCCCCGCGCGACGCGGCGGCCATCGAGTCGACCACCCGCTTGAGCTCGGACAGGGGAAAGCCTTCTTCTAGGATGAAGCTGGCCGCGATGTGCAGCGGCCGCGCACCGCACATCGCCACGTCGTTGATGGTGCCGTGAACGCTCAGGCAACCCACGTCACCGCCAGGGAAGAACAGCGGAGAGACCACGTGGCCGTCGGTGGCCATCACGAGCTTGTGGCCAGCGGGGATGTCGAAGACGGCGCCGTCGTTGCCCTGGCGCAGGTATTCGTTGTCGAAGGCCTTCAGGAACAGTTCTTCGATCAGTTGCGCCGCAGCGCGGCCACCGGCGCCGTGACCCATGTCGATGCGACCGCTTTTCAGGTCGAGCGGGCGCACGTAGTCTTTCTTGATCGTCATGCCGCCACCCCCGTCTCCACCCGCACTGGAATGTCGCGGAAACGCCCGTAAGAGTAGTGCGCGGCACAAGCCCCTTCCGACGACACCATGCACGAACCCATCGGGTTCTCTGGCGTGCACACGGTGCCGAAGATCTTGCAGTCGGTCGGCTTCTTCACGCCGCGCAGGATCGCACCGCACTCGCAGGCCTTGTTGTCGGCCACCGGCTGGTAGCCGAGGCCGAAGCGGCGCTCGGCATCGAAACTGGCGAACGCGGGCCGGATCTTCAAGGCGCTGTACGGGACTTCGCCGAGGCCGCGCCATTCGAAACTCGTGCGCAGCTCGAACACTTCAGACACCAGCGCCTGTGCCGTCAGGTTGCCCTCGGAGGTGACCGCGCGGGTGAACTCGTTCTCGACCTCGCTGCGGCCCTCGTTGACCTGGCGCACCAGCATCAACACCGCCTGCATCACGTCGAGTGGCTCGAAGCCAGCGATCACGACCGGCTTGCGGTATTCCTGCGCGAAGTGTTCGTAAGGCGCCGAGCCGATCACGATGCTCACGTGGGCCGGGCCAACGAAGCCGTCGATCGGCACGGTGCCGTACTGCCGCACCTCGGGACTTTCGAGAATGTGCGTGATCGCCGACGGCGTGAGAACGTGGCAGCACAGCACGCTGAAGTTGGCCAGGCCTTCGCGGTGGGCGTTGCGGATCGCCAGCGCCGTGGGCGGTGTGGTGGTCTCGAAGCCGATCGCGAAGAACACGACCTCGCGGCCCGGGTTCTGACGCGCGATCTGCAGTGCGTCGGTCGCCGAATACACCATGCGGATGTCGCCACCCCGGGCCTTGGCGCGCACCAGCGACAGGCTGTCGGAAGCCGGCACGCGCATCGTGTCGCCGTAGGTGCAGACGATCGCGCCCTTGTCGAGCGCGAGCTGGATCGCCAGGTCGATGCGGCCGATCGGCAACACGCACACCGGGCAGCCCGGCCCGTGGATCATGCGCACGTTGGCCGGCAGCAGCTCGGTGATGCCGTAGCGCGAGATCGCGTGCGTGTGGCCGCCACAGAACTCCATGAAGCTGTACTGCCGCTCGGGCAGCGCTTCGTCGCGCAGGCGCGTGGCGATCTTCTGCGCCACGCCGCCGTCGCGGAACTCGTCGATGTACTTCATGGCTGCGTCTCCAGCGCGGGCGTGGCACCGGCCAGCTCGCCGAACATGGCCAGCGTGCGCCGCGCTTCTTCGGGGTCGATCTGACCGATGGCGTGGCCGACGTGCACGATCACGTAGTCGCCGACCACCGCATCAGGCACCAGCGCGGTCGAGACCTGTTTGCGGATGCCACCGAGGTCGACGACGGCCTGGTCGGCGCCGATCATCTCGATCAGCAGGGCTGGAATGGCGAGGCACATGAGGAACTTTCGTTGAGTCGGTCCGGGCCGGTGGCCGCCCGAAGCTGATGCGCCGCGACCCAGGCCTGGCCGAGGGCCAGACCGGCATCGCCGCAAGAAAAACGCAGCGCCCGCAGCACGCGCAGGCCGCGGCGTTCAAGGTATTGCGTGACACGCGTGGTGAGCAGCGCGTTGAAAAAACAACCGCCGCCGAGGCACACGGTGCCGGTGTCGAAACGCTCGGCGGCTGCGGCGGCCCAACCGGCGAGCGCGGACGCGAGCGCGGTGTGGAAGCCGGCCGCAGCTTCGTCGGTGGCCGTCGGCGGCGTGTCGAACAAGGGTGCGAGCAAGGGGCGAAGGTCGAGCACACCCTGTTCGTTGACGGCGGGCGGGGGGCCGTAGATGCGGGGTTCGCGTCCGGCCGCGAGCCAGCGGGCGGCGGCCTGTTCGAGGGCGATCGCGGCTTCGGCTTCGTCGGTCTGTTTCAGGTTCAGGCCGAGCGCTGCGGCAGCCGCGTCGAACCAGCGCCCGGTGCTGCTGGTGGGCGGGCACTGCACGCGCTTTTCCAACATCTGCCGCACGCCCTTCGCGCTCGCCGAGCCCACCGAAGGCGCGAAGCGGGCTTCGATCTCGTCGCCACGACCGAGCGTGTGCAGGGCCGAGGCCGCCATGCGCCAGGGTTCTCGCGCGGCCACGTCGCCGCCGGGGAGGCCGAGCGGGTGCAGGTGGCCGAGGCGGCGAAAGCCTTGCACGTCGACGCCCAACAATTCGCCGCCCCACGCCTGGCCGTCGTTGCCCAGCCCCACGCCGTCGAGTGCGAGTCCGATCACTGGCTTGTGCACGCCGTGTTCGGCCATCACCGCAGCGATGTGCGCGTGGTGGTGTTGCACACCCAAGGCCGGCACGCCCAGCTCGGTCGCGAGCCGCAGCGCCAGGCGGGTGCTGAAGAAGTCGGGGTGCAGGTCGTGCGCGATTGCCGCGACCGGGCGCGGCGTGTCGTTCAACAGCGTGGCCACCGATTCTTCGAGCGCGATGCAGGCCTGCGGGTCGCCGAGGTCGCCGTGCAAGGCCGACAGGCGCGGCTCGCCTGCGCTCAGGCGGCACGCGACGTTCTTCAGCCACGCGCCGAGCGCGAGCACGTCGGGCAGGTCGGTGATTGCTGCGCAGGCCATGGCGGTCTCAGGCCGATGTGACACCGGCGGCGCGGCGCGCGTCTGCGAGCGCGGCTTCGAGGTCGGCTATGCGCTGCGATGCCACCGCATTGGGCTGCGCTGCCGATGCTGGCGCAGCCATGCGCTGATCCAGCCACTGCAGCCACGCGCCCATGCCTTCCCCGGTGGTGGCCGAGAGCTGGATCACTTCGATGGCCGGGTTCACGCGACGCGCCGCCTCGATGCAACGCTGCACGTCGAAGCGCAGGTGCGGCAGCAGGTCGGTCTTGTTCAGCAGCATCAGCGTGGCGGCGGCGAACATGTCCGGGTACTTGAGCGGTTTGTCCTCGCCTTCAGTGACCGACAGGATCGCGACCTTCGCGTCTTCGCCCAGGTCCCACAGCGCCGGGCAGACCAGGTTGCCGACGTTCTCGATGAAGAGCAGGCTGCGTACGGCGTGGTGGTCGTGATCGTGCAGGCGCGCGAACGCGTCGGCCACCATCGGTGCGTCGAGGTGACAGCCCTTGCCGGTGTTGATCTGGATCGCCGGCGCGCCGGTGGCGCGGATGCGATCGGCGTCGAAGCTGGTCTGCTGATCACCTTCGATCACCGAGACCGAGAGCTGCGGTGCGCGTGCCTTCAGCGCTTCGATGGTCGCGCACAGCAGCGTGGTCTTGCCCGAGCCGGGGCTGGACACGAGGTTCAGCGCCGTCACGCCGTGGGCTTCGAAGTGCTGGCGGTTGTGGCGCGCGATGCGGTTGTTTTCGCCGAGGATGTCGGTCTCGAGCTTGACCGTGCGCGCCTGGCTCATGCCGGGCACCGACACGCGCGCCGTGCCGGCACCGAAGTGCAGGTCGCCGTGGCGCGGGTCGACCTGCACGTGGGTGTGCTCGTGTGAATGACCATGGGTGTGCAGGTGCTCGCTGCCATGCGCATGGGCATGCGTGTGCCCCGACGCTTCCGCCACCACACCGGCTTGGCCGGTCTCTGAACAACCACAAACGACACACATCAGGTTTTCTCCTTCAAACGTCTTCGACCAGCATGTCCACGACCCGCAATTCGGTGCCGCCGACAGGCTGCAATTGATATCCCTCGCAGCGCGGGCAAGCCGAGCCGCGCTGCACGATCGACACCGTGCTGCAGCAGTGCATGCACCAAGCCTGGCCGGGCGGCTCATCGATCTCGAACACGGCCCCTTGCAGGCAGGTGCCGGGCGCCAGCGCTTCGAGCGCGAAGCGCAGCGCACGTGGCTCCACGCCGGCGAGTTGCCCGGCTTCCAGGCGCAGCGTGGTGACGCGCACGAAACCTTCGCGCCGCGCGTTGTCTTCGACCAGCTTCAGGATGCCGCCGGCCAGGCTGGCTTCATGCATGGGCGGCCTCCTGGGGCATGGGCAGATCCTGTTGGTGGGGCACGCAAGGATCGTAAGCGGCCATCAGCGCGTCGAGCCGGCGCAAACCCTCGCCTGCGAGTTGTTTTGGCAATCGCTCCAGCACGCGTGCCATCGCGCCATCAGCGTCGAAGTTCCATTCGGTCGGTGCGACCACGTGGCAGGCCAGCACACGCGCCGAGTCGCCGTGGCCTTCGAGCTGCACGTGGTGCAGCAGCAGCCCGCGCGCCATCTCGACCCAGGCGATCGCTTCGAAAGTTGCGAGCGGAACGACACCGAGGCTCAACCATTGCGAGCCGCAGCGCTCTGGCGCGTCGGGCAACGCCAGCCGCACGCACTCGGCCAGCCGCGCGCCCAGGCGCAGCCAAGCGGTGTTGAGGCGCTGTGGCGCGGCTTCGTTCAGGCGCGTCCACACGCCGGTTTCGGCGCACTGCCCGTGCCAGCGCGGGTGGCGTGCGAAGCCAGGGTCGCTGCGCAGATTGGATGCGAAGCCGCGCAGTGCGGCAGCATCGGCATGGAGCCGCAAGGCCGGCATGTTCGGCAGAGTGGTGCCGGCGACGGGTCGACACGACTGCAGCAACTGCGCAAGCGGGCCGCTGCTGCGCTCGCACCACTGCGCCAGCCACGCGGCCGGGTTGTGCTCCCACGCGGCCAGCCAGTCGGCCGGTGCCATGCACAGCACCTCGGCCTCGAACCACGGGGCGGTTTCGCCAGGCACGGCGGACGCCGCGAGCGCGGGGCAGCGCGCCAGCCAGCGTGCTGCCGCGTCGGCTACTGGCTCGGCGGCGAGCTGGAGTGGCCAGTCGAGTGCGATGCGGCGCAGGTGCTCGCGCAAGGTTTGCTGCGCCAGCGACTCGCGGTCCGCGGTGGTCACCGTGTTGTCCTTCCCAAGGGCCGCGTTCACCGCCATGCCGGCGCACACGACGTGGGCGTGGCCGCACAGGCTGAACAGGCTGCCCAGCGTGGCGGGGAGCCGGCTCGCCGGCAGGCCGCCCGTGATGCGGCCGACCCAGTCGGGACGTGTGCTGCGCAGGTTGTGCGGGCGGGCCTGGCCGGACCGCCACCACAGCGCACCGCAGAGCGGTTCAAGCGTGCTCATGGCCGTACCTCGGGCGCGGCACTGCGGCCGAACAGGAACGAACGGCGCGCCGGCATGGGCCCGGTGCGTGCGGCCGGCAGCGGCGGCCCGCGCAGATGGGCCAGCACTTCCAGCGCGGTGGCTCGCGCCGTGGCCCGATCGCTGAACTCGAACATTGGCGAGAACAGCGAGCACGCCGAATACGCACCGACGGCCGCTTCGTGCGCGCCAATGAATTCGAAGCGCTGCCCCGCCAACGGCTCTTCGTGCGCACGGCCAACCTGTGTGGCCGCATCGTCGCGTTGCAAGGGCAGGCGCACCAGGTTCATGAACCATGGCGTGACCAGAATGCCCAGACCCGCCGGGTCGCCTTCGTCCGCAGGCAGGCACTCGAAGCCAATGGCCTCGACCTGCAACGCCGCGTTCACCACGGGCACGCCCGCCATGCGCGTGTGCGCGATGTGCGTGAACAGCGCGGCCAGTTCGGCCACGCGGGCGTTCAACCGTTCGACAGGTGTGGGGTGCGGGATCATGCGGCGTCAGTCGGTGTCTGCGAGCACCATGAACTGCTCGGCGTCGCCGTCGCACTGCGGGCAGCGCCAGTGCGAGGGCACGTCGCTGAAAGGCGTGCCGGGGTCGACTTGCCAGACCGGGTCGCCGAGCGCCGGATCGTAGACCCACCAGCAGATCTTGCATTCGAGGCGCGCGCCGGCCGGCAGCTTGGCCAGGTTGCCGAGATAGCTGCCCTCGAACCGCGCGCCGTTCATGTGCCTTCGACCCACGCAAGCACTTCACCGAGCCGCTCGTGCGAATCGTCGAGGTCTTCTTTCGCGGCCTGCGCCACGTCGGGCAGCTCCACAACTTCGACGGTGTTGAGGATCACCAGGTCCTGTGAGTTGTAGTACACGACACGCCAGCAATTCGGCATGCGCGTGTTGGTGATGCGGCAGTTGCCATAGCCGCGCGACAGGATCAGCACGCGGCCAGTCCCGAGGTGGTGGTCGAGAAAGCCGATGTCTTCGACCGACATTGGCAACAGCGTCAGGTTGACCACGTGCGCCGGCTGGCCGGCACGCCAGACGCGCCACTGGTCTTCGATCTCGGCCAGCAGGGTCGGTGCGTTCTGCACGTTCGGCGGCAAGGCGCCGTGCCAGCGTGGCACGGTCGGCAGCACGTCTTCGAGCGCGGCGGTCTTCAGCGCCTGCGGCACCGCGCCGAGCTCGATCGTGTCGGAGCTGACCACGCCGTTCACCGAGCACACCACGCGCCAAACGCCGGCGAAGACCGACTCCTGCACACGCAGCTCATAGCCCGAGTCGCCGCCGCTCACCACCGCGCTGACCTCGCCTTCGCCGAGCACCTGGTTGATGAGCTTGAGGTCGGCCGCCGGCAGCCCGGTCAGGTCGACCCCGAGGTTGGGGCCGCCCTGGCGCACGCGGTCGAGCTGGGCCAGCGCCTCGCGCAGCGAGCGGTGCGCCTCGTGGCATTCGGCCACGTCTTCGGGCTCGGGCAACACCGGTGCACGGAAGGTTTCCATGCCCTGCGGCATCGGCAGGTAAGCGAGCGTCTCTTCTTCGGGCTGGCTGCCGGGGCCGATGCCGATGGCCACCACGGGAATGGGAAAGTCTTTCATGCGAGGGTCCTCTTCGATTCAATGGCAAGACGCGCTGCCGGCAGCGGCGCTGACCACCGGGATGCCGATCGTCGGCGCGCGTGAGACCGGCATCGCCAGGGCCTGCGTCACGCGCTCGATGAACACCTCCCAGTCGTGCATGCCGCTCACGGTGGTCACATACTGCCCGTCGCGCAGGAACAGCAGCGTGGGCCAGCGCTGCGAGCCGAAACGGCGCGCGACCTTGTCTTCGCGCTCGCGCGGCACCACACCCACCTTGAAGCGGCCGGGCAGGCAACGCTGCAGTTCGGGCAGCACCACGGCCACGTCCAGGCCCTCGGGAAACTGCACCGGGTCGCCGGCGAACAGCACCACACGGTCGCCGCCTTCGGCCGCCCAGGCGTCGATGCTGGTCTCGTCGACCCAGCTCGCGCCGAACTGTTCGACCAGCCGCTCGACGAGTGCCGAGGTCACGACCTTCGGGGCCTGCACGGGCAGCTTGACCAGGGTTTCGGTGCCTTGAATATCGGTACTCATGGAATGCTTTCAGGGTTGGGTGTGGAAGGCGCCCCAGACAACGTGCGCAGCTGCGCCACGGTCCAGCGCGAGGGCAGTTCGAACGCGGCGCCGGCGGGGTCTTGGGCGTCACCGTTCATCGCGGCTTGCAGCAGGTCGAGCGTGGCATTGATCTCCGCCGCGCGTTGCGGCTCCATGCGTTCCTGCGCGCTGTCGATGAAGACGAGCAGCCACTCGCCGGGCGCTACATCACCGACCAGCGCGGTGCGCACGCGCCGCGTTTCGCCGCGGCCGCTGCACAGCGCGTGACCGGGTTCGATGCGCTCGACCTGCATGGGGATGCCGATGCACATGCTCAGGCCGGGAAAAAACGTTCGTCGCCGACGCGGCAGGCCAGCGCTTCGGGCGGACGCTCGCCTTCGTAGCGCGCGAGTTCGAGTTCGATGAAACCGACGCTTTCGTGCTCGGCCAGCGGCCGCGTGCGCGGCACTGGTTGCGCGCCCCAGCGGCGCAGCGCGTCGATGCCGAGGTCGAGCGCGTCTTCCATCGCGTTGCGCACCACGGGGCGCAGGCTGCCGCCGTAGTCTTCCAGTTCTTCGGGCTGGCAGCCGATCAGCAGCACGTCCTTCGGGTAGCGCTCGGTCAACAGCGCGAGCATCAGCACTTCCTGAAAGCCGGTCTGGTGAAGGCTCATTTTCTTTGCGCCCATGAAGCGCGGCACCTCGTCGTTTTCCACCAGCTTCAGCGTTCCGGGTGAGAGACCGTAGTCGATGGCGTCAAAAATCAGCAGCTTGCCGGCCTGCTGCACATGCTGGATCAGGTACAGGCCCTGCGTGCCGCCGTCGATCAACTGCACGTGCGGTGCGAACTCGTAACGCTGCTGCAGCGCTTCGATGCAGCGCACGCCGAAACCTTCGTCGGCCCACAGCAGGTTGCCGATGCCCAGCACGGTGATGGTCTCGGTGCTGTCACGCTTGCCGTGACAGGCGCTTTCAGGCGAACGGGTGCTCATGGGGTGCTCGCTTCGTCAAAAAAAGTGATGGTGAAGAGTCAGTGCGTGACACGAACGCGCTGTGCGCGCAGGCGCAGGCTCTTCCACGCGTGGAAGCTGTCCCAGGCCGATTGCAGTGCGAGCCAGAACATCGCGTCGGTGTGGAACACGATTGCGCAGCGCACCGCCGTGTCGGGCGTCATCGCGCGCTGGCCATGCACCACCTCGTGCAGGCGCCGGCGCGACAGGCCGAGCAGGCGCGCGGCCTGCGACTGAGACATGCCCAGCGGCCCGAGGTAGTGCCGGCTCAGGAAGCGCCCCGGGTGCCACGGCGCGCGCGCCGGCACGCCGGCCGGTGCGCGTTGCCATTTGGAAGCTGCGGGGCCGCGCATGCTCAGTCTTTGAAAGTGCGGTGGCCGGAGATCATCGTGCTGACCACGCTGGAGCGGCCCATGATGTCTTCGCGGATCGCGGCGTACACGTGGATGATCACGAAACAGATCAGCCCCCACATGCCCACGTGGTGCCAGGTGTGCACGTCCTGCGACTGGCCGAACAGCGGGATCACCCAGCCGAACATCCGCTCCTGCCATGAGCCCATCTGCGCGCCTTCGCCGTACAGCGCGAAGCCGGTGACGATCATGAAGAGCGTCAGCAGAAAGAAGATGAAGAACATCGCGAAGCGCGCCAGCGGGTTGTGGCCCACGTAGCGGCCCGGGCGGGCGCTGACGAAGGCGTACCACTTCACCATGCCCCACATCTCGACCCAGTAGGCGCGCTGGAAGATCGGCACCCAGAACAGTTCGCGCGCATGATGATTGCCCACCACGGCCCAGTACAGGCGGCCGAGGATGCCCACGGCCAGCAGGTAACCGGCAGCGAAGTGCGCGAAGCGGATGTAGCCCATCAGGTAGTTCGCGCTGGCCTCGCCGGGCTGCGTGGGCAGCGGCGAGCCGATGAAGTAGCCGGTGACCGCGAGCACCGTGATGGCGAGCGCGTTGACCCAGTGCCAGATGCGAACCGGGGCTTCGAAGACATACACCGACTTGATCGACTGCGCGCGGGCGACGACGCGGTCGTCACTCACCGCGGCAGCGGCCGGGACGGAAGGGGAGCTCGTGGACATGGTGGGGTTCTCCTGCGCGGGTTCCGGGCTTGGGTCTCAGAGGCGGGTGGCGAGCAACACGAGCCCGCTGCCGCCGATCAGCGCGGAGGCAGCGCGCCAGGCCCAGGCCTGCACAGTCTGCAGCCATGCGCCTGCCGCGAGGCCAGCGCCATGCAGCGCCGCCGAGCCGAGCACGAAGCCGGTGGCATACGCGGCGAAGGGCGTGCCCGCTTGCCACTCGACGCCGTGTGCCTGGCCGTGCAGCAGCGCTGCGGCCGCCACGATCAGCAGACCCGCCGGCGCCGCGATGCGCTGCGCGCCAAGCATCAGCAGGCCGAGCAGCACGACGCTGAGCGCCACGCCGGCTTCCACACCCGGCAGCACCAGGCCGGCGCTGGCGAGCAGGCCGCCCGCCAGCAGCATCACCAGAAAGACAAGAGGCCCGCGTGCGCGCTGCGCACCGCTGGCCGAGGCAGCGGACCAGAGACCGACCGCCAGCATCGCCAGCAGGTGGTCGAGGCCGGTGAACGGGTGCAAGACTCCTGCGGCAAGGCCTTCGACGCCATGCCCCGGGTGAGCCTGCGCGGCCGATGCGGTGAGCAGCAGCGCGGCCGCGGCCAGCGTGCGCGAACGATGTTTCGTGAGCATGTTGTCTCCTGGATGTTCTGTGGTTCGTGGCGTGCTGCTTCAGCGCACTTTCACGCTGGTGAGTTCCTGGCCGTCCGGGCTCATCACGTGGGTCGAGCACGCCAGGCACGGATCGAAGGAATGCAGCGTGCGCAGGATCTCGACCGGCTGCTCCGGGTTGACCATCGGCGTGTTCATCAGGCTCGCTTCGAACGCGCCGATCTGGCCCTTGTTGTCACGCGGGCTTCCGTTCCAGGTGGTCGGGACCACGCATTGGTAGTTCTCGATGCGGCCGTCCTTGATGCGGATCCAGTGACCAAGTGCGCCGCGCGGCGCGGCGACCGTGCCCACGCCCTTGGCTTCCTTCGGCCACGTGGCCGGGTCCCATTTCTCGACGTTGGCGGTGCTGCTGTCACCGGCCTTGATGTTGGCGATGAGCTCCTTGTAGTCGTCGAGCATCATTTCGCAGCAGTACTGCGCTTCGAGCGCGCGCGCCAGCGTGCGTCCGATGGTGGTTGGCAGCAATTGCTTGGCGGTGTATTGCGTTTCCTTCATACCGAGCGCTTTCGGGAAAGTGCTGTTGATGATGGTGGCCGAGCTTTCGATCTGCTCCTTCACGCGCTGGCAGTGCGGGTTGCCCTTGAGCGCGTGGGCGTAGCCGAGGATGTAGCGCGCCAGCGGCCCCACTTCCATCGAGTGGCCGCGCCAGCGTGGCGACTTGATCCACGAGTACTTGGCGCTCTCGTCGATTTCCTTGATGTCTGTGCGCGTGCCCTTGGTCTTGGCGCCGAGGACGTAGTTGGGTTCGGTCACGCCGTCCCAGGGGTGCAGGCCCTTCGATTCGTCGGCGTACTTGTACCAACTGTGCGGCACGAACTCCTGCACCTGCTCGGGGTCGCGCGGGTCCACGGGGTGGATCACGTCCCAGTTGCCGTCGAGGATCGCGCCGCCCGGCAGTTGCTGGGTGGAGTGGTCGCCCATCACCTTTTCGTAGGTGCCATAGTCCATCACGTTGGTGGCCGAGAGGCCGCCGCCGTACAACCAGCCGGCATTCTTGTAGATGGTGCCGATGGCCAGCACGTCGGGGATGTAGACGTTGTTGTTGAACTCGATCATCTCCTTGATGCGCGCCTCGATGAAGTTCAGCCGCTCCATGTTGATCGGCGCGCCGGCTGCGCCTTCCTTGTCGATGTTGATCGCGCACGGCACACCGCCAACGAGGTAGTTCGGGTGCGGGTTCTTGCCACCGAAGATGGTGTGGACCTTGACCCACTCCTTCTGCAGGTCGAGCGCCTCCAGGTAGTGCGTCACCGCCATCAGGTTTGCTTCGGGCGGCAGCACGTAGGCCTTGCTTCCCCAGTAGCCGTTCATGAAGGGGCCGAGCTGGCCGCTCTCGACGAACTTCTTCAGCCGGTTCTGGATATCGCGGAAGTAACCCGGCGACGACATCGGGTGCGAAGGCGACACGGCCTGCTGCAGCTCGGACGTCTTCTTCGGGTCGGCCTTCAGGGCCGAGACCACGTCGACCCAGTCGAGCGCGTGCAGGTGGTAGAAGTGCACCGCGTGGTCGTGCTCCTGCAGCGTCTTGGCCATGATCTCGCGGATCAGGTACGCGTTCTTCGGGATCTTGATGCCGAGCGCGTCTTCTACCGCGCGCACCGAAGCCAGCGCATGGCAGCCGGTGCACACGCCGCAAATGCGTTCGACGAAGGCCCACGCATCGCGCGGGTCGCGGCCCTTCAGAATCACTTCGAGCCCGCGCCACATCGTGCCGGTGGAGACAGCGTTGCGGATCACGTTGTTGCTGTCGAGGTTGACCTCGCAGCGCATGTGGCCCTCGATGCGCGTGACCGGGTCGACGACGATGCGCCGGCCGGTGTTGTCCATCTTGAAGCCTTGAGTTTCGTAAGCGCCCATGGGTGTACTTTCTTCAGACCTTGGTGGTCGTGTCGTTGTTCTGGCTCGCGCGCTTGATCGCCGAGACGGCCGCGTGGGCCACTGCCGCTGCGCCCACCACGCCGGCCGCCGTGCCACCGACCTTGTCGGCGTTGGCTTCGATGCCGAACTGGTGGATGTCGGTCAGGCGGTTGTAGAACGAGCCCTTGTCCCAGAAGCCGTCCTCGCTGCAGCCGATGCAGCCGTGGCCGGCCTTGATCGGGAAGCTCGTGCCTTCGTTCCACTGCACGGTGGAGCACGCGTTGTAGGTCGTCGGGCCCTTGCAGCCGACCTTGTAGAGGCAGTAGCCCTTGCGCGCCGATTCGTCGTCCCAGGCCTCGACGAACTGGCCGGCGTCGAAGTGCGGCCGGCGATAACACTTGTCGTGGATGCGCTGGCTGTAGAACATCTTCGGCCGGCCCTGGCGGTCGAGCTCGGGGATGCGGTCGAAGGTCAGCATGTAGGTGATCACGCCCGTCATCACTTCGGCGATCGGCGGGCAGCCCGGCACCTTGATGATGGGCTTGTCGAAGATCACCTTGTGGATCGGTGTGGCCTGCGTCGGGTTCGGCTTGGCGGCCTGCACGCAGCCCCAGCTCGCGCACGAGCCCCAGCTGATGATCGCCTTGGCGTCTTTCGCCACGTGCTTGAGTTGCTCGATGAAGGGCTTGCCGCCGATGATGCAGCTCATGCCGTCCTGGTTGAGTGGCGGGTTGCCCTCCACCGCGAGGATGTAGTTGCCCTTGTACTTGACCATGATCTCTTCGAGGATCGCCTCGGCCTGGTGGCCGGCCGCGGCCATCAGCGTGTCGTCGTAGTCGAGCGAGATCATCGACAGCACCACGTCTTTGGCGAGCGGGTGCGCGGAGCGGATGAAACTCTCGGAGCAGCAGGTGCACTCCAGGCCGTGCAGCCACAGCACCGGCGTGCGCGGCTTGGTTTCCATCGCGTGCGCGATTTGCGGCACGAAAGCCGGGCCGAGGCCGAGCGAGGTGGCGGTGAGCGAGCAGTACTTCAGAAAGCTGCGGCGCGAGATGCCCTGGCGGCGCATCACCTCGTAGAACGTTTCCATGTGAGTGGTCTCCTCTTGTCGTCGACGATCGAATGGGCCGGGCACTCCGGCAGCTGACACATTCACTACAAGTCGCGCGCCAGCTTCGCGGGCCTCGCGGGAAAACCCCGAAGGCCCGTTGCAAGCCCTTGTTTCGATTGGCAAAAGTTTTGGTGTTCGTGGCGCGCCGTGCGTGCCCACCAGAGCCGCTGCCAGCGGCACTTCCAACTCGACCAGCAGAAGGGCAGGCCGGCTTCCAGTCCCCGCATCAGTCCAGGTGCCACACGCCGATCGCCGCGCGCAGGCGGCCGGCCTCGTCGATGGCCGCGGCGCTGCCGTCCGCGCTGCGTTGTGCGAGCACGGCGTTCTCGCGCGTCGAGGCATCGAGCGCGCGAAGGCGATCGTTGATCTCGTGCACTCCCGATGACTGCTCCACCGCTGCAGCGCCGATCTGCGACACCATCACGCCGACGATGCGCACGCGGTCGGCCGCCGCTTCGATCTTCGTGCCGAGCTGGGTGGCCAGGCCGACGCCGGTCTGCGTGTCGCGCCGCGACTGTTCGCTCAAGGCCCTGATCTGCGCCGCTGCGTCGCCGCTGCGCCGGGCCAGTGCGCGCACTTCGGCGGCAATCACGCTGAAGGCGCGGCCGGTCTCGGCGTCGCGCGCCGCCACGGCGGCCGCGTTCATCGCCAGGATGCCGGTCTGGGTGGCCAGCGCGTCGATGTCGCCTCCGATGTCGGCGATGCGGCCGACGCAGAGTGAGATGTCACCCATCGAAGCCTGCAGCGCACCCGCCATCGCGCAGGCCAGCTCGGCTGCCGTGTTCGCGCTGGCCGAAGCCTCATTCGCACGCGCCGCGGCGTCGGCCACCTGCACGCTCAGCGAGTCGCTGGCCGCGGTGCGACCGGCCACGACACGCACGTCGCCGGCCTGTTCGACCGAACGCTGCGCGAGCCGTGCGGCGCCCTCAGCCAGCGTGGTGATCTGCGACAGCACTTCGCCGGCATGCTCGTGCGAGTCACGCAGCACGGCGGCCATCTTCGCCACCATCTGGTCGAGTGCCTCGTTCAGGTCGCGCAGTTCGCCAGCCGACACACCGTCGTCGAACTGCAGGTTGATCTCGCCGCCGGCGATCGCGCTCGCGGTTTCCCATGAGAGGCGCAAAGGCCGGACGATGCGGGTGTGGAAGTAGGCCAGGATCGCGCCCGAGGCGAGCATGCCCAGCACACCGCCGAGCCCGGCCCAGCGGCGCCAGCCACCCACGCTGGCGAGCGCACCCGCCGCCGCGTCGGGCATCAGGGCGCCGGTCAGCACTGCGGCGAACAGCACGCCGAGCAGCCCGGCGCTGGCCTGCACACGCTGCTGCACCGGCAGGTCCAGCGGACGCGTGATGGACTTCAGCAGCGCCAGCCAGCCGACGTCGGTGATGCGCCCGTGCCGCAGCGCGTGACCGTGGCCGCTGCCGCGCTGCCACAGGCGGTACACCATGTCGGCGCGGTGCACCTCGTCGGCTGGCGCGAGCCGCTGCACGGAAGTGAAGCCGACAGTCTCGCCATGCTTGCGCACCGGGATCACGTTGGCCTTGACCCAATAGTCGCGGCCGTCGCGGTGCCGGTTGCGGATCACGCCGGTCCACGGCCGGCCGCTCTTCAGCGCGGCCCACATGTCGGCGAAAACACGCGGTGGCATCTGCGGGTGCCGCACCAGGCTGTGGGGAGCCCCGATGATCTACGCCATCTCGAAGCCGCTGGCGCGTACGAAGGCGGTGTTGGCGAAGGTGATGCGGCCCTGCGGGTCGGTCGAGGTGATGAGTGGCGAGAAGGGCTGGCGGTCTGTCACGCGGAGGGCCTCTGTCGGGTGCGAAGGCGCACGGGCCCGCCGCATCCGCAAGCTCCGAGCCCGCCGCACCCGCGGGGTGGTCGCGGCGGCGCACTGCAAGCGGCTCAGCCGGTTCTGGGGCCGCTCTGCAAGCTCGTCTTGCGCAGCGCGCGACGATCAGGCCAGCGGATGCTCCCGCATCAGGCGGCGCCGCAAGCGCCGCACATTCACCAGAACCGCGAGCCCGATCAGCGGCACCGCCAGCAGCGTGAACAGCGATTCGTTCGCACCGAGCGCCTTGGCCAGCGGCTTGAGCAGGTAGGCCGCGATGCCGACGCCGTAGTACGTCATCGCGATCACCGAGAGGCCTTCCACGGTTTCCTGAAGGCGCAGCTGCAGGCCCTGGCGTCGGTCCATCGAGGCCAGCAGCGCCTGGTTCTGGCGCTCGCGTTCGACCTCGGAGCGCGTTTGCAGCAGTTGCGCTGCGCGCGCGATGCGCTCGGAGAGCTGGGCCTGACGCGCCGACGCGGCAGCGCAGCTTTCCATCGCCGGACGGAAGCGGCGGTCAAGAAACTCCGACAGCGGCTGCAGCCCCGGCACCACGCTCTCGCGCAGCTCGGTCAGTCGCCTGTCGACGATGCCGCGATAGGCCCGCGTCGCCGAAAAACGCGAACCGTGCTTGGCCATCGCGTGTTCGACCCGCGCGGCCAAGTCGGTGAGCTCGGCGAGCAGCCGGTCGTCGCCATCGGTGGCGGCGCGGAAGCGGTCCATCAGCGACGCGAGCTGGTTTTCTTCGGCCGCCAGTTCGCTCATGCGTTGCGAGGCGACGGGCAGGCTCAGCAAGGCCATCATGCGGTACGTGTCGAGCTCGATCAATCGCTGTGCGATGCGCCCGGCGCGGCGCCTGTTGAGCGCGTGGTCGAAGACCAGAAAGCGTGTGACGCCGCCCACCGAGCGAAGGTCCGTGACGACGGTGGCTGCAGCATCGGCAACGCGGCTGCCCACCAGCAGCTCGCTGCCGAACACCGGCGCCACGCTGCGTGCATGCGGGGGTTCGCCCGGGCAGGGCAACAACAGGACCTGTGTGGCCGCGATCATCGGGCCCGGCAGCGCCGCGAGCCAGCCCAGAGGCAGCGCGGCCAGCCAGTCGGACTCGAAACACGCGTCGAGCGCAGCCGGCACAGAGTCTGCGATGAAGGTGAAACTGTAGAACTCGGTGTGGCGTTCCCAGCGCACGCGCAGCCCGCCGCGGCGCAGGCTCAGGTGGTTCGGGTCGGGTGAGCCCACGTCTGTCTCGGGCGCCAGCAGCGCCAGGTGCGCCACGCAGTTCGCGTCTTCGTCGGTGCCGCGCCGCAGGGTCGCGACCGACAGTACCGCGCCCGGCGTCGAGACCGATTCGAACGGCCGCGCGTGGATCTCGTCGGCGAGGCGCTGGCGTTGCGCCTGTTCGGGTGGCAACTTCATGAGACGCGGGCCTTGCAGGTGCTGCGAGTTGCCAGGGTGCCCGGCCGTGGGGGTTGAACCGGGCTGACGCGCGCGATGGCGCCGGCGTCGATGAGGCGTTGGCCTTCCTGCGTGAGGAAGTGCTTGAAGGCCGAGGCCACCTGCGGCAAGCCGCGCGTGGCAAGGTGCATCACGAACCACTCGCGTTCCAGCGGGTTGCCCTCCATCGGCAGCACCACGAGCAGCCCCGCATCGAGCTCCAGCGCGCAGGTGTTCAGCGACAGGAAAGCCGCGCCGAACCCCGCGGCGCACATCTGCTTGATGGCTTCGTTGCTCGACAGTTCGGAGCCGATCTGCAGTGGCACGCCGGCATCCTTGTACAGCCGCTCCAGCGTCGTGCGCGTGCCCGAGCCACGCTCCCGCACCAGCAGGTTGGCACCTGCCAGATCGGACAGCGTGACACGGCGTCGCTGCCCCAGCAGGTGCTTCGGCGCCGCAAGGAAGGCCATCGGGTGCTTTGCGAAAGCGGCAGAGCTGGCCTTCAGTTCGGCTGGCGGCCGACCCATGATGGCGATGTCGATGTCCTGCGCCGCGAGCATGTGCGTGATCTGGTCGCGATTGCCGACCTGCAACTTCACTTTCACGTTCGGATGCTGGCTCACGAACGCGACCAGCAACTGCGGCAAGAGGTACTCGGCGGTCGTGACCAGGCCGACACGCAACGTCCCGGAGAACACCCCCCGATGCGTGGCCATCTCGTCCCCGGCCTCGCGCCACAGGTCGAGCATGCGCGCCGCACAGGTCGCCATCACGCTCCCTGCGCTGGTGAGCCGGACGCCGCGTCCGTTGCGCTCCAGCAGGGGCGTGCCGGCGCTCTCCTCGAGCAGCCTGAGCTGGTTGGACACCGCGGGCTGACTGAGATGCAGTTCGCCGGCCGCACGCGAGACGCTGCCTAGCTGCGCGACCGCGTGCAGCGCGGCCAGTTGTCGAAGGGTGGCGTTCTTGAGCATCACGGATTGCAAATGCATCTCACAAAAAAACTGACTGGTGCGGTGTCGATGGCGTCCGTACATTCGCGGCCATCGATCGGATCAGCAAAGGCGCCAGTTCAGACCGACTGGCGCGCCTCACAACTTTCATCAGAGCAAGGAGAGTGCCCATGGGCCACATGAACGAACCGACGCAAATCACCGACTCCAAGAAGCGCTACGCCGCCGGCGTGCTCAAGTACGCGCAGATGGGCTACTGGGATGCCGACTACGTGCCCAAGGAGACCGACGTGCTGGCCTTGTTTCGCATCACGCCGCAAGACGGCGTCGATGCGATCGAAGCCGCGGCGGCCGTTGCCGGCGAGTCAAGCACTGCGACCTGGACGGTGGTCTGGACAGACCGCCTCACCGCTTGCGACATGTACCGCGCCAAGGCCTACCGGGTCGACCCGGTGCCGAACAATCCGGGCCAGTATTTCTGCTATGTGGCCTACGACCTGAGCCTGTTCGAGGAAGGCTCGATCGCGAACGTGACCGCGTCCATCATCGGCAACGTCTTCAGCTTCAAGCCGCTGAAGGCAGCGCGCCTGGAAGACATGAAGTTCCCAGTCGCCTACGTGAAGACCTTCCCCGGCCCGCCGACCGGCATCGTGGTCGAACGCGAGCGCCTCGACAAGTTCGGCCGGCCGCTGCTCGGCGCGACGACCAAGCCCAAGTTGGGCCTTTCCGCACGCAACTACGGGCGGGTGGTCTACGAAGGACTGAAGGGCGGCCTCGACTTCATGAAGGACGACGAGAACATCAACTCGCAGCCTTTCATGCACTGGCGCGACCGCTTCCTCTGCGTGATGGACGCGGTGAACAAGGCGAGCGCGGCGACCGGCGAGGTCAAGGGCAGCTACCTGAACATCACTGCCGGCACGATGGAGGAGATGTACCGTCGCGCGCAGTTCGCGAAGGAACTCGGCTCGGTGATCGTGATGGTCGACCTGGTCGTCGGCTGGACGGCCATCCAGAGCATGAGCCACTGGTGCCGGCAGAACGACATGCTGCTGCACATGCACCGCGCCGGCCACGGCACCTACACGCGGCAGAAGAACCACGGCGTGAGCTTCCGCGTCATCGCCAAGTGGCTGCGCCTGGCCGGCGTCGACCACCTGCACACCGGCACGGCCGTCGGCAAGCTCGAGGGCGACCCGATGACGGTGCAGGGCTACTACAACGTCTGCCGCGACACCCATACCGTGGTCGACCTGCCGCGCGGCATCTTCTTCGACCAGGACTGGGGCGCACTGAAGAAGGTGATGCCGGTCGCCTCGGGGGGCATCCACGCCGGCCAGATGCACCAGCTGCTCGACCTGTTCGGCGACGACGTGGTGCTGCAGTTCGGCGGGGGCACGATTGGCCACCCGCAGGGCATCCAGGCCGGTGCGACGGCAAACCGCGTCGCGCTCGAGACGATGGTCTTGGCGCGCAACGAGGGCCGCGACATCAGGAACGAGGGCCCGCAGATCCTGCGCGACGCGGCCAGGTGGTGCACGCCGCTCGCCGCCGCCCTCGACACCTGGGGCGACATCACTTTCAACTACACCTCGACCGACACCTCGGACTTCGTGCCGACCCCGTCCGTCGCCTAAGGAGCATCCCAATGCGAATCACCCAAGGCACCTTCTCGTTCCTGCCCGACCTCAGCGACGCCCAGATCACAACGCAGATCAACTACTGCCTCGGCAAGGGCTGGGCCGTCGGATTCGAATACACCGACGACCCGCACCCCCGCAACACCTACTGGGAAATGTTCGGCAACCCGATGTTCGACGTCGCCGACGCTGCCGGCGTGATGCTCGAACTGAAGAGCTGCCGCAAGACCTTTCCGAACCACTACATCCGCCTGACCGCGTTCGACTCGACACACGGCACCGAGTCGGTCGTGCTGTCGTTCATCGTGAACCGTCCCGGAGCCGAACCCGGCTTCCGGCTCATCCGCACCGAAGAGCCCGGTCGCACGCTGCGTTACAGCATCGAGAGCTACGCGGTCGCGGCCAGGCCCGAAGGCGCGCGGTACTGAACCCACCGACGATGGACGCTGCCCTGCAAACCACCACACCGCGCGAGCTGCTCGAAGGCTCGGGAGCGCGCGCCGTGCTCGACAAGCTCGACGCGGAGCTTGTCGGGCTCGCGCCGGTGAAGGGCCGAATCCGCGACATCGCGGCACTGCTGCTGATCGACAAGCTGCGTGCCGAACAAGGCCTGCAATCGACGCCGCCCTCGCTGCACATGTGCTTCACCGGCAACCCGGGGACCGGCAAGACCACCGTGGCGCTGCGCATGGCCGAGGTGCTGAAGCAGCTCGGCTACGTGCGCAAGGGCCACATGGTGGCCGTGACGCGTGACGACCTGGTCGGGCAGTTCATCGGTCACACGGCACCCAAGACCAAGGAAGTGATCAAACGAGCGATGGGCGGCGTGCTGTTCATCGACGAGGCCTACTACCTCTATCGCCCCGAGAACGAGCGCGACTACGGGCAGGAATCGATCGAGATCCTGTTGCAGGTGATGGAGAACCACCGCGACGACCTGGTCGTGATCCTCGCCGGTTATGCCGACCGCATGCAGACCTTCTTCGGCAGCAACCCGGGCATGGCATCGCGCATCGCGCACCACATCGACTTCCCCGACTACTCGGACGCTGAGTTGATGCAGATCGCGCAGCTGATGCTGGGTCAGCTCAACTACAGCTTCGACGCCGGTGCCGAGGGCGCATTCGTCCGCTACCTGCGGCTGCGCCGCGATCAACCGCACTTCGCCAACGCTCGCTCGATCCGCAACGCGCTCGATCGCATCCGCCTGCGCCATGCGACCCGCCTCTTCACCGCCGAGCAAGCGCTGACGAAGGAGCAGCTCGGCACCCTCCACGCGGAAGACGTTCTCGCCAGCCGCGTGTTCGCGAGCCCGAAGGAGACACGATGAGTATCGAGGCCCTGATCTTCGACGTCGATGGCACGCTGGCCGACACCGAGGAAGCCCACCGCGTGGCGTTCAATCTCGCCTTCGAGCGGCATCGGCTCGGCTGGTCGTGGAGCCGTGCCGAATACCGCATGCTGCTGAACGTGACCGGTGGCAAGGAACGTATCGCGGCCTACATCTCCGAGCTCCCGGTCGACGCGGCCGCGCGGAAGCGGCTGCTGGAGCTCGTCCCAGCCGTTCACGCCGAGAAGACGCGCTTCTACAGCTCGGTCGTCAGCGACGGCGGCGTGCCGCTGCGCGAGGGCGTGACGCCCCTGCTCGACGATGCGCTCGCGGCAGGTTGCCGGCTGGCGATCGCGAGCACGACCACCGCCGTCAACATCGACGCGCTGCTCGGTGCCACGCTCGGCCCGCGTGGTCTCGACATGTTCAGCGTGATCGCCTGCGGCGACCAGGTGCGCGCGAAGAAGCCGGCCCCCGACATCTACCGCCTCGCGCTCGCCAACCTCGGGCTGACGCCCGAACGTGCGATCGCGTTCGAGGACTCGCCCAACGGCCTGGCCGCGGCCAACGCCGCGGGCCTGTGGACGGTGGTCACGCCGACCTTCTGGACCGAAGGCAGCGACTTCGCTGCTGCCGGTCTGGTGCGGCCCAGCCTGCGCGACCTGCGCCTGGCCGACTTGACCGCGGAGCTGCAGGCGTGAGCTCGACCGTGCGCATTGCGCCCAGCCTGCTGTCCGCCGACTTCGCACGGCTCGGCGACGAGGTCACCGCGGTGATCGAGGCCGGCGCAGATCTCATCCATTTCGACGTGATGGACAACCACTACGTGCCCAACCTGACGATCGGGCCGATGGTGTGCGGGGCGATCGCTCCGTATTGCAAGCGAGGTGATGCAAAGGTGCCGATCGACGTGCACCTGATGGTCAAGCCGGTCGACGCGCTGATCCCGATGTTCGCGCAGGCGGGTGCCTCGATCATCTCGTTCCACCCCGAGGCGAGCGAGCATGTCGATCGCACGCTGCAACTGATCCGCGCGCACGGCGTCAAGGCCGGCCTGGTGCTGAACCCCGCCACGCCGCTGTACTGGCTCGACCACACGCTGGACCAGCTCGACCTCGTGCTGCTGATGTCGGTGAACCCCGGCTTCGGCGGCCAGTCCTTCATCGAAGCGACGTTGCCGAAGATCGAGGCGGTGCGCAAGCGCATCACCGCCAGTGGCCGCGACATCTGGCTCGAGGTCGACGGTGGCGTGAACGCGAAGAACATCCAGCGAGCCGTCGCCGCCGGGGCCGACACGCTCGTGGCCGGTTCGGCCGTTTTCAACGATGGCGACTATCGACGCTCGATCGCGGCGCTGCGCGACGGCGCGGAAACGGCTCGACGATGAAACGCATCGGCGCGGGCGTCGACGCCATTGCGTTCGACCTCGACGGCACGCTGATCGACAGCGCTGGAGGGATCGCCCACGCGTTGAACGCGGCGCTGTCCGAGGCTGGCCTCGCGCCCTTCGACCTGCAGACCGTGCGCGCCTGGATCGGCGATGGCCCGGACGCGCTGATCGCGCGCGCATTGGCCGCGAGCGCCCCGAACCTCGCCGATGCGCTGGCCCTCGCCGCGCGCCTGCGGCGCGGCTTCGATGCTGCCACGCTGCGCGCACCGATGGCCGGCAGCAGAGTGTTCGACGGCATCGCCGACGTCGTGCGCGGGCTCGCGGCGCGCAGGCCGCTCGTCGTCGTCACCAACAAGCCCACGCTGCTGGCACGCGCCGTGCTGAACGAAGCCGGGTTGCTAGCGCATTTCGCCGCGGTGCATGGGGCCAACACGCCCGAACAACGCAAGCCGTCGCCACTGCTCATACGGCAGGCAGCCGACGCGCTCGGCGTGGCCACGCGCCAGTTGCTGATGGTTGGCGACGCTGCGGTCGACATCGCTGCTGCGCACGCTGCCGGAAGCCGCGCCGCCTGGGCCGGCTGGGGCTACGGGCACGCGCCGCCTGCACGCGGCGTGTGTCAACTGCGCGCACCGCACGAACTGCTCGATGCGCTGGCCCTGCCGGCGGCGCCCGACACCGAACACTGACTCCTGGAGAACCCTATGCCCACTGGTGGAAAGTCCACGCTGACCCAGTTCCTCATCGAGGAACGACGCCGCTACCCCGGTGCCACCGGCGACCTGAATGCGCTGGTCACCGATGTCTCGCTGGCCTGCAAGGCGATCGCGCGCAAGGTTGCGTTCGGTGCGCTCGCCGGCGCGCCCGGGAGCGACACGCCTGCGTCCGGTACCGTCAACGTGCAGGGCGAGGAGCAGAAGCCGATGGACGTGCTGAGCAACCAGCTCTTTATCCGTGCGACAGAGTGGGGTGGTCACCTCGCTGGCATGGCGTCGGAGGAAATGGAAGCGCCGTATACGCTGCCGCCGCAGCACGCGCGGGGCAAATACCTGCTGCTCTTCGACCCGCTCGATGGCTCCTCGAACATCGACGTCAACGTCTCGGTGGGCAGCATCTTCTCGATCCTGCGCGCATCGGTGCCGGGGCAGGACCCGACGCCGGAAGACTTCCTGCGGCCCGGCACCGAGCAGGTCGGCGCCGGCTACGCGATCTACGGCCCTTCGACGATGCTGGTGCTGACGCTGGGCCGCGGCACGCACGCTTTCACGCTCGACCCGATGCTCGGCGAGTGGGTGCTGAGTCACCCGAACCTGCAGATTCCCGACACCACGCGCGAGTTCGCGATCAACGCGTCGAACAGCCGCTTCTGGGAACCGGCCGTCAAGCGCTACGTCGACGAGTGCATGGCCGGGCAGACCGGTCCGCGCGGTGCGGACTTCAACATGCGCTGGATCGCCTCGCTGGTCGCCGAGACGCACCGCATCCTGATGCGCGGCGGCGTGTTCCTGTACCCGCGCGACCGCAAGGACCCGGCGCGCGCCGGCCGCCTGCGGCTTCTCTACGAGGCCAACCCGATCTCTTTCCTGATCGAGCAGGCTGGTGGCGTTGCGAGCACGGGTCGTTCGCGGCTCATGGAAGTCAGACCCGACGCACTGCACCAACGCATCGGCTTCGTGTTCGGTTCGAAGCAGGAGGTCGGACGCATCGAGGGCTACCACCGCGACGAGCCGCCTGAGGCCTACGACGCGCCGCTGTTCGGCAAGCGCGGCCTGTTCGCCACCACCGCCTAGGAGCGACCATGTCTGCCAAGCACCCCATCATCGCGATCACCGGATCGTCCGGCGCGGGCACCACCTCGGTGACGCGCACCTTCGAGAACATCTTCCGCCGCGAAGCCGTGGCCGCTGCCATCGTCGAGGGCGACAGCTTCCACCGTCACGACCGCGTGGCGATGAAGGCCGCGATGGCCGAGGCCGAGAAACAGAACCGGCCGCACTTCAGCCATTTCGGCGAAGACGCCAATCTGTTCGAAGAACTGCAGAACCTGTTCGCCAGCTACGCCGAGAGCGGCACCGGCACCAGCCGGAAGTACCTGCACAACGACGAGGAAGCTGCGCCGTTCAGGCAGCTCGCCGGTACTTTCACGCCTTGGGTGCCGCTGCCGGCAAGTGAACTGCTGTTCTATGAAGGCCTGCATGGCGGCGTGACAACCGATAAGGTCGATGTGGCGCGTTACGCCGACCTGCTGATCGGCGTGGTGCCGGTCATCAACCTTGAGTGGATCCAGAAGATCCACCGCGACAAGAGCACGCGCGGTTATTCGACCGAGGCGGTGACCGACGTGATCCTGCGCCGCATGCACGAGTATGTGCACTACATCTGCCCGCAGTTCACGCGCACGCACATCAACTTCCAGCGGGTGCCGGTGGTTGACACGTCGGACCCGTTCATCGCGCGCACCATTCCCACCGCCGACGAGAGCCTGGTGGTGATCCGCTTCGCGAACCCGAAAGGCATCGACATGCCCTACCTGCTGAGCATGCTGCACGACTCGTTCATGTCGCGCGCCAACACGCTGGTGGTGCCGGGCGGCAAGATGGAGCTGGCAATGCAGCTGATCTTCACGCCGATGATCCTGCGGCTGGTCGAGCGCCGCAAGAAGCTGCTGGCAGCGTGAGGAGCGAGGCGATGACCACGAACACTTCGCGTACGGCCTGCGCCAATGCACTGCGTGTACTGGCCATGGACGCGGTTCAGGCCGCCAACTCCGGCCATCCCGGCATGCCGATGGGCATGGCCGACATTGCCGAGACGCTGTGGCGACACCACCTGAAGCACGACCCGGCCGAGCCGACGTGGATTGACCGCGACCGATTCGTTGTTTCGAACGGCCACGGCTCGATGCTGCTCTACGCGCTGCTGCACCTGAGCGGCTACGACCTGCCGATGAGCGAGCTGAAGCGCTTCCGCCAGCTGCACTCCCGCACACCGGGCCACCCCGAGGTCGACGTGACGCCGGGTGTCGAGACCACCACCGGTCCGCTCGGCCAGGGCATCGCCAACGCGGTGGGCATGGCGCTGGCAGAAAAGCTTCTCGCCGACGAGTTCAACAGGCCCGGCCACGCGGCGATCGACCATCGCACCTATGTGTTCCTTGGTGACGGCTGTCTGATGGAAGGCCTCAGCCACGAGGCCTGCTCGCTCGCCGGTACTTGGGGTCTGCGCAAGCTCGTCGCGTTCTACGACGACAACGGTATCTCGATCGACGGCGACGTGCGCGGCTGGTTCCGGGACGACACGCCGGCACGTTTCGAGGCCTACGGCTGGACCGTGATCCGCGCCGTCGACGGCCACGACTTTGCCGCGCTGGACCGCGCGATCAGCGCAGCGCAGTTGTCCGACAAACCGGTGCTGATCTGCTGCAAGACGAACATCGGGCAGGGCTCGCCGAATCGAGCCGGCACTGCGAAGGTGCACGGTGAAGCGCTCGGCGCGGCGGAGATCGCGTTGACCCGTGCGGCGCTGGGCTGGGCCGCCGCGCCGTTCGAGATGCCCGAAGCGATCGAGCAGGCCTGGTCCGCGCTCGAACGCGGCGCCTCGGTGCACGGCGCGTGGCAGCTGCGCTTCGACGCGTATGCGAAGGCCTACCCGGACCTTGCACTGGAGCTGCTGCGTCGCACCCGCCGGGCCGCGCCGCTGACGGCCGAGACCGAGGCCGCGCTCGCGACCGCCTGCGCCTTGGCCGAAGACAAGCGCGCGAGCGTGGCCACGCGCAAGGCCTCGCAGGACGTCCTGCAGGAGCTCGGCCCGTCCACGTCCGAGTTGCTTGGCGGCTCGGCCGACCTCACCGGCTCGAACCTCACCGACTGGAAGGGCCATCGCGCGCTCAAGGGCACCGGCACCGGTAATCACGTGCACTACGGCGTGCGCGAGTTCGGCATGGCAGCGATCATGAACGGCGTGTCATTGCACGGTGGTTTCCGGCCGTTCGGCGGCACCTTCCTGACTTTTTCGGACTACGCGCGCAACGGCGTGCGCATGTCGGCGCTGATGAAGCTGCCCGTCACCTATGTTTTCACGCACGACTCGATCGGCCTGGGCGAAGACGGACCGACGCATCAGCCGGTCGAACACGCGTCCAGCTTGCGGCTGATCCCGAACGTCGATGTGTGGCGGCCGGCCGATGCGACCGAAACCGCGGTCGCGTGGCGGGAGTCGCTGCGCCGCGCCGATGGCCCAGCCTGTCTCCTGCTGACGCGCCAAGCCTTGCCGCATGCCGGCGACGGTACGCCGCGGCTTGACGCCATCGCGCGCGGCGGCTACGTGCTGCGCCAGCCGGCCGGCGAGCGCATCGCGCTGCTCGCGAGCGGCTCCGAGGTCGGCATCGCGCTCGCTGCTGCCGAACTGCTCGCCTCCGAGGGAATCGTCGCGCGTGTCGTCTCGATGCCGTGTATGGACGCGTTCGAACGCCAGGACCTCGCCTACCGGCAGCAGACCATCCCGCGTCACCTGCCGCGCATCGCCGTCGAGGCTGGCAGCACCGGTCTGTGGTGGAAGTTCGTCGGCGAGGACGGTGACGTGATCGGCATCGACCGCTTCGGAGAGTCGGCCCCGGCCGTCGAGCTGTTCAAGCTGTTCGGCCTGACCGCCGACGCGGTGGCGGTGCGCGCCCGCGTCCTGCTCGACCGCCACGCGCACCGTGCCCATTTGTCCGCCCCATCCTCCAACCCTGTCCCGAAAGAGATATCCGCTTGAGCACCCGAATCGCCATCAACGGCTACGGCCGCATCGGCCGCAACGTCTTGCGCGCCCTGTTCGAATCGCAGCGCAGGGTGGCCTTGCCTGCGATCGAGATCGTCGCGATCAACGACCTGGGCGATGCACGCATCAACGCGCACCTGACGCGCCACGACACGACGCACGGCCGCTTCGACTTCCCGGTGTCGCACGACGGTGACGACCTGGTCGTCGGCGGCAAGCGCATCCGAGTCACGTCGACCCGCAACCCGGCCGAGTTGCCGTGGAAGGCGCTTGGCGTCGACATCGTGATGGAGTGCACTGGTCTTTTCACGAGCAAGGCCAAGGCTGGCGCGCACCTTGCGGCTGGCGCGAGGAAAGTGCTGATCAGCGCGCCCGGCGGCAACGACGTGGATGCGACGATCGTCTACGGTGTCAACCATGGCACGCTGCGTGCGTCGCACAACGTGGTTTCGAACGCCTCGTGCACGACCAACTGCCTGGCGCCGGTTGCCAAGGTGCTGAACGACGCGATCGGAATCACCAACGGGCTGATGACGACGATCCACAGCTACACGAACGACCAAGTCCTGACCGACGTCTATCACGAGGACCTGCGTCGCGCGCGCTCGGCCACCCAGTCGATGATCCCGACCAAGACTGGCGCGGCTGCTGCTGTTGGACTTGTACTGCCTGAACTGGCCGGTCGGCTCGACGGCTTCGCGGTGCGTGTGCCGACGATCAACGTTTCGCTCGTCGACCTGGTCTTCACCGCCGGGCGCGATACCAGCGTCGACGAGGTCAACGGACTGCTCAAGGCCGCGGCCGACGCGGGTCCGCTGGCCGGCGTGCTGGGCTACACCGACGAACCGCTGGTGTCGGTCGACTTCAACCACGACCCGCGCTCCAGTGTGTTCGACGCGACTTGCACCAAGGTCAGCGGCCGCCTGGTGAAGGTCTGCGCCTGGTACGACAACGAGTGGGGCTTTTCGAACCGCATGCTCGACACCGCGCTGGCGATGGCCCGCGCCTGAGAGGCGGCAAACGATGACGTTCAAGACACTCGATCAGATCGCCCTGCGCGGCCAGCGCGTATTCATCCGCTGCGACCTGAACGTGCCGCTCGACGAGCGTGGCCGCATCAGCGACGACACCCGTATCCGGGCCAGTCTGGTCGGAATCCGTCACGCGATGCGGCAAGGCGCGCGTGTCATGGTGACATCGCACCTCGGCCGCCCGAGAGAAGGCGCTCTCGAGCCGCGCGACTCACTGGCGCCGATTGCTCGGCGGCTCGGCGAGCTGCTGGGCACCGACGTGCCCTTGCTGACCGACTGGCTGGACGTGGGTTTCACGGTGGCACCCGGCCGTATCGTGTTGCTGGAGAACTGCCGCGCCAACGTAGGCGAGAAGGCCAACACCTCCGAGCTCGGGTTGCGCATGGCGGCGCTGTGCGACGTCTACGTGAACGACGCGTTCGGCACCGCTCACCGCGCCGAGGCCACCACCGAGGCGCTGGCGCGCTTCGCTCGCACGGCCTGCGCCGGGCCGCTGATGGCGTCGGAACTGAACGCACTCACGCGGGCCGTGGCCGCGCCCGAGCGACCCATGGCGGCGATCGTCGGCGGCTCGAAGGTCTCGACCAAGCTCGCGATCCTGAATGCGCTGGCATCCAGGGTCGAGTTGCTGGTCGTCGGCGGCGGCATGGCCAACACTTTCCTGCTCGCGGCCGGGCTGCCCGTCGGCCGCTCGCTGTGCGAGCCGAGCATGGTCGATGCCGCGAACGAGGTGATGGCGACGTTGCGCAGACGGGGCGGGCGGCTCTTCATGCCGGTCGACGTGGTCACGGCCACCGCCGTCGCGGCCGATTCAGTGGCGCGCATCTGCGCAGTCGAGGAAGTGGGCGCGTCCGAGATGATCCTGGACTTCGGACCGCGCTCGATGCACCAGCTGGTCGAACGGCTGGACGCGTGCAAGACCATCGTCTGGAATGGCCCGCTCGGCGTGTTCGAGATCGAAACCTTCGCGCACGGCACGCGCATGCTGGCCAACGCCATTGCACAGTCGAGTGCTTACTCGATCGCAGGTGGCGGCGACACCGTGGCGGCCATCAACCGCTTCGGCGTGGCCAGCCGAATCGACTACGTCTCGACGGCCGGAGGCGCCTTCCTCGAGTTCCTCGAGGGCAAGACACTCCCTGCCGTCCGTGCACTCGAAGCGCGCGCCGCTGCCTGACTCACATCCACCGACCGGAGCCCTTCATGGCCATGATTTCCTTGCGTCAGATGCTCGACCACGCCGCCGAACACGGCTACGGTGTGCCTGCGTTCAACGTGAACAACCTCGAGCAGATCCAGGCCATCATGCAGGCCGCTCAGAAGACCAACGCGCCGGTGATCCTGCAGGCCTCGGCCGGCGCGCGCAAGTACGCAGGCGAGCCCTTCCTGCGCAAGATGGTCGAGGCCGCTGCCGAGATGTACCCTGACATCCCGATCGTGATGCACCAGGATCACGGCGCGAGTCCGACGGTGTGCCTGCAGTCGATCCGCTCCGGTTTCACCAGCGTGATGATGGACGGCTCGCTGGAGGAAGACGCGAAGACGCCGGCCAGCTACGATTACAACGTGGACGTGACGCGCCGCGTCGTCGAGATGGCACACGCGGTCGGCGTCTCGGTCGAGGGTGAACTGGGCTGCCTGGGTTCGCTCGAGTCGGGCACCGCCGGAGAGGAGGACGGTGTGGGCGCTGTGGGCGTGCTGACGCACGACCAGATGTTGACTGATCCCGAGCAGGCCGCCGACTTTGTCGCGAAGACCGGCGTCGACGCGCTGGCCATCGCGATCGGCACCAGCCACGGCGCTTACAAGTTCAGCCGCCAGCCGACCGGCGACATCCTCGCGATTGACCGCGTGAAGGCCATTCACGCGCGCATTCCTGGCACCCACCTCGTGATGCACGGGTCGTCGTCGGTACCGCAGGAGTGGCTCGCGATCATCCGCGAGCATGGTGGCGACATCAAGGAAACCTACGGCGTGCCGGTGGATGAGATTCGCGAGGGCATTCGACACGGCGTGCGCAAGATCAACATCGATACCGACATCCGGTTGGCGATGACGGGCGCGATACGGCGCGCGATGGCGCGTGACCGCAGCGAGTTCGACCCGCGCAAGTTCTTCAAAGAGGCGACGCTCGCGGCCCGTGACGTTTGTGTCGAGCGCTTCCTGGCGTTCGGCTGCGAAGGCATGGCCTCGCGCATCAGGCCGCAGCCGCTGGAGACAGAAGCCCGAAACTATGCAACCCGTCGTTGATGGGGTGGCCAGGACGACCGAACTCTGCCACGCGACCAGTGAACCGATGACGGCGAGGACGGAAATTCCGCCTGGAGGCGATGTTTTCTCAGACGCGCCAAGAGCGCACCATGAACTTGCCTGGACGTTCTGGTGCACGCGCACAGCCGCCTCTACATCGCTAACTCGCCGCGTCGCATGGGAGCAATTGCTTGCTGCCTATCGAACCGAATCAGAGGCAACTTCGAAATCCGGCGACGACATCGACGAGCCGAGTTGACCGCCCATCACCACAGATTTTTTATCGCAAAGTATCTTCCGGAAGAACCGCCGGGAAAGCGAACTCCCGACCCACGACAGCACGCGCGTACAGGTAGTTGTCGCGAGCGCGTTCAGACAGGTCGTCGAGAGGCACGTGACCCTCGGCGTCGCAAGGGAAGACGAGCGCCCTGCCTGCGTTCGACAGTGACTCGAACCGGATGATGTGGGAGCAATGCAAGCGACCTCCAAGACAGAGTGCTTCGTCTCGACTTAACGTTGCGCACTGCTCGACGGTTGTCCCAAAGCGGTCACGACCCCCATTCAAGCGGGTGCAGCCATCGGTTCGGTCGGTGTTTGCCAATCGACCGAGGTCTTGTGAAGCATCCTGACCACGTCCTTCGAATGCGTGGCGCCGAATGGAGTGCCATCCCCGGTGGGGCAAGGCCCACGAACGCTCCGGCGGCGCGCCAACGACCAGCCGGCTTCGTGCCTCGCGAAGTTCCTTGCCGCACAGGGCCAGCAACGGCAACTGCTTCACCCGATAATGTCTGCCATAGCTTGCACTTTTTGTAGTTTAACGCCATCATGCACGCCATGACTGACATGCCGAGACTACCGTCCGAACTGGGCGAGCTTTTGCGCCATCGACGGGAAGAGCTCGGCCTCGGCAAGAAGGCCGTCGCCGAACGCGCCGGGCGAGTTCGAGAGGTCGTCTACCGGCTAGAGGGAGGCGACGAGGCCTCTGTGTCCTCATTGTTCGATATCCTGCGCGCGCTCAATCTCGTGATGCACATCGTGCCGGCAGGCCTTCCGACGATGGAGCAGGTAGCAGCGGCGTTCAACAAGGAGGAGGACGATGCTCTCTGAACGAATCCCGCAACTCGACGTCTCCATCGGGGACCGGCCGAGCGCGGGCCAACTGCTCAAGGCGTCGAACTACGAGTTCCGGTATCTGGAAGCGAACACGCGGCAGTCGTCGGTCGCGCTCTTGATGCCTGCCGCGCAAAAGTTGACATGGACGGACGGCGATCTCTTTGCGCCGATGGACCAGAACCTGCCGGAGGGCGACCTCTTCATGCGCATTCGTGCGCTGTTCCCGAAACAGCAAACGACGGCCATGCACCTGCTCGCCCTCATCGGTGACAACGGAATCGGTCGACTCGGGTACCGCATACCTGGTGCTGAAGTGGCACCTATCGCGACGCCGTTGACCAAGGAGTCCTTGCTCGATACCGACTACTCACCGAAGGTGTTCGATGACCTCGTTGCCGCCTACCTGAGCACGGGTGCCGGCATCGCGGGCGTGCAGCCGAAAATCATGGTGCCCGAGACGCGGATGGCCGTGCCGATTCCGACGCTCATCGTGAAGGCGGCCAGCGACGCCTACCCTGGGCTGGCTGCGAACGAGTACCTCTGTCTGCGCGCGGCCAACCTGGCCGGCATCGACACGCCGGTGTTCGATCTGTCGAACGACGGCAAGATGCTCGTGCTCGAGCGCTTCGACGCGGTCTTGCAAAGAGACCGATCGGTCGAGCGCCTCGGGTTCGAGGACATCGCCGCGCTCTCCGGACAACGGGTGCGCGACACGCTGTCAGACCGCAAGTACCACGGCAGCTACCAGCGCATTGCAGAGTTGCTCAAGCAGTTGCAGTTGCCACAGGTCAATCTCGACCGGTTCTTTGCACAGGTCGCGTTCTCCATCATGGTGCGAAACGGCGACGCGCACTTGAAAAACTTCGGGGTCCTCTACCGCGCTCCGCAGGACGTGTGGCTGGCACCGATGTTCGACGTCGTGACCACTGCCATCTACAGGTACACCCAGTACCACGGAGGTCCGGAGCTGGAGGACCGGACCCTGGCGCTCAAGCTCTTTGCGGGAAAGCATGGGAGCAAGACCTACCCGACGACCGAGGAGTTGCTCGTCTTCGGCTCGAAGGTGTGCAACGTCTCCGCGCCGGCTGCAGTCTTGCGAGGCATCGCTCAAGGGATGCAGCAAGCGCTGCACGAGGCCCGGGCGGATGAACGCATCCCTCGCGAATTGCTCACGCTCATGCGCGATGCCTGGGCAACGGGGCTGGAATACGCCAAGGACGCGACCGCCTCGACATCAAGAATGACCTCGCTGTAGTACACGCGCGTGCTTAAGGCATGGCGGAACTCGTCCAGAACGCTTGCCCGGCATCGTTGGTGCCGTGCTGGGCACACATAGTCTGGGCTGTAAACACAAAAAACAGCTTTGAGACTGTGTGCAGCGATCACGAGTCATCGACTGCGGACCATCGTGCCATCGCAACCTGAGCGACAAACACGGCTCGCTCAGGCGGACTTTGCAACCACGTCCTTCAGGTGCTCGCGCAGGGCCTTGCGACCTGCGCTGTTTGTCGATCGCCATGCCGACAACGCGAGTTCGACAAACACGACTTCTGCCGCCGAAGGCACCGTGTCCTTGCGCGTTTCGTCGAGCCATCCTGCAGCTTGAGCACACGCTGACTCGATCTGTCGTGCGAGCTTGTCGCCGATGGGGCGCGACGACTTGATCTGGCTCCACATGCTCGGCGAGATCTGCAGGATGGCCGCGAATGCCTGTTCCAATCCCTTGGGTGGAGCGCCCGAAGCGAGTGCCTTCTCGGCGTAGGCCTGGAACAAGGCCAGTGCGTTCTGTCTTCGAGTGCGGGTGATGTTGACCACTGCTTGTGTTCAGGATGCGACGAGTTCAAACAACATTGTCGCAGGGGCTTGACGACACAGTAAAGACTATTTACAGTCCGCCTCCTCTGCTCATAGAGCACCACTTTTCTCAGGAAGACTCATCGTGAAATCCGCGCACATCGTCACAGCCAACCGACCCATGAATGGGTTGGTCGCGTTCGTGCGTGCTGCCGCGGCGATGGAGTCGTTCCGCGGTTGCGCGAGTGCACTGCACCTGACCCTGCCGGCGAGCTTTCAGCTTGATCGGAACGAGGACCAGTTGCATCCGGGAGAGGGGAGCGCATAGACGCGCACCCTCCAAACTCTGTTCGCAGAGGCCCGGATTCCGAAAGGATCCGGGCCTTTTTGTTTTCTGACTTGAACCGGCCTGCGCATCGGCGCAGACCTGCGATCGATGGATCGCACCACAGACGCCATCGGGCGCCGGTGGATGCTCTTTAACAACTTGCCGCGAGACGAACTTCGGTACTGGCCGAAGGTTCGCTTCGCAAATTTTGCGGATGTAGCTCAGTTGGCAGAGCGCGACCACGCCATGGTCGAGGCCACGGGTTCGAGACTCGTCATCCGCTCCACTTCGGGTGTGTCCTTTCACTCCGTTGCCGCGTGACATGGTGTTGGCGGTGCGGGATGTGCGCGACCCTTGGCCAGGTCACGTGCAGCGAGACACCACATCCGACGGGATGCTCGCGTTTGGGCACAGCCGAAGTGGATCTCCATCGCCCCCGTAGCTCAGCAGGCAGAGCAGCCGCCTTGTAAGCGGCAGGCCGCGCGTTCGAACCGTCGCCGAGGGCACCAGAACAAGTCGTGTTCGTCTAGCTGGCTCAGGACACCGGGATTGTTGACGCCGACCGAAAATTGACCCACTTAGAGCGATAGTGCCGATCCAAATTTGACCCGGGTGTTCAACCTACCCTGCCTCTTTCTTGAGCAGGGGAGAAGGAGTGATCACCATGGCC
>Ga0073925_1000046_pt1 | contig 41181 bp, 35 predicted proteins | sample GWRWT4_21May14_FD_70952 | JGI IMG/M metagenome (GOLD analysis project Ga0073925, IMG submission 70952) | Sand microcosm microbial communities from a hyporheic zone in Columbia River, Washington, USA - GW-RW T4_21-May-14 | ecosystem: Engineered > Artificial ecosystem > Sand microcosm >...
CACGGGCCCAGCCGAACACGCCGAGCCCGGCGCCGGCCTGCACGATCCTGCGGCGACTCTTGTTCATCGGGCGGCGCGCAGCGTGAGCAGAAAGGCCACCACGTCTTCGACCTGTTGCGCCGCCAACAAGGGCTTGCCTTGCCAGGCCGGGCCGACGCGCTCGAGGCCGTCGGTGCGGTGGTAGGCCGGCATGATCGACTGCGGGTTCAGGCGCCGTCCGTCGACGATCCGCAAGCGCAACTGGCCTTCGCTCAAACGGCTGCCCACGCCGGCGAGGTCGGGCGCGAGGTTGCCCTGGAACGGCTCTTCATCGAACGGGCCGGTGTGGCACAGCAGGCACAGGCCGAGCTGCTTGTTGGTGACGATGGCGCGGCCGCGGGCCGCGTCGCCCGGCGTGGCCGTCAGCGCGCGCGGGATCGTTTCGCCGATCACCTGGTACGCGGCCAGCGGCGCAGGCGCCTGGGCTTGCGCCGAAGCGCACAACGCCGTCATGCTCATCAGCAGCCCGCCCGCCGCGCCGCGACCGGTCATGCCTTCTTCAGGCTGTGGTTCTTCAGCGGCAACTCGCGGATGCGCTTGCCGGTGGCCGCGAAGATCGCGTTCAGCACCGCCGGTGCCGCCACCGCGATGGTCGGCTCGCCCACGCCGCCCCAGAAACCGCCCGAAGGCATCACGATGGTTTCGACCTTCGGGCAGGTGTCCATCTGCATCACCGGGTAGGTGCTGAAGTTGTCCTGCTCGATGCGGCCGTCTTTCACCGTGCAGGCACCGTACAGCGCGGCGGAGAGGCCATAGACGAACGAGCCTTCGACCTGCGCTTCGATCTGCTGCGGGTTCACCATGTGGCCGGGGTCGGTGGCGGCGACGATGCGGTGAATCTTCAGCACACCCTCGTCGCTGACCGACACCTCGGCGCAGGCCGCCACATAACTGCCGAAGCCCATGATCTGCGCCAGGCCGCGGTACACGCCCTTCGGCGCCGGCTTGTCCCAGCCGGCACGCTCGGCCACGGCGTTCAACACCGCCAGGTGCTTCGGTGAATTGACGAGCAGCGCGCGCCGGAACGCGAGCGGGTCCTTGCCCGCGGCGTGCGCCACTTCGTCGATGAAACTTTCGAGGTACACCGCGTTCTGGTTCAGGTTCACGCCGCGCCAGAAACCCGGCGGCACGTGCGGGTTGCGCATCGCGTGGTCGACCAGCAGGTTCGGCACCACGTAGCCGATCGAACCTTCGGGGTTGTTCGAGAGCAGGCCCTGGAACACGACCGGGTCCTTGCCGTTCTGCAGGCTCTGCGGGAACAGACCGGCCAGGATCGACTGGCCCGAGATGCGCATGTGCAGCGCCGTCAGGTTGCCTTGCGCGTCGAGCCCGGCGGTCAGCTTGCACTGCGTGATCGGGTGGTACTTGCCGTGCGTCATGTCTTCTTCGCGCGACCAGATCATCTTGACGGGTATGCCGGGCATCTGCTTGGCGATGGCCACCGCCTGGTGCACCCAGTCGTGCGTGCCGCGCCGGCCGAAGCCGCCGCCGAGGTTCAGTTTGTAGACCTCGCACTTCGTGGGCGGCAGGCCGGCCGCTTCGGCGGTGGCGGCGAGTGCCGCTTCGCCGTTCTGCGTCGGGCACCAGACCTCGCAGCGCTCGGGCGTCCAGCGCGCGGTGGCGTTCATGGTCTCCATCGTCGCGTGGTTCTGATACGGATAGGCGTAGACGGCTTCGATCTTGCGCGCCGCGCTGCCCAGCGCCTTCGGTGCGTCGCCGATGCTGTTGCCGACGATGCCGTCGGGCGCACTCAGGCCCTCTTTCAGGATAGCCGCGATGCTCGCGCTCGAGACCTTGGCGTTCGCGCCTTCGTCCCACACGATCGGCAGCGCGTCGAGCGCGCTCTTGGCGTGCCACCAGGTGTCGGCCACCACGGCGACGGTGCTGTCGTTCACGCGCAGCACCTTCTTCACGCCGGGCTTCGAGGCGATCGCCGCCGCGTCGAAGCTCTTCAGCTTGCCGCCGAACACCGGGCAGTCTTTCACCGCCGCGTTCAGCAGGCCCGGCATCTTCAGGTCCATGCCGAAGACCTGCGAACCGTCGAGCTTGGCCAGGGTGTCGAGGCGCTTCACGGGTTGGCCGATCAGCTTCCAGGCCTTCGGGTCCTTCAGCGTCACCTGGGCCGGCGGCGTGAGCTTCGCCGCGGCGCCGGCCACCTTGCCGAAGCTGGTGCTGCGGCCACTCGGTGTGTGGGTGATCACGCTGTTGGCGGCGCTGCATTCGGCGGCGCTGACCTTCCATTCGTCGGCCGCCGCCTGGATCAGCACCGTGCGCGCCATCGCGCCACCCTTGCGCACGTTGTCGTGCGATTCGCGGATGCCGCGGCTGCCGCCGGTCGAGAAGTTGCCCCACACGCGGTTGCGCGCCAGGTTCTGCCCCGGTGTGGGGTACTCGGTGCGCACCTTGCTCCAGTCGCATTCGAGCTCTTCGGCCACGAGCTGCGCCAGGCCGGTGAGCGTGCCCTGGCCCATCTCGGAGCGCGCGATGCGGATCACGACCGAGTCGTCGGGGTTGATCACGACCCAGGCATTGACTTCGGGGAGTGTGGCGACGGTGCTCTGTGCACTGACGCGGTCATGCACATGAAAGCCGACGACGAGGCCGCCGGCGGCGACGGCCGACGTGCCGATGAAGTGGCGGCGGTTCAGGCCGGTGGCGGGGGCGGTGGAGGTGTTGTTCATCGAAGGCTCCCGTGTCAGGCCACGCCGGCCGCTTGTTTGATCGCAGCGCGAACCCGGTTGTAGGTGCCACAGCGGCAGATGTTGGTCATCGCGTTGTCGATGTCGGCATCGGTGGGCTTGGGGTTGCTCTTGAGCAGTGCGGCGGCCGCCATGATCATGCCGGCCTGGCAGAAGCCGCACTGCGGCACGTCGAGCGCGGCCCAGCTCTTCTGCACCGGGTGCGAGGCGTTGGGTGACAGGCCTTCGATCGTCACGATCTTCTCGGTGGCCGAGACGGTGGAGACCGGCCGCACGCAGGAGCGTGTGGCCACGCCGTCGATGTGCACCGTGCAGGCGCCGCACTGCGCGATGCCGCAGCCGTACTTGGTGCCGGTCAGGCCGAGCTGCTCGCGCAGCACCCAGAGCAGCGGCGTGTCGGGTTCGGCCTGGAAGTCGAGGTTCTTTCCATTGACGTTCAGCGTGGTCATCGGCGGTTCTCCTTTTCGGCTCGGCGCATGATATTCGGCAGCGCCTGCAAATGGCATCCGCTGCCGAATACCCTCTGCGCAGCGCGGTTGTGCTTGCGCACAATGGGCCGAAGGCATCAAGGAGCGGATCGATGGCAGGAGGAGCAGGGCGCACGGTGCGCATCGGCGGGGCGTCGGGCTTCTGGGGCGACACCGCGCTGGCCGTGCCGCAGCTGCTGGGCTCGGGCGAGGTCGACTACCTGGTGTTCGACTACCTCGCCGAAGTGACGATGTCGATCCTGGCCGCGCAGCGTGCCAAGGATCCGAGCGCGGGGTACGCGGTCGACTTCGTGCAGATCATGATGCGCGAGGCGCTGCCCACCTTGCGCGAGCGGGGCATCCGGGTCGTGGCGAATGCCGGTGGCGTGAACCCGCTCGCGTGTCGTGATGCGCTGGTCGCGCTGGCCGCCGAGCTGGGGCTCACGCTGAAGGTGGGGGTGGTCGTCGGCGACGATCTCGGTGCGATGGCCGCGGAGTTTCGTGCGGCGGGCGTGGCCGAGATGTTCAGCGGCGCGGCCTTTCCGCAGCGTGTGGCGAGTGTCAACGCCTACCTCGGTGCACTGCCGATCGCGGCGGCACTCGATGCCGGCTGCGATGTGGTCATCACCGGCCGTTGCGTCGATTCGGCGGTGACGCTCGGCGTGCTGATGCACGAGTTCGGCTGGGCCAACAACGACCACGACAAGCTTTCGCAGGGCACGCTCGCCGGTCACCTGATCGAGTGCGGCGCGCAGTGCACCGGCGGCCTGTTCACCGACTGGCAGGACGTGCCCGACTGGGAGAACATCGGCTTTCCGATCGTCGAAGCGAGCGCCGACGGCGGCTTCGTCGTCACCAAGGCACCCGGCACCGGCGGGCTCGTCACACCGGCCACGGTGGCCGAGCAGTTGCTCTATGAAATCGGCGACCCGCGCGCCTACCTCGTGCCCGACGTGAGCTGCGATTTCACCGAGGTGAAGATGGTGCAGTTGGGCGAGCACCGCGTGGGCGTGACCGGCGCCACGGGCCGTGCACCGACCGCGCTTTACAAGGTGAGTGCGACCTTCGCTGACGGTTTCCGCAACACCGGGTTTCTCACGATCGCCGGCGATCAGGCGGTGGCGAAAGCACGCCGCACCGGGCAGGCACTGTTCGCGCGCATGAGCGGCATGCTGCAAGCGCGCGGCTTGCCGCCGTTCAGCGAAACGCGCATCGAAGTGCTCGGCGGTGAAGACATGTACGGCGCGCACGCCCACACGTCGGCGCGCGAGGTGGTGCTGAAGATGAGCGCGAAGTGCGCGTCGAAGGACAGCCTCGAACTCTTCGCGCGCGAGTTCGCGCCGGCGGCCACGTCGATGGCGCCCGGCACGCTCGGCCTCGTCGGCGGCCGGCCGAGCCCGACGCCGGTGGTGCGGCTGTTTTCGTTTCTGTGGCCGAAAGCGGCGGTGGCGGTCACGATCGACGTGGCGGGTGAGCGTGTGCCGGTGACGGTCCCGGCCGATGGTGGCTTCGATGCGTTTGCGCTCGCGCCCGCCTTGCGCCACGTGAGCGCTCCTCTGCCTTCCGATGGCGAGCTTGTGCCGCTGATCCGCCTGGCCCACGGCCGCTCCGGCGACAAGGGCGACAAGGCCAACATCGGCGTCATCGCACGCCGCGCCGAAGACCTGCCTTTGCTGTCGGCGTGGCTGACAACCGAGCGCGTGGCGGCGCACTTCGCGCACCGCGCGCCGAGCCGCGTCGAACGTTTCGACCTGCCGGGGCTGAATGCCATCAACTTCGTATTGCACGACGTGCTCGGCGGTGGTGGCATGGCCTCGCTGCACACCGACAACCTGGCCAAGGCCTACGCGCAAGTGCTGCTGGCGGTGGACGTGCCTGCGCCTGCGGGCTTCAAGGGCTGAGCAGCTTCGGCCCGCGTTTTTCGTACCAGTGCGTGATGCGCTGGCCGTCCCAGCGCAAGGCGATGTGCGCGCCCTGCTTCGCGTGGTGCAGGGCCTTCGGCCGGAACAGGCCGACACACTCGCCGCCCTTGTCGCGCACGCTCGGAAAAACAACGCCCCAGCTGCCCGCTTCGCGCAGTTGTTGGCCGAGCGCTTGCGGCGCGTCGTAGCGGTCGGGGTCGAACAACTCGGCCGCGTGTTTGCGGATGCTGCGCAGGTCGTGCAATGACGCGTCGACACTGGCGGTGATCACGCGCATGTCCACGTCGATCGCCGGCTCGGCGGTGCGCGCGAGGAACACCGCGCGGTGGTGGCTGACTTCGGCGACCGCCGTTTCCAGCGTCTGCGCCGCGTAGTACACGCCATAGCTGCCGTTCGAGAAGCGCGAGCCTTCCGGGTTCAGGTGCGTGAAGGCCGCCATGATCGGCGTGCTGCCCGGGCCGCTGACACGTTCATCTGGCGGCACCAGTTGCAGCTGGCCGATCTCGTCGCGGATGCGCGGGTTGGTCAGCGCCTCGATCGCGAACACCACCTCGATATCGGCCGGGTCGGCGATGGCGTCGTACAGGCCGACGGTCGGGTAGCGCGACGGGATCAGGCGGAAGCTGCTGCGCCAGACCGTGGGCGTGAGCGGGATGCGCGAGATCGCCAGCGGCGCGGCGCCACCGCTCAAGCCTTGCCCCCACGCTGCGCGTCGAGGTAGTGGCGCACCACGTAGAGGTCGGCCACCTGGCCGCCGAGCATGCGGTCCAGCGCCGACGCGCCCCCGAACACCGGCGCCTGGTTCGGCTTGCGCACCCACTCGTCGGCGCGCTCGGCCACCGGCAGCAGGATCTGCAGCGCAGCGTAGATGCCGAACAGGTAGGACAGGCGCTCGAGCACGTGCCGGTCGAGCGGGCCGACCTTGCCGCTCTTCCACTGGTACAGCGTGGTGCGGCCGACGCCGAGCAAGACCGCCTGTTCCTGGGCGCCGAGCTTCCACGCATCACACAGGCGCCAGAAGCTGCGCAATGCGGCCTGCGCCGCCGACGGAGAAGCAAGATCGACGGGTGGGGCCGCGGGCTTGAGGATCGCATTCATGCCCGTAGGGTAGTTCAATATCGGACGAACTTCAATATTTCGTCCGAGATCGAACTGAACGGGCAAGGTCTTTGCTCACGGGCTCACCCGCGAGCGTGCGTCACCCCGCCATCGACCACCAGCGTCGATCCCATCACGTAGTCCCCGGCGCGCGAGGCAAGGTAGATCGCCGCACCCGCCATGTCGTCGTCGCGGCCGATGCGCTGGGCCGGGATGCGCTTGGCGGTTTCTTCGGCCTGGTCGCGCGCCACGCGGTTCATCTCGGAGGCGAACGCGCCCGGGGCGATGGCCGTGACCACGATGTTGTCTTGCGCCAGGCGCAGCGCCATGCGCCGCGTGAGCTGGATCAGCCCGGCCTTGCTGGCGGCATAGGAATACGTCTCCTGCGGGTTGACTGAAATGCCGTCGATCGAGGCGATGTTGATCACCTTGGCCGGTTGTTCTTTCGCCGCGGCGCGCAGCGGTGCGATCAACGCCTGTGTCAGGAAGAACGGCGCCTTCAGGTTCAGGTCGACGACCTTGTCCCAGCCCTTTTCGGGGAAGGTGTCGAAGCTCTCGCCCCAGGCGGCGCCGGCGTTGTTGACGAGGATGTCGAGCGACGCCTCGCGCGCGGCGAAGGCCGCGACCAGCGCGTTGATGCCCTCGACCGTCGACACGTCGGCCGGCAGCGAGATGCAGCTGCCGTGGGCCGACAGCTCTTTGGCCGTGGCGTCGCAATCGGCCGCCTTGCGCGACGAGATGTAGACCGTGGCGCCCTGTGCCAGAAAGCCCGCCGCGATCATGCGGCCGATGCCGCGCGAGCCGCCGGTGACGAGGGCGGTGCGGCCCTGGAGTGAAAACAGATCGGTCATGGTGCTTGCCTCTTGCTTTCGGGGTGGTGCGCGCCGGGGTGGCGAACGACCATTGTGTTCGCCACCCCGACGGCGCGCTGTCACCCGCGTTGCAGCGTGGCGCGAAGCGCTTCGGTCAACAGCGCCAATGCGTCTTGCAGGTGCGCCCGGCTTTCCACCGACTGGCCACTGCGCGTCGAGGCTGTGCGCAACTGGCTTTGCAGCTCCACGGCCTGCATTCGCGCCAGGCTGATCGCGTCGGCCGGCAGCGCGGGCGACGGGCGTGTGAGCAAGGCCTGCAGGCGCTTGAGGTGTTCACGCTGCAGGCTGCGGCGCAGGGGATCGATGTCTTTGCCACTTTTCAACTCGCTCCACACGGCCGACTGCACCGTGGTGTAGACCTCGACCAGCGAGAAGCTGCCCTTGCGCTGTGCCTCCGGCAAATAGTTGGGCAGCTCCAGCAGGCGGCGAGCGGTGCCGGCGTCGAGCAGGCGGTCCAGCGTCTGCGTCTGAAGTGCCAGCACGGCGGCCCGCACAGAGAGCGGGGCGCGGTCGAACTCGATGTAGTCGGGCGTGAGCGAGGCCAGGAACTCCGGGCGGAAGCGAAAACTCGCGGTGCTGAAAAGCTCGTCGGTCAGGAAGCGCAAGGCCTGGCGTTGTCGCGCCGGCTCGACCGGGCGGAACGTGGCCTTGCCACTGCCGGGCTGCGCGCGCTCGGTGTGCATGCCGCCCACGTACTTGGCGGCGATGGCCGGCAGCGCGTTCACCTGGCGGAAGCCCGCCAGCACGCTGCGCCGCGCGCGCTCGGGGTCGTCGCCGAGCTGCGGGCGGCGCTCTTGCACACGCGCCCACAGCTCCTTCGACAAGGCCAGGCGGCGTTGTGCGTAGGCGAGCGGGTCGTCGCCCAGATCGAACACGTTGACCAGCGGGTCGAGCGCTTCGCCGCCCACGTCGCCGTCGTCGGCGAAGACCAGCGAACGGTCGGTGAGGCTGCGCTCGGCAATGGCACGCAGGGCCGCGGTGTCGCCGCCGGCGTCGAGCGGCTTGTAGCCGTATTCGATGGCCCAGTAATCGTAGGAGCCCAAGGTGCTCATGTTCGCCTCGCCCTTGGGCTCGCCGGCCAGGGCGAGGTTGAAGGCGTTGTAGTCCATCACCGAGCCGGAGATGCCGCGTGTGCTCGCAAAGGCCTTGTCGCGCAGTTGCGCGCGCGTGACGCTGGTGCTGGCCTTGAAGTTGTGGCGCAGGCCGAGCGTGTGGCCGACTTCGTGGGTGACGACATCCTTGATGTAGGCCTGCACGAAGGCTTCGGTCTCGGGGCTGTCGGGTTCGAGCTCGCCGCGGGCTTCGAGCAGGTCGAGCGCGAAGCCCATCTGACCGGCGCCTTCGGTCGCGTAGGTGCAGCTGTCGTCTGCGCCGCCGTGGCCGAGCGGTGCGGCGATGTCGTCACGCGCCTGGCGGCGTGCACCCCGGCCGAAGACATCGCTCATGCCGATGTCGGCGTCGAGGATCTCGCCGGTGCGCGGGTCGGAATGGCTCGGGCCGCGGGCAAAGCCCACGTCGGCGCCCACGAACCAGCGAATCGACGCGTGGCCGGCGTCCATGTTGTCGAAGGTGGCGTCGTCGGGCTGCTGGCGCGCGACGATCGCGTCCTTGAAACCGATGCGCTCGAAGGCCTTGTTCCATTCCAGGATGCCGCTCCGCACGCTGGCGCGGTAGCGTTCGGGGATGTTGCGGTCCATCCAGTAGGTGATGGGCTTGACCGGCTCCGACAGCGCCGCCTGCGGGTCCTTTTTCTCCAGGCGCCAGCGCTTCAGGTTGTGCACGCGCGGGTTGGCGCGCAGGTCGCCCGACAGGTCGGTGTAGCTGTCGGTGAAATACCCCACGCGCGGGTCGGCGGCGCGCACGGCCATCGGCTGCTCGGGCAGTTCGCGCAGGTTGTAGACGAAGCCGATGAAAAAACTGCGCGGGTCGGGGGTGGTGGCCGGGGGCGGCGGGGTCTGGGGCGCCGGCGCGCCGGGCGGCAGCAGCGGTGGTGCGGGAATGCGCGACACGGCGAAGTGCACTTTGGTCGACAGCGTGGTCAACCCGGCCTCGGCGCGCACCGTCTCGAAAAAGGAATTGCTGCGGTCGGCTGCAAAGGGCAGGCGGAAGGCGCGCTCCAGTTGCGTGCTGTAGCCCACCACGTCACCGAGCAGAAAGCTGGCATCGACCAGCACCGCCTTGCGCTCGGGGTGCTCGGCGCTGGCCACGGGGGCCGAGGCAATCAGGCTGTCGCTGAAGCCCTCGCCGACAGCGCGGTTCGCCTGCGCGTTGCCCGGGCTGCGAAAGCCCACCTGTTTGGCCACCACCTGCATCTGGTTGCCGATGCGGCGAAACTCGACCAGCCAGCGTGCGCCCATCTGGCTGCCGTAGAGGCCACGTTCACCGACCGACTGCGCGACGTTGGCGCTGAACAGGAAAGGCTTGCCCAGCCGTTCCGGCGCGATCTCGAGCCAGACCTTTTCCTTCTCGCGCCACAGCGGCACGAAGCCGTCCTCGCGCTTGGCGTTCTTGCTCACGTCGGCAAACGGGCGCGGTGCGGCGGCGTCGGGCCGGGCTGCGGCGGTGGGCGCCGAAGCGGCGTTGCCGGGGGGCTCGGCTGCCGGGCGTGTGGGGCCGGCAGCTTGAACCGGCGCGGCGGCTGCGGCCGGGTTCGTGCCCTGGGGGCCGGCAGGCGTGGCGCAGCCGGCCAGGCTCAACACGGCGACAGTGGCCAGCGTCGTCCAGTGGGCCAAGGGGGCGAGCGGGTATTCCGGGTGAGTCATGGTCGTTGCGGGCAGGAAGGCCGAGGAGCGAAGAAGGGAATTCTGCGTTGCCGCCGCATTCTTTGCAGGCGGGGATTCACTGCCCACGCGCAGCGGCTCACTCAACCGGCGGCCACCGCCGCCACCCGCGCCGCATGGATCGTTTCGCCCAGCGCCGGGCCTTTGAGGCCGCGCGCGGCGGCGTCGGTGGCCACGGCCGTGGCGTCGATCGACAGCGCGAGGGCCAGCACCTGCGCGAGGCGCTGGCGTTGCGGGTAGGACGACTCTTCGAGGCCGCCGCGCCCACGCGCGTCGCACTCGCAGGCGAGCAGCGTGTCGGCGAATCGTTCGGGGCGACGGAAGGCGTCGCAGCGCTCCAGCAATCGCACCAGCGCCGCCGCGCCGAACTCGGCGCTGCGGTGGATGTTGCCGTGTTCGCGCGCCACCACCTCGGCCAGTTCGCGGCAGGAAACCGGCACCTTCAGCCGTTCGCACAGCGCGCGCACCAGGTCCACGCTGCGCTGCTCGTGGCCGAGGTGGCGCGGCAGCACGTCGGCCGGCGTCGTGCCCTTGCCCAGGTCGTGGCCGAGGCAGGCGAAGCGCACGGCCAGGTTCGTGTTCAGCCGCGCCGCCATGTCGAGCACCATCATCAGGTGCACGCCGGTGTCGACCTCGGGGTGGTAATCGGCGCGCTGCGGCACGCCCCACAGGCGCTCGACTTCGGGCAGCAGGCGGGCGAGGGCACCGCAGGCGCGCAGCGTCTCGAACATCCGCGAGGGTTTGTCTTCCATGAGTCCACGCGACAGCTCCTGCCACACACGTTCGGGCACCAGCGCATCGACCTCACCGGCGTCGACCATCTGCTGCATCAGCGCCAGCGTTTCGGGGGCGACCGTGAAGCGATCGAAGCGTGCTGCGAAGCGCGCCACGCGCAGGATGCGCACCGGGTCTTCGGCGAAGGCCGGCGACACGTGGCGCAGCACCTTCGCTTCGAGGTCACGCTGGCCGCCGTGCGGGTCGATCAGCGCGCCGGCTTCGTCCTGCGCGATCGCGTTGATCGTCAGGTCACGGCGCAGCAGGTCGTCTTCGAGCGTGACGCCCGGGTCGGCGTGCACTTCGAAGCCGCGGTAGCCCGGCGCGGTCTTGCGCTCGGTGCGCGCGAGCGCGTGTTCTTCATGCGTCTGCGGGTGCAGGAAGACCGGGAAGTCTTGCCCGACCGCCACATAGCCGGCGTCGAGCATCGCCTGCGGTGTGGCGCCGACCACGACCCAGTCGCGGTCGAGGCCGGGCCGCCCGAGCAGCGCATCGCGTACCGCACCACCGACCAGATAACGTTTCATGCCGGGCAGTTTAGGGCCCGCACGAAGCGGCGTTCAGGCCTGGGTGCGGTAGGGTTCTTCGAAGTCGAGGAAGTCGCGCTCGGCCAGCGCATCTTTCACCCAGGCGTCGATGCCGGGCAAGGCGCTCACGCGCTGCATGTAGGCCGAGATCGCGGCCGGCACCGGCACGCGGTAGGTGTTCAACCGCATCACCACGGGTGCGAAGAACGCGTCGGCAATGCCGAAGGCGCCGAACAGCATCGGCCCGCCGCTCGTCTCGAGCAAGGCCGACCACATGCCGACGAGTCGCGCCAGATCGTCGCGCACGCCAGCCTGTTCGGAGAGCACACGCGCACCCACCTCGGGCAAGGTCGCTTCGATGTTCATCGGGAAATGGCTGCGCAGCGCACCGAAGCCGGAATGCATCTCGGCGCAGACGCTGCGTGCGCGGGCGCGGGTTTTCGCGCCTTGCGGCCAGAGCGTCTTGTCGGGGAACCGCTCGGCCACGTATTCGGCGATGGCCAGCGTGTCCCACACCGCCAGGTCGCCGTCGACCAGCACCGGCACCCGCCCGGCGGGGCTGATGCGCGCAAGCTCGGTCTTGAACTTCGACCCGGGTGAAAACGCGTCGAAGCGCAGCTTCACTTCTTCGAACGGAATGCCGGCCTGCTTGAGCAAGACCCATGGCCGCATCGACCACGACGAATAATTCTTGTTGCCGATGTAGAGCTGCATGGGCGTCTCGTTCGAGTGAAGAGCGGCATGCTACGCCGGAGCGTGCGCGTCAGGCTTGACGTTTGCGCATGCGATTGATGCGCGCGGCGGCCACCGCTACGGCAAGTCCTTGTTCTCGGTGGCATTGGCGCCGGCCGGTGCCACGCCGCGCCCGAGCCGGGCTTTCAGCGATGGCGCCTGGCCGGTCATCACCGCGGCGTAATAACTGCCGTTGCTGAGCACTTTCTTCACGTAGTCGCGGGTCTCGTGGAACGGAATGTTCTCGGCCCAGATGGCCGTCTCGAGCGCCGGGCCGTCGCGCCAGCGGCGCGGGCGCCCCGGGCCGGCGTTGTAGGCCGCGGCCGCCATCGCCTGCGAGCCGCCGAAGTCGTCGAGCACGAGCTTCAGGTACGAGGTGCCGAGCTTGATGTTGGTGTCGCGGTCGGTGATCAGGTCGGGGGTGTAGGGCAGGCCGATCTTCTTTGCGGTCCAGCGCGCGGTGGCGGGCATCAGCTGCATCAGGCCGGAAGCGCCCACACCCGAGCGGGCGTCCGTGATGAAACGCGACTCCTGGCGGATCAGGCCGTAGACGTAGGCCACGTCGACGCCGATCTCGCGCGCATGCATCGTCACTTCCTTCAGATACGGCGTCGGGAAACGCTGCGTCATGTCGATCTCGGCGCGCGTGCGGTCACTGGTGTTGATGCAGGACTTGTAGACCTCGCGGTCGCAGGCGAGCTGCGCCGCGGCGAGCAGTTCGCGGTCGTTCATGCCACGCAGCGTGAAGTTCCATTCACGCTCGCCTTCGCTGCGCAGGCCGAGGTTGATGAGTTGCAGGCCGCGCACCAGGCCGGGTTTCTGCAACGTGGCCACACGCTCTTCGGGCGTCAGCGGTTCGGGGCGGGCCGGCATGAAGACCGGTTGCCCGAGCTGCTCGGCCGCCATCGCGGCGTAGAAGTTCACCTGGTTCGAAATGCTGCCGAGCAAGTCGCGCCCGCCGCTGCGCATGGCCTCGGTGTCTTGCGAATCGCCGGCGATGGCGAGCATGGCGCGCGCCTTCCAGTAGACCCAGGCGGTGTCGCGCTGCTCGGCCGAGCCCATCGCGTTGATGGCCTGCATGACTTGCTGCCAGCGGGCCTTGCCGTTGTCGGCGCGCAAGGCGGCGCGCACCTTCCAGGCCAGCGTCTCTTCGGGCCAGTCGATCTCGCGGCCGGCCTTGGCGGCGCTGAGTGCGGCACGCTGGTAGTGGTCGGCGGCTTCGGGTTGCAGTTTCATCGCCGACTGTTTGGCGACCGACGCCCAGGCCCATGCGGCCAGGTCGTTGGGCAACGCGCGGTCCCAGCGCTCGCTGAGTTGCGTCGAGGCGGCTTCGGGGTCGTTGCTCGCCATGCGCATCAGCGCCAGCAGCGTCAGCTCGGCGTTGGTGCGCGACACGGTCGAGGCGCTGCGGGTCAGGTATTTCGGCGCGTTCTCGCTCAATTCGGTGACCGCGACGCCGGCGGCCACGCTGATCATCACGGCGGCCTGGCGCGCAGCACGCGGGCGGCCGGCGTCGATCGCGAAGCGCGCCTTGCGCCAGACGTCGGCGCTGGTGAACTGCTTGGCGTCGTAGAGCGTGGCGGCGAGCAGCGCACAGCCGTCGTCGGCGTCGCGCTGGGCGAGCCAGTTGGCCAGCGCCGCGTCGCGCACGTTCTTGCCGCCGAGGTGGTCGACCAGCAGCGCGTAACACGTGACCTCGCGGTCGTCGTTCATGCGAAAGCGCGGGAACTCGGCGGCGAAGTTGACCCAGTCGCGGCGTTTGCCGAGCTCGAGCAGCCAGTCGTTGCGGAAGCGGTCTTCGACGTAGCTGCCGGGCCAGCGTGCGGCGAACTCGTTGACCTCGGCCTGCTGCACTTCACCGATGCGGTTCGTCAGCTCCCAGTAGTCGGGCCACATCGCGAGCGGATGGTTGGCGGCCAGCGCCACCGCGCGGGTGACGGTCAGGCGCGCGCGGTCTTTCTTGCGCAGCGCTTCACGCGCGTCGGTGATGTTGGCGTCGTTGTTCTGCGCGCAGGCGGCCGGCGCCACGCCGAGCAGGCTGGCGCCGATCAGCAGCGCCACGAAAGCCTGCCGGGGTCGCCCATATACTGGGTCGAGAGAGGGAAACAATGTCATCTTCAGCATCGATCGAAGCGGCCCAGGAAGCCCGGAAGGCGTTGCGCCAGATCTTGCTGGCGCGGCGCGACGAATTTGTCGGCGGCCCGCAAGCCACCGCTGCCGATGGAGCCCTGGCGAAACGCCTGAGTTCCATCCTGATCGACCTCGAGCCCGAGCTGCTGGGCGTTTACTGGCCGATACGCTCCGAATTTAACGCACCGGCGCTGCTGGCTGCCGACACCCTTCTCGCAACATGCCCGCTGGCGCTGCCGTTCGCGCGCAAGCAGCCGGTCGAGATGCACTACCGGCGCTGGAACCGCGCGGCCCCGACATTGCTGGATGAGTGCGGCATTTTCACCAGCGAAGGCGCGCCGGCCGTGCCCGACGTGGTGCTCGTGCCCTGCCTGGGCTTCACGCGCGGGGGGTTCAGGGTCGGTTACGGCGGCGGCTACTTCGACCGCTGGCTGGCCCAGCATCCGGACGTGACGTCGGTGGGCGTGGCCTGGTCGGTGTGCGAGCTGGACGCTGCGTCATTCGAGCCACGAGCCCACGACCAGGCGCTGACCTTGATCGTCACTGAACAGGGCGCCGTGTAACGAGGCGCACCGATCAGGTCGGGCCGGTGTCGCCGATCGCCTCGCGCGTGAGCGCGGCGTGGTCGAGCACCCAGTCGCAGAACTGCTTCACTTCCGGCCGCGCGCGACTCGCCGGGGCACTGACCAGCCAGTACATGTAGGGGCTGTCGATGCGCCCGGCCAGGCCGAACGGTTCGACCAGCTCGCCACGTTGCAGCGCTTCGAACACCAGCGCCACCCGGGCCAGCGCCACGCCGTGGCCGGCGAGTGCCGCCTGCACCTGCTGGTAGGTGAAGTTCAGGTAAAGCCAGCGCTTCGGTTGCAAGGCCGGTTGGCCGTTGAGCGTGAGCCAGCGCCGCCAGCTGAGGTATTCGGTGCTCGACTTGGTGTCGTCTTCTTCGGCCAGCGTGTGTTGCACGAGGTCGGCGGGCGTCGACAGCGGCGGCGCTTCGCCGCGCCGGATCTGCTCGGCCAGCGAGCGGCTCACCACGGGTGTGAGCACCTCGCCGAAGAGGCGCACTGCGCCGGGCGTGGCCTGCGCAGCGCTGCAGTAGCGCAGGGCCAGATCGAGCTCGGGGTCGTCGAGGTCGGCGATCATGTCGCCGGCCGAAACGCGCAGGTCGATGTCGGGGTTCAGGCGCTGGAAGGCTTCGATGCGCGGCAACAGCCACAGCGAGCCGAACGACGCGAAAGTCGTGACGCTGACGCGCTTGCGGCTGCGCACCTGGCGGATCTGGCGCACGCTGGCGTCGATCTTCTGCAGCCCCGATTCGACCGAGCGCAGCAGCATCTGGCCGCTCTGCGTCATCTCCACATGGCGCGTGCCGCGCACGAACAGGGCCGCGCCGAGTTCGTCTTCCAGCCCCTTGATCTGGCGGCTGATGGCCGACTGCGTGACGAAAAGCTCGTCGGCCGCTTCGCTGAAGCTCAGGCGCCGCGCCACCGCTTCGAACGCGCGCAGGTTGTTCAGCGAAAGCGGTCGGCTGGAGCGGGTATTCATATCAAATGCGCATCAATGGGTGACCGGGGTTTCATTGGATTATCCCTGCGGGAACGCCGATGATTGCAGCACCAAACGCAGGAGATTGATGATGAATACGCACTCCGAACTGAGCGCCGGCCGGGCCAGGGCCGACACCACGCTGGCGCTGGCAACGGGTCAAGCGATCCACCTCGGGCGCCTCGGCGGTGAGCTGACGGTGCTCGAAGGCCGCGTCTGGCTGACGCGCGACAGCGACCTCGGCGACCACCGCGTCGAAGCCGGCGAACGGCTGCGCCTGGCCGTCGGCGAAAACGCCGTGATCGAACCCTGGGACGCCGGCCATGCCGTCAGCGTGCAATGGAAGCCGCGCCGTCAGGGCTTCTTCGGCGCCGTCCTGGCCGAACCCTTGCGCGCCCTGGCCTGGGCCTTGGGTGCCCTGGCCGGTGGTTTCAGCGCCCTGGCGCGCAGCGCCGCGGCGAGCGCCAGCCGGGCCCAGGGTTGCATCAGCGGCGGCGACTCCATGGCGTCTTCGGGCGCGCTGAAGTAGCCCATCGTCACCGACTTGCCGGCCCCGTCGTAGACGAAGGGCTGGCAGCCGGCGGCCTCGAAGGCGGCGCGCGTCGCTGCGTCCACCTTGAGGTAAAGACGCTCGTAGGCGATCAGCGCGATGAACAGGTCGTCGACGTAGAAACCGTGGCCGCCGAACATGCGGCGCGAGCGTGCCGGGCCCACCGAACCGAGCAGTTCCAGGCAGTGGGCGACGAATTCGTTCGGGGCGGCGGCCATGTGGCAGTCTTGCACAATGCGGGCGACGCGCCAGCCAACCCGGAGTCCGCATGCAGCCAAACGTTCCCGAGCCCGACCGCGCCGCCCTGCGCAGCAAGCTGGTCGCCGCCCGGCTCGCGCTGCCGGACCGCCTGGAGCGCGCCGTGGCCTTGCAAAGCGTGTTGCGCACCTGGCTCGTCAGCCGCCGTGAGACCTCGATCGGCGCGTACTGGCCGATCAAGGGCGAGTTCGACCCGTTGCCGGCGCTGTACCGCTGGTCCGAAGGTGCGCCCGAGGGCGTGGTGCGGCACATCGGCCTGCCGGTGGCCGACCGCGCATCGGGCCAGCTGCGTTTTCATGTCTGGTACCCGGGCTGCCCGACGGAGCTCGACGCCTACGACATCCCCAAACCGAAAGACACCGAAGAGTTTGCGCCGGCCTTGCTGGTCGTGCCCTGCCTGGGCTTCGGGCCGGGTGGCGTGCGCTTGGGTTACGGCGGCGGGTTTTTCGACCGCACGCTCGCGTCGATCTCACCCCGGCCGGTGACGGTGGGTGTGAGCTACACGCATGGGTTCCTGCCGTTCCTGCGCTCCGGCCCGCTCGACTGGCCGCTCGACGCGATGTTGACCGAAGACGGCGTGATGTGGCGGCGCGAAGAGAGCTGAAGCCTCAGCGGCCGAGCCGCTTGCAGATCTCCAGCGTCGCGGCCGACTGGTTCATCGTGTAGAAGTGGATGCCGGGCGCGCCGCCCTCGATCAGCCGCTCGCACAGTTCGGTCACCACGTCGATGCCGAAGGCGCGGATCGACGCGGCGTCGTCCATGAAACCTTCCATCTTCAAGGCCACCCAGCGCGGAATCTCGATGCCGTCGCGTGCCGCGAACTGGGCGATCTTCGCGAAGTTGTGGAAGGGCATGATGCCGGGCACGACCGGCGCGTGGGCGCCGAGCTTCTGCGTCGCCTCGACGAAGTGGAAGTACGCGTCGGGGTTGAAGAAGAACTGCGTGATCGCAGAATTGGCGCCCGCCTTCACCTTGTCGGCGTAGTGCGCCAGGTCGCGCGCGGCGTAGCGCTGCTCGGGGTGGTATTCGGGGTAGGCCGCGACTTCGATGTGCCAGTCGGCGCCCTGGGTTTCGCGGATGAACTTCACCAGCTCGGCGGCGTAGTGGAACTCGCCGGCGGATGCGGTGCCGCTGGGCATGTCGCCGCGCAGCGCGACGAGGCGGTGGATCTTGCGCGAGCGGTACTCGGTCAGGATCTCCTTGATCCCTTCGCGCGTGGATCCCACGCACGACAAGTGTGGCGCGGCTTCGAAACCGGCCGCAGCAATCGCGTGGACCGTGTTCAGCGTCTTCTCGCGCGTGGAGCCGCCGGCGCCATAGGTGACGCTGAAGAACTCGGGCTTGACCGCGCCGAGCTGTTGCACCACGTCCGCGAGCTTCTGGTCGCCGACCGGCGTGTTCGGCGGGAAGAACTCGAAGCTGATCGGAAAGCTGGGGAGGGCGCTCATGCCTTGTCTTTCTGTGTGGTTCCGTCCGGCTCGGCCAGGACGAAAAATTCCCGGTTGCCGTCGCCGCCGTCGATGCTGCTGGCGAAGTAGTCGAGCACCGCCAGGCCGAGGCTGGCGCAGGTCTCGCGAATGCGCTGCTCGACACGCGGGTAGACCGCTTCGTCTTTCACGAGGCCACCCTTGCCGATGTCGATCGGCTGCAACTCGAACTGCGGCTTCACGAGCAACAGCGCACGGCCGGTGGGCGCGAGGTAATGCGCGATCGTCGGCAGCACGTGGGTCAATGAAATGAAGGACACGTCGGCGACGACGATGTCGAAGGAATGTTCTTCGGTCTCGAGCTCGAACGCCGAGCCGCTCACGTCGCGCGCGTTCAGCCCTTCGAAGAGCTGCACGCGTGCATCGGCGGCCAGCGCCGGGCTGAGTTGCGCGCGGCCCACGTCGATGCCGACCACCCGCTCGGCGCCACGCTGCAGCAGCACGTCGGTGAAACCGCCGGTGCTCTGGCCCACATCGAGGCAGGTGCTGCCCTTCACGTCCAGCTTGCAATGAAGCAAGGCCGCGTCCAGCTTCAGCCCGCCGCGCGACACGAAACGCAGCTCGGCGTCGTCGGTCACTTCGATGCGGCAGTCTTCGGGCAGGTCTTCGCCGGCCTTGCGTGGCACGGCCCAGCCTTTCGGGCCGTGCCAGCGCACGCCACCGGCGTCGATCAGCCGCTGCGCGGCCGATCGGGTCGGTGCCAGGCCGCGCTGCAGCAGCAATTGGTCAGCGCGCATCCGTGGCTCAATACCTGTAGGTGTCGGGCTTGTACGGGCCGGCCTTGCTCACGCCGATGTAAGCCGCCTGCTCGTCGCTCAGCTCGGTCAGCATCGCGCCGACCTTCTTCAGGTGCAGGCGCGCCACCTTCTCGTCGAGGTGCTTGGGCAGCACGTAGACCTGGCCGACTTCGTAGTTCTGCGACTTGGTGAACAGCTCGATCTGCGCGATCGTCTGGTTCGCGAACGAACTCGACATCACGAAGCTCGGGTGGCCGGTGGCGCAGCCCAGGTTCACCAGGCGCCCCTTGGCGAGCAGGATGATCTTCTTGCCGTCAGGGAAGACCACGTGGTCGACCTGGGGCTTGATCTCGTCCCAGGTGCACTTCTCGAGCGAGGCGATGTCGATCTCGTTGTCGAAGTGGCCGATGTTGCAGACGATCGCCTGGTCTTTCATCGCGGCCATGTGCGAGTACGTGATCACGCTCTTGTTGCCGGTGGCCGAGACGAAGATGTCGGCCTTGTCGGCCGCGTATTCCATCGTCACGACCTTGAAGCCTTCCATCGCGGCCTGCAGCGCGTTGATCGGGTCGACTTCGGTGACCCAGACTTGTGCGCTCAGGGCACGCAGCGCCTGCGCCGAGCCCTTGCCCACGTCACCGTAACCGGCCACCACGGCCACCTTGCCGGCGATCATCACGTCGGTAGCGCGCTTGATCGAGTCGACCAGCGACTCGCGGCAGCCGTACAGGTTGTCGAACTTGCTCTTCGTCACCGAGTCGTTGACGTTGATCGCGCGGAACAGCAGCGTGCCCTTGGCGCTCATCTCTTTCAGGCGGTGCACGCCGGTCGTGGTTTCTTCGGTCACGCCGATGATCTCTGCGCTCTTGCGCGTGTACCAGGTCGGGTCGACGGCCAGCTTGGCCTTGATCGACGCGTACAGGCAGGTTTCTTCTTCGCTGGTCGGGTTGTTCAGCACCGACGGGTCTTTTTCGGCCTTCTGGCCGAGGTGCATCAGCAGCGTGGCGTCACCGCCGTCGTCGAGGATCATGTTCGGGCCTTCGCCCTTGCTGCCCTTCGGGCCGAATTCGAAGATGCGGTGGGTGAAGTCCCAGTACTCGGTCAGCGTTTCGCCCTTGTGCGCGAAGATCGGCGTGCCCACCGCCACCAGGGCGGCGGCAGCGTGGTCTTGCGTCGAGTAGATGTTGCACGAGGCCCAGCGCACTTGCGCGCCGAGCGCCTGCAGCGTCTCGATCAGCACGGCGGTCTGAATCGTCATGTGGATGCTGCCGGTGATGCGCGCGCCCTTCAGCGGCTGCGACTTCGCGGACTCTTCGCGAATGAACATCAGGCCCGGCATTTCGGTTTCGGCGATCGTGGTTTCCTTGCGGCCCCAGGCGGCAAGCGACAGATCGGCAATGGCGTAATCGTTGGTGGGTTTGAGAACGGCGTTCATGTCTTGACTCCAAATAATTGAGGAACCCGCACGCAAAACCTGGTGTGAAGCTGGCAGCCCACCCACGAGGAAACATCGTGCGGGTGAGCGCGGTTGCAATTGCATTCCCGAGCCTGGGGCCACCGCAGCACACGGGTGGACCTTGCAACGCTCCTCGGAAAGTGGGCGAATTGTAGACGCCCGGCGCCGGGCTTGCAAAACCCGGCTGTGCAAAACTCGTTGGATGGGTGTTGCTTCTTCACGGCCGTGGGCCGACGCGCCGGAAGGCGCTCTTCGCAGCGTGCACGGTGTGTTGACCGACATCGACGACACGTTGACGACCGAAGGTGCCATCAGCGCCGATGCGCTCGCGGCCTTGCAGCGCTTGCGCGACGCCGGAATCCGCGTCATCGCGATCACCGGCCGGCCGATGGGCTGGAGCGCGCCGTTCGCCCGCGACTGGCCGATCGACGCGATCGTGGCCGAAAACGGCGCGGTGGCGCTGTTTCGCGACGCAGTGGGCGGCCTGGCCATCGAGTACGCGCAGGATGAAACGACGCGCGTCGTGAACGCACAACGCTTGCGTGAAGTCGCGGCCCGGGTCTTGCACGAGGTGCCCGGCAGCTGCCTTGCACAAGACAGCGCCGGCCGCGTTACCGACATCGCGGTCGACCACAGCGAGTTCGTCCACCTGCCACCTGCGCAGATAGAACACGCCGTGGCCGTGATGCGGGCCGAGGGCATGAACGCGACCGTGAGCTCGATCCACATCAACGGCTGGTTCGGCGAACACACCAAGCTCAGCGGCGCGCGCTGGATCGTGCAGCGTTTGCTGGCGCGGGATCTCGAAGCCGAGCGCGAACGCTGGGTCTACGTCGGCGATTCGACCAATGACCAGCTGATGTTCGGCCACTTCGCGCTCAGTGTCGGCGTGGCCAACCTGATGGCCTTTGCCGAGCAGCTTGCTGTCTGGCCGGCGTTCTTGACCGAAGGAGCACGCGGCGCCGGCTTTGCCGAGGTCGCGCAGCGCCTCCTGGCGACGCGCGGGCTCAGCTGACCGGCTGCACCAGCGGGCTCATCGAGGTCATCATCGCCGGGCCGAAGATCGTCGCGAAGGCCACGTCTTTCGCGTCGCGGCCGGTGGCGATGCGGATGAGCTCGTCCAGCGGCGACATGCGCGTCGCGTCGAACAGGACCCAGCGACCGCCGAGGTAGGCCTCGAACACGGCGTGAAAATCGGGCGGCGGCTCGTCGAAGCGCGCATAGCCGACCACCAGGCGCGCCGGGATGTTGAGCGCGCGGCAGAAGGTGATGCCCAGGTGCGCGAAGTCGCGGCACACGCCGGCGCGCTGCACGAACACGTCGCGTGCGGTCGTGGTCGCGGTCGAGGTGCCGATCTTGTATTCGATGTTGGCGTGGATCCAGTCGCAGATGCCTGCCACCCTCGCGTAGCCGCGCGGCAGATTGGCGAAGATGCGCTGTGCGGCGTGGCTCAGGTGGTCGGACTCGCAGTAGCGTGTCGGCATCAGGTTGTGCAGCACTTCGTCAGGCAGGTCGGCGATGGCGACTTCGGGCGCCGCCAGGTCGACCGGTTCGGGCGTGCGCAGCACCCGGGCGGTGTAACGGAACTCGTAAATCCCGGCTTCCGCATGCACACGCGCGAAGCGGTGGTTCACGGTCGGGTCGGCGTACACGTGCACCGGCAGCGGCGGTGTGATCACGAGCGATTCGCTCAGCACCTGCTGGTCCATGCCCTGCAGCGCGTGGATCTGGAACAGGAAGTCGGTCGGGCCGTTGACCTGGTAGGTCAGCAGCGAATCGACGTCGAAACTGCGGCCGGCGGGCGCTGCGGCCAGCGTGTCGGGCGCGGGGGCGAGGAGGGTGGCGGTGTCGGACATGGTGTCGCTCGGGCAAAAGGGGGTGACAAAGAGCCTGCCATTGAACCCGCCGCCGCAGCGTGCGGCCATCGGCTTGCGGCGCAGCCGCGGGTAGGACAACGGCGCATCGGTGAAAATGGCGGTGCGCTCGGGTATGCAAGACTGCGTGCCGCCGCACCGTGCCGCTGCCGCCCGTCACCCGCTCCGATGCACCCGAAACCTCCCGGAGAACTGCCGATCCTCCTCGTCGCTGCCGCCCTGGCGCTGGCGGCGGCCGTGTCGCTTGGCCTCGCGCGCTTTTCGTATGCCTTGCTGTTGCCGCCGATGCGCGCCGACCTGGGCTGGAGTTACCTCACCGCGGGTGCGATGAACACCGTCAACGCCGCCGGTTATCTGGCCGGTGCGCTGCTGATGCCGATGGCCCTGCGCCGCTTCGGCGCGCGCCGCGCCTTGCTCGGTGGCGGCGTGGCTTCGGGGCTGCTGCTGTGCGCGCACGGCGTCGTGTTGGGCGATGCCGCGCTGTACGTGCTGCGTGCCCTCACCGGTGTGGCCAGTGCGGCCATGTTCGTCTGCGGCGGCCTGCTCGCGGCCCGCCTCGGCGGGCAGGTCACGGGCGGGGTGGCGCGCGGGCCGTCGGCCGGGCTGGTGCTCGGCGTGTACTACGGCGGCACCGGCGTGGGCATCGTGCTCGCCGCGCTGCTCGTGCCGCCGCTCAGCAGCCTGCCCGGTGCGCACGCGTGGCAATGGGCCTGGGTCGCGCTGGGCGTGGCGGCGCTCGTCGCGACGGCGGTCACCGCAGCGGCCACCCGCACGCTCGACCAGGCCGGCGCCGCACGAGCCGCCCCAGCGCCGTTCCGCTGGCGGCTGCTGGGCTGCGGCCTCGCCTCGTACTTCCTGTTCGGCCTGGGCTACATCGGCTACATGACCTTCGTGGTCACGCTGCTGCGCGAGCAGCAGTTGAGCAGTGCGCTGATCACCGTGTTCTACGGCTTGCTCGGGCTGGCGGTGATCGCCTCGTCGTGGCTCTGGGCCGGGCTGCTGCAGCGCCAGCGGGGCGGGGGCGCGATGCGTCTGCTGAACGCGCTGCTCGCGGTGGCCACGTTGCTGCCGGTGCTGAGCGCGCACCCGGTCGCGGTGTTCGCGTCGGGCCTGTTGTTCGGCGGCGTGTTCCTGTCGGTGGTGGCCTCGACCACCGCGCTGGTGCGCCACAACCTGCCGAGCGCGGCCTGGCCGGCCGGCATCAGCGCGTTCACCATCGTGTTCGCGGCCGGGCAGATCGTCGGGCCGACGCTCGTGGGCTGGGTCGCCGACGGGGCCGGTGGCCTCCGCGTCGGGCTCGCGTGTTCGGCCGCGGTGCTCGCCTTCGGTGCCTTGATCGCCTGGGGGCAGAAGCCGCTGGCCGCTCCGGCAGCGTGAGTCAGGCTTCGGCGCCGAGGAACACGCGCAAACGCTCCAGCTCGTCGCGCAGCCCGGCACGAAACACCGCCTCGCGCGGCGCGCGGCCGGCGGTGTAGCCGAAGCTGCTGACGAGCGCGCCGTCTTTCACCGCCAGGTTGCCCCAGCCGATCACCTGGTCGCGCCACAACATCGGCAGCGCGTAGTACCCGAGCTTGCGTTTGTGTGCCGGCGTGTAGGCCTCGAAGCGGTAGGCCCAGCCCCAGAACAATTCGAAGCGGCGCCGGTCCCACACCACCGGGTCGAAAGGCGCGAGCAGGCGCAGCGTGTCGTCGGGCGTGCTGCGTGGCAGGCGTTCGCCGGCGGGCCAGTACCAGTCGGTGCCGGCCATGCGCTCGTGCGCCAGCCGCTGTTTCGCACGCAGCGCGGCGGCCTTGAGTTCGCCGTGCCATTGCGGCGCGGCGTAACGCAGCCGCGCGATCAGGCCGGTGAGGCTCGCGGCCGGTAGCGGTGCGTACTTCTGCACCACGATGTCGACCAGCGCGTCGAGCCGCGCACGCCGTGCCGCCGCATCGAGGTTGCCGGTGTCGTGGTCTTGCGCGGCGTAGAGGCGAATGCCGCCGTCACGCCGCGCCACACGCAAGAGGCCGCGGTAGTGCATGTCGTCGAGCAGGTGCGTGGTCGCGTTCGACGAGCCGCCCCAGGCGTTGACGGCACGGCCGTGGGCGAAGTGCAGGTCGACCTCGCGCGGGTGCACCGCGCCACGCTCGCGCACGAAAGCGAGCAGGTCCTGCGCCTGGCGCTTTTTCATGGCGCTCCAGGGTGGCGTGCCCGCGCGCGGGTGCATCAGCACCTGCAGCGGGGCCGGCAGAAAGCCGTAGTTGACGAAGAAGTCTTCTTCGATCCCGAGGCCCGCGTAACGCCGCTCCAGGTCGCCCGCGCGGTAACCTTTCACGCGGTGGCGCAGCGTCAGGTCTTGCGCGCGCGCCGGGGCGCGGATCGGGTCGGCCTGCACGAAGCCGAGCTTGTGCACGGCGCGCTTCAGCGTGGTCGGGTTGAACAGGCTGCGTGCGACGGCGAAGCGGCGCAGTTGATCGAGCGTGGTCGGCATGCCCGCATGATGCCCAAGTCGAGCGCCATAACGGCTTCATAACGCCGCAATCGATAAAAACGAGCAACCCTGTTCGAACGCGCTGCGGGTGATGTGTGGTCGCGCTGCCGTGTGCGCCGGGTTTGCCACCCCGCAACGCGCCGTTAGCATGGCGCGTCGGCCTCTTCGATCGGTTCTTGTGCAGCTTCGTCTCAGCCAATCGCCCGCGCTGCTGGCTCCTTCGGGAGCAAGCACCCCCCTGGCCCCGCGCGACGCGGCCCTGCTCGCCTGGCTGGCGCTTGAAGGGCCGACGACGCGCATTCGTCTGGCGCAACTGCTGTGGCCCGAGAGCGAACCCGAGGCGGCGCGCAACGCGCTGCGTCAGCGCCTGTTCCAGCTCACCAAACTGCACCGGCGCGCTCTCGTCACAGGCAGCAGCACGCTGGCACTGGCCGAGGGCCTCGGGCACGACCTGGCCGAATCCGACGCCGTGCTGGGCGACACGCCGGCCGAGAGCTCCGAATTCGGTGACTGGCTGGCGCAGCAGCGCCAGCGCCGCCATGGCCGCATGCGCCAATCGCTGGTCGAACTCAGCGACATGGCCGAGCAGGCGCGTGACTATGCCGACGCGCTCTCGCACGCCCGCGAGCTGCTGGCGCTGGAGCCGCTCTCCGAAGACGCACACCGGCGCGTGATGCGCCTGCATTACCTGGCCGGCGACCGCGCCGCCGGCCTGCTCGCGTTCGACCGCTGCGAGCAGGTGCTGAAAGACGAAGTCGGTGCCCGGCCTTCACCCCTCACGCTCGCACTGCTCGAGACCTTGCAGGCGGACGGGCGCAGCGAAGGCGCGCCAGAGCAGCGCCCGCCCGCCGCGGTGCTGCGCCCGCCGCGCCTGATCGGCCGCACCGAGGACCTGCGCGCCGCGCTCGCCGGCTGGGCCGCGCAGCAGGTGGTGTGGGTGGTGGGCGAGGCCGGCATGGGCAAGTCGCGCTTGTTGCAGGAACTGGTGGGTGCGCGGCCCGGCAGCGTCAGCGTGTCGGCGCGGCCGGGCGACGCGGTCGTGCCCTATGCCTCGCTGGCGCGGCTGCTGCGTGCGGTGGTCGAGCGCACGCCGCGGGCTTTGAGCACGGCGCCGCTCGCCGATGTGGCGCGGCTGCTGCCCGAGGTCGCGCCCACCGGCACCGGCCTGGCGCCCGCTGCAACGCCGGCGGTGCAGCAGGTCTCGCTGCAGCGTGGCGTGGTCGCGCTGCTGCGCGCGGCGCAGGCCGAAGGCATCGAAGCGCTCGTGCTCGACGACCTGCACTTCGCCGATGACGCCAGCCTGGAAATGCTGGTCGTGCTGTTGCACGTCGACGCGCTGCCCGGCCTGGCCTGGGCCTTTGCGCAGCGGCCCTCCGAAGGCTCGGACCATGTCGTTCAGGTGCAGGACACCCTGCTCGAAGAACAACGTCTGCAACCGTTGCGGCTCGCGCCGCTGAACGTGGCGCAACTGGTCGAACTGGTCAGCTCGCTCGGCCTCGAAGGCGTGGACGCCGCGGTGCTCGCCGCGCAACTGCACCGCCACACCGGCGGCAACCCGCTGTTCGCGCTGGAGACGCTGCGCCAGGCCTGGGTCGACGGCCGGCTCGGCACGGTCGCCCTGCCGCGCCCCGGCAGCGTGGCACGGCTGATCGAACGGCGGCTCTCGCGTTTGTCCACCGCTGCGGTGCGGCTGGCGCGCTGCGGCGCGGTGGCCGGGCAAGACTTCTCGATCGAACTCGCCACCGACGTGCTCGGCGTGCCCGTGCTCGACCTTGCCGACGCCTGGACCGAGCTCGAACAGGCCCAGGTGCTGCGCGACGGCGCGTTCGCCCACGACCTGATCTTCGAGGCCGTGCTGGCCTCGGTGCCGCGCCCGATCGCGCAGCACCTGCATGGCCAGATCGCCGCGTTTCTCGAGCGCCGGGTGAGCGAGCCGGCCCGCCTGGCCTGGCATTGGGCCGAGGCGGCCCAGTGGGTGCCGGCTGCCGGCGCGTTCACGCGTGCCGCCAAACGTGCCCATCACGGCGCGCGCGTGCTCGACGCTGCCGCGCTGCTGGCCGAGGCAGCGCGCTGCCTCGGCCTGGCGGGCGCGCTCGACGAGCGATTCGAAGCCTTGCTGGAGCGTGCCGACATCCTGTCGAACTTCGAGCTCGGCGAGTTGGCCAGCGTTGCCCTGACCGAGCTCGACGCCGCCGCGCGCACCGATCTGCAGCGCCTGAAGGCGCTGCAGGTGCGGCTGCTGCTCAGCGAGCGCAACTACGAAGAAGAGCCGGTGCTCGCGCTCGCCCCCGACGCGATCCGCGCGGCCCGCGCGCTCGGCCAGAGCGGGCTCGAACTGTCGTTGGCGATGAGCCTGGCCTACGCGCTGTGCAGCCGGCGCCGTGCCGCCGAGGCCGTGGCCTTGCTGGCACCGTTCGCCGCGGCGCTGGGCCACAGCGACGACGTGGCCCAACGTTTCGAACTCGAGATGGCGCAGGGCTTCGCACTCGATTACGCCGACCGTCTCCGAGACGCCGTGGCCGCCTGGGACCGGGCGCTGGCGCTGTCGGGCATCGGTGCGCGCGCCGATCTGCTCTGGCAGGCCATGGGTGGCAAGGCGGCCACACTCTCCAAGTTGGGGCAGGTCGTGCTCTCGGCACAGATCGGCGAACAGGCGCTGCTCACCGCCCGCAGCACCGGCGACATGCCCGAGGTGCGCCTGATGAAAACGCAGTCGACCCTGGCGCACCGCCTGCGCGACATCGGCCGCTACCGCGAGGCGATGAGCTGGCTCGAAGAAGCGCGCGCGGTGTTCGATGCCGTGCACGAAACACCCTCGGAGATCGCGCACGTCGAACACCGCATGGTGGTGATCTATCACCACCTCGGGCAGTCTGAACGCGCGTCGGCCTTGCTCAAGACCGAGCATGCCGGGCTGCAGTCGGGGCTGGCCATGATGCGGCTGGTGCACCGCGCCGACACCGTGCGCCAGCTCGGCGGCGACGGCCTGCCGCTGATGCGCCAGGCGATGCTGATCATTCCCGACCCGAACGACATCTACTACCGCATCGCCAGCCTGTTCATGACCTGGCTGGTGCCGCCCGACGAAGGCGAAGCACTGGGCGCGAGCCTGGCGGTGTGGGCCGCGGCGCGCGAACGGTTCGGGGTGGCGCTGTCGGGCCATGTGCGCGCGGCCGCGTGCGGGCTGGCGCTGGGGGCGCCTGCGCGCGCCCAGCCGCACGTGGAAGCGGCCCTGGCGCTGGCGCGCGAGCACCAGCCCGACACCTTCTACCTGCCCGAGCTGTGGCTGGTGGCCGCGAAGGTGTTCCAGGCGCTCGGCCGCATGGCCGATGCCCGGCGCGCTGCCGAGACCGGGCGCGAGTGGGTGATGGCGGTGCACGACCGGCACGTGCCCGACAACTTTCGCCACAGCTTCCTGCAGCGCAACCCGACCAACCAGGAACTGCTGCCGCTCGCGGCGCGCCTAACGACTTCATAACGGCCTGCGCAGAACACTGCTCCCCAACGACCACGGCATGGTGCCGCGGCGTTCCAACAGGGGACCGTCATGCACACCACTCCGAAACCGACCGCCGCGCCGCAGCGAGCACCCGACGAACACAGGCTGGCGTCGCGCCAGCGCATCGCCGCGCTGATGGCCAGCGTTGTCACGGCCGCCGCGCTTGCCGCCTGCGGCGGTGGCGGGTCGGATGCGCCGGTCGCCGCTACGCCACCGGCCCCGACACCAGCACCGCCGTCGCCTCCGCCGCCCGCACCGCCGCCTCCGTCGGCCGGCACGGCGCTCACCGGAAGCGTGCGCGGCCCGATCGGCGCGCAGCTCGTGCTGCAGAACAACGGCGCTGACGACTTGTCGGTCACGGTGGCCCTCAGCCCCGGCAACACCGAGAAGTACGACGAAACGGCGTTCAGCTTCGCGACCCTGCTGGCGAATGCCACGCCCTACACGGTCACGGTCAAGACCCCGCCGGCCGGCCAGACCTGCTCGGTCTACAAGGGCGCGAGCGGCAGCATGCCGGTGGCTGCGCAAGCCCTGCGCGTTGGCTGCGAGATCACCTACGACCTGGTGAGCCGCAGCAGCAACGACGCGGTGAGAGGCACTTACTACGACAGCCGCGACCCGGTCGTCGGCGGCAGCGCCGAGGCGATCGGCGCCACCACCCAGGGTTACGGTGAAGGCCGCTTCATCGCCTTCGTCTCCAGCGCGGCCGGCATCGCTGGTTCCACCGGCGCACGCCGCCAGGTCTTCTGGCGCGATCAGCTGACCGGCGAGACCAAGCTCGTGAGTGCCTCGGCGGCGGGCGCCGAGGGCAACGGCGACAGCTGGGCACCTTCGATCTCGGCCGATGGCCTGGCGGTGGCGTTCGAGTCGTATGCCAGCAACCTGGTGGCGGATGACACCAACGGCGTGCGCGATGTCTTCGGCTGGGTGGCGACCGACCCCGCCGGCATCGAGCGCCTCAGCGTGGGCGCGGGCGGTGTCCAGGCCAACGCAGCGAGCTACGGGCCGACCGTGTCGGGCGACGGCCGGGTGGTCGCGTTCCTGAGCGGCGCGAGCAACCTCACGCCGGGCGTGTCGGGCACCAACGGGACCCACGTGATCCGGCGCGACGTGGTGGCGGGCACGAACAAGCTGGTCAGCGTGAACGCCGGCGGCGTGGCTCAGGATGCCGGCAACCCGGTGCTGTCGGAAGACGGCAACCGGCTGGCGTTCAGCACCTTCTGGCCGCTGCTCGCCAGCGACACCAACAACCTGTGGGACATCTACGTCTACGACCACGGCGCCAGCAGCCTGCAGCGCGTGAGCCTCACCAGCACCGGCGGCGAGCGCAACCAGGGCACCGAAAGCGCGAGCCGCAGCGTGGCCCCGGCGATCTCGGGCAACGGCCGCTTTGTCGCCTACGCCACCACCGCCACCAACATGGTGCCGGGTGACACCAACGCCATGCAGGACGTGTTCGTGACCGACACGCAGACCGGCGCGGTCACACGCGCCAGCGTCAGCAGCAGCGGTGCCCAGGGCAATGCCGACAGCCCGGTGGGCCAGGGCGAGCGGGTGGCGCTGTCGCACGACGGCACCTGGGTCGCATTCTCCACCGCGTCGAACACGCTCGGCGTGGGCGCCGGCACCACGGGCATCAGCAACGTGGTGATGCACAACCGCGTGACCGGCGAGACGCGGGCCGTCACCAACCAGACCACGGGGTCGGTCGGGCCGGTGGCCATGTCGCGCAGCGGGGCCTACGTCGTCTTCGGGGCGGCGAACCCGCTCGACGGGCGCTTCGCTTCGAGCGGGTTGTTCTCGCGCTTCACCGGCGTGACGCGGGCGTGGTGGTGGGTCGATTGAGATTGCGACCGGCATGAAAAAGGCGGCCCGCGGGCCGCCTTTCTTTTGACCGCAAAGAACTCAAAGGCCGGCAGCTGCCCGAAGTGTTGCTGCCTTGTCCGTGCGTTCCCACGTGAACTCCGGCTCTTCACGCCCGAAGTGCCCATACGCTGCCGTCTTCTCGTAGATCGGCCGCAGCAGGTCGAGCATCTGGATGATGCCTTTCGGGCGCAGGTCGAAGTGCTCTTGCACCAGCGCCGAGAGCTTGTCGTCCGACATCACGCCGGTGCCTTCGGTGTAGACCGTGATGTTCATCGGCTTGGCCACGCCGATCGCGTAGGCCACCTGGATCTGGCACTGGCGCGCCAGGCCGGCGGCGACGATGTTCTTCGCCACATACCGCGCAGCGTACGCGGCCGAGCGGTCGACCTTGCTCGGGTCCTTGCCCGAGAACGCGCCACCGCCGTGCGGGCAGGCGCCGCCGTAGGTGTCGACGATGATCTTGCGCCCGGTCAGGCCGCAATCGCCCTGCGGGCCGCCGATCACGAAACGCCCGGTCGGGTTGACCAGGTAGCGCGTGTTCTTCAGCCACTCTTTCGGCAGCACCGGCTTGATCAGTTCTTCGATGATGGCTTCGTTGAACGAGGCCTTCATCTTGGTCGCGGTTTCGCTCTGGTCGGGGCTGTGCTGGGTGGAGAGCACGACGGTGTCGATGCTGTGCGGCTTGCCGTCGACATAACGCATCGTCACCTGGCTCTTCGCGTCGGGCCGCAAAAAGGGCAGGCGGCCGTCCTTGCGCAGCTGCGCCTGGCGCTCGACGAGGCGGTGCGCGTAGTAGATCGGCGCGGGCATCAGCTCGGGCGTTTCATCGCAGGCGTAGCCGAACATCAGGCCCTGGTCGCCGGCGCCGATGTTCAGGTGGTCGTCGCTGGCGTGGTCAACGCCCTGGGCGATGTCGTTGCTCTGCTTGTCGTAGCAGACCATCACCGCGCAGCCCTTGTAGTCGATGCCGTACTCGGTGTTGTCGTAGCCGATGCGCTTGATCGTGTCGCGCGCGACCTGGATGTAGTCGACGTGCGCGTTTGTCGTGATCTCGCCGGCCAGCACCACGAGGCCGGTGTTGGTCAGCGTTTCGGCGGCCACGCGCGAACGCGGGTCCTGCTTGAAGATCGCGTCGAGAATGGCGTCGGAGATCTGGTCGGCGACCTTGTCGGGGTGGCCTTCGGAAACGGACTCGGATGTGAAAAGGAAATCGTTCGACACTCTTAAACTCCAGTAGGTTGCGCGCGGTTGCGGATATCTGCGTTGCCGGCCTGAAACTCTGGAGGAGCGGCGAACGCTTTAGCGGAATTTGTTGAGCCGCACCCTCCGGTGCCACCCGGCGCATCTGCTGCACGCAGCGTTTGCGCATCGCCCGCAAGTAGTTCAGTTAACTCGGCGACACGTCGATTATAGAAAAATGTTGAGGCTGTTCCGCTGGCTCGCCCGCTGCCCCCTGTGGTTTTTGCACGTCCTGGGGGGGGGCCTGGGCTGGATCACCTACTGGGCATCGCCGACCTACCGTCGCCGCTTTCAACAAAACGTGGCGCAGGCCGGCGTGTCGGCGCGCGAGGCGCGGCCCGCCATCGCGGAGGCCGGGCGGCTCGTGATGGAAACACCGTTTCTCTGGCTGCGGCCGGCCGACGAGCCGATCCGCCCGGCGCTGAACTGGGAAGGTGAAGCGCTGCTGGTCGAGGCGCTGAAACAGCGCAAGGGCATCGTGCTGCTCACGCCGCACATGGGCAGCTTCGAGGTCACGGCGCAGGCCTGCGCGCAGAGTTTCGCGGCCGACCACGGGCCGATCACGGTGTTGTACCGGCCGGCGCGCAAGCCCTGGCTGCGCGCGATCATGGACGGCTCTCGCGCCCGCCCCGGCGTGGCCACCGCGCCGGCCACGCTCGCCGGCGTGCGCCAGATGATCCGCGCGCTGCGCCGCGGCGAAGCGGTCGGCCTGCTGCCCGACCAGGTGCCGCCCGACGGCATGGGCGTGTGGGTGCCGTTCTTCGGCCAGCCGGCCTACACGATGACGCTGGCCGCGCGGCTCGTGCAGCAGACCGGCGCGGTGCCGCTCTTGATCTGGGGCGAGCGGCTGCGCCATGGCGCGGGCTACACGGTGCGCGTGTCGGCGCTCGGCGAAGCCTTGCCGACCGGCGAAAACACTCAGGCAGAATCGGCCGCCGTCATCAACCGCGCGATGGAGCGTTTGATCCGGCAGCGCCCGCAGCAGTACCTGTGGGGCTACCACCGCTACAAACAGCCACGCGCCAACGCTTCGGTCGACTGAGCGCGCGCAGCGAATCACGGGGTCGAAGTTGGGCGCACGAATTCTTCTGGGCACGCTGTGGCTGTTCCACTGGCTGCCGCTGTCGCTGCAGGCCTTCTGCGGCCGTGCGCTCGGGCGTTTGCTGCACGCCGTGGCCGGCTCGCGCCGGCGCATCGCGCTCCGCAATGTCGAGCTGTGTTTCCCCGAGAAATCACGGGCCGAACGCGCGCAGCTCGTGCACGAACACTTCCAGTGGCTGGGGCGCAGCATCCTCGAGCGTGGCCTGCTCTGGTATGCGCCGGCCGAGCGCCTGAAACGGCTGATCCGTATCGAAGGCGACGTGGGCCTGGCCGAGCGCAGCGAAAGGCCGGTGATGTGGTTGGTGCCGCACTTCATGGCGCTCGACGTGGCCGGCGTGTCGGTGCTGTTGTTCCAGAGCCGCAAGGTCGTGTCGATGTACCAGGAGCAGAGCAACCCGCAGGTCGACGCGGCGATCCGGCGCGGCCGGCTGCGCCTGGGCAACGCCGAGATCTTTCCGCGCGCCGATTCGGCCAAGCCGCTGCTGCGCGCGATCCGCCGCGGTGATGCGTTTTTCAACCTGCCCGACATGGACTTCGGCGAGCGCGACGCCGCCTACGTGCCCTTCTTCAACGTGCCGGCGGCCACGCTGCTCGCGCCCTCAAGGCTGGCGCGTGCGTTGAACATGGTCGTGCAGCCCGTTGTTGCAGAAGCCTTGCCGGGCGGGCAGGGTTACCGCGTGCGTTTCCTGCCGCCGTGGGAACACTTTCCGAGCGCCGATGCGCTCGCTGACACCGCCGCGATGAACCGCTGGATCGAAGCCGAGATCCGTGCCTGCCCGGCGCAGTACCTGTGGGTGCACAAGCGCTTCAAGACCCGGCCCGCCGGTGAGCCGTCCTTGTATTGAGATGGGTGCGGCGGCGCCGTGTTGCGCTGCGATAATTCGCCGATGAAGCTGCCCTTCACCAAGATGCAGGGCGCCGGCAACGACTTTGTCGTGCTCGACGCCACGCGCGCCCCCATCGCTCTGAGCGATGTGCAGTTGCGCGCGCTCGGCGACCGGCGCTTCGGTGTCGGCGCCGACCAGATCCTGATGATCGAACCCAGCCACACACCCGGCATCGACTTCGGCTACCGCATCTTCAACGGCGGCAGCGGCGACGAAGTCGAACACTGCGGCAACGGCGCGCGCTGTTTCGTGCGCTACGTGCGCGACAAGGGCCTGTCGCCCAAGAGCACGCTGCGTGTGGCGACGATGAACAACGTGCTCGAACTGCGCCTGCGGGACGACGGGCGTGTGACGGTCGACATGAACGCGCCGGTGTTCGACCCGGCCCGCGTGCCTTTCGATCCGACCGGCCTGACTGCGCGCCGCCTCGGCGACTTTTCGCTCTGGCCGCTCGAGGTGGCCGGGCAGACCGTCGAGGTCGCGGTGCTGTCCATGGGCAACCCGCACGCGGTGCGGATCGTGGCCGATGTCGACGCCGCGCCGGTCGCCACGCTTGGCCCGCTCGTCGAAACACACGCCCGTTTCGCGCGCCACGTGAACGCCGGTTTCATGCAGATCGTGAACCGCGGCCGGATCCGCCTGCGTGTGCATGAGCGCGGCGCCGGCGAAACGCTGGCCTGCGGCACCGGCGCCTGCGCGGCCGTCGTCGCCGGCATCCGCCTCGGCCTGCTCGACGAGCGTGTCGATGTCGAGGCCCGCGGCGGCAGCCTGACGATCGAATGGCGCGGCGGCGCGGGTGACACAAACGCGCATGTGCTGATGACCGGCCCGGCCACATCCGTCTTCGAAGGAGAAATTGAACTGTGAGCAAGCAACCATGAGCAGCGCATCCGGCATCCAGGGCATCACCGAAGCCGACATCGCCAACTACCTGGCGCAGACGCCCGGCTTCTTCGAGCGCCACGCCGAGTTGCTGGGCTCGGTGCAGCTCACCAGCCCGCACGGCCAGCGCGCTGTCTCGCTGCAGGAGCGGCAGATGGAAATGCTGCGCGACAAGATCAAGGGCCTGGAGCACAAGATCATCGAGATGATCCGCCACGGGCAGGACAACGTGAGCATTGACTACAAGCTGCACCGCTGGACGCGCGCGTTGATGCTCACCGCCAACCCCGCCGAGCTGCCCGAGGTGCTGGTGCGCGAGCTGCTGCACAACTTCCTGATACCGCAGGGCGGCGTGCGGGTCTGGGGCAGTGCCGAGGCCTTCGCTGCGCTGCCGTTTGCGCAGGCCGTCAGCGACGACGTGAAGAGTTTTGCCGGCAGCCTGACCGTGCCGTACTGCGGCGTGAACGCCGGGTTCGAGGCGGCGCAGTGGCTCGACGAACCGAAGGGCGCCATGTCGATGGCCCTCATTCCGCTGCGCGAAACCGGCGTCACCGCCGCCTTCGGCATGCTGGTGCTGGCCTCGCCCGACGCGACCCGCTACACGGCCGACATGGGCACCGAGTTTCTCGGCCGCATCGGCGAGCTGGCCAGCGCAGCACTCTCGCGGCTGCTGCCGCCGCGCGGCTGATCGCCATGCCAGAAGCGCCGGATCTCGACGACGACATCCGGCGCCATCTGCAGCACCTGCGCGTCGAGCGCCGCCTGGCCGAGCGCACGCTGGTCATGTACGGCGACGCGTTCAAGTGGCTGCAGTCTTTTGCCGCCGCGATGCCCGTGCCCTTGCGCGAAGTGCAGACCCACCACGTGCGGCGCTGGGCCGCGCAGTTGCATGCACGCGGCCTTGCGCCGCGCAGCATCGCGATCGCCCTGTCGGCGTGGCGTGGTCTGTACCGCTGGCTCGGGCGTGACGCGCGGGTGGCCTTGAACCCGGTCGACGGCGTGCGCGCGCCGAAGGGCGCGAAGCCGCTGCCGAAGGCGCTGTCGGTCGATCATGCGATGGCGCTGGCCGAGCCGCCGGCCGACGACGAAGGGGGCAACGCGGTGCTGGCCGCGCGCGACCAGTGCATCGTCGAGTTGTTGTACGGCTGCGGCCTGCGTGTCGGCGAACTGACCGGGCTCGACCTGCAGGCTGGTGGTGAAACGGCGGGCTGGGTCGATGCCAGCGACGCCACCGCGCACGTGCTCGGCAAGGGCAGCAAACGCCGCAGCGTGCCGGTGGGTGCGATGGCGCTCAAGGCGCTGCGCGACTGGGTCGAAGTGCGCGCGCAGATGGCCCGCGCCGACGAGCCGGCGCTGTTTGTCAGCAACCGCGGCACGCGCCTCACCGCGAGCCAGGTGCGTTCGCGGCTCAAGACACGGGCGGTGAAAGCCGGCCTGCCGACGCACGTGCACCCGCACATGCTGCGGCACTCGTTCGCCACCCACCTGCTGCAGTCCAGCGGCGACCTGCGCGCGGTGCAGGAGCTGCTGGGCCACGCCAACATCACGACCACGCAGGTCTACACCAAACTCGACTTCGGGCACCTCTCGAAGGTCTACGACGCGGCGCACCCGCGCGCAAAACGCAAGCCATGAAAACCATCACCCTGCGCGACGGCAAGGAACGCTCGCTGCAACGCCGCCACCCCTGGGTCTTCGAACGCAGCATCGCCAGCGGCAAGGCCGACCCGGGCGAGACCGTGCGGGTGCAGGCGGCCGACGGCAGCTTCGTCGCCTGGGCCTCGTACAGCCCCCACTCGATGATCCGGCTTCGGGCCTGGAGCTTCGTCGAGACCGAGCGCATCGACGCCGCCTTCTTCGAGCGCCGCATCACACGCGCGGTGGCGCTGCGCGCGCGGCTGGCCGTGCCGAGCGACGGCGTGCGCCTGATCCATGGCGAGGCCGATGGCTTGCCGGGCTTGATCGTCGACCGTTACGCCGACACCCTGAGCGCCCAGTTCCTGTCGGTCGGCGCCGACCGCTGGAAGGCGACGATCGCCGACCTGCTGCTGAAGGCGACCGGCCTCACGCGCCTTTACGAACGCAGCGACTCCAACGTGCGTGACCTCGAAGGCCTGGAGAACCAAGCCGGCTGGCTGCGTGGCGATGGCACGACCGAAGTGACGATCGCCGAACACGGCTGGCGCCTGAAGGTCGACGTGGCCGAGGGCCACAAGACCGGCTTCTATCTCGACCAGCGCGACAACCGCAAGTTGTTCGCCGACACGGTGCGCCACTTCGATTTGAAGCGGGTGTTGAACTGCTACTGCTACACCGGCGGTTTCAGCGTGGCCGCCTTCGCGGGGGGTGCGCAAGAGGTGACGAGCGTGGATTCGTCGGCCCCGGCGCTGGCGCACGCGAACGCGCACGTGGCGATGAACTTCGGCGCGGAAGGCTTCGACAGGGCGCGCCACACCACGCTCGATGCCGACGTGAACAAGAGCCTGCGCACGATGCTCGACCAGGGCCGCCGCTTCGACGCGATCGTGCTCGACCCGCCGAAGTTCGCGCCCACCGCCGCCCACGCCGAACGTGCCGCGCGCGCCTACAAGGACATCAACCGCCTCGCCTTCATGCTGCTGGAACCCGGCGGCGTGTTGTTCACGTTCTCGTGCTCGGGTGGCATCCCCTTCGACCTGTTCCACAAGATCGTGGCCGGCGCCGGGCTCGACGCCGGCATCGACGGCTTGTTCCACGCGCGCCTGGCCGCAGCGCCCGACCACCCGATGACAGTGACCTTCCCCGAAGGCGAGTACCTGAAGGGCCTGGTCGTCATCAAGCAGTGATCGGCAGGCGGATCGACGGGTCGAACTTGGCCCGGTGCACGCTGAAGAAGGTCTTCACGTTGCGCACGTTGGCGTCTTGCGTGAACAGGCGCTGCACCAGCGCGTGATACGCCGCCATGTCTTCCAGCTGCAGCAGCAGCATCAGGTCGGGGCCCGACGACACGCGGTGGCATTGCTGCACGCCCGGCTCGGCCACGGCGCGCGCCTCGAAGGCCGCGATGTGTTCGGCGCCCTGTTTGTCGAGGCTGACTTCGGCGAAAGCGCTCAAGCCCGCGCCGAGCTTCTGCGCCGAGAGGATCGCCACGCGGCGCTCGATCACGCCGCTGTCCACAAGCCGCTTCACGCGCCGCAGGCAGGTGGCCGGCGAGGTGTGGATCGCGGCCGCCAGGTCCTGGTTCGACAGCGAGGCGTCGCGCTGCAACTGGTCGAGGATGCGCAGGTCGGTGGCGTCGAGGTCGATCGATAATTCCATGATTGTTGTATTTTCGGATGAATATTTCTCGTCAATCAAGTCGTGAACGATTATTTCTTGAAACCGCCAAATTTGCACACTAAGTTCTTGGCCTGATCTCTAGCATCCGCTTCCTGTCCAGAACCCCAAGGAAACACCCATGTGTGGAATCGTCGGCGCCGTCAGCAACCGCAACATCGTTCCGATCCTGATCGAGGGCCTGAAGCGCCTGGAATACCGCGGTTATGACTCCTGCGGTGTGGCGGTGCACCAGGGCGGCGAACTGCGCCGCGCCCGCAGCACCTCGCGCGTGGCCGAGCTCGACGCCGAAGTGGCGCGCGACGAGGTCAACGGCGGCACCGGCATCGCCCACACCCGCTGGGCGACGCACGGTGCGCCGGTGGTGCACAACGCGCACCCGCACTTCAGCCGCGGGCCGGGCGTGTCCGACGCGCAGGTCGCGGTGAGCGGCGGCAGCACCCAGGTCGGGCGCATCGCGCTCGTGCACAACGGCATCATCGAGAACCACGACGAACTGCGCGCCGAGCTGACCGCCCGCGGCTACGTGTTCAACAGCCAGACCGACACCGAGGTCATCGCCCACCTCGTCGACCACCTCTACGACGGCGACCTGTTCGACGCCGTGCAGCGTGCCACGTTGCGCCTGCGCGGGGCCTACGCGATCGCCGTGTTCTGCCGCGACGAGCCGCAGCGCGTGATCGGTGCACGCGAAGGTTCGCCGCTGATCCTGGGCGTGGGCGAAGGCGAGAACTTCCTCGCGTCGGATGCGATGGCACTGGCCGGCGTGACCGACCAGATCGTCTACCTCGAAGAAGGCGACGTGGTCGACATCCAGCTCGGCAAACACTGGGTCACGCACCGCAACGCCGACGGCAGCTACAAGGCTGTGCAGCGCGAAGTGCGCACCGTGCACGCGCACAGCGGCGCGGCCGAACTCGGCCCTTACCGCCACTACATGCAGAAGGAAATCTTCGAGCAGCCGAAAGCGATCGCCGACACGCTCGACGCCGTGCCCGGCATCACGCCCGAACTGTTCGGCGACGGTGCGTTCAGCGTGTTCAAGGAAGTCGACTCGGTCCTGATCCTGGCCTGCGGCACCAGCTACTACAGCGGCTCGGTCGCGAAGTACTGGCTCGAGAGCATCGCGAAGATCCCGACCAATGTCGAAGTGGCGAGCGAGTACCGCTACCGCGACAGCGTGCCGAACCCGCGCACGCTGGTCGTCACGATCACGCAGAGCGGCGAAACGGCCGACACGCTCGCGGCCGTGAAACACGCGCGCTCGCTGGGCATGCAGCACACGCTCACCGTGTGCAACGTGGCCACGAGCGCGATGGTGCGCGAGTGCAAGCTCTCGTACATCACACGCGCCGGCGTCGAGATCGGCGTGGCGTCGACCAAGGCCTTCAGCACCCAACTGGTCGGCCTGTTCCTGCTGACGCTGTCGCTGGCCCAGGTGCGTGGCCACTTGACCGACGCGCAGGAAGCCGAGCACCTGAAAGCGCTGCGCCACCTGCCGGTGGCGGTGCAGGCGGTGCTGGCGCTCGAGCCGCAGGTGATCGCCTGGGCCGAAGAATTCGCGCGCAAGGAAAACGCACTCTTCCTCGGCCGCGGCCTGCACTACCCGATCGCGCTCGAAGGCGCGCTGAAGCTGAAGGAGATCAGCTACATCCACGCCGAGGCCTACCCGGCCGGCGAGTTGAAGCACGGGCCGCTCGCGCTCGTGACGGCCGAGATGCCGGTCGTCACGGTGGCGCCGAACGACGCGCTGCTCGAAAAGCTGAAGAGCAACCTGCAGGAAGTGCGCGCCCGCGGCGGCGAGCTGTTCGTGTTCGCCGATGCCGACACGCGCATCGAGTCGGGCACCGGGCTGCACGTGATCCGCATGCCGGAACACTACGGCGCGCTGTCGCCGATCCTGCACGTGGTGCCGCTGCAGTTGCTGGCGTATCACACGGCCTGTGCGCGCGGGACGGATGTGGACAAGCCGAGAAACCTAGCGAAGTCGGTCACGGTCGAATGACCGGGATCGACTTCGGGCGCGTCCGCGCCCGCGCCGCAGGCGGGCGAGGTTGCTCGGCTTGCGGCGCAGGCTAACTTGGCGAAGCCAAGCCGGCCGACTTCAGATCGGCGTGATCCGCCAGCTCATCGAAAAGCGTTCGGCGGCGGAATCGACGCGTCGGCGACGTAGCGTTTCAGTTCCGGCCGCTCGCTGCCGAGATGAAAGCTCAAACGAAGATCGCGCAACTCGGCGTCGTGGGCACTGAATCTGATCATGCGCCGTTGGTGCTCCACCCAGTTCTCGTCCACGAAGTACTCGATGTACCGCGCCGCATCGGCCGCATCGCGAAACAGCCCCCACGACAGTGCCCCCTGGCGCAGCCGTGCCTGCCGGGTGAGCTGCATCACCGCAGCGAATTCGTTGGCGCGCGCCGGGTCGATCAGGTACTCGACGGTCACCATCACCGGGCCCTCGTTCGGACCGATGGGCACGGCCGGCTCGGGCAGCGCCCGTGCCTGCACTGGCGTGAAATCGAGCTCCGCGCCCCCGTCGACTGTCAAGCGACGCGTCAGTACCCAGGCAACGAGCCCGAACACCGCTGCGCAGACGACCGCATCGCCGACGTCGCGCCACGCTGCCACCTGACCCCAGAGGATTGAGCCAAGCGCCGAGCCCCCCATCATCGCGGTCTGATAGATCGACATGCCGCGGGCACGCACCCAGTCGGGCATCGCCATCTGGGCCGCGACGGTGAGCGAGTTGGCGACCGAGATCCAGGCCATTCCGCAAATCACCATCGCCGGCAGCGCGATCCAGATCTCCTGCACGAACACCACCAGAAGACTGAACGCCGCATGGACGAAGGTGCCGACAAGCACGAATCGGTCGCGGTCGTAGCGTGCACGCCAGCGCGGGAAGTACAGCGCCGCGATGACTGCACCGGCGCCGAGGCAAGACAGCATGACCGTGAACGTCGCGGGGCCACCGCCTTGCATCTGGCGTGCGATCAAAGGCAACAGCGCCAGCAAGCCGGAGGACTGAATGAAGAACAGCAATACCCGCAGCAGCACGATCTTGAGGCGCGGCGACTGCATCGTGAAGCCGATGCCGGCGCGCATCGCGCCGACGAAACGTTCGCCGGGCAGCGTGCTCGGTTCGGGCACGGAGCGCCAGCGCAGGATCAGCACCATCGCCCCGGCCGCCAGCACCGCATTCAGCGCAAACACCGCGGCCGGGCTCGCCAGCGCGATCAACGCGCCGGCAACCACCGGCCCGAACACGCGCGACAGGTTCATCGAGATCCCGTTCAACGCGATCGCCATCGACAAGTGTTCGCGCGCCACCACCTGCGGCACGATCGCCGAGAACACCGGCCAGCGCATGGCCAGCCCGATGCCGTTGACGGCGGTCAGCAAGAGCAGCAGCGGCGCGTTGAGCAGCCCGCTGAACGACAAGGCCGCCAGGATCAGCGCGGTCGCCGCGACCCACAGCTGCGTGGCAGCGAAGTAGCGGCGACGGTCGACGATGTCGGCGACCGCGCCGCTCGGCACGCCGAGCAGGAAAACGGGCAGGGTCGAGGCCGTCTGCACCAGCGCCACCATCACCGGGTTCGTCGTCAGCGAGGTCATCAGCCACGCGGCGGCCACGTCGTTCATCCACATCGTCATGTTCGCCGCCAGCCAGGCGAACCACAGGCCGCGGAAGACGGTGTCGCGCAGCGGAGCGAGAGCGGCAAACTTCATTCGAATGGGCGCGAACGGTGCATGGTTCGAACGATTGCCGAGACCGGGAAGTCCGAGACCGTCAACGATAGCCGATGCTTCAGTGCACCGTGCGCACCGTCGGCCGCACGAGACGCACAGCCTTACTTCAGAGTCGCCATCACGGCCTTGGCGGCATCGGCCATCGATTCGGCGGTGATGATGGGCAGGCCCGAGTCCTTGAGCATCTTCTTGCCCAGGTCTTCGTTGGTGCCCTTCATGCGCACCACCAGCGGC
>Ga0073925_1000050_pt1 | contig 36794 bp, 32 predicted proteins | sample GWRWT4_21May14_FD_70952 | JGI IMG/M metagenome (GOLD analysis project Ga0073925, IMG submission 70952) | Sand microcosm microbial communities from a hyporheic zone in Columbia River, Washington, USA - GW-RW T4_21-May-14 | ecosystem: Engineered > Artificial ecosystem > Sand microcosm >...
CGCGCTCATGCAGCGTGGCAGTGGCTCACCCGAGCTCGCGCGCGAGCTGATGAAACAATGGGCGAGCGAGCGCTTCGGCAACGCCGGCGCCGGCCTGTTGATCGACAACGGCTCGGGCCTGTCGCGCGAATCCCGCGCCAGCGCGCAGTTGCTGGCGCGCCTGCTGCAGGTGGCCTGGGCGAGCCCGGTGATGCCGGAGCTGATCAGCTCGCTGCCGGTGAGCGGCCTCGACGGCACGCTGCGGCGTTCACGCGCCACGCTCGGCCGCGCCCACCTGAAAACCGGCTCGCTGCGCGACGTGAACGGTGTGGCCGGCTATGTGCTTTCAAGCTCGGGGCGGCGTTATGTGGTCGTCGCGATCGTGAACCATGCCCAGGCCGGCGGGGCCCGGCCGGCGCTCGATGCGCTGGTGCAGTGGGCCGCGAACGATGCGCCCGCCGCCGCCCTGCCCCGCGAACCCGCCAACTGACTCAGACCATGACCTTCATCGATACCCTCGGCTACGTGGCCGCCACGCTCACCACCGCTTCGTTCGTGCCGCAGGCCTGGCTCACGTTTCGCACCCGCGACGTGAGCGGCATTTCGCTCGCGATGTACAGCGTGTTCACGCTCGGCATCGCGCTCTGGCTGGTGTACGGCATCTTCATCGAAGCCTGGCCGGTCGTCATCGCCAACGTGGTGACTTTCGGGCTCGCCGCGGCAATCCTCGTGATGAAGCTGTCGATGGGCCGCAAGCGCGGCTAGAACGGGTTGTTCAGCGCCCGTGTCGCGGCCAGCGAACCCAGGCCGACCTGACCGCCAGCGCTCAGATGGGTGGCGTCGGACCAAAGCCAGGTCACACCGTCGGCGGCGGTCGGCGTGGTCGGCGGCGGCACCGCAGCAGCGTTGGTGCCCAGGGTCAGCGTGGTGCAGGCCGGCAGCGGCGCGCTCGGCAGGCAGGCCGGCAGCGTGGTGTTGACGAAGGTTCCGCCACCGGCCAGGCGCGCCTTGACCACCGCGACCACGTATTCATCGAGCTTGATCAGGCCGATCTTGCGACCGTCGTTCATGATGTTGGCGCGCAGCTTGGCGTTGAAGCGATCGGTCAGGCGCGACAGCAGCGCCGCGCGGCCGGGGTTCGCCGCGTCTTCAGTCACGGCATATGGCGTGAAGCCCATGTCGGGCGCGGTCGAGAGCAGCACCTTGGCGCCGAGGTTGGCGATGCGGTTGACCTGGGCAGCGAGTACGGCGCCGGCCGCTTCGACGTTGGCCTCGAGGTCGGCGGCGGAGACCCCCGGATACTGCGCGTACTGCGCAAGGATGTCGTTCGCACCGACCAGCATGGTGACCATGTCTTTCTCGGTGAAAGCGTCGGCGGCCAGTTTCAGGTCGATTTGCGCACCGATGTCGGCCGCGCGCACGCCGGGGGCGGCGTAGTTGCGGCTCACCGGGTTGGCGACGGGCAGCAGGTTGCATTCCGGAAACACCAGGCCGTAGACCGACCCGACGGTCTGGATCCAGATCGCGTTGCTGCTGCAGTCGAGCTTCGTGTTGTCGGCCGTCTGCACGGCGTTGACGCTGTACTTGCTGCCGTCAGGATTGATCACGCTGGTTTCGTCGCCGAACGCGATCAGCCGGTTCGCGCGGAAGGTTTCGGCCTGCTCGCCCCCGCCGCAGGCGGCCAGCAGCGCGGCCCCCAGCACAGACACGCGGAGCAGCGATCGGCCCCATCCACATACGTTCGACTTCATTCAATGCTCCGGAATTCAACAGGGGTGGGTGGACTGGGTTGGCCGCGAGAAGGTTCGATCAGACTGCGGCGGCACGCTGCAAGCGGTCGCGCACACCGTCCCATTCGGGGCCGGGGGGCGGCGTCTCGACCCAGATCAGCTGCACGCCTTCGGCATCGAGTTCGCGCAGCACCGTGAACAGTTCGTGCGCCGCCTGTTCGGGCTGAGCCGGCATGCGCCGGTGGCGCACCTTCGGTGCCACGTTCAGCGCAAGGCTGCGCGAATATACCGCCAGGCTCAGCGACTCCTGTGCAAGCATTTGCAAAGCCGTGACGAGCATCGGGGTCGACATCAGGCGCAGTCTGGCCTTCGGCGCGTAGTGGGCCGCCAGCGTGCCAGGCGCACGCGGGGCCTGCGCGTCGGGCTCGAGCAGCGGCTCGCCGGCCGCCGCCTCGATGCGAGCACGCGTCAGCACGCCCGGGCGCAACAGCACCGGGTGGCCCCGCGAACAGTCGACGATGCTCGACTCGATGCCCACGCTGCAAGCCCCGCCGTCGAGCACGGCGATGCTGTCGTCGAACTCGCTCAGCACATGCGCCGCCTGGGTCGGGCTGACCCGGCCGAAGCGGTTCGCGCTCGGCCCGGCCACGCCAGTCACGCCCTGCGCGCGCGCCGCGCGCAGCAAGGCCTGTGCGACCGGGTGCGCCGGGCAGCGCAGACCGATGCTGTTCTGCCCACCGGCGGCGGCCGCAGCGATGCCTTCGGTACGCGGCACGATGACGGTCAGCGGCCCGGGCCAGAAGGTGTCGATCAGGCGCTGCGCGACCGGCGGCAGGTTCGAGGCAAAGCGGGCCGCGTCGACGGGCTCGGCCACGTGCACGATCAGCGGGTGGTTCGCCGGCCGGCCTTTGGCGCTGAAGATCTTCGAGACGGCACGGTCGTCGTCGGCGCGTGCGCCCAAGCCGTAGACCGTCTCGGTCGGGAATGCCACGAGTTCACCGCCAGCGAGCAGCGCGGCGGCACGCTCGACATCGGCAGCGACCTGTCCGTCAAGCAACACGGTTCACCAAGCCTCGATGCCGAGCGAAGCTGCGGCCTGGCGCGCCACGGTGTCGGCTTCTCCAGCGTTGGCCGCCGTCACCGTCAGGTGCCCCATCTTGCGGCCGGGCCGCGCGCTGGCCTTGCCATAGAGGTGCACATGAACGCCCGGCAGTGCCAGCACAGCGGCCCAGTCGGGCGCCTGCTCGCGCCCGACCTCGCGAAACCACAGGTCGCCCAGCAGGTTGAGCATCACGCACGGCGAATGCTGGCGGGGTGCCACCAGCGGCGCGCCGGCCATCGCACGCACCTGCAGGTCGAACTGCGACACATCGCAAGCGTCGAGGCTGTAGTGGCCCGAGTTGTGCGGGCGGGGCGCCATTTCGTTGACGACGAGCGCGCCGTCGGCGAGCACGAAGAACTCGACGCACAGCACGCCGACGTAGTGGAGCGTGGCCGCCACGCTGCGGGCCGCGGCCACGGCCTGCAGCTGAAGCTCGGGCGCGATGGCCGCAGCCGGCACCGTGGTGACCGCCAGAATGCCTTCGCGGTGCAGGTTCTGCTGCACCGGAAAGTGCACGATCTCGCCTGACGCGCCGCGCGCCACGATCACGCTCAGCTCGAACGCGAGCGGCAGCATTTTTTCGAGCACGCAGGGCACGCCGCGCAGCGAGTGCCAAGCTGCATCGAGCTGTGCTCGATCGGCCACACGGGCCTGGCCCTTGCCGTCGTAACCGAGCCGGGTGGTCTTGAGGATGCCGGGCAGCAACGCTTCAGGAACGGCGGCGAGCTGCTGCGCACTGGCGATCACCGCATGGGGCGCGCAGGCCACGCCACTGAGTTCGAAGTGCGCTTTTTCGGCCGCTCGGTCCTGGCACACGGCGACAGCGGCCGCGCCGGGCGCGACCGGGCGCGTGGCGGCCAGCGTGGCGAGCGAGGCGGCCGGGACGTTCTCGAACTCGGTCGTGACGGCGGCGCTGAGCCGGGCCAGCTCGGCCAGCCCCGCAGCGTCGAGGTAGTCGGCACGGATGTGATGGTGCGAGACCAGACCGGCCGGGCTCGTCGGGTCGGCGTCGAGCACCGCGGTGGCATAACCCATTTGTTGTGCGGCGTGCACGAACATGCGCGCGAGCTGGCCGCCCCCCATGACGCCGAGGGTGGCACCGGGAGCGATGAATGCCGGAGCCCGGGCGGCCGTGGCCAGTGGCGCGTCGGTCACTTGAGATCGGCCGTCATCAGGCGCGCGGCGGTCGTCTGGCGTTCGCGGTAGGCGTCGAGCTGCGCGCGCAAGGATGGGTCGTCGGTCGCCAGCATCGCCACGGCAAAGAGCGCCGCGTTGGCCGCGCCGGCCGCGCCGATGGCGAACGTGGCCACCGGGATTCCCTTGGGCATCTGCACGATCGAGTGCAGCGAATCGACGCCGCTCAGGTGTTTGCTCGCGACCGGAACACCGAGCACGGGCACGGTGGTCTTCGCGGCCAGCATGCCGGGCAGGTGCGCCGCGCCTCCGGCGCCGGCGATGATGGCTTTGAGGCCACGTGCGGAGGCCGACTGCGCATAGGCGAACATGTCGTCGGGCATGCGGTGCGCCGAGACGACGCGCGCTTCGAAGCCGATGCCGAACTCGGCGAGAATCTCGGTGGCGGCGCGCAGGGTGTCCCAGTCACTGCTGGAGCCCATCAACACACCGACCACCACAGGGGCGCTGCTCAAGGCTCGCTCCAAGGTGCTGATCAGCCTTGAATTGTAGGCGGCGCGACGCCAGCTTCGGCCCAAACCCCCGCCCGACACGGAACCCGCGAACATGCTCGACATTTCCCTGCAGAACTTTGAATCCGACCTGATCACGGCGTCGACCCAACAACCCGTGCTGCTCGACATCTGGGCGCCTTGGTGCGGGCCCTGCAAGGCGCTGGGGCCGCTTCTCGAAAAGCTTGAGACGGCCTATGCCGGCCGCTTCAAGCTGGCCAAGCTCAATTCCGACGACCAGCCCGAAATTGCCGGGCAGCTCTCGCAGATGTTCGGCGTGCGCAGCATTCCGTTCTGTGTGCTGTTCAAGGGCGGGCAGCCGGTGGACGGGTTTGTCGGTGCGTTGCCGGAGACGGAAGTGCGTGCCTTTCTCGACAAACACGTCCCCAGTGCGGTGGACGTGGCGGCCGCGAGCGATGTGGACGAAGCGGGAGCGCTGCTGGCCGAAGGGGATGTGGAAAGTGCCATTGAAAAGTTGGAAGCGGCGCTGGCGATCAACCCCGCCAACGACGTGGCCCGCGGCGACTACTTGCGCGCATTGTTGGGCGCCGGCCGCATCGAGGAAGCACGACGAGCTTACGAGCCCGTGGCGAACAGGGTCTTGCCGGACGCTCGCCTCGACGCATACGGGCACTGGCTCGCAGCCTGCGAGGCCGCCCAACGCGCCCGTTCGCCGGAGGATATCGGACGAGCTATCGAGGCCGACAAGCGCGACTTTGCGGCGCGCTTCGAGTTGGCGCAGATCCATCTCTCCGTCCAAAGTTTCACGAAAGCCATGGACGAGCTGCTCGAAATATTGATGCGCGACAAAGGATGGAATGGCGAACTGGCGCGGAAAACTTATGTTGCCATATTGGAAGTGATGAGAAAATCGGCATCGTCAAAAGTAGAAGCTACCACGAAAAAATCAACCATCGAGATTTACATAAAAGATTCTTTAGTGTCGGACGATCCAGTTTTATACGCATATCGGCGGCGACTCAGTATGGTTTTATTTTGAGTTCAGTTGAAAATCGGAAACAATGCATTGCAAAACATATTTCATTGCCGATTTTCGATCGCATGACCGCATGACCGCATTGAACTTATATTTTCCACGTCAACGCACATCGATATCTCGATGACACCATAAAGGCCCTCAGCAAGAAGAGGAACGTCCACCTATAATCCTATTGACCGTGTCGCTCAGCGTACTAAGTATGACCGAAGTGCGAAGACAAGATAAAATTAGTCAAATTGATCTATAGTATGTACTAAATATATATCAAATCATCAATTATTTTAGAATCTTCCTGAATCCGTGACTCCAGATCGCATCGGGCGTTGGTTCCGCCCCATTTCTGGCCACTTCCGTCGCATGACACAAGCCGAGTCATGTAGGGACTGATTTCTTCTCGACTTGACTATCTGCGTGCCCGTCTATCGCGTCCGATTTGCATGTATCCCGTCGAATCGACTACGCCGCAACGTCGCCGGAGTGCGATTTCCCGGATCCGTGAGGTGAGCTGTGGGGGTGTGGCCGCCTCAGCCGCAGCCGGCGAGCAACTCGCCGTGCAATCGCTCGAAGGCCCTGGCCGCCCGGTCGTTGGCGCCCAGCCCCAGCACGAGGCGCCTGCCGTGCGAGATCAGCCTGCCCGCACGATAGACCAACTCCTGGATCACCGTCTTGATGCGCCTGCGCTTGGCCGGGTGGCGCACCGGCGCGTCCGGCCCGTGCAGCCCCGCCTGGCCCATCAGGCGCAGGATGTTCATCGCCAGCGCCGCCAGGCCGCACACCAGGTAGTTGGTATCGAACTTGCCTGAGGGCAGCCGCTCCAGATCGAGGTCGGTCTTGAACTCGGAGTGGAACTGCTCGTGCGTGGCATGGTCGGCGTACAGCGCAATCACGTCGGCAGGCTTGAACTGCGCCGCTCCCAGGCTCGTCGTCCAGCCCTCCAGCGTGAGCTCGGGTACGAGCAATACCTGTCCTCGGGCATCGATCGTGCGCTCGATCAGGCGCACCACGCGTCGCACCGGCCTGGTGATGCCTTCAATGCGCACCGCCTCTTCCCACACCGTCATGCGCTTGCCGGCGCGGGGGTGCTTCCAGACGGCGGCTGCATCGGCCTCCAGCCCTGCGGCCACGCCTGCCACGTCGGTGGCGCGCGGGTTCCACTTGATCAGCCAGTCCACTTGCGGCAGCCCGGCGCGGCCGTTGTGCGTTCGGTTGTGCGATTCAAGCTCGATCATCAATCTGGCCGAGTCGAACCCCGAGTCCAGTCTCGCAAGAATCGGCGACTTGGTGCTCCCCGCGCTCAGCCGCTGCGCCATCGGGATGACGCGCTCGAAGTTGTACTGCGTCTCGCGCGCCGAGTGCTGCACGCCCGGGCGCAGCGACAGCTCCAGGCACAGGCCCTGCGCTCCCAGGTAGGTCGCCAGCGGGCAGTAGCCATCCACTCCGGCGTAGGTGCGGCCGACGCCGTCCTTGGCGGTGTTGCTGTTGTCCATGGCGAAGGTGTCCACGTCCAGCGCCAACCAGCCGCAGGGCAGCACGCCGTAGTCCGGGCGGGCGCCCGACAGCAGCGCCTCGTTCAGTGTCGGCAGGCTGTCGAACCAGTCGGACGCGCGCGTATCCATGCGCTGGCGCAACGTCGGGCTCGACGGCAGCAGGGCGATCCCCAGCGCTTGCTTGAAGAAGGTGTCGCCACGAAAATTCTCGATTGCATCGAAGTCGGACTTGCCTTGCACGAGCAGGCCCATGTAGCTGCGCAGGATGTCGCTGTTGGAGACGCCGCCTTTGATCGGCCAAGCGATGTCGATCTGCTTGAATGTCGGCGCGAGGCGCTTCAGATGATGCCCCACCAGTGCGAGCCCGGCCACCGGCGTGAGGTCGTAGTCGAGTTGCTTGACGATCAATTCGCGCATGTCGCAATTCACCTTGATTGCCTCTCGGGACTGCATTCGTGCAGTCACCTTCAGGGTGAGTCTCGGCAAGCAAGCCGCAGGCCACAATCGTCAAGCGCGGCGCGGGTTGCAGCGGCGTTCGATGCTTGAGGGGTCACGGATTCAGGATCTTGATAAAAGATCGTTGAGCGACTGCACGATTCGAGATTGATATTCAGAATATCCACGCCACGCTATTGTGGCAAGCTCTTCGTGAGCAAGAGCGGCCTTTGGTTCACCAAGGATCGAATAAATCTCGACCAAGCGAGTGTGCGCGAATGCTCGATCATCAAATTGCCCACTAGGATCAATACTCGAAGCGGCCAAATCTGCATCGGCCCGCGCTTCGTTCGCCCTTCCTAGTTGTAATTTGCACCAAGCTCGATCAGCGATCAAATCCGCGTGCATACGACCCAACCCCTCGCGAACCGCAATGCTCAAATAGTCATCAAAGAGTGCGAGCGCTTCTGCCGGCTTTCCGTTAAGAGCCAAAAGCTTAGCGCGAAGGATTGGTACATGAGCTTGCAGACTAATCACTCCGACCAGAAAGTCGTAGTTGGCCGTTGATTGTGCACTCAACAACGCGTGGTCATCTTCACCGGTTGGATGTATCCCGAGAATCTGAGATCGTCGCAAGTTGCTGGCCCGGAGCCATGCCATATTGTGCATTAAAGCACTGACAGTTACATCATCGCCTTCTGCGATCGCATTCTCTCGAGCCTTAAAGTACCACGGGATCGCCAAATCTATTCGGCCGCCTTGATGGTAACCCTGCGCGATAACTAAATTGGCGCGCGCTCTAGCAGAAAAATTTGATTGACCGGCGATTGTCAAGGCCTCGTTTAGATGAGTTGACATGGCGGCAACATCGACCCGCAAGAAGTCGAGGTGCGCTAGCCATGCAGCGCTCAATGCGTGCAAGCGTGCAAGGCCGGCGGCATTGCTAAGCGCGTGAGCACGCCGAACCTTGTCGCTTGCGGCGAGACCCATCTCCTTCGAGAAGATCACCAACCCCTCCACAAGATTCAGCCAAGCACTGATCTCCACGTTCGGCCGTTGGTCGTAACGTTCGTGCAGCGCGGCCAATTCCATGCGAACTTCATCGAACTGACCGATCCGGGCAAGGTATCCGGCACGTTCGGCCCGCAGACAGTCAGCCTCGAAGGTGGTTCGCGCGCTTTTGATGTCGGCCTCGAGGCGAAGCAGAAGTCGAGATGGCTTCATGTGGTCAAACGCCGCAGCGCCTCGTTGTAAGTCTTCGCCGTGTGCTCGATGACGTGCGGGGACAACGCTGGAGCAGGCGCTTGTTTGTTCCACGGCAGCCCGTCGATCTTGGCGCCCTCAAGCCAGTCGCGCAGAAACTGCTTGTCGTAACTCGGCGGGTTGCTGCCGGCCGCATAGCCTTCCACCGGCCAGAAACGGGACGAGTCGGGTGTGAGCACTTCGTCCATCAAGGTAAGCGTTCCGTCGTCGTCCAGACCGAATTCGAACTTGGTGTCGGCAATGATGATGCCTCTGGGCAGCGCCATCGCGGCCGCCTCCGAGTACAGCCGAATCGACACCTCACGAATCTTCTCGGCCAGCACCTGGCCGACGATGTCGCACATGCGCTCGAAGCCGATGTTCTCGTCGTGGTCACCCATTTCGGCTTTCGTGGCCGGCGTGAAGATCGGCTCGGCCAGCTTGCTCGCGTTTTTCAGCCCGGCAGGCAATGCGACGCCGCAGACCTGCTGGTTCTGCTGATACTCCTTCCAGCCGCTGCCCGCCAGGTAACCCCGCACCACCGCTTCCACCGGCACGGGCCGCAACCGCTTGACGAGCATCGAGCGGCCACGCACCTGTTCGCGCTCGTTCGGCGCCACCACGCTTTCCGGGTCGTCGCCGGTCAGATGATTCGGCACGATGTGCTGAAGGTGGGCGAACCAGAACAAGGCCATCTGCGTGAGCAACTTGCCCTTGCCGGGAATCGGCTGCGCCATCACCACGTCGAAGGCGCTGAGCCGGTCGGTCGCCACCATCAACAGGCGGTCGGTACCCACGGCGTAGTTGTCGCGAACCTTGCCGCGCGCCAGCAGGGGCAACGAGGTGAGGGAAGAGGTCAGCAGCGCAGCCGTCATGGCGTCCTTTCAACGGGTCGCGGTGCGCTGCCCGTGCGGTCAGAGGGGGTGGTTCGATTGTAGTAATCGGCAGAAACGCAAAACCCGGCCAGAGCCGGGTTTGTCGATGAAAGCGCAAAGGCTCAGACCACGGTTTGCGCCAGCTCGCCCTTGGCATACCGCGCGGCCACCTGCACCAGTGTCTGCGCCTTGATCTTGCCCGCCTGGCCTTCGCAGCCGAACTGCAGGTAACGCTGCTTGCAGACTTTCTTGGCCGCTTCGCGTGCTGGCTTCAGGAAGTCACGCGGGTCGAACTTGTCGGGGTTCTCGGCCATGTAGCGGCGCACCGCACCGGTCATCGCCAGGCGCACATCGGTGTCGATGTTGATCTTGCGCACACCGTACTTGATGGCTTCCTGGATCTCTTCGACCGGCACGCCGTAGGTCTCTTTCATCTGGCCACCAAATTCGCGGATCTCGGCCAGCAGTTCCTGCGGCACGCTCGACGAGCCATGCATCACGAGGTGCGTGTTCGGAATGCGGCGGTTGATTTCCTTGATCCGGCTGATCGCCAGGATGTCACCCGTGGGCTTGCGCGTGAACTTGTAGGCGCCGTGGCTCGTGCCGATCGCGATCGCGAGTGCATCGAGCTGCGTGCGCTTGACGAAGTCGGCCGCCTGCTCGGGGTCGGTGAGCAGTTGCTCCATCGTCATCGTGGAATCGGTGCCGTGGCCGTCTTCCTTGTCGCCCTTCATCGTTTCCAGCGAGCCCAGGCAGCCGAGTTCGCCTTCGACGGTCACGCCCAGCAGGTGTGCCATGTCGACGACCTTGCGCGTCACTTCGACGTTGTAGTCGTAGCTCGCGATCGTCTTGCCGTCGGCCTGCAGCGAGCCGTCCATCATCACCGAGCTGAAGCCCAGGCCGATCGCGCCCTGGCACACCTCGGGGCTCTGGCCGTGGTCCTGGTGCATCACGAGCGGCACGTTCGGCCAGGTTTCCACCGCCGCCTGGATCAGGTGCTTGATGAAGGCCTCGCCGGCGTACTTGCGCGCGCCGGCGCTGGCCTGCAGGATCACCGGTGCGCCCACTTCGTCGGCCGCCATCATCACCGCCTGCACCTGCTCCAGGTTGTTGACGTTGAACGCGGGAATGCCGTAAGTGTTCTCGGCGGCGTGGTCCAACAGCTGGCGCATTGAAACGAGGGGCATGGCGGACTCCTGAATCGTGATGGTGGGCAGCGTGAAACCACGCCGTAACTGGCGGAATTGTAGCGAGCGGCCCCTGCGACCCGGCGTGACTGCCACCCGGCGTGAAGAATCACCCGATGCGCTGGGCCGCGTAACCTTCGGCGCGCATCGCCGCGAGGATCTGTTCGATGTGCGCCACGCCACGCGTCTGCACCACCACCTCGATCTGCGCGCGTTCGACCGAGAGCGACGTGAACGCACGCTGGTGCTGTACCTCGTCGATGTTGGCACCGAGCTTGCCGAGCAGCGTGGCCACGTTGGCCAGCGCACCCGGCACGTCGCGCACGTCGAAGCGCAGCCGCGCGAGCCGGCCCGACTTGACCATGCCACGCTCGATGATCTCGGCCAGCATCAGCGGTTCGATGTTGCCGCCGCACAAGATCAGTCCGACCTTGCGGCCCTTGAATCGCTCGGCATGTTTCATCAGCGCCGCCAGGCCGACACCGCCCGCGCCTTCGACCACCGTCTTCTCGATCTCGAGCAGCATCAGGATCGCCTGCTCGATGTCGTCTTCGCTGACGAGCAGCACGTCGTCCACGTTCGCCTTGATCAGCGGCAGCGTCAGCGCACCGGGCGACTTGACGGCAATGCCGTCGGCGATCGTCGCCTGTGCGCTCTCGCGCTGCTCGCCGTGCATCGCGTTCCACGCCGCCGGGAAACGTTCGGTCTGTACGCCGACGATGTGAATGCCGGGCCGCAGCGCACGCGCGGCGGTCGCCACGCCCGAGATCAGGCCCCCGCCGCCGATCGCCACGACCAGCGTGTCGATGTCGGGCTGCTGCGCGAGCATCTCCAGCCCGATCGTGCCCTGGCCTGCGATCACGTCGAGGTCGTCGTAGGGGTGCACCAGCGTCAGGCCACGCTCCTGGGCCAGCGCCACGCCATGCGCGCGCGCGTCGTCGAAGGTGTCGCCTTCGAGAACCACGGTCGCGCCGAAGCCGCGCGTGCGCTCCACCTTCACGGCGGGTGCAAAACGGGGCATCACGATCGTGGCCGGCAGCCCCATGCGCTGCGCGTGGTAGGCCACGCCCTGCGCGTGGTTGCCGGCCGAGACCGCGAGCACGCCCTTGGCGCGCTCGGCGGTGGTGAGCTGCGCCATCTTGTTAAGCGCGCCGCGCTCCTTGAACGAGGCCGTGAACTGCAGATTCTCGAATTTCAGGAACACCTCGCAGCCGGTCAGCGCCGAGAGCGTGCGCGATGGCAGACAGGGCGTTTCGATCACCTCGCCGCGCAGGCGCAACGCGGCGGCGCGGATGTCGTCGATGCCGAACGCGGGTCCCGTCATCTCACTCAACCGACCCGGCACACCTTGAGCATGTTGGTCCCGCCCGGGTGGCCCATCGGTTCGCCGCAGGTGATGGCGTAGGTGTCGCCGGTCTTGAGCACACCGCGCTCGACCAGCAGCGCTTCGGCCTTGGCGAGCGCTTCGTCGCGGTCGGCAAAATTGGGCATCAGCATCGGCGTGACGTTGCGGTACAGCGCCATGCAGCGCTGGCTGCGCAGCTGCGAGGTCAGGCCGTAGATCGGCACGTGGATCAGGTGCCGGCTCATCCACAGCGCCGTCGAGCCCGATTCGGTGAGTGCCAGGATCGCCTTGCAGCCCAGGTGATACGCAGTGAACAGCGCGCCCATCGCGATCGACTGGTCGATGCGCGCGAACTGCTTGTTCGTGAACGTGGCGTCGAGCGCGACTTCTTCGGCGTTCTCGGCTTCGACGCAGATGCTCGCCATCATCTCGATCGTCTCGACCGGGTACTTGCCGGCCGCGGTCTCGGCGCTCAGCATCACCGCGTCGGTGCCGTCGAGCACGGCGTTGGCCACGTCGCTGACCTCGGCGCGCGTGGGCACCGGGTTGACGATCATCGACTCCATCATTTGCGTGGCGGTGATGACCACGCGGTCCATCTCGCGTGCCATCTTGATCATGCGTTTCTGCAACGCGGGCACCGCCGCGTTGCCGACCTCGATGGCGAGGTCGCCCCGCGCGACCATGATGCCGTCGGAAGCCTTGAGTATCTGGTCGAGCACGGGAATCGCTTCGCTGCGCTCGATCTTCGCGATCAGCAGCGGCTTGTGGCGCCACGGCTCGCCCGCCACGTTGGCGAGCTGGCGCGCCATTTCCATGTCGGTCGCGGTCTTCGGGAAACTCACCGCGAGGTACTCGCACTGGAAGCTCATCGCGGTCTTGATGTCTTCCATGTCCTTCGACGTGAGCGCCGGCGCCGTCAGACCACCACCGGCCTTGTTGATGCCCTTGTTGTTCGACAGCACACCACCGACCACGACGGTCGTGTGCACTTCTTCGCCACGCACCGCGTCGACCACGAGCTTGAGCAGGCCGTCGTTGAGCAGCAGCACGTCGCCGGCTCGCACGTCGCGTGGCAGCTCCTTGTAGTCGAGGCCCACGCGTTCGTTGCTTCCGAGCTCGGTGGTTGCACCGTCGAGGATGAACTTCTGCCCCGGCTCGAGCAGCGTCTTGTCGCCCTCGAACTTGCCGACGCGGATCTTCGGGCCCTGCAGGTCGGCCATGATCGCCACCTCGCGGCCGGCGCGGCGCGCCACCTCGCGCACGAGCGTGGCGCGGTCGATGTGGTCTTGCGCCTTGCCGTGCGAGAAGTTCATGCGCACGACATCGACGCCGGCGCGGATCATGCGCTCCAGAACCTCAGGCGAACTCGACGCAGGGCCGAGGGTGGCGACGATCTTGGTGGCGCGGGGCATGGCGGTCTCCATCTGTGTTTTCGAGAGCGGATTATCGAAGCGCGCCGGGCCGCTTTGGCGTGGGCGAAGGAATGTCTCTTATGCGGCCGAATCGGCGCGGCGCTGAAGAATCTCGAAGGCCGGCAAGGTCTTGCCTTCGAGCACTTCGAGAAACGCGCCGCCACCGGTCGAGATGTAGCCCATGTCTTTTTCGATGCCGTACTTGGCGATCGCGGCAAGCGTGTCACCACCGCCGGCGATGCTGAAGGCGGAGGACGCGGCGATCGCGCGGGCGATGGCCTCGGTGCCACCGGCGAACGCGTCGAACTCGAACACGCCGACCGGGCCGTTCCAGACGATCGTGCCCGCGGCCATCAACTGCTCGGCCAGGCGCTTCGCGGTCTGCGGGCCGATGTCGAGGATCAGGTCGTCGCTCGCCACGTCGGCGGCCGCTTTCACGGTCGCGACGGCATCGACCTTGAACTCCTTGGCGGTGACCACGTCGGTCGGGATCGGCACGGCGGCACCACGCGCCTTCATCGCTTCGATCACGGCCTTGGCGTCGCCCACGAGGCTGGCTTCGGCCAGGCTCTTGCCGATCGGCAAACCGGCGGCGAGCATGAAGGTGTTGGCGATGCCGCCGCCGACGATCAGCTGGTCGACCTTCGAGGCCAGGCTCTGCAGGATGCTCAGCTTGGTCGAGACCTTGCTGCCGGCGACGATGGCGACCAGCGGCCGCTTCGGATTGGCCAGCGCCTTGGTGGTCGCGTCGATCTCGGCCGCGAGCAGCGGCCCGGCGCAGGCGATCTTCGCGTACTGCGCGATGCCGTAGGTCGAGGCTTCGGCGCGGTGTGCGGTGCCGAAAGCGTCGTGCACGAAGATGTCGCACAAGGCCGCCATCTTGCGCGACAGCGTTTCGTCGTTCTTCTTCTCGCCCTTGTTGACGCGGCAGTTCTCGAGCAGCACGATCTGGCCGGGCGCGACGCTCACCCCGTCGACCCAGTTCGCGACCAGCGGCACCTCGCGGCCCAGCAGTTCACTGAGGCGCTTGGCGACCGGTGCGAGCGAGTCTTCGGCCTTGAACTCACCTTCGGTCGGCCGGCCGAGGTGTGACGTGACCATCACCGCGGCGCCTGCCTTCAGCGCCAGCTCGATGCAGGGCACCGAGGCGCGGACACGCGTGTCTTCGGTGATCTGCCCGGCCGCGTCGAGCGGCACGTTCAGATCGGCACGAATGAAAACACGCTTTCCCGAAACACGCCCTTGAGCGACCAGGTCTTCGAATCGGAGCACGTTCATGGCGGGGCGCGGCGTTGATCTGACAAGCCGCAGATTCTAGGCACCCTGCCGGGCCCTTCGGCGCAAAAACCGCGCCCGCGGTAACGAGCGGGTTACCAGCCGAGTATCAACTTCAGCGGCACCAGCACCAGCATGCCGCTGACGATGGTGCCCAGAATGCCACCGCGCCAGAAGTAGTAGAGCGTCGAGGCGAGCACCGCATAGAGCCGCGCGTCTTGCCAGGTATTGATGAGCTGGCCCTGCGTCATCACGACCTCGGGCACGACCACGGCGGCGAGCGCGGCCAGCGGCGCGTAGCGCAGGCCACGCCGAATCCAGTCGGGCAGGACCAGTTCGCGGTCCGAGAACAGGAAGAAGGCGCGCGTCAGCACCGTGATGCCGGTCAGGCCGGCGATCGTGATGAAGGCTTCGAGCCCGCTCAGCGGCGCGTTCATGCGACGGCCTGTTCGCGCAGAGCGTTGCCGTTCGCCGGCCCGCTACCGCGGCGCCGCAGCCGCGCCAGCACACGCTGCCCGGCATCACCGCCACCATCGATCAACAAGCCCACGCACACCGCCGCCGCGATCGCGACCACGATGTAGAGCCGGAACGGCAGCGCGAACGCCGCCACCGCGGCGCCGGCCGCCACCACGGCGGCGAAGGCGGTCGCCTTGTCTGAGAGCAGCGAGTAGGTCAAACCGAGCAGCGCCAGCACGCCGGCGAAGCCCAGACCCCAGTGCGTGGGAATCACGTCGGCCAGCACGATGCCGATGATCGAGGGAATCTGCCACGCCGACCAGTTCATCAGCGAGCCGCCGAGGAAGTATTCGATCTGGCCTTCGTCGTCGCGCGGTTCCTTGAAACGCTTCATGAACAGCACGTAGTTCAGGTCGGCGCAGAAGTAGCCCAGGCTCAAGCGCTGCCAGCGCGGAAAACGTTTGAAGAACGGGCGCCACTGCGCACTGAAGATCACGAAGCGCAGGTTCACGCACAGGGCCGTGGCCCAGATCACCCAGACCGGCGTGCCGACCATCATCAGCGGGATGGCTGCGAGCTGCACGCTGCCGCCGAAGACCATCAGGCTCATCATCAGCGCCATCGGCACCGACAGGCCGCTCTTGACCATCGCCACGCCGGTGACCAGGCCCCAGGCGGCGATGCCGAGCGACACGCCCGACATCTCGGCCGCACCCTGGCGGAATTGCGGGTGGCGGAAGGTCGCGCGGATCGAATTCATGGCACGCGATTGTCGCTGCCTCCGCGTTTTCCCGCAGATCGCGCCGGTTTGACCCCGCGCAGCGCTGCGAATCAGCGCTTCTTCACGTGGCCGCTTCCGGCGACAGAGGTCTTCACGGTCGCATCGCCGGTGTATTCGACATCGCCGCTGCCGGCGATCGAGACACTCAAGGTCTTGCGCGCGTTGACCTTCGCGTCGCCGCTGCCGGCGATGTTCACGCTGACCTCGTCGGCCTCGAGCTCGCGGGTGTTGATGTCGCCGCTGCCCGAAATCGACAGGCCGAGCCGGCCCGTCTTGCCCGTCAGCTCGGCGTTGCCACTGCCGGAAATCTTCAGGCTGGCTTCGTCGAGGTTCAGCTTCTGCAGCTTGACCTTGCCCGAGCCGGCGACCGCGATCTTCAGTGCCGGCACTTTCAGCCCATCAGCAGAAACATTGCCCGCGCCACGAACCGACAGGCTCGAGAGCGCCACCACGTCGACCGCCAGCGTGATCGGGTTGCGCGACGAGTAGCTGGTGTGGTCACGCATGCGGATTTCCAGCGTCGGCACGCCGGAGCGGCTGACCACACGGGTCTCGACCAGCGCCAGCAGGTTGTCGTCGGCCCGCAGCTCCAGCGCTTCGCGCGGGCCCTGTCGCAGCACCACGTTCATCGAAGCATGCACTTCGATGGCCTGGAAACTGCCCACGTTGCGCGCTTCGGTCTGCAACTTGCCCGAGCCTTGCACGCCCGCCAGGCCGATGGGTTGAAGCAGCGAACCCGAGTCGGCGGCGCGGGCTGGAAGGCCTGCGGCCAGCAGGGTGGCGGCGATGAAAGCGAAGTGCGCGCGGCGGGCGCGCGCGAAGGAAGGCAGGGTCATTCGGTGTCCCCTCGGTATTGAAGAAGCCACCAATGTGCGCGCGCGCCAACACCGTGTCACGCCGCAGGCGACGAACTGCAGCCCGGTGCGACGGGCTGGCATGGCCGGCCCGTGCTGCGTCTCAGGAGTCGTGCGCCTTGGCGCTCTCGCGCTTGGCGGGCTTGCCGCCGTCGGTGGCCTTGGCCGCGGGCTTGTCGCTCCCTGCGGCGGGTTTCGCCGGCTCGGCTTCGCCGGGCGTCGGTTTGCCACCCGCATTCGCGATCTGGGTCGCTACCTGCGGCGGCACCGGCTCGATCTTGTTCTCGCGCATGTAGTCGTTCATGTCGCGCCAGCCGGCGAAAACCGAGGCCTTGTCGGCCTTGCGGTTCAGCGCGTAGCAATCTTCGATGGCGCGGCCGGCGTGGCGGCAGGCGCCGCCGATGGCCTTGCCGTCGGCTTCGCGCACCGCGGCCACCTTTTCAGGCGACTCGAGGCCCAGCGCGCCCACGACCACGTCGCAACCGGCCAGCAGGGCGGCAGCGAACAGGGTGGCGGTGAGGGCGAAGCGGCGCATGGCAGAACCGGTGAAGTTGTCCTGTGTATATCGGCACGCCCTGCCGCAACTTGAGGCCCGGGCGGGCCGCGCTTCAGCGAACCGCGCCGGAGGCCATCGCCAGCAGCTTCTCCACCCGCTCTTCGGTCGACGGGTGAGTCGAGAACAAGCCGCGCAGGCCACCACCCGAGAGCGGGTTGATGATCATCATCTGCGCCGTCTCCGGGTGACGCTCGGCCGCGGCGAGCGGGATGCCGCGCGCGTACTGCTGGATCTTCTGCAGCGCGCTGGCCAGGGCGCGCGGGTCGCCGGAGATCTCGGCGCCGCCACGGTCGGCCTCGAACTCGCGGGCGCGGCTGATGGCCATCTGGATCAGGCTGGCCGCGATCGGCGCCAGGATCATCACCAGCATGCCGACCAGCGGGTTGCGCGAGCGGCCTTCGCTGTCGCGACCGCCGAAGAACACCGCGAAGTTGGCGAGCATCGAGATCGCACCGGCCATCGTGGCGCTGACGGTGCTGATCAGGATGTCGCGGTGGCGCACATGGGCCAGTTCGTGCGCCATCACACCGCGCAACTCGGCCTGCGTGAGCACCCGCATGATGCCGGTGGTGGCGGCCACGGCCGCGTGTTCGGGGTTGCGGCCGGTGGCGAAGGCGTTGGGCGCGTCGTCGTCGATGACGTAGACCTTGGGCATGGGCAGCTGGGCGCGTTGGGCCAGCTCGCGCACCATGGCGTAGAACTGCGGCGCCGAGCTGTCGTCGACTTCCTGCGCGTTGTACATCTTCAGCACCAGCTTGTCGGAAAACCAGTAGCTGAAGAAGTTCATGCCGAGCGCCACGACCAGCGCGATCACCATGCCCTGCTGGCCGCCGAGCACTTGGCCGATGGCCATGAACAGCGCGGTGATCGCCGCCATCAGGATGGCGGTTTTCATCAAGTTGAACATCGAGGGGCCTTTCGCGAAACGCAGAGCCCGGTAGATGCGGTCGGGCCAGGAAAATTCAATCTGGCGCGAGCGTGAACACGGCACCCACCGCGATCGGCATGCCCTGCAGAAAGGCCTGGGCGGCGAGCCGCTTGCCGCCGGCGCGCTGCAACTCCGTCAGCTGCAACGCGCCCTGCCCGCACGCGACGGTGACGCCCTCGCCGCTGACCGCCAGCACCATGCCGGGCGTGCCGCTGCCGGCCACGCTGCGGGCACGCCAGCACTTCAGGGTCGTGTCGCCCAGCACCGCGGTGGCGCCGGGAAACGGGTCGAAAGCTCGCAGTCGACGTTCGATCGTGCTGGCAGGCTGGCGCCAATCGATTGCCGCTTCGGCCTTGTCGACCTTGTGTGCGTAGCTCACGCCATGCGCTGGCTGCGGTATGCGGTGCAACCCGCCGCACGCAGCGAGCTCGAGCGCCTCGACGATCAGCCGGCCGCCCAGCGCCGCGAGCCGGTCGTGCAGCGTGGCAGTGGAGTCGGTCGACGCGATGCCCAGCGCCTCCACCAGCAGCATGTCGCCGGTGTCGAGGCCGGCGTCCATCTGCATGATGGTGATGCCGGTCTGCGTGTCGCCCGCCTCGATGGCGCGGTGGATCGGCGCCGCACCGCGCCAGCGCGGCAGCAGCGAGCCGTGGATGTTGATGCAGCCCAGGCGCGGCAGATCGAGCACCCAGCCCGGCAGGATCAGGCCGTAGGCGGCGACGACCAGCACGTCGGGTGCGGCTGTGTGCAGTGCGACGCGCGCCTGTTCGGCGTCGGACGAAAACTTGCCGTCCAGGCGCAGGCTGCGCGGCTGGGCCACCGTGATGCCGTGCTCGAGCGCCAGCGCTTTCACCGGCGACGGGCTCAGCTTCAGGCCGCGGCCGGCCGGCCGGTCCGGCTGGCTCAGCACCAGCGGCACCCGAAAACCCGCAGCAAGCAGTTGCGCGAGCGCAACTTGCGCAAATTCCGGCGTGCCGGCAAAAGCGACCTTCATCGGCACGGATCAATCACGCTCTTCGTCCCGCGCCTTCTTCAGCATCTTGGTCTTGATGCGGTCACGCTTGAGCTGGCTCAGGTACTCGACGAACACCTTGCCCATCAGGTGGTCCATTTCGTGCTGAACGCAGACCGCCAGCAGGCCTTCGGCCTCGAACTGCTGCACTTCGCCGGCGCGATCGAGCGCGCGCACGGTGACCTTCGCATGGCGCGGCACCTTGTCGAAGACCAAAGGAACCGACAGGCAGCCTTCGTCGGCCAGTGTCATCTCGACGCTCCACTCGACCAGCTCGGGGTTGATCAGCACCCGCGGGTCGTCGCGCTCGTCGGAGGTGTCCATCACGATCACCCGCTCGTGGACGTCGACCTGGGTCGCGGCCAAGCCGACGCCGTCGGCGTCGTACATGCTTTCCAGCATGTCGTCGACGAGCTGGCGGATTCGGGCGTCGACGGTCGCCACCGGCTTGGCGACGGTGTGCAGGCGGGGGTCGGGGTAACGCAGGATCTGAAGTTTGGCCATGGCGATCAATTCGGGGACGTTTGCGGCGCCGGCGGGCACGAGCCTGTGGGACCAGCACAACGGCGCCGGCCGTGACAGGTCTCACACACGGCGCTGGCGGCGGTCACTTTCGTTGCGATATCAAGGGTTTAGAGGCAGAATCTGTGAAACTGATTGAGGATTTTCGCCGAACCGCGACCCCTGGTCCGCCAACGGCTCAGTAACCCCACGGCGCAGGCCCTCCAGCGGGCGTACCCTGAGAGATTTATACATGACCCGAAGCAAACGCTCCGTCTTCCACGTTCGCCGGGGCGCAGTCGCCGCTACCCTGAGCGCTCTGCTCGGCGCGTCGCTCGGCTTCGGGGCCGTCCACGCCGCCGACTTCCCCATCACCTCGCAGCAGCGCGGCACCGCGCAGCGGGTCGCCCAGACCGGCGTGCCGCTCTCGGAGCTGGCCGCCAACGCGCCCGATTCCTACACCGTCAAGACCCGCGACACGCTCTGGGACATCTCCAAGATGTTCCTGAAGAGCCCGTGGCGCTGGCCCGAACTCTGGGGCATGAACCTGGAGCAGATCCGCAACCCGCACCTGATCTACCCCGGCCAGGTGCTCTACCTCGACAAGTCGAACGGCCGCGCCCGGCTGCGCATGGGCACCCCGGTCGGCCCCGACCAGAGCGGCCGGCTCTCGCCGCGGATCCGCTCGACCGAGCTCGGCAACAGCGGCATTCCGTCGATCCCGTTCCACCTGATCGAACCGTTCCTGAACGAAGCCGTGATCTTCGAGAGCAACGAACTCGAAGCCGCACCGCGTATCGTCGCCTCCCAGGAAGGCCGCGTGATGCTGTCGCGTGGCGAACTCGCCTACGTTCGTGGCGAACTCGCGAACGAACGCGAGTTCCGCATCTTCCGCGAGCCGCGGCCGCTGCTCGACCCGACCACGCGCGAGTTGCTGGGTTACGAGGCCAACTACGTCGGCACCGCCGAGTACACGCGCCTGGGCGAAAACCGCACCAACGCCGCCGGCAAGGCCGAGATCGTGCCGGCCACGTTCACCATCACCTCGACCCGCCAGGAAGCCGGCGTGGGCGACCGCCTCGCCGTGGTGCCGCAGCGCGAACTCACGAACTACGCCCCGCATGCGCCGCAAGGCCCGATGAACGGGCAGATCGTCTCGTTGTACGGTGACGCACTGACGGGCGGGCAGAACCAGATCGTCGCACTGAACCGCGGCTCGAACGAAGGTGTCGAGCGCGGCCACGTGCTGGCGCTGTGGCGTGACGGCGCGACCATCATCGACAAGACCGATGCCGGCCGCCCCACCATCAAGCTGCCCGACGAACGCCACGGTGTGCTGTTCGTCTTCCGTGTCTTCAAGCGCATGTCGTACGCCTTGATCCTCTCGGTGCAAGAGCCGGTCAAACCCGGCGACCGCTTCACGCAGCCCTGAACCACCACGCGGCGGGCGCTGCGTGATCGACCCCGAAGAACTCGGCGCCTGGATCAGGCTGCTCGAATCCCCTGGCGTCGGCCGCGAATCGGCCCGCCGGCTGCTGGCGGCATTCGGTTCACCGCAGGCGGTGCTGGCGGCGACGACGGCGGCACGCCGCGAAGTGGTCGGCACGGTCGCTGCGACGGCGCTGGCCGAAACTTCCGAGGCGCTGGACCAGCAGACCCGGATCACCCTTGACTGGCTCGCGGCCGACACCCCAGCGCCGCGCAGCGTGGTGCCGCTCGGCCACCCGCTGTATCCGTCAGCTTTGCTGCATGCCGCCGATCCGCCACTGCTGTTCTATGCGCAGGGGCGCCTCGAACTTTTGGGCGGTGAAGCGATCGCGGTCGTCGGCAGCCGCAACCCCACGCGCCAGGGCACTGACAACGCTCGGGCGTTCAGCACCCACCTGAGCCAAGCGGGTTTCACCGTGGTCTCGGGCCTGGCGCTGGGCATCGACGCAGCGGCGCACGAAGGCGGCCTGGAAGGCGCGGCCAGCACCGTGGCCATCGTCGGCACCGGGCTCGACCGGGTCTACCCGAAACGTCATCTCGCGCTGGCACGTCGTATTGCCGAAAAGGGTTTGATCGTGAGTGAATACTCGCTGGGAACCCCGCCACTGCCGGAGAATTTCCCGAATCGCAACCGCATCATCGCCGGGCTGACACGCGGCACGCTGGTGGTCGAGGCGGCGCTGAAATCGGGTTCACTGATCACCGCGCGGCTCGCCTCGGAATCGGGGCGTGACGTGTTCGCGATCCCCGGCTCGATCCACTCGCCGCAGTCACGCGGCTGCCATGCGTTGATCAAGCAGGGCGCGAAGCTGGTCGAAAGCGCGCAGGACGTTCTGGAAGAGTTGAACCTGCCCGGGGCCGGATCGAAGGTCGACGCGGTCCAGGGGGAGCTGGTTCTGGACGAGGACGACGCCGTGCTGCAGGCGCTCGGTTTCGACCCGGTGACGCTCGACGCCCTGGTGGCGCGCACCGACTGGTCGGCCGCGGCCCTGAGCGTGCGCCTGCTCGAGCTGGAGCTGAACGGTCAAATTGCGCGCCTGCCGGGCCAGTTGTTCCAGCGCCTCGGCTCCGCCTGAGCCCCGATCCCGGGCCCTGGGGTATAGTGAATCCATGTTCGATGTGCTCGTGTACCTGTACGAAAACTACTGGCGGCCCGATGCCTGCCCGGACCACGATCAGCTGACCCGCAAGCTGTCGTCGGTCGGTTTCGAATCGGACGAGATCCAGGAAGCGCTGTCGTGGCTCGACGGTGTGGCTGCTGCAGCGCAGTCTTACGTCGGCGAGCAGGGCGAGGCCAGCATGCGCGTGTACTCGCCGGCCGAACAAGAGCACCTGGGTGATGCGTCGATCGGCTTCATCAGCTTCCTCGAATCGGCCGGCGTATTGCCACCGCCCATGCGCGAGATGGTGATCGACCGGGCCAGCGCCATTCCCGGCGGCCCGCTCGACCTGGAAGACCTGAAGATCATCGTGTTGATGGTCTTCTGGAGCCTGGGTGAAGAGCCCGACGCGCTGATCCTCGACGAGCTGTTCGTCGACGAAGAAGACCGGCTGATCCACTGAACAACGCGTGCCGGCAACGGCGCGCCACCCGGTTCAGTTCAGGATGCGACTCGGGTCCACATCGAGCTTTTCCATCGCACTGCGCGTCGCGCGCACCGTCAGCGATTCGTCCTGCGCCGGCACCAGCAGCCCGGCCTGCAGGAACGCCGCCAGCCGGTTCTGCTGGAACAGCACGCCGCGGCCTTGTGGTGACACGAACAGCGTGAGCTGGCGGCGCATGCCCTGCCAGGCGAGCTGCACCGCTTCGTTGCGGTTGCGGTAGTCGAGCATGTACCAGCTGCCGACCTGCAACTCGCGCGCCCAGGCCACCATCGCCGGCGTGGGCATCGAGCCGCCTTCGGCGACCACCTCGAGCTCGGAGCTTTCGTAGCCCGACAGGTCGTGCACCATCGACTCGTCGATCTCCAGGTCGGCCGAATCCGGCAGCAGTTCTTCCAGCGTTTCGAGCCGGCCCATCAGCTCTTCGAGCCGCTCGTGCGGGATCGCGGCGGTCTTCGCCGTGAACGCCGCGGCGAGCGAATTGTTCAGGCGCTGGATGTGTTCGTCCTGCTTGTCGGCCGGCACGCCGGCGTGCAACATGCCGTCGCGCAGGGTCTTGAGCAGCGGCGGCAGGCGCCGGATCACCTCGGCGCGCTCTTCGCGCGAAACCTTGGCGCTGGCCGACCAGATCAGGTCGGCCGCGGCGCGTTTCATTTCCTTCGTGGCATCGCTCTGGTTGCCGCTCTTCACCGCGGCCATCGCCAGCACGTCGGCCCACACATGGAACAGGAACTCACGCACGCCTTCCTGCACCGGGACCTCGTTGAGCATCTTGCGCAACTCGATCGTGTACTGGATCGCGAGCGTCTCGCGCTGCTCGACCTGGTGCGCCAGCGACACGCCCTTGCGCGAGGCTTCGTTCTCGTTCTTGAAGTAGTGCTCCAGGAACTTCTCGAACTCGACCAGCACGGTCTGGAACACGCGCCGGCCGGTGTCGGGGTAGGCCTCGACGACCTGCACCACCCGCTTGATCTCTTTCTCGAGCGCGTCGCCGACCGCCCGGGCGGTGGCGTCGAAGCCCATCACGCACGAACCCATGCGGTCGATCAGGCGGCGCGCCGGGTGGTCTACGGTCGCGAAGAAATCCGGCTCGCTGACCGCCACGCGCAGCACCGGCATCTGCAGCCGCGCGAACCAGACCCGCACCGCCGACGGAATGCGCTCTTCGGTCAGGATGCTCTGGAACAGCAGCGCGACGATCTCGATCGTGGCGCGCTCCACCGGCGTGGCCGCAGCCTGCTTGAGCGCCTGCTTGCGGTTGTTCAGTTCTTCGAGCAGCGCCGGCGTGCTGACCGCGTCGGACACCGTGCGCACCGCACCACCGCCGCCCGACAAGCGGTTGGCGATGCCTTGCTGTGCGTCGGAGATCGCCGCCCTCAGGCCGGGCGAAGCCGGGGCCGGCGCGTGGGCCGTGACCACGAACTCTGGCAGGTGGCGGCCGACCAGGCGGTTGAGGCGGTCGAGCACCGCCTCGGCGTGCCCGGTCGAGCGCTGTTGCAAGGCGCCGGCACGCGTCATCATGCGGGTCTCTTCGCCGACCTCGCCGCGGCCATCGCTGGTGGCGTTCACGCTCGACTGGGTGAAGCCGGCCGGCGCGTGGGTCGTGGGCTGGAAGTTGCGGTGCGTCGCGCGGGTGCGGCGGATGAACGGGCGAAGGTCGACCTCGGGCAACACCTGGCGTTCGATCAGGAAGCGGTTGGTCTCGTGGAAACCTTCTTCCGAAAAATGCGCGAACTCTTCGTGCAGGATCGGCTGCAGCATGCGCCACATGTCCAGGCTCATCCCGGCGGCACGCCACGAGGTGGTGACGATGCGCGCCAACGACTGCGGCCGAAGGATGTCGTGCGCGTCGAGCTCTTCGCGGGACTCGAGCACGTTCATGCGCGAGCACAGGTCGGTGAATTCCCACGACGCCCGGTCCATCATCGCCAGCGCCAGGCGCGAGGTGAGGATCTCGTCTTCGATCGTGTCGTCGTCGACCAGACTCAGCTTGGCGGCGGCGCGGCCGCCCGGGCCGGGCAGGTCACCGGGGCGCGATGCCGACAGCAGGCCCGACTGCAGCGAAGCCCGCAGCATCGTCGTCATGCTTTGCAACCAGAACGGCGCGGCCTTCTGCAGGTCGGGTACCAGTTCGCGGCGTTTCATCGCGAGCTTGGGGTCGACCACCTGGCTCACCAGGATGCGGGTGCCCTGATCGACCGCCTGCACCACCGCCGGCATGCCGTTGAGCAATCCGTCAGCGTAGGACCGCCTTGCCTGTTGGGCCAATGCCGTCGGGTTGGCGGGGGTCGGCATGGGGAGTGACTGCTCGCGTCCTGTGTCAATAAAAATGGACTCTACACCACCGCCCCGGAATTCGGATCGTCGGGGTCGGTTTCCTTCGGCGGCGCGGCCTTGATCAGGTCTTCGCGCTTGACGCCGAGCCACATCGCGATGGCCGCCGCGACGAACACCGACGAATAGATGCCGAAGCAGATGCCGATGGTCAGCGCGATCGCGAAGTTGTGCAGCGTCGGCCCGCCGAAGATCAGCATCGACAGCACCATCATCTGGGTGCTGCCGTGCGTGATGATCGTGCGGCTCATCGTACTGGTGATCGCGTGGTCGATCACCTCGTGCGTGTTCATCTTGCGGAAACGCCGGAAGGCCTCGCGGATCCGGTCGAAGATCACGACCGACTCGTTGACCGAATAACCCAGCACCGCCAGCACCGCCGCGAGCACCGTGAGGTTGAACTCCCACTGGAAGTAGGCGAAGAAGCCGAGGATGATGATCACGTCGTGCAGGTTGGCGATGATCGCCGCGACCGCGAACTTCCACTCGAAGCGGATCGCAAGGTAGATCATGATGCCGATGATCACGAAGGCCAGGGCCTTGGCGCCGTCGATCGCCAGTTCACGCCCGACCTGCGGGCCGACGAATTCGGTGCGCTGCAGCTTCACCGGCTCGGCCGTGCCGGCCGAACACACCGGCCGGCTTGACACCTCGCCCTTGTCGCTCGTGATCTCGCGCGTGCTCACGCTGCCGCTCTCGGCCTTGCACAGGCTGTCGAAGACCTTGCTCACCACCTCGGTCTGTTTCATGCCGGCGGCCACGGGCAGCCGGATGATCACGTCGCGCGAGCTGCCGAAGTTCTGCACCTGCACTTCGCCGAAGTTCAGCTTCTCGACCGTGGTGCGGATCTTCTCCACATCGGCGGTCTGCTCGTAGGCCGCCTCCATGACGATGCCGCCGGTGAACTCGATCGAGAAGTGCAGGCCGCGCGTGGCCAGGAAGAACACCGCGGCGACGAAGGTCAACGCCGAGATGACGTTGAACACCAGCGCATGCCGCATGAACGGGATGTCGCGCCTGATTCTGAAAAATTCCATGGTCTTGTCTCGTTGCTGCGCGTGCGCTCAGGTCTTCGCGGGGACGTCGTCGCCCTGCGGTTTCCAGACCTGGCCGATCGACACGCCCTTGAGCTTCTTCTGCCGGCCGTACCAGAGGTTGACGAGGCCGCGCGAGAACACGACGGCCGAGAACATCGAGGTCAGGATGCCCAGGCAGTGCACCACCGCGAAACCGCGGATCGGCCCCGAGCCGAACGCCAGCAGCGCCAGGCCCGCGATCAGCGTGGTCACGTTCGAGTCGAGAATCGTCGCGAACGCGCGCTCGTAGCCGGTGTGGATCGCCACCTGCGGCGAAGCCCCGGCACGCAGCTCTTCACGCACGCGCTCGTTGATCAGCACGTTGGCGTCGATCGCCATGCCGAGCGTGAGCGCGATCGCGGCGATGCCCGGCAGCGACAGCGTGGCCTGCAGCATCGACAGCACCGCCAGCAGCAGCAGCAGGTTGAAGCCGAGCGCCAGCGTGGAGATCACGCCGAACAGCCGGTAGTAGACGCACATGAACAGCGCGATCGCGGCAAAGCCGTACATCACGCTGTCGAAACCCTTCACGATATTCTCGGCGCCCAGGCTCGGGCCGATGGTCTTTTCTTCGATGATGTCCATCGGCGCGGCCAGCGAGCCGGCGCGCAGCAGCAGCGCCTGGTCGCTCGCTTCGCCCGGCGTCATGCGGCCGGTGATCTGGAAGCGCGAGCCGAGTTCGCCGCGGATCACCGGCGCCGTGATCACTTCGCCCTTGCCCTTCTCGAACAGCAGGATCGCCATGCGCTTGCCGATGTTCTCGCGCGAGATGTCGCGCATGATGCGCGCGCCCTTGGCGTCGACCGTCAGGTTGACGTTCGGCTCCTGGGTCTGGCCGTCGAAGCCGGGTTGCGCGTCGGTCAGGTTGTCGCCGGTCAACACCACCTGGCGCTTGACGATCAGCGGCGAGCCGCCGCGTTCGATGAAACGTTCGGTTCCGAACGGCACCGGCCCGCTACCGCCGGCCGCGGCGAGCGCTTCGGCGCTGTCGTCGACCATGCGCAGTTCGAGCGTGGCGGTGCGGCCGATGATGTCTTTCGCCTTGGCGGTGTCCTGCACGCCGGGCAACTGCACGACCACGCGGTCGGCGCCCTGTTGCTGGATCACCGGCTCGGCCACGCCGAGTTCGTTGACGCGGTTGTGCAGTGTGGTGATGTTCTGTGTGATCGCCGTTTCCTGCACCTTGCGCGCGGCCTCGGGCTTGAGGCTGCCGTTCAGCTTGAACTCGGTGCCTTCGGCGCTGTCGACCCACTGCAGGTCGGGCAGCTGGTCGGTGAGCAGGCCGCGCGCGGCGGTGAGCGTTTCACGGTCGCGGAAGCGCACGTCGACGTTGTTGCCATCGCGCGTGATGCCGGCGTGGCGCAGGTTCTTGTCACGCAGCAGGGTGCGGATGTCGCCGGTCAGCGCTTCGGCCTTCTTGGTCAGCGCCGACTTCATGTCGACCTGCATCAGGAAGTAGACCCCACCGCGCAGGTCCAGCCCCAGGAACATCGGCAAAGCGTGCAGCGAGGTGAGCCAGTGCGGCGAGCGCGACAGCAGGTTCAGCGCGACCACGTAACGCGGGTCGCTCGGGTCGGGGTTCAGCGCGGCGCTGATCGCTTCTCGGGCCTTGCGCTGCGCGTCGAGGTCGCCGAAACGGGCCTTGACCGAGTTGCCCTCGAACTGCACGAAGTCGGGCTTCAGGCCGGCGCGGGTGAGGATCTCTTCGACCCGTGGCGCCAGCGTGGCGTCGATCTTGAGCGTGGCCTTGCCGCTGCTCACCTGCACCGCCGGCGCCTGGCCGAACACGTTGGGCAGCGTGTAGATCAGGCCGACGAGCAAGGCGATCACGAGGAGCGCGTATTTCCAGGCAGGGTAGCGATTCATCGGGTCTTTCCTCTCGGGCCGGGCCCGCGCCAAAAGCAGCGAGCGCCTCGCCGCGCCGGTGCGACGCAGCGAGCCGCCCGCGCGTTCAACGAATTACTTGACGGTGCCCTTGGGCAGCACTTGCACGACCGCGCCGCGCTGGACCTGGATCTCGACGCCGGTGGCGATCTCGACGCTCAGGAAACTCTCGCCGATCTTCGTGATCTTGCCGATCATGCCGCCCGAGGTGACGACTTCGTCGCCCTTGGCCAGCGCGTCGATCATCGCCTTGGCCTCTTTCTGGCGCTTCATCTGCGGGCGGATCATCACGAAGTACAACACCACGAACATCAGCACCAGCGGGAGCATGGAGCCCAGGCTGCCGAACGGCGAATCTGCGGCGGCGGGTGCGGCTTGCGCAAAAGCTTCGGAAATGAACACTTGGAATTCCTTGTTGGAGCCGGGCACGACGCCTGCGGCAAAGCCTCGGGATTGTAAGGTGGGTCAGGCCCGGGCCCAGAGAGCCCCCAGCGGCGTTTACCCGGGCGCCGCCACCAGCCGCAGGTGGGTGATCTCGGACGGCGCGCCGAAACGTTTCGGAGGGCCCCAGTAGCCGGTGCCGCGGCTTGTGTAGACCCAGAGTTGCTGCAAACGGTTCAACCCCGCCGTGAACGGCTGCTGGAAGCGCACGAACAGGTTCCACGGCAGGAACTGCCCGCCGTGGGTGTGGCCGCTGAGCTGCAGGTCGAAGCCCGCCGCCGACGCCGCCGTGGCGCTGCGCGGCTGGTGCGCGAGCAGCACTTTCACCAGCGCCGCGTCGGCCGGCGCACCGTGCAGCGAACGCTGCGGGTCGCTGCGGTGGGCCTCGTCGAAGTGGTGCGCGCCGTAGTCGGTGACCCCGGCCACGAGCAGACGGGCTTCGTCGTGCCGCAAGACCACGTGTTCGTTCATCAGCACCTGCACGCCGAGGCGGCGCAGCTCGACCACCCAGGCCTGCGCGCCGGAGTAGTACTCGTGGTTGCCGGTGACGAAGAAGGTGCCGTGCCGGGAAGACAACGACGCCAGTGGGGCCACGTGCGCGGCGAGCTCGCGCACGCTGCCGTCGACCAGATCACCGGTCACGGCCACCATGTCGGCGCCGAGCCGGTTCACCGCCTCGACGATGCGGTGCATGTAGGCGCGCTTGATCGTCGGGCCGACGTGGATGTCGCTGATCTGCGCGATCGTGAAGCCGTGCAGCGCGGCCGGCAGGTCGGTGATCGGGATGTCGATCGCGACCACCGCGGCGGTGCGGCGCGCGTTGAAGAACCCGACCACGGTGACTGCCGCGCCGAGCAGCACGACCGCGGCGGCCGAGAGCGGCGCCAGTTCAGGCAGCGCCGCGCCCGACACGAGCGCCTCGGCGATCCACGCGAGCAGCAAGACCGCATCGCGCAGCAGCGTCAGCACGAAGAGCGACGAGAACAAGCCCATCGCCAGCGCCCCCGCCCAGGCGAGCCGGTCCGACCACGGCTGGGTGCGCAGCCGGCGCGCCAGCAGGCTCATCGGCATGGCCGCCGCCGAAACCACCAGCACGGCGGCGAACGCCAACGCGGGCCACAACCCGCCGGGCAAGGCCGGCACGATGCGCGTGCCGACGTAAGCGTGGAGCAGGATCGAAAGAATCCAGAGCGGCATGGGCAAGGCACGGAATGGCTGAGCCCGGAACATGAGGCCGCTTCGGCGGCGTTCAATCCCTTCGTCGCACCAGGCTCAGGCGGCCACACGCTCGTACTGCGCGACGTACTGCGCTGCAGCCGCGTCCCAGTCGAAAGCCTGCGCCATCGCACGGCGCTGCACCTCGTGCCATTCGCCCTTGCGTTTGAACAGCGCGAACGCGCGGCGCAACGCGAGCACGTAGTCGTCGACCGCAAAACGCTCGAACACGAAGCCGGTGGCCGTGCCGTCGTCGAGGTTTTCGAGCGAGCTGTCGACCACCGTGTCGGCCAGCCCACCGACCTTGCGCACCAGCGGCAGCGAGCCGTACTTCAGCCCGTAGAGCTGCGTCAGCCCGCAGGGCTCGAAGCGCGACGGCACCATCATCACGTCGACACCGGCGACCACGCTGTGCGCCAGTTCCTCGTCGTAGCCGACCTTCACCGCCACCGCGCCGGGGTGCGTCTTCGCCGCCTGCAGCAGCGCCGACACCAGCGCCGGCTCGCCGGTGCCGAGCACCACGAGCTGCCCGCCGCGTTCCAGCAATTGCGGCAGGCCGGCGAGGATCAGGTTGAAGCCCTTCTGCTCGGTCAGCCGGCTCACCACGCCGAACAAGGGGCGGTCGGTTTGCGGGCCGAGGCCGAAACTGTTCTGCAAAGCCAACCGGCACAGGTTCTTGCCGCCGAGCTTGCGGCCGTCGTAGCGCGCCGGAATCAGCTCGTCGACCGCCGGGTTCCAGACCGTGTCGTCGACCGCGTTGAGGATGCCGCTCAGTTCGCCCGAGCGTGCGCGCAGCACACCGTCGAGCCCGCAGCCCTGCTCTTCGCCCTGGATTTCGCGCGCATACGTCGGGCTCACGGTCGTGATGTGGTCGGCGTAGTGCAGGCCGGCTTTCATGAACGAGACCTGGCCGTGGAATTCGAGCCCGTGGGTTTGGTAGAAGTCGGCGGGCAGGCCCAGTTCGCCCAGCACCTCCAGGCCGAAGGTGCCCTGGAACGCGAGGTTGTGCACCGTGTGCACCGAGCCGGCCTGGCGCCGCCCGCTGTGCAGTTGCGCGGCGCGCAGATACGCCGGGGTGAGGCCGGCGTGCCAGTCGTGGCCATGCACCACCTGCGCCGACCACGACGGGTCCAGGCCGTCGGCCAGGCGTGCGCCGACGCGGCCGAGCAAGGCGAAGCGGCGGTGGTTGTCGGCGTAGGCCTGGCCGGCTGCGTCGGCATACGGGTTGCCTTCGCGGGCGTAGAGCGCGGGCGCGTCGATCAGGTACAGCGGCAAGTCGGTGCCGGGCAGCGTGCCGCGCAGCAGGCGCGTGCCGTCGCCCAGGCCGGACGCACCGGCGACCGGCTTCGCATCGGGCACGCCACGCAGGATCGCCGGGAACGCCGGCACCAATACGCGCACGTCACAACCGCGTTGGCGCAATGCACCCGGCAGCGCGCCGCACACGTCCGCCAGCCCACCGGTCTTGAGCAGTGGAAAGATTTCCGAGCAGACCTGCAAGACCCTCATGTCACGACGCTCGGCGCATCCCGGCCGGTGTGCTCGCGGATGCGTGCGAGCTGCTGCGCCAGCGTGATCAGCGGCGCGAGCGCGGTCTGCGTCGGCACGCTCTGGCCGGCCACGTCGGGCTCATACCGTTCGAGGTAGACGCGCAAGGTCGCGCCTTCGGTGCCGGTGCCCGAGAGCCGGAAGACGATGCGCGAGCCGCTCTCGAAGATGATGCGCACGCCCTGCTTCGTGGCGACCGAACCGTCGATCGGGTCGGTGTAGGCGAAGTCGTCGGCGATGGCCACACGCTGGCCGTCGAACGACTGGCCGGCGAGCGCCGGCAGTTGCGCGCGCAGCTCGGTCATCAAGCTGTTGGCAGCCGCTGTCTCGACCGCTTCGTAGTCGTGGCGCGAGTAGTAGTTGCGGCCGAACTTCGCCCAGTGCGCACGCACCAGCGTCTCGACCGGCTGCCCGGTCGCGGCCAGGATGTTGAGCCAGAAGAGCACCGCCCACAGCCCGTCCTTCTCGCGCACGTGGTCGGAGCCGGTGCCGTAACTTTCTTCGCCGCAGAGCGTGACCTTGCCGGCGTCGAGCAGGTTGCCGAAGAACTTCCAGCCGGTGGGGGTTTCGTAGCTCGCGATGCCGAGCGCCTTGGCGACGCGGTCGGCGGCCGTCGAAGTCGGCATCGAACGGGCGATGCCTTTCAGGCCGCCGCGATAGCGCGGTGCCACATCGGCATGCGCGGCCAGCAAGGCCAGGCTGTCGCTCGGCGCGACCGGGAAGTTGCGGCCGACGATCATGTTGCGGTCGGCGTCACCGTCCGACGCGGCGCCGAAGTCGGGCGCGTCTCCCGCCGCCATGTGCTTGATCAAGTCCTCGGCGTTGACCGGGTTCGGGTCCGGGTGCAGCCCGCCGAAGTCTTCGAGCGGCTCGGCATTGACGACCGTGCCGGCCGGCGCGCCGAGCAGCCCCTCGATGATCGCCTTCGCATACGGGCCGCCGACCGCGCTCATCGCATCGAAGCGCATGCGAAAGCCGCTGGCGAACAAGGCCTGGATGGCGGGAAAGTCGAAACACGTCTGCATCAGCGCCGCGTAGTCGGCCACCGGGTCGATGACCTCGACCAGCATCCGCTCGATGCGCTGCGTGCCGAGCGTGTCGATGTCGATGGCCGGCGCATCGCTGGCGCGGTAGCGCGCGATCGTCTTCGTGCCCGCGAAGATCGCTTCGGTCACCTTCTCGGGCGCCGGCCCGCCGTTGCCGACGTTGTACTTGATGCCGAAGTCGCCATCGGGCCCGCCCGGGTTGTGGCTCGCCGACAGCACGATGCCGCCATAAGCGCCGTGCTGGCGGATCACGCAGCTGACGGCCGGCGTCGACAAAATGCCACCCTGCCCCAGCAGCACCCGCCCGAAGCCTTGCGCCGCCGCCATGCGCAGGATCGTCTGCACCGCCGCGCGGTTGTGAAAGCGGCCGTCACCACCGAGCACCAGCGTCTGCCCGGCCGTGCCTTCGAGGCTGTCGAACAGCGCCTGGACGAAGTTTTCCAGGTACCCCGGCTGCTGGAACACGCCGACCTTCTTGCGCAGGCCCGAGGTGCCTGGTTGCTGGCCGGTGAAGGGTGTGGTGGGGTGGCTGACGATGCTCACGGTCTGTCCTCGAACAAAAGTTGTTGCTCTAACGCTCGCACACCAGAAACACCGTGGCCAGCGGCGGCACCGCGATGGCGATCGACTGCTCGCGGCCGTGCGCTGCCAGCGCCTCTGAAGGCAGCGGCGCGTTGTGCACACCGCTGCCGCCGTAGACCGTGGCGTCGGTGTTGATCAGCTCGTGGTAGGTGCCCGCTGCCGGCACACCGATGCGGTACGCATGCCGCACCACCGGCGTGAAGTTGCACACCGCCACCACGAAGCTGCCGCCCGGCGCGTGGCGCGCGAACGAGATGACGGAGTTCGTCGCGTCGTCGTGCGCGATCCACGCAAAACCTTCGGGCGTGAAGTCGAGCTGGTGCAAGGCGGCCTGCTGGCGGTAGACGATGTTCAGGTCACGCACCAGCCGCTGCGTGCCGCTGTGCAGCGGTTGGTCGAGCAGGTGCCACGGCAGGCTCGCCTCGGCATTCCATTCGGTGTCTTGCGCGAACTCGCCGCCCATGAACAGCAGCTTCTTCCCCGGGTGCGCCCACATGAAACCGAAGTACGCGCGCAGGTTCGCGAAACGCTGCCATTCGTCGCCCGGCATGCGCCCGAGCAGCGAGCCCTTGCCGTGCACCACCTCGTCGTGCGAGAGCGGCAGCACGAAGTTCTCGGTGAAGGCGTAGACCAGCCCGAATGTCATCCGATGGTGGTGGTACTTGCGGTGCACCGGGTCTTCGCTCATGTACGACAGCGTGTCGTTCATCCAGCCCATGTTCCACTTGTAGTGAAAGCCGAGGCCGCCGCCTTGCAGGTCTTCGCTCGGCGGACGCGACACCGACGGGAACGCGGTCGACTCTTCGGCCACCGTCACCGCTTCGGGCCGCTGCGTGCCGATGATCTGGTTCATGCGCCGCAGGAAGTGGATCGCTTCCAGGTTCTCGCGGCCGCCCAGGTGGTTGGGCACCCACTCGCCGTCCTTGCGGCTGTAGTCGCGGTAGAGCATCGACGCGACGGCGTCGACCCGCAACGCGTCCACCCCGAAACGTTCGATCCAGTACAGCGCGTTGCCGACCAGGTAGTTGCGCACCTCCGTGCGGCCGAAGTTGTAGATCAGCGTCTGCCAGTCCTGGTGAAAACCTTCGCGCGGGTCGGCGTGTTCGTAGAGCGGCGTGCCGTCGAACTGCGCCAGGCCGTGCGCGTCGGTCGGGAAGTGGCCGGGCACCCAGTCGACGATCACGCCGATGCCGGCTTCGTGCGCGGTGGCGACGAAATGGCGAAAGTCTTCGGGCGTGCCGAAGCGCGCGGTCGGTGCGTAGAGGCCGGTCGGCTGGTAACCCCAGGACCCGTCGAACGGGTGTTCGTTGACCGGCAGCAGCTCGATGTGCGTGAAGCCCAGCTCACGTGCATAGGGGACCAGCTGCTCGGCGAGCTCGCGGTAGGTCAGCCAGCGGTCGCCTTCTTCGGGCACGCGCCGCCACGAGCCCAGGTGCACTTCGTAGACACTGATCGGCGCACCGAGCGCATTGGCCGACTGGCGCTGTTCGTTGGGTTTGACGACGTTCGGCAAGCCCTGCACCACCGAGGCGGTCTGTGGCCGCAGCTCGCCGCGGAACGCGAGCGGGTCGGCCTTGAGGTGCACGCTGCCGTCGGCGCCTTTCACTTCGAGTTTGTAGAGATCGCCGGGGCCGACGTGCGGCACGAAGATTTCCCACACGCCGCACTCGGGCCGCAGCCGCATCGCGTGGCGGCGCCCGTCCCAGTTGTTGAACGCGCCGACGACCGACACCCGTTGCGCATTCGGGGCCCAGACCGCGAAGCGTGTGCCCGGCACACCCTCGATCACCAGCGGATGCGCACCGAGCTGTTCGTAGGGCCGGTGATGCGTGCCTTCGCCGAGCAGCCACAGGTCCATCGCGCCGAGCAGCGGGCCGAAGCGGTACGGGTCTTCGAGCACCTGGCGGTGGCTGCCCCAGTCGATCTCGAGCTGGTAGTTCAGGCGGTCGGGGTGCGGCGTGAGGAAGGCCTCGAACACGTCGGAGGTGCCCACGCGGTGCAGTGTGGCCACACGCCGCTGGCCGGGCTTCTCCAACACCAGCACTTCACGCGCGCCGGGCAGCAGCGCGCGGATCACCCACGCGCCTTCGTGCGGGTGCAGGCCCAGCACCGCGAAGGGCTCGTGGTGCTCGCCGGCCATCAGCGCGGCCACCGTGGTGTCGTCGAACATGTTCAGTGGCGCAGCGTGGCGAACGCGCGGGTGAAAAAGTCGGTGCCGCCGAAGTTGCCAGACTTCAGCGCCAAGTGCAAACCCGCCGCGGCGGCAGGCGACGCCGCATGGCACCACGGCACGCCCGGGTCGATCTGCGGGCCGATGCGCATCTGCGTGATGCCGAGCGCCTGCACACACGCGCCCGAGGTTTCGCCGCCAGCGACGACGAGCTGCGCCACGCCGTGTTCGACCAGCCCGCGCGCGACGCGCCCGAGCGTGTCTTCGACCATCGCGCCGGCCTGCTCGACCCCGAGGCGCTGCTGCACCTCACGCACGGCTTCGGGCGCAGCCGTCGCGTACACCAGCACCGGGCCGTGCGGCAGCAACGGCCGGGCCCAGGCGAGCGCTTCGGCCGCCACATCGCTGCCCGAGGCGATGCGCAAGGGCGCCACCTCGAAGGCCTCGCCGCCGGCCTGCCGGAACGCCGCCACCTGCGCTTGCGTGGCCGCCGAGCAGCTGCCGGAAACGATGGCCTGCGCACCGCCCGCCGCCGGCAGATGTGCCGCTTCGGCGGCCGGCCGAATGCCGAACTGCGCCGGCAAGCCGATCGCGAGGCCCGAGCCCGCCGTCATCAGCAACTCGCCCTTCAGCGCTTCGGCCAGGTGCCACAGGTCGGTGTTGTCAACGGCGTCGGCGATCGCCAGCGTCGAGCCTTGCGCCTTGAGCTTTTCGATGCGCTCCCGAATGGCCGCCGCACCCGCCGCCACCGTGCTGCGCTCGATCAGCCCGACCTGGCGCCCGCGCGGCACGCTCAACTGCGCCTGCAGCACCCGCACGAGATTCGCATCCGTCATCGGCGTCAGCGGATGCAGCCGCATCGGGCTTTCCGACAGCAACAGGTCACCGACGAACAGGTGCCCCTTGAACACCGTGCGCCCGTTTTCCGGAAAGGCCGGCGTGACGACGCAGAACGGCGCGCCCAGCTCGTTCATCAGCGCTTCGCTGACCGGGCCGATGTTGCCCTGCGCGGTCGAATCGAAGGTCGAGCAGACCTTGAAGTAGATCTGAGCGGCACCCTGCGCCCGCAGCCAGCGGCAGGCCGCCAGCGACTGCGCCACCGCGTCGGCCGGCGCGATCGTGCGCGACTTCAGCGCCACGACGACCGCGTCGGCGGCCTCGGCCAGCGGCGCCGTCGGCACGCCGATGGTCTGCACCACGCGCATGCCGGCGCGCACCAGGTTGTTGGCGAGGTCGGTCGCGCCGGTGAAATCGTCGGCGATGCATCCGAGTTGAACCATGGGCAGCACCTCCGATCAGGGTGCAACACAAAACGCCAACCCGTGGGCGCGCTGGCGGCGCGCCCCGTGCGCACCGGTTGATGCCGCGAGTCTATCGGGAACGCCGCAGCCGGCGTCAGTGCGCCAGCAGCTTCTTGCGGCGTTCGACGAGGCGCAGGATCATCGGCGTGAAGATCAGCTGCATCGCGAGCTCCATCTTGCCGCCCGGCACCACCAGCGTGTTGGCGCGCGACATGAACGAGTCGTGCAGCATGCTCAGCAGGTAGGGCATGTCGATGCC
>Ga0073925_1000055_pt1 | contig 33450 bp, 31 predicted proteins | sample GWRWT4_21May14_FD_70952 | JGI IMG/M metagenome (GOLD analysis project Ga0073925, IMG submission 70952) | Sand microcosm microbial communities from a hyporheic zone in Columbia River, Washington, USA - GW-RW T4_21-May-14 | ecosystem: Engineered > Artificial ecosystem > Sand microcosm >...
GTCGAACGCTTCTTCTGCCGCATCAAGCACTACCGTCGAATAGCCACTCGCTACGAAAAGCTGGCCGAACGGTTTACCTCGTTCATCAGCCTCGTCGGTGCCATCGTCTGCATGACTTGAATGTCAACACACCCTAGCTCGATTAGCTGGTGGATCCCGAGATCACGCACATTGACATTACGTCTACGCACGGGACACATCACGCCGATACCTCCGACGCTTGCATTAGCCAGATCAAGCAAGCACTTCATAAGCTCTTCGCGGCCCTCAAGGTATGAAACGCGAGTATTGAAGAGAGGATGCGCCTTGAAGAGTGTTGCGCATGAGTCGGCCCCGTCGCTGGCGAGCACAACTTCGAGAACGCACTGCTCCACCCCGGGGCTGTCCTTGATAAAGCATTCGCCTACGAGCGCTGACCCGCCATAGTGAAGCGCATGCTCTTCCTCGCTCATAGCTGCGAAGGCTCGGAGCAATTCGTTCGCGCGTGCGGGGTCGTCGTGAACTTGAAGGTCGACGTATTTCAGAAGCATTCCGGACATGAGCAGCCTTGGAGAGGAGTTGGTGGTTAGTGGATTCAGCCCACATGGTTGCCAAACGGGCTATGAGCCACGCTCAACAAATTCGCAGTCATCGACAGAGCCGCTCTCCAGCCAGAACTGCCAGCGGGTCAGAACTGTTTTTCATCGACGCGGGCCGCGTGGCGTGAAAATCATTGCGATGATGATCAAGACGATGGCAGTGAAGATCCACATAGAGTGCGACTGTTTCAGTTGCGAGTGTTTTGGTTAATCGCTAGCGCCTGCTGAGCGAGGATGCGCTTCAGCCCGGACGGGCTATCAGCGCCGGCATTGACCCACGCGTCGAAGTGCCCGTTGCCAGGCGAGGGGTGCGCGGCGTACAACCAAAGTGCGCCACCCGCGCGAAACGCCACCGAGTTGACCGACGAGTAGTCTGGGTAGAGTGTGGCAAAGACGGCACGGGTTTTCTTGATGTAGTTGTCTGCTGTACCGAGAAGCAAGACCAATCGGACTCCCGCGGGAAGACGTTGAAGGAAGGTGCTGGCGCAGCGCTGGATGATTGCGAGCGTGCCTGCGTTCGTGAATGCCGAGGGAACGACATCGCCGCTTGTCTTGCAGTCACCGTTCTTCATTTTGCAAAAACTACACCGAACAAGCGAGGCGACCCCGAACTCCGGCTCCTTGGCAGTCATTAAATCGTCGATACCGCGATCTCGTGGCATCAACTGCAGCGCCTCTAGGACCGCTTGGAGGCGAGGACGAGCCTTGGCGAAGGCGATCTTGTCAAAATCGCCAGATTCAGCCGCTCGGTTCTGATTTGCGCCTTTGGAGAAACCCAAGACGAGCGTCGTTGGATTGGGACTCCCGTAGTAACCCGGGTTGTTATGAAGGCGCCATTCACCGATTTCAAGGATGCGCTCGGAACCGTCGAAGCAGAGACGACATTGAGTTTTTCCATGGATGTAGCGTTCAGACAAGTGATGCCTTTCATGGCGTGTAAAGAGTCTCCAGAGTCCAGCTGCGCCTTCCGGCCGGCGGATAACGAGCGATTGTGATTCGCGAGGTAACGTCGTAGCCAGACAAGGCTTGGCGCTACGTCAACCTTCTGGAAGATCTGCCGAATAAGTAAACAAATAGAGCGCTATTTGGGGCTTTCGGGCGCAAGCCCTGGGCTCACCCGCGCGGGTGATGTGCCGCATGCAGCAGCTTGAGCCGCTCCCGTGCCACATGGGTATAGATCGTCGTCGTCGAAATGTCGGCGTGGCCGAGCAGCATCTGCACCGCGCGCAGGTCGGCACCGTGGTTCAGCAGGTGGGTGGCGAAGGCGTGGCGCAGCGTGTGCGGTGAGAGCGGCACCTGCACGCCACCGCGCAGCGCGTGGGCCTTGATCAGCTTCCAGAACATCTGGCGTGTCATCGGCCCGCCGCGCGCGGTGACGAAGAGTGCGTCGCTCGCCTGGCCCTTGAGGATTTCCGCGCGACCCTCGGCCAGGTAACGCTGCAGCCACGCATGCGCTTCTTCGCCGAAGGGCACGAGCCGCTCCTTCGCGCCCTTGCCCGTCACGCGCAGCGCGCCTTCGCTCAGGCTCAGGTGCACGCTCTTCAAGGTGACGAGTTCGCTCACGCGCAGGCCGCTCGCGTACATCAGCTCCAGCATCGTGCGGTCGCGCAGGCCGAGCGGGGTGTCCACGTTCGGCGCGCCGAGCAGCGCTTCGACCTGGGCTTCGCTCAGGGTCTTGGGCACGCGCAAGGGCTGGCGCGCCGTGAGCAGCTTGAGCGTGGGGTCGCTCGTCAGCAGGTGTTCGCGCAGCGCCCAGCGAAAGTAACGCTTGAAGACCGTCAGCCGGCGGTTGCTGCTGGTCGCCTTGCTGCCTTCGTGGCGCGCCACGCGGTACTCGAGCAGGTCGCTCTCGCGGGTGGTGTCGAGGGCGCGCCCGCCGTGCGCGGCGAGCCACTCGGCGTAGAGCTGAAGGTCACGCCGGTACGCCGCCAGCGTGTTGTTCGACAGCCCGTCTTCGATCCACAGCGCGTCGACGAAGCGGTCGATCGAGGCCGAGCTCTCCTGCAACGCGCTCACAGGGCCAGGGTCAGTCCAGCTTGAGCTTCTGCTCGGTGACGATCTTCTTGTAGATCGCGAACTCGGCCTTGATCTGCTCGGCGAACTGCTCCGGCGTGTTGCCCACGATCAGCGAGCCGGTGGCTTCGATTTTCGAACGCACGCCCGGGTCTTCGAGGGTTTTCTTGACGGCGGTCGAGACCTTGTCGATCACGTCCTTCGGCGTTCCCTTGGGCGCGAGCACGCCGTAATAGGCCATGCGGTTCACCGGCTCCAGGCCCACTTCCTTGAAGGTCGGCACGTTGGGCAGCGCGGCCAGGCGCTGCGGCGCGGCGACGACGATCGCGATGAGGCGGCCGTCTTTCACGAAGGGAAGAGCCGAGGGCAGGTTGTCGAAGATCATCGGCACCTGGCCGGCCACCGTGTCGTTGAGCGCCGGGCCGGCGCCGCGGTAGGGAATGTGGGTGATGAAAGTGCCCGACAGGCTCTTGAACAGCTCGGTCTGCAGGTGGCCGATGCCGCCGGTGCCCGAGCTCGCATAGCTGTACTTGCCCGGGTTCTTCTTCAGCACCTCGATGAAGGTCTGGTAATCGCGCGCCGGGAACGAGGGGTGCACCGCGATCAGGTTCGGCGTGGCCGCGATGTTGATGATCGGCATGAAGTCGGCCACGGGGTCGTAGCCGATCTTCGGGTTGATCGCCGGGTTGGCCGCGGTGGTCGAGACCGTGGCCATGCTGAGCGCATAACCGTCGGGTGCCGAGCGGATCACGTCGAGCGCGCCGATCGAGCCACCGCCACCGGCCTTGTTCTCGACGACCACGGTCTGCCCGAGCGTGGCGCCCAGCTTCTCGGAGACGATGCGGGCCACGATGTCGGTCGTGCCCCCGGGCGCGAACGGAACGACGAGCCGCACCGGCTTCGACGGATAGGCCTGAGCCCAGGCGCCACCAGCGGCGAAGAGGCCGGCGGCGGCGGCAAGGGAAGTCTGGATCAGGGTGCGGCGTTGCATCGAGTCGGTCTCCGTCAGAAGCAAAAGCGAAAAGTGTAGGGCCAGACCGGCATGTCCCTGCAGCGGGCTCACCCTGCCCCGGGGTCTTTGTGCCGGTGCGCGCTGGCACACTCGACGCATGTCGAATGCCTTGTTGCTGCTGCCCGACTTCCTGCTGATCGTGCTGGGCTTCGTGCTCTGCCATCGCACCGCCCTGAACCGCCCTGTCTGGGAAGCGGCGGAAAAGCTCGTCTACTACCTGCTGTTCCCGGTGCTGCTGTTCAACTCGATCCTGAAGAGCCCGCTGCAGCCGGCGCAGACGCTGAGCCTGGCCGCGGCCGCGGTCTGCACCGTGGGCTTCGGTGTGGCGATCGCTTTCGCCATCGGCCGCTGGCCGGGCGTGGACGCGCGGCTGCACGCTTCCGGTGCGCAGACCGCGTTCCGCTTCAACTCCTTCATCGGCCTGGCCTTGTCGGAACGGCTCGGCGGCCCGCAGGGGCTGGCGTGGATGGCGCTGTGCATCGCCCTGTGCGTGCCGCTGTGCAACGTGGCCGCGGTGTGGCCGCTGGCGCGCCACGGTGGCCACTCGTACGGGCGCGAGCTGCTGCGCAACCCGCTGATCCTGAGCACCGTCGCCGGGCTCATTGCCAACCTGGCCGGGCTGAAGTTCCCCGAAGCGGTGGCGACCACGCTGCAGCGGATCGGCCTGGCGGCGTTACCGCTCGGCTTGATGGCGACCGGCGCGGGCCTGCACTTCGGCCGGCTCAAGGCCGGGCCGGGTCTGGCCGCGGCCTTGATGACGGTGCGCCACGCCGTGCTGCCGGCACTCGCGATCGGACTCACGGCAGCGCTCGCCCTGCCGCCCGAACAGCGCACGATCGTCGTGCTGTTCGCGGCGCTGCCGACCGCGTCGAGCGCCTACGTGCTGGCCGCGCGCATGGGCGGCGACGGGGGTTACGTGGCCGGGCTGGTGACGCTCTCCACGCTGATCGGCATGCTCAGCGTGCCGCTGTGGCTGGCGGTTCTGGCAGGACTGGCGTAGCGGCCTGGGCCAGCGCCCAGTCGATGTGCTCGCGCACCAGTTCGCTCGCAGCGTCGAAGCGCAGCCTGAGCTGCTCCTGGATGTTCGCCGCGCTGCCGGCGTCTGCCGCCCGCAGCGCGTTGCCCAGCGCCACCGCGAGGTTGCGCTGCCAGCGCTCGAAGCCGATGCGCCGGATCGGGCTGCCTTCGGTGCAGCGCAGAAAGTCGGCTTCGGTCCACGACCACAGCGTCAGCAGCGTGGCGTTGCCGACCGAGGCGCGCACGTCGAAATCAGGCAGGCGGCTGGCCTTCGCGTACTTGTTCCACGGGCACACGAGCTGGCAGTCGTCGCAGCCGTAGATGCGGTTGCCGATCAGCGGGCGCAGGTCTTCGGGAATGGGCCCGTGGTGCTCGATCGTCAGGTAGGAAATGCAACGCCGCGCGTCGAGCCGGTAAGGTGCCACGATGGCCTGCGTGGGGCACACGTCGATGCAGGCGCTGCAGCTGCCGCAGTGCGCGTCGGCCGCGTCGGTGAGCGGCAACGCGAGGTCGATGTAGATCTCGCCCAGGAAGAACATCGAACCCGCGTCGCGGCTCAGTGCCAGCGTGTGCTTGCCGCGCCAGCCGATGCCACTCTTCGAGGCCAGTTCCACCTCGAGCACCGGCGCCGAATCGGTGAACACGCGGTGGCCGAACGGGCCGACCGTGGCAGCCAGGCGCTCGGCCAGTGTTTGCAGGCGCGCGCGCAAGACCTTGTGGTAGTCGCGGCCCCGCGCATACATCGACAGCGCGGCCTGTTCGGAGTCGTCGAGCCGACGCCATTCAACGGCCTGCCAGTCTTCGGTGGTGTGGCGCGGCAGGTAGTCCAAACGGGCGGTGATCACACGCACCGTGCCCGGCACCAGCTCGGCCGGCCGCGCACGTTTCAGGCCGTGCGCCGCCATGTAGGCCATCGAGCCATGGAAACCGTTGTTCAACCACGCCAACAACCCGGCTTCGGCATGCGACAAATCCACATCGGCCACGCCGATCTGGGAAAATCCGGCCGCCGCGGCCCACTCGCGCAAGCTCGCGAGCAACGCGGCCTGGTCCAGACCCGCTTTCAAACCCGATTCCTGAGCACCGATCATTTGTCGATACTACTGACCCGCCTGCAGACCTGGCGCGATGAAGCCGCTTGCGCCGCCAGCGCCGCAGAGCTCGCCCGCCGTGCCAGCCTGCACGAGGCCTTCATCGAACTGCACGGCGCGCTCGGTGCCGGCAAGACCACCTTCGTGCGCCACCTGCTGCACGCGCTCGGTGTGCCGGGCCGCGTGAAGAGCCCCACCTACACCGTGATGGAGCCCTACGAAGTGGCCGGGGCGAACGGCACGATCGACATCTGGCACTTCGACTTCTACCGCTTCAACGACCCGCAGGAGTTCGAAGACGCGGGCTTTCGCGACGTGTTCGCGAGCACCGGCCTGAAGCTCGCCGAATGGCCCGAGAAGGCCGAGGGCCTGCTGCCGCAGCCCGACCTGCGTGTGTTCATCGAACCGGGCCTGGGCGACCAGCGCGAGGTGCGCATCACGGCGCACACGCCGCGCGGCGTGGAGCTGCTGACGTGATGGGCGACCGCCGCAGCGCGCTGCGCTCGATGGGTGCCGCCGTGCTGCTGCTCGGCGCGCGCGAGCTGGCCTTCGGCGCCAGCATCGTCGCGGTGCGCGTCTGGCCGGCGGCCGACTACACGCGCATCACGATCGAGTCCGACGCGCCGCTGTCGGAAAGACACTTCCTGGCCGAAACGCCGAACCGGCTCGTGATCGACATCGACGGCCTCGAGCTCAGCCCGGCGCTGCGCGAGATCGTCGGCAAAGTGCGCGCCGACGACCCCTTCATCGCCGGCGTGCGCGTCGGCCAGAACCAGCCGCGCGTGGTGCGCCTGGTGATCGACCTGAAACAGCCGACGGCGCCGCAGCTCTTCACGCTGGCGCCGGTGGCCGCCTACCAGCACCGGCTGGTGTTCGACCTGTTCCCCACGCGCGAACGTGACCCGCTGCTGGCGCTGATCCGCGAGCGTGAAATAGCCGAGCAGCAGGCCGCGAAGAGTGTGCAAGACACCCTCGGCGAATTCATCGGCAAGGTCGACAAACCGTTGTTGCCACCGAATGCCGCCGCGTCGGCCGGCCCGCCGCTGGCCACCTTGCCGACCCCGGCACCGGCGCACACGCCGATCCCGCAGGCGCAACTGCAGACCCCGGCCCCGCTCAGCCCGCAAGCCCAGGGCAGGATCGACCGGTTGGTCGTCGTTGCCATCGACCCGGGGCACGGCGGCGAAGACCCGGGCGCCGTCGGCCCGAGCGGCCTGCGCGAAAAAGACGTGGTGCTGGCCATCGCGCTGCAACTGCGCGACCGCATCAACGCCCTGCCCAACATGCGCGCCATGCTCACGCGCGACGCCGACTTCTTCGTGCCGCTGCAGGAGCGTGTGCACAAGGCGCGGCGGGTGCAGGCCGACCTGTTCGTGTCGATCCACGCCGACGCCTTTCTCAAGCCCCAGGCGCGTGGCGCTTCGGTGTTCGCGCTCAGCGAGGGCGGCGCCAGCAGCTCGGCCGCGCGCTGGATGGCGAACCGCGAGAACGCGGCAGACATGGTGGGCGGAATCAACATCAAGGCCAAGGATTCCACCGTGATGCGCGCGCTGCTCGACATGAGCACCACCGCGCAGATCCGCGACAGCCTGAAGCTCGGCGGCGAGGTGCTGGGGCAGATCGGCAAGGTCGGGCGGCTGCACAAGAGCAGCGTCGAGCAGGCCGGTTTCGCGGTGCTGAAGGCGCCCGACATCCCGTCGATCCTGGTCGAGTCGGCCTTCATCTCGAACCCCGAGGAAGAAGCCAAGCTGCGCGACCCGGACTACCAGGCGCAACTGGTGCGCGCGCTCGCCGTGGGCATTCAGCGCTACTTTTCGAAGAACCCGCCGCTGGCACGATCGCGGCAACTTTGATTCAGCCCGACAACCCCGAAGGTCACCCGATGCTGCACCCCCAGACCCGCGCCCTGCTCGACCTGATCGAACACAAGCAGATCCCGCCGACCCACACGCTCGGCGTGGCCGATGCGCGGGCGTACTACCGCGAGCGGCGCAGCGTCACGCAGCCGGTGCCGCCCGAGGTGGGGCTCGTGCGCGAACTGCAGATGATCGGGCCGCGCGGGCCGATCCAGCTGCGCCTGTACCGCCCGCTGGCTTCGAACGCCGCCACCCCGCTGCCCGTGCTCGTGTACTTCCACGGCGGCGGCTGGGTGATCGGCGACCTCGACACGCACGACAGCCTGTGCCGCGCGCTGTGCAACGAGTCGGGCTGCGCGGTGGTCTCGGTCGACTACCGGCTCGCGCCGGAGCACCGTTTCCCGGCGGCGGTGGACGACGCGCTCGCGGCCACACGCTGGGTGCGCCGGCAGGCGGCGGAGCTGCACCTCGACGCGTCGCACCTGGCCGTCGGTGGCGACAGCGCGGGGGGCAACCTCGCGGCCGTGGTCTCGATCGCGGCGCGCGACGCTGGCGACCTGCCGATCGCGTTCCAGCTGCTGATCTACCCCGCCACCGACCAGCACCGCACGGCCCCGTCGCACACCACGAACGGCGAGGGTTACCTGCTGACGCGCGCCACGATGGACTATTTCAGCGGCCACTACATCACCGACCCGGCCGAATACAAGGACTGGCGCAGCTCGCCGCTGCTGCACACCGACCTCGCGAAGCTGCCGCCCGCCCTCGTGCTCACCGCCGGCCACGACCCGCTGCGCGACGAAGGCGCGGCCTACGCCGAAGCGCTGACCGCGGCCGGCAACCGCGCCAGTTACGTCTGCTTCGAGCGCCAGATCCACGGCTTCATCACGATGGGCAAGGTGCTCGACGAAGCCAACACCGCGGTGACGGTGTGCGCGGCGGCACTGCGGCGCGCGCTGGCGGCCTGATGCGTGCCGGCCTGGTCCTGTGCGGCCTGCTGGCGTGGGCTGCAGCGAGCCAGGCGGCCGTGCCCTCGGTCTTCATCGAAGACCTCACCTGGACCGAACTGCGCGACGCGCAGCGTGCCGGCAAGACGACCGTGATCATCCCGGTCGGCGGCACCGAACAGAGCGGCCCGCACCTCACGCTCGGCAAGCACAACGTGCGCGTGAAGCTGCTCGCCGGGCGCATCGCCGAAGCGCTCGGCAACGCCGTGGTGGCGCCCGTGGTGGCGTATGTGCCCGAAGGCAACATCGGCCCACCGAGCTCGCACATGCGCTTCACCGGCACGATCTCGATCCCCGACGCCACCTTCAAGAGCCTGCTCGACGCGAGCGCAAGCAGCTTCAGGCAGCACGGCTTCACCGACGTGGTGCTGATCGGCGATCACGGCGGTTATCAGACCTTGCTGAAAGCCGTGGCCCTGAAGCTGAACCAGGACTGGGCGGCGACAAAGGCACGCGCTCATTTCGTCGACGCGTACTACCGCGTCACGCAGGCCGCCTACGTGAGCACGCTGCAAGCCAAAGGCCTGAGCGCCGCGCAGATCGGCCTGCATGCCGGCGCCGCCGACACCTCGCTGCAGATGGCGGCCGACCCCACCGGCGTGCGCACCGAGCAGCTCGCGCTCGCCGCCCGCGAGGGCCAGGCGCTCGGCGTGGCTGGCGACCCGCGCGGCGCCAGCGCGGCGCTCGGCCAGGCGGGTTTGGACTTGATCGTGTCACAGACGGTTGCAGCGATTCGCCTCGCTGTTGCGCCACGTCACTGAACCCGGCGCGATTGCTTCGATAATCCCCAAGTTCAAAAAACCACGAGACAGCCCTTGAGCAAGACCCGAACCCTGGCCGCCGCGACCGTGCTCGCCGGCAGCGCCACGCTGGCCTGGTGGGCCGCGGCGCAAACCAACGCCGCCGCCAGCGCTGCGCCGGCCCCCAAGCCCGCGGCCGTCAGCACCGTGCCCGGCATGCCGCCGGTGCCCGACCCGAAGAACCTCTACAGCGAAACCGTGGCCGGCCGCCTGAGCCCGGCCGTGGCCGGTGCGCTCGAGCGTGTGTACGTGCCGAACCGCAACCACAACACCGTCTCGGTGATCGACCCGGCCACGTTGAAGGTGGTGAAGACCTTCCCGGTCGGCGTGCACCCGCAGCACGTGGTGCCGTCGTGGGACCTGAAGACCCTGTGGGTCGCCAACAACGCCGAAGGCCGCACCGACGGCAGCCTGACGCCGATCGACCCGCTCACCGGCAAACCCGGCGCGCAGATCATGGTCGACGACCCGTACAACATGTACTGGTCGCCCGACGGCCAATACGCGATCGTGGTGGCCGAAGCCTTCAAACGCCTCGACTTCCGCGACGCGCGCACGATGGAGATGAAGTACTCGATCGCCACACCCGACTGCGCCGGCATCAACCACGCCGACTTCTCGATCGACGGCCGCGTCGCATATTTCACCTGCGAGTTCAACGGCTCGATCACCAAGATCGACCTGGTCAACCGCAAGGTGCTGGGCACGATCAAGCTGAGCCAGTACTTCAACCGGCCCGACGCGCTGGCGCTGATCGCCCAACCCGGCAAGAAGCCGAAGAAGGTGCCCGACCCGAGCCAGCTCGGTGCCGAGATCTGCACCACGCCCGGCATGCCGCAAGACGTGCGCGCCTCGCCCGATGGCAAGACCTACTACGTTGCCGACATGATGGCCGACGGCGTGCACGTGGTCGACGGTGAAACCTTCAAGCAGACCGGCTTCATCGCGACCGGCATCGGCGCACACGGCCTGTACCCGAGCCGCGACGGCAAGAGCCTGTACGTGGCGAACCGCGGCAGCAATGTGATCCGCGGCAAACCGGGCGGGCCGGGCAGCGTTTCGGTGATCGACTTCGCCACCGCGAAGGTCCTGAAGACCTGGCCGATCGAAGGTGGCGGCAGCCCCGACATGGGCAACGTGAGCGCCGACGGCAAGCACCTGTGGCTCTCGGGCCGCTACGACAACGTGGTCTACCGTTTCGACACCGAGACCGGCGCGGTCGACAAGGTCAAGGTCGGCCGCGAGCCGCACGGGTTGACGGTGTGGCCGCAGCCGGGGCGCTACTCGCTCGGGCACACCGGGAACCTGCGCTGAGGCTCAGGGCGGCGGCGTGCCGCAGGCGCGCGCGGAGGAGGCCCACTGCATGGCGAAAAGACACAGCAATCTCGAAGGCAATCTGGAGTCGATGTTCCTTCGCCTCGAGGAGTTGGTCCTGGCCAACTCCGGTGAAGACGAATTCGAGGAAGTCTTCAAGCTGCTGATCGCCAAGCTGTGGGCCGAGCGCAGCGGCGAACCACACCGCTTTCGGGTCGAAGGCGACGAGGCGCGCACTTTCGACAGCATCGTCACGCTGCTGCGCGAAGCCGAACAGGCCTGGCCGGGAATCGTCGAGCCCGACCCGCGGCCGGCGCTGACCCCCGAACACCTCCAGGTCTGCGTGGACGCCTTGGCACGGCACACGATCAGCGACAGCAGCCTCGAAGTCCTCGACGGGTTCTTCGAGTTCATGGTCTCGCGCGCGGCCAAGGGCTCGAAAGGCCAGTACTTCACGCCACGTCATGTGATCGAGCTGTGCGTGCGCATGCTCGAGCCCGAAGCCGGCGAAAGTGTGCTCGACCCCGCCTGCGGGTCGGGTGGTTTTCTCGTCCACGCGCTGAACTTCGTGCGTGAGCACCAGGGCCTGAGCGGAAAGGCCTTGCAGCAGTATTCAGAATCAAAGCTGTGGGGCTTCGACATCGATTCGCGCGCCGTGCGCGTGGCCAAGGCACTGATGGTTCTGGCGGGCGACGGCACGTCGAACGTGATGCAGCTCAACAGCCTTCTGAAGCCCGACACGGGCAGCCTCGTGCTGCCCCAGGGCCAGGACTCCCTCGGCATCCTGACGGTGGAAGACGTGACCCGTGCGCGGCTGCGCCGTCACAAGGGCTTCGATGTCATTCTGACCAACCCGCCCTTTGCCGGCGAAGTGCTGGAGCGGCAGGTTCTCGACGGCTACGACATCAGCCGTGGCAAGGCCCGCGTCGAACGCGATGTGCTGTTCCTCGAACGCTGTGTCGATCTGCTGCGACCGGGCGGCCGCATGGCCATGGTTTTGCCGCACAACAAATTTGCCGCCACCGAGTTCGGCGGCCTGCGCGAATGGGTGATGAAGAAGTGCCGCATCCTCGGTGTGGTCGGTCTGGGGCGGCACACCTTCCTGCCGCATACGCACCAGAAGGCGAGCATCCTGTTCGTGCAGAAACGTCTGGCCGGCGCCAGCATGGCGCGCGACGAAGGCATCTTCTTCGCGCTCAGCGAGCGAGACGGCAAGAATTCCAAAGGTCAGATCGTGGCGCGTGACGGCAGCGGGCCCGATACGCCGATGTGGGACGCCATCGACCATGACTTCGATGAAGTCATGGCCGGCTTCAGGTCCTTTCGGGCTCGCGAAGCCATCGAGTTCCGGAGCTGAACATGGCCTTGATCACCGTCAAAAGAGCCTTCGAACTCGAAGAACCCTTCGTTCTGGCCCCCGAGCGTTACGACCCGCGCCGCGAGCGCCTCAGCGCCCGGGCGAAGCATGCCGATGCCATCACCGTCGCTGATGTTGCCCGGATCGTGCGGCAAACGATCAGCCCGGGCGCGAAGGCCGCGGGTGACCGGCGCTGCCTGGTCCTGGACACCTCCGATGTGCGTGAAGGCATCATCATCGGGCGCAAGAAGCCGATTGCAGTCGCAGACCTCGGCAGTCAGAAAAAGGGCTTCATGGGCGGTGACGTGATCATTTCCAGGCTGCGGCCCTATCTGCGGCAAGTGGCTTTTGTCGACTCGGCCTTTGCGGCGTCGAGCCTCGGCGCGGAGCTGGCCTGCTCCACGGAGTTCTTCGTGTTGCGCTCGCTGACGGACCAGCCGATCGCATTTCTCGTGCCCTACCTCTTGTCCGATCCCGTTCAAAGCGTTCTTGCCGCTTCGCAGGAAGGGGGACACCACCCACGCTTCGATGAACGCGCGCTGCTGACACTGCCGGTTCCGAAGGAGCTGCTGGGCCGACGCGAGAGCATCTCGGCCTCTGTCGGGAAAAGCTCAGCGTCCTATCGGCAAGCCGAAGCGGTGATGTTGCAGCTGGTGACCGAAGCCGGGATGGCGATGGCGCAGGAAAGCGCCTGACACAGCCGGGAAACTGCTTCGGCTCAAGCGGCCGCCTTGCGCCGCGCCCGCCACGCGCCGACCAGCACCAGCAGGCCCGGCAGGATGATCGCGCCCCAGATGATCTTGTCGAGGTTCACCTTGACCCACGGGATGTTGCCGAACAGATAACCGGCCAAGGTGACGCCGCCCACCCACAACGCGGCGCCGACGATGTTGAAGAGCGTGAAGCGGCTGCGGGTCATCTCGGCCACGCCGGCAACGAAGGGCACGAAGGTGCGCAGGAACGGGAAGAAGCGGGCCGCGATGATGGTGACGCCACCGTATTTCTCGTAGAAGGCGTGGGCCTGGTTGAAGGCGTCGCGGTTGAAATAGCGTGTGTTCTCCCACTTGAACACTTTGGGCCCGAAGTACCGGCCGATGCTGTAGTTGCACTGGTCACCGAGGATCGCCGCCACCGTCAGCAGCGCCATCGCCAGCGGCAGGTTCATCAGCCCGGCACCGCACAGGGCGCCGACCACGAACAGCAGCGAATCGCCCGGCAGGAAGGGCATCACGACGACGCCGGTCTCGACGAAGATGATGAGGAACAGCAGCGCGTAGACCCAGGCACCGTAGGTCTGCACGAAGGTGGCCAGGTGCACATCGACGCGCAGGATGAAGTCGAGAATGAAGTGAACGATTTCCATGCGGCGCGATTATCACTGTGGCGCCCCGAGGGGCAGGGGCGAAGCGACGTGGCGGCCGACAGCGCTCAGGCCAGCGTGTCGAGCGCCCAGACCGTGTCGCCCCAGGCCGCCAGCGCTTCGGGAATGGGCTGGTCGGCGTCGAAACCTTCCCAGCGCCGCTGCAGCTGGTGGGCACTGGCGATCAGGTTCCATTGCAGTTCCTGTGCCAACGCCCAGAGCTCGACGCGCAATGCCGGGTCGCTCTCGGCTCCGCTCGTGAGCATGCCGAGCTGCTCGGCGGTGATGCCGGCATCGAACAGCATGCCCTGCAGCGCCTCGGCCTGTTCGGCGAAAGAGCGCAGCACCGTGCGGCTCGCGTCGTCGAGGTCGGGCGTGGTCTGGTCGAGCGCGTCGTGCCACTCGGCCAGCAGGCCGGCGAGCAGTTGCAGCCGTTGCACCGACTCGGCCACGCCCGGGCCGGGTTCGTCGACCGGGGCCGGCAAGGTGGCGAGCAGGCGCTGCACCGCGGCCACGCCGGTGGCGTCGAAGCGGCGCGGGCTGATGCGCAGCATCAGCGACACACGCTGCTCGGGGTACTGGCGCTTGCCGTCGAACATGGCGGTCACCACTTCGGCCAGCGACAACACTCGCCCGAGCGGGCTGATGGCGTTGCCGGCCAGGCCTTGCGGGTAACCCGAACCGTCGAGCTGTTCGTGGTGTTCGATGATCGCCCGCGTGACCTGCTGCGGGTAGACCTCGAAGCGGTCGACCAGCATCGCCGAGGTGATCGGGTGCACGTAGAGCGGCCGGCGCTCATCTCTGCTCAGGCGGTGCCCGGCCTGCAGCAGCGCCGGGTCGATGTGCAGCATGCCCAGGTCGTGCAGCAGGCCGGCAGCGGCGGCGGCACTCATGTCGTCGGCCGAAGCGCCGGCTTCGCGCACCAGGTGGGCGCACAACAAGGCCATCAACACGCCGTGATCGAACTGCTCGAAACTGGTTTCGCGCGCCAGCGTGAGCTGGAAAGCCACCGGCGCCGGCAACGGGATCGCAGCCACGGCGCCGAGCAAGGCGTCGCGCGTTTTGTCGTCGGGTGCCATCGCGGCGAAAAAGGGCAGGCTGCGGATCGCGTCGGCCGCGGCCTTTCGCAGCCGGGCGGCGTCGATCGTGCCGTCGGTGGCCACACACTCGTCCAGGCGCATCACCAGCGGCTGCGCCTGCAGCGTGCCGACCAGCGCCGCATCGAGGCTCACGCCTGTGTCGACCAGCCTGGTGCCCTGCAGGTTGTAGACAGCGCGCGCGGTGACCACGCCCCGGCGCTGCGCCAACTCGGCAACGGCGTGCAGAAAGGCCGGGCTTTCGGCTTCGGCAGAGTCGTGGGAGGCGAGGGTCGGAGTCATTCTTGACGAACGGGATGGCCGGGCACCGAAATTAACCGATCCCGGCCCGCCGGCACGCTCGGCCGATGCTCACAAAGGCCACTCGTGTGACATCACAACGCCCTTTGAGGCCCTTTCTACAATGCGTTGATGAACGCCTTGTTGCAAGCGCCCCCGCGCCGCCCGATCCGTGAGCTGCCCGACGAGCTGATCAGCCAGATCGCCGCCGGCGAAGTCGTCGAGCGGCCGGCCTCCGTGGTTCGTGAACTGGTCGACAACGCGCTCGACGCCGGCGCGACCGAGATCGCCGTCAAGCTGGTCGGCGGTGGCATCCGCAGCATCGTGGTCGAAGACGACGGCCACGGCATTCCTGCCGCCGAGCTGGCGCTGGCGCTGCGCCGTCACGCCACCAGCAAGATCGCCTCGCTGCCCGAGCTCGAAGGCGTGGCGACGATGGGTTTCCGCGGCGAAGCGCTGGCCGCGATCAGCGCGATCGCCGAAGTCACGCTGGCCAGCCGCACGGCCGAAGCGGCACACGCGCAGCGGCTCGACGCACGTTCGGGCGAACTCGTGCCCGCCGCACGCGGCGTGGGCACGAGCGTCGAGGTGCGCGAGCTGTTCTTCAGCACGCCGGCGCGGCGCAAGTTCCTGAAGACCGAAAACACCGAGCTGGCGCACTGCATCGAAGCCGTGCGGCGCCATGCACTGACGCGGCCCGACGTGGGCTTCGCGGTCTGGCATGAAGGCAAGCTGGTGCAGCAGTGGCGCAAGGCGACAGCCGTGCAGCGCATCGGCGACGTGCTCGGCGCCGAGTTCATGACCCAGAGCCGCGAGCTGTCGCTCGACCTCGGCGTGCTGCGCGTGAGCGGCCGCGCCGGCACGCCGGAAGCGGCACGCACCCGCGCCGACCAGCAGTACGTGTTCGTCAACGGCCGCCATGTGCGCGACAAGCTGATCGCGCACGGCGCGCGCTCGGCCTTTGATGACGTGCTGCACGGCGGGCGCCAGCCGGCCTACGTGCTGTTCATCGAGATCGCGCCCGACCGCGTCGACGTGAACGTGCATCCGACCAAGATCGAAGTGCGCTTTCGCGATTCGCGCGAGGTGCACCAGGCGGTGCGGCGCGCGGTCGAAGCGACGCTGGCGGTGCCGCAGGCCGGCGCCGGCGTGGCCGCGTTGCCAGCCGCCGCGCCAACGGCCTGGCCCGCGCCACCGGGCGGGCGCTTCGACGCCACGCGCCAGGCACCCCTGGGCTTGCAGCACGCGGCCCTGCTCTACGGCCAGCCGACGGCCTCGCCCCTCGCTGTGCAGGAACGGCCAAGCGCTTGGCCCGCGGCGGCGGCGCCACCCTTGAACGCGACGCCGTTCGACGCCGGCGCCACCAGCTGGCCGCTCGGCCGCGCCATCGCGCAGATCGCCGGCGTGTTCGTGCTGGCCGAGAACGACCAGGGGCTCGTGATCGTCGACATGCACGCCGCCCACGAACGCATCGTCTACGAACGCCTGAAGGCGAGCCTCGGTTCGGCGGCGATCGAAAGCCAGCCGCTGCTGATCCCGGCCACCTTCGCCGCGACCGCGCAGGAGATCGCGACCGCCGAAGCGCAGGCCGACAACCTGTTGGCCCTCGGCCTCGACGTGGCCCCGCTCTCGGCCAGCGTGCTGGCAGTGCGCTCGCGCCCGGCGGCACTGGCCGGTGGCGACGTGGTCGAACTCGCGCGCAGCGTGCTGGCCGAGCTGGCGCAGTTTGATGCCAGCACCGTGATCCAGCGCGCCCAGCACGAGATTTTGTCGACCATGGCCTGCCACGGCGCGGTGCGCGCGAATCGCCAGCTCACGCTCGAAGAGATGAACGCGCTGCTGCGCGACATGGAAGCGACCGACCGCTCCGACCAGTGCAACCACGGCCGGCCGACCTGGCGCCAGATCACGCTGAAAGAACTCGACGCCTTGTTCTGGCGCGGCCGTTGAACTATTTCCCCACCTCACCGCTCCCTTGCCGATGCCCAAAAACCTGATCCGCGCGTTCTGGCTCGCCGCCGCCCTGCTGTTCACCGGCGCCTTGACGGTCGGCTGCGCCAGCTTCGACGAGCAGCAGCGCAAGTGGATCTTCCAGCCGCAGACGGCGGCCGTGTCGTACCAGAGCGGCCGTGTCCAGGGCATGGACGACGTGTGGATCGAATACACCGCGGCCAGCGACGACAGCAAGGTCAAGCTGCACGCGCTCTGGCTCGCCAATGACAACCCGCGCGCCCCGGTGCTGCTGTACCTGCACGGCGCGCGGCGCAACGTGTCGAGCAGCGGCTTTCGCATCCGCCAGATGCAGGAGCTGGGCTTCTCGGTGCTGGCGATCGACTACCGCGGCTTCGGCCGCAGCAGCGAAGGCCTGCCCTCCGAAGCCACTGTCGCCGAAGACGCGCTCGCGGCCTGGGCCTGGCTCGACCGCCACCACGGCCGGCAGCCGCGCTACATCTTCGGCCACTCGCTCGGCGGCGCCATCGCGGTGCAGCTGGCCAGCGACGTGAAAGACGCGAAGGGCCTGATCCTCGAAGGCACCTTCACGTCGATACCGGATGTGTTCGAGACCATGAAGTGGGGCTGGCTGCCGATCACGCCGTTGATCACGCAGCGCTTCGACTCGGCGCGCAAGATCGCGCTTCTCACGCTGCCGGTGCTGGTGGTGCACGGCGAGGCCGACACGCTGATCCGCCCCGAACTCGGCCGCGCGCTGTTCGAACGCGCCACGGCGCCCAAACGTTTCGAGCTGGTGCAGGGCGGCACGCACTACAGCACCAACGGTGTCGGCCAGCCGCAGTACAAGGAAGCCCTGCGCGCCTTGTTCGGCCTGGGGGCCTGAGCGCTGCGCGCGTGCTCCAATCGGGGCCACACGCGAGACACACCATGGCCACCCTGAAGCTGAAAACTCCCCCTGCCCCCGAGAGCGGCCGCATTGCACCGCAGCGCACCCCCGTGCGCGGCGTCGGTGCCGGCGTCAACAAGCGCCCGACCCTCGCCGAAGCGCAGGTACAGCGCGCCGAGCGCGAAGCGCGTTACCAGGAACAACTGCGCCAGCGTTTCGGCGACCGGCCGCCGGCCGGCTTCACGCGCCGCGACGAGCCGCAGAGCGCCCAGCCCGCACCACGCCAGGACCGCCCGCCGCGCGCCCAGCCGCCGCGCCAGCGGCCCGACACGCCCGAGCGCGACGCGCGCTACGACGACCAGTTGCGGCAGCGTTTCGGCGGCGCACCACCGCCGGAATTCGCGCGCCGTGGCGACGCGCGCGGCAACCCGCGCACCGACGGGCGTGCAGCGCCGCGGCCCGAACCCCGCCAGCAGCGTTCGCCGGCACCCCAGCAGCGTCACCGCCCGGACGACGACCGCGACGAGCGCGAACCCGCCGAGCACGTGCCCGGCAGCATGCGCCTGTCCAAGCGCATGAGCGAACTCGGCATCGCCTCGCGCCGCGAAGCCGACGAGTGGATCGCCGCCGGCCTGGTGCGTGTCGACGACCAGATCGTCAAGGAACTCGGCTCGCGCGTGGTCGTCGGCCAGCGCATCACGGTCGACGCCAAGGCGCGTTACCAGCAGGCGCAGCGGGTCACGGTATTGGTCAACAAGCCGGTCGGTTTCGTCAGCGGCCAGGCCGAAGACGGCTACGAGCCGGCCGTGGTGCTCGTGACGCCGGCGAACCAGTGGCGCGACGACCGCTCCGGCACACGCTTCCTGCGCGAGCACCTGAAAAGCCTGGTGCCGGCCGGCCGGCTCGACATCGACTCGGTCGGCCTGCTCGTGCTGACGCAGGACGGCCGCGTCGCCAAACAGCTGATCGGCGAAGACAGCGAGGTCGAGAAGGAATACCTCGTGCGGGTGGCCACCGCCAACGGCAAGCGCCTGCCCGACGCGTCGCTCGCGCTGCTGAACCATGGCCTGGAGCTCGACGGCGAAGCGCTGCGCCCGGCGCTGGTCGAGTGGGTCAACGACGACCAACTGCGCTTCGTGCTGCGCCAGGGCAAGAAGCGCCAGATCCGCCGCATGTGCGAAGCGGTCGGCATGCAGGTGCTGGGCCTGAAGCGCGTGCGCATCGGCAAGGTGATGCTGGGCGACCTGCCGCCGGGCTGCTGGCGTTACCTGCGCATGGACGAGAGCTTCGTTTGAGCACCTCGACCGTGCCCACGCCGCGCCACCCGCAGTGGGCGGCACTTGCCTGGCTGCTGCTCGCAACCTTTCTCACCGCGGCCATCGGCGCTTTCGCATCGATCGACGCGAAAACCTTCTACGCCAGCCTGAACCAGCCGGCGTGGTCGCCGCCGCCGACCGTGTTCGGCCCGGTCTGGACCGTGCTGTACCTGATGATGTGCATGGCGGCCTGGCTGGTCGTGCGCCAGGTCGGCATGGTCGCGGCACGGCCGGCGCTGTGGCTCTACGGCGCACAACTCGTCTGCAACGCCTTGTGGACCTGGCTCTTCTTCCACTGGCACTGGGGCGCGGTGGCCTTCGCCGAAGTGCTGCTGCTGTTCCTGCTGGTGGCGCTGACGCTGCGCGCGTTCTGGCGTGTGCGAGCGATCAGCGGCTGGCTGATGCTGCCGTACCTGGCCTGGGTCGGTTTCGCCTCGGCGCTCACGTTCGCAATGTGGCGCCTGAACCCCGGCGTGTTGTGAGCGACACGCGCAAGGCGATGGCCCCGGCGGTCGTCGTCCTGACCATCACGTTGCTGCTCGGCCTGCAACCGGTCACGACCGACCTCTACCTGCCCGCGTTGCCGACGATGCAGCGTGAGCTCGGCGCCACCGCCAGCGCGACGCAGATGACACTGTCGGCGCTGATCATCTGCTTCGGCCTCGCGCAGCTCGTCTGCGGCCCGCTCTCCGACCGCTTCGGCCGGCGCCCGGTGTTGCTCGGCGGCATGGCGCTGTACTGCGTGGCCAGCGTGATGGGCGCGCTGGCGCAGGAGATCGGCCCGCTGGTGGTCTGGCGCGGCGTGCAGGGCGCGGCGATGGCCGCCGCCGTGACCTGCGGCCGCTCGATGGTGCGTGACCTGTTCCAGCCGCACGAAGGCGCGCGCGTGATGTCGCGCGCGCTGGGTGGCCTGGGTGTGATCGCGCTGCTGAGCCCGGCCCTCGGCGGCTTGCTGGTGCAGTGGCTAAGCTGGCACGCGGCGCTGCTCGCGACCGCGCTGTTCGGTGCCGCCACGCTGGCCTTCATCGCCTGGCGCTTCGAAGAGACGCTGGCGCAGCGCGACCCGCGTGCCACGCAGCTCGTGCCGCTGCTGCGCAACTGGCGCAGCGTGTTGCGGCACCCGAGCTTTCGCGCCTGGACGGCGCTGCTGTGCTGCACCTATGGTGGCATCTTCACGATCCTGGCGAGCTCGTCGTTCGTCTTCATCGACGTGCTCGGCCTGTCGCGCCTGGCCTACGGCGGCGTGCTGGCCGTCAACTCGCTCGCCTACATCGTCGGCACCGTGTTGTGCCGGCGCCTGCTGCTGCGCCACGGGCTGCGCGGTGCGGTGAAGCGGTCGGCGCTGCTGTCACTGGCCGGCGGCGTCGGCATGGCGGCCTTGAGCCTGGCCGGCGTGCACTCGGTCTGGGCGATCATGGCGCCGATGGTGCTGTTCGCTGTCGGCCACGGCGTGAACCAGCCCTGCGGCCAGGCCGGCGCGGTCGGCCCGTTCCCCGAGAAGGCCGGCACCGCAGCATCGATGTCGGGTTTTCTGATGATGCTGACGGCGTTCTGCGCCGGCATCGTGCTCGGCCGCAGCATCAACGGCACGGTGTTTCCGCTCACGCTCGGCGTGGGCTTTTTCGGCGTGGTGCTCGCCGTCGTCGCCTGGACGCTGGTGCAGCGTGACGGCGACCCGTCCGCACGACCCGGCGCTTTGCCCGCTGCAACCTGAACATGACCACCACGCCCTCCGCCCTGCCCTGCCTCTGCCTTGCCGGCCCCACCGCTTCGGGCAAGACCGGCGCTGCACTCGCGATCGCACAAGCCTTGGCGAACGAACGCCGGGTCGAGATCGTCAGCGTCGACTCGGCGCTCGTCTACCGCGGCATGGACATCGGCACCGCCAAGCCCACGCCCGAAGAACGCGCGCTGGTGCCGCATCACCTGATCGACATCATCGAACCCTTCGAGGCCTACTCGGCGGCGCGCTTCGTCGTCGATGCGCAGCGGCTGATCGGCGAGATCACGTCTCGTGGCCACCTGCCCTTGCTGGTGGGCGGCACGATGTTGTACTTCAAGGCCTTGTTCGAAGGCCTCGACGCGATGCCCGCGGCCGACCGCAACGTGCGCGCCGCCTTGGCCGCGCAGCTCGAACGCGACGGCCTGCATTCCTTGTACCGCGAGCTGCAACGTGTCGACCCCGTTACGGCCGCGCGCCTGAAGCCTGCCGACCAGCAGCGCATCCGGCGGGCGCTCGAGGTCTTCCGCGTCAGCGGCCAGCCGATCTCGTCGTTCCACAGCGAGAAGCCGGCGCAGGCCATGCCGCCGCTGATCTCGCTCGAACCCGGCGACCGCGCCTGGCTGCACCGGCGCATCGAACAGCGTTTCGCCGCGATGCTCGACGCCGGCCTGCTCGACGAAGTGCGCGCGCTCGGCGAGCGCGGCGACCTGCACGCCGACATGCCGTCGATGCGCTGCGTCGGTTACCGCCAGTCGTGGGAAGCGCTCGAACACGAGTACGAACACGGCGAACACCTGCGCGCCGTGGTTGCGGACGCCGGCAGCGCCGCCACCCGCCAGCTCGCCAAGCGCCAGCTCACGTGGCTGCGCAGCATGCCGTGGCGCCACACGGTCGCGTGCGACGCGGAAGACGCCACCGCACAGGCCGTGGCGCTGGCGCGGCAGCTCGCCCCGGCGGCAGCATGAGGCGCGCCACTTGAGCCTGTTGCAGGTTCACGCGCTCGCCAAACGGTATGGCGAGGCCACGGTCTTTTCCGGCGTCGACCTGAACGTCGCCCCGGGCGAGTTCGTCGCGATCCTCGGTGAATCGGGTGTCGGCAAGTCGACGCTGCTGAACTGCATCGCCGGGCTCGACAAGGTCGACGCGGGCCGGGTGCAGATCAACGGCACCAGCGTCACGACGCTGCCTGAGGCCGAGCAGGCGCTGTTCCGCCGCCACCACCTCGGCTTCGTGTTCCAGGCCTTTCACGTGCTGCCGCATTTGAGCGTGGCGCACAACGTCGGCCTGCCCTTGTTGCTGCAGCGCCAGCCCGACCCGGCGCGGGTCGAAGCGCTGCTCGAAGCGGTCGGCCTCGGTGGCCTGGGCGCACGGCTGCCGGAAACACTCTCGGGCGGCCAGCTTCAGCGCGTGGCGATCGCGCGCGCGATGGTGCACCGCCCGGCCTTGATCCTCGCCGACGAACCGACCGGCAACCTCGACCCGGTGACTGCCGAACGTGTGATGGACCTGCTTTCGGCCCAGGTGCGCGAACAGGGCGCGGCCTGCGTGCTGGTCACGCACTCGAAGACCGCCGCGGCGCGGGCCGACCGGGTGTTGACGCTCACGGCGCACGGCATGCAGACCGGCGCGCCAATGTCATGACCTCTTTGCTGCTCCGGCTCTCGTGGCCCGAGCTGCGCCACCATCCGTGGCGCAACCTGGCCGCGCTGCTCGCGGTGACGCTCGGCGTCGCACTGGCGTTTTCGGTGCAGCTGATCAACCAGTCGGCACTGAGCGAATTCAGCTCGGCCGTGCGCGCCGTCAACGGCGAGCCCGACTTCGAACTGCGCGGGCAGCGCAGTGGCTTCGACGAAGCGTTGTACGAACGGGTCGCGCGCCACCCGCAGGTGGCGATCGCGAGCCCGGTGGTCGAAGTCGACACCTACGGTTTCGACGCGGCCGGTGAGCGTGTGGCACTCAAGGTGCTCGGCATCGACGCGCTCGTCGTCGCCGGCATCGCGCCGGCCTTGATGCCGAGGCCTGAGGCCGATGCCGAGCGTTTGGCGATGCTCGACCCGGGCGCGGTGTTCCTGAACGCCACGGCGCAACAACGTCTCGCCGCGGCGAACGGCCTGCGTGTGCAGACCCGAAGCGGCACCACGACCTTGAAGCCCGCCGGCAGCGTGCTCGCCAGCGGCCCGCCGCTCGCGGTGATGGACATCGCCGGCGCACAAACGAGCTTCGGCTGGCTCGGCCGCCTCAGCCGCATCGACGTGCGCCTGGCGCCCGGCGCCGACCGCACGGCGGTGTTGCGCGAACTCGCGCTGCCGCAAGGCCTTCGCGCTGCCGCGCCCGACGAAGCGGCACAGCGGGTCTCGAACGTGTCGCGCGCCTACCGCGTGAACCTGACCGTGCTGGCGCTCGTCGCCTTGTTCACGGGTGCCTTCCTGGTGTTCTCGATCCTCTCGCTCTCGGTCGCCAAGCGCCAGCCGCAGCTCGCCTTGCTCGGCGTGCTGGGCCTGAGCGGGCGCGAGCGGCTGGCGCTGGTGCTGGCCGAGTCGGCGATCCTCGGTGCCGTGGGCAGCGTGCTCGGCCTGGCGCTCGGCACGGCCTTGGCGGCGCTGGCGTTGCGGCTGCTCGCTGGCGATCTGGGTGGGGGTTACTTTCCCGGTGTGGCACCGAGCCTGCAATTCGACGTGAGCGCGGCGGTGGTCTACGGCCTGCTTGGCGTCGCCGCGGCGGCCATCGGCGGCTGGCTGCCCGCGCGCGCGGCGCAGCAGCTCGCACCGGCTCAGGCGCTGAAAGGCTTGGGCACACGCAGCGGCCAAACGGGCTCGGCCTGGTTCGGCCCGGCGCTGCTGCTCGCCGGCGTGGCGCTCGCGCTGTTGCCACCGCTGTTCGAGATTCCGCTGGCGGCGTATGTCTCGGTCGCCTGCTTGCTGCTGGGGGGCATCGCTTGCGTGCCGGCCGGGGTCGGCCTGCTGCTCGCACGCGTCGCGCCGCCGACTCACCCACTCGCGCTGCTGGCCGTGGAGCGTGCGCGCCACCAGCGCCACACCGCGACGATCGCCGTCGCCGGTGTGGTGGCGAGCCTGAGCCTGGCGGTCGCGCTCACGGTGATGGTCGCGAGCTTTCGTGATTCGGTGACGCAGTGGCTCGGCACGGTTCTGCCGGCCGACCTGTATGTGCGCGCCGCCGCCTCGAGCAGCGCCGGCGAGGTGGCGACCCTGCCGCCCGAGTTGCTGCGGCGCGCGGCCACGCTGCCCGGTGTGGCGCGGGTCGAATCGCAGCGGGTGTCGCAGGTGCAACTCGACCCGGCGCGCCCGGCCGTCGCCTTGATCGCACGCGCCCTGCCCGACCCGGGGCGGGCCTTGCCGCTGGTCGGCGAACTGGTGGCATTGCCCGCCGGCGAGACCGCGGTGTTCGTCAGCGAAGCGATGGTGAGCCTATACGGCGCCGCGCCCGGCACGCTTCTCACGCTGCCCTTGCCGAAGGCCGGGCCGACCACGCTCTACGTGCGCGGCGTGTGGCGCGACTACGCCCGCCAGCACGGCGCCATCGTGCTGCCGGCCGACGACTATCGGCGCCTGACCGGCGACGAGCGGGTCAACGACATGGCGCTGTGGCTGGCCGAGGGCAGCGAGGCATCCGGCGTGCAGCTGTCGTTGCGCACGCTCGCCACCGAGCTCGGCATCGACGGCGCCTTGCTCGAGTTCGCGTCGGCCAGCGAGATCCGCCAGGTCTCGCTGCGCATCTTCGACCGCAGCTTCGCCGTGACCTACTGGCTGCAGGCGGTGGCGATCGCGATCGGCCTGTTCGGCATCGCCGCGAGTTTTTCGGCCCAGGTGCTGGCGCGGCGCAAGGAGTTCGGTTTGCTCGCGCACCTGGGGCTGACGCGCGCGCAGGTCCTCGGTGTGGTCGCTGTGGAAGGCGCGGTCTGGACCGCGGCCGGCGCCTTGCTCGGCCTGCTGCTCGGCCTGGCGGTCAGCGTGGTGCTGGTCAAGGTCGTGAACCCGCAGAGTTTTCACTGGACCATGGAGTTGCTGCTGCCGTGGGGGCGGCTGGCGCTGTTGTGCGCCGCCGTGATGGTCGCCGGGACCTTGACCGCCTGGCTGGCTGCGCGCAGCGCCGTGGGGCGGCAGATGGCGCTGGCGGTCAAGGAAGACTGGTAAACCGAACGATGCCGAGCCCCGCCGACCTCACCCTCCCGTCAGCCCTGCTCGACAAGCTGCGGGTGCGTTATGCCGAGCCGCACCGGCACTACCACTCGCTCGCCCACGTCGAAGCACTGCAGCGCTGGTTCGCGCAGCACCGCACGCTGGCCCGCGAGCCGGCATTGATCGACGCGGCCATCTGGTTCCACGACGCGGTCTACGACACGCAGCGGCAAGACAACGAACAACGTTCGGCGGCGCTCGCTCATGACGAACTGACGGCGCTGGGCTGGCCGGATTCCCGTGTGCAACGTGTCTGCGAACTCGTGCTCGCGACCCATCGTCACCAGGCCGAGGCGTCGGACGCCGATGCCTGGCTGTTTCTCGACCTCGACCTCTCGGTGCTCGCCCAGAGCCCGGCGCAGTACCAGGCCTATGCCGACGCGGTGCGGGCCGAATACGGCTGGGTCGAAGCGCCGGCCTACCGGGCGGGACGGGCGCGCGCGCTGCAGAGCTTCCTCGACCGCGAGCGCATCTACCGCACGCCCGCGCTGAACGAGGCCTGGGAGAACCCCGCGCGTTGCAACCTGCAGCGCGAACTCGACGCGCTGCAGGCGGGCTGAGCGCCGTTGCCGCGCCGGTTCAGGGCAGACCGGGCAACCCGGGCAACCCGGGCGGACGGGGCGGCCGCGGCAGACCGCCCGGCGGGCCGGGTGGCCGCGGCAGGCCTGCGCCGGGCGCGTGGGGCGGCCTCGGCACGTGGCCGGGGCCGTGCACGTAGCCGGGCCGGGGCACGTGGGGGGCCGGCACATAAACCGGTGCATGGCCGTACCCCGGCCCGTAACCCGGCGCATAACCCGGGCCGTAGCCATAACCCGGGCCCCAGTACTGGCGATGCCCGTACCACGGCCGGTCGCGGTAGTGCGAGCCCCAGTAGTCGCCCATCACGAACGGCGTGATCGGGATGCCGAAGCCGGGGCCGTAGTAGTTCGACACCGGCACCCAGCGGTCCTCGTACGGGTAGTAGAGGCTGCCGGCCAGGGCCCAGCCGCGCTGGCCGTCGGAGGCGATCACGTCGCACCAGCGGTAGCCGCTGGTGCAGCCGTAGACCTGCACGTAGGTATTGGGCGGCAAGCGCATCACCGTGGGGTAGTTGCCAGCCGGGCCGGCACGCACGTTGACCCATGCCTTGGTGCGGGCCTGCTCGGCGGTGGCCAGCATCGGCAGCGCCAGCGTCAGCACAGCCAGCATTCGGAGCACGGGTTGTTTTGTCATGGCGCCCTCCTGGTGGCGGCCAGCATAGCGCCAATGCGCGGCGCAGCACAACGCCCGGCTGCGGGGCCGGGCTCAGCCCGAAGCGGGCGGCGCCGCCAGCACGCTGGCAGCGAAGGCGCCCAGCGCCGGGCCGATCTGCGGCAGGCTGGCTGCGCCGCGGCGCCGCAACTGGTCGCGCACCAGTTCTTCCATGCCGCCGACCAGCGCCAGCAACTGGGCGCTGCTCACGTCGGCCAGGCCCGGCTGCGCCTCCTGCCGCAGCTGGTGGAAGGCGCGCCATTGTTCGACCCACTGTGCCATCACCCAGTCGCGCTGGTCGAGCGCGCGGCGGCCGGCGCCGAGCACCTCGACCGTGAACGACCAGGCTGCCGCCGGCACGCTGGCCATCGCAGCCAGGTAGGCGTCGACCGCGACCCGGGTGCGCAGCGCCAGGTCGTCGCGCGGCACGCCGACGAGCGCGCCGCGGATCGCAGCGAACAGGCTGCGCATGCCGTCTTCATAGGCCGCGAGGAAACAGTCTTCGAGCCCGGGGAAGTGCTCGTAGAAGGTGCGGCGCGAAACACCCGCCACCTTGATCACGTCGGCCACGGTCGCCGCGCCGTAACCCTTGTCGGCCACCACGCGGGCTACCGCGTCGAGCAGGCGCACGCGCTGCGAGCCGGCCACGGCCGCCTGCGTGAGCGGGTGGCGTCCGCGTGGCAGCCGGGCGGGCACGAAGGGTGGGGGGGTTCTTGCGGTCATGGTTGGAAAACATTACCATACCCGCCGAAAACACGGATGTTTTTAAATTAACACGGGTCACCGACCCGGCACGAGGAGCCGAAGATGCTTGCGAACGTTCTGGTGGGCCTGGTCGCGGCCCTGCACGTCTATTTCATGGTGCTGGAAATGCTGCTCTGGGACAAACCGACCGGCCGGCGCGTGTTCGGGCTGACACAGGAATTCGCCACCGCGTCGAAAGGCCTCGCGGCGAACCAGGGCCTGTACAACGGCTTCCTGGTTGCCGGGCTGGTCTGGGGCCTGAGCCAGGGCGCGGCCGGCCAACCGGTGAAGCTGTTCTTCCTCGGCTGCGTGATCGTGGCGGGGGTGTTCGGTGCGCTGACCGTGAACCGCAAGATCCTGTTCGTGCAAGCCGTTCCGGCCGCGGCCGCGATGGCCGCAGTGCTGCTGGCCTGAGCGCAGGGCGCGGCACGCTCGTGCCGCGCCGAAGCTTGGGCCTTCAGTCGGCCGCGAAGCAGTAGTACAAGCCGGCGCCGCCGGTCGCCTTCAGCGCGTCCGCGCCGCAGCCGCGGCTCATGTGCGACGAGTTCCACGACTTGGCCGGCACGCTTTCGTCCAGCCCGGTCTTGTCGTGGTGGCCGACCATCGCCGAGCCTTCGCCGCTCTGGGTCCAGTTGCCGCAGGTCGAGTTCACGTTGCCGGCGATGAAGCTGCCGTCGGGCTGCGAGCCGGTCAACACGTCGTGCATGTTCGGCGTGTCGCCGCGGCCGTTGACCACGGCGCCGGTTTCGGTCAGCGCGGTCATCTTGGTCAGGTTGTTGGCGCCGTGCAGTTGCGCCACGTCGGTCGCCACGACCACCCCCTTGGCGTTCTGCCACGGGCCCTTGCCGATGCGGTCGCGCGCGTTGATGCCGGGCACGTTGGCGGTAGGCTGCTGGCTCAGGTAGGCACGCCAGGTGCGGCTGCCGGCGCCGGCCGCGGCGGCGAGCGTCTGGCACTGCTTGTCGGCGCCGGCGATGCCGCCCAGGTCAGCACCCTTGCCCGGCCCGGCGCTGGTCACGAAGAAGCTCATGCCGGTCTTGCTGCTCGTCATGCTGCCGCAGGCAGCGAGCAGGGAAACGGCGGCGGCGCAGGCCGCCAGGGGCCAGATGATCGATTTGCGCATGTTGGTTTCTCCTCGGGTTGGGTTCGATGACGACGCGGCAGTCTGCCAAATGTCGCAGCGCTCGCAGACTAACAAGCCGACTCGTTGAAAGGGGCAAGGACAAACACCGAGGAATAAATCAGCGTCGGGCTTTTGGCGGCGCGGTGCCGCGGCTGCGCGCGGCCCAGAGCTTGTACGCGGTCGGCGTGAGCTCGCGCTTGAGCAATTGCACGAGCTGGCCTTGCGTGAGGCCGTGGCTCATCAACACGGCGTTGAACGGCGGGCGGTCGTCCCAGGCGGTCCGGATCACGGCGGCGATTTCTGCGGCACTCAAACGGGGAACGGGCTTGGCCATGGCCGGCGATTGTGGGCCATCGCTGTGCGATGCTCCGGCCATGCACCGACGTGACTGGCTCCTCTCGACCGCGGCCTGCGCCGCCGCGCTGCGGGCTCATGCGGCGCCCTCGCCCGCCCCGCTGCGCTGGCCGGCCGACTTCGGCGCGCACCCCGAGTCGCGCACCGAGTGGTGGTACCTGACCGGCTCGCTCGAAGCCGGCGCGCGGCTGTGGGGCTTCCAGGTCACCTTCTTTCGATCCACCACGGGTCTGGCGGCCGGCAACACCAGCCGCTTCGCTGCGACCGAACTCGTGTTCGCGCACGCCGCGCTGACCGACCTGGAACAGAAGCGCTTGCGCCACGACCAGCGCATCGCCCGCGCCGGTTTCGGCGTGGCCGAGGCCGGCAGCGGCGAAACGCAGTTGCTGTTGCGCGACTGGCGCTTGCAGCGTGAAAACGGCGCGCCGGAACGCAGCCACTACCGCACCCGCATCGCGAGCGACAGCGGCGGCTTTGTTCTGGACCTGCAATTCGACGCGACCCAGCCGGTGCTGGTGCAAGGCATCAACGGCCTGTCGCAAAAAGGCCCGCAGCCCGAACAGACGAGCCGCTACTACAGCGAACCGCAGCTCGCGGTGCAGGGCACGCTCACCCTCGACGGCAAGCCGATCGAAGTAAAAGGCCGGGCCTGGCTCGACCACGAGTGGAGCGACACGCTACTCGACCCGGCCGCCGTCGGCTGGGACTGGATCGGCATGAACCTCGCCGACGGCAGCGCGCTCACCGCGTTCCGCGTGCGCCGCGCCGACGGAACGAGCCTGTACGCCGGCGGCAGCTTTCGCGCGCCGGGCCAGTCGCCGCGCAACTTCGGTGCCGACGACGTGCGCTTCACGCCCGGCCGCGTGTGGCCGAGCCCGAGCTCGAAGGCGCGCTACCCGGTCGAGTGGCGTGTCGACACGCAGGCCGGCGTGTTCACGGTGAAGGCCCTGCTCGACAACCAGGAGCTCGACAGCCGTGGCAGCACCGGCGCGATCTACTGGGAGGGCTTGAGCGACCTGCTCGACGCGAACGGCCAGCGTGTCGGCCGCGGTTACCTCGAGATGACGGGCTACGCGGCCCGGCTGCAGCTCTGATCGCTCAGTGCGCGCCGCCGCCGCCCGCGCCCGCTCCCACCGTGGGCTTGGCGAGCCAGACCATCACGATCAGCGCGAAGAACAACACCGCCGACAGGTAGAAGATGTCGGTCACCGCCATCGTGTAGGCCTGCTGGTCGAGCAAACGGTTGACGCTGGCCAGCGCCTGCTGCTGCGTCGAGCCGCTGGCCACCAGCTGGTCGAGTGCCTGCACCGCCGCGGGGTTGCCGCGGTTCACGCTCTCGGCGAGCTGCGCGTGGTGCAGGATCGCGCGGTCTTCCCAGATCGTCGTGAACAACGAGGTGCCGACCGCGCCCGCCGTGATGCGCACGAAGTTCGACAAGCCCGCGGCCGACGGCATGCGCTCGGGCGGCAGGCCCGAGAACACGATGGCCTGCAGCGGAATGAAGAAGAAGGCCATCGCCGCGCCCTGCAGCACGGTCGGGATCAGGATCGTCGTGAAGTTGGCCTGCGTGTTGAAGTTCGAGCGCATCCACAACACCAGGCCGAAGCCGACGAACGCGACCGTGGCGAGCTTGCGCGGGTCGATGCGGCTGACGTTCTTGCCGACCCACGGCGACAGGATGATCGCGAGAATGCCGACCGGCGCCGTTGCCAGCCCGGCCCAGGTGGCGGTGTAGCCCATGTGCTGCTGCAGCCACAGCGGCAGCAGCACCACGTTGCCGAAGAACAGGCCGTAGGCGATCGACAGCGCCAACGTGCCCATCACGAAGTTGCGGCGCGCGAACAGGCGCAGGTCGACGATCGGGTGTTTTTCGGTCAGCTCCCAGGCCAGGAAGAACAGGAAGCTCACGACCGACACGACCGACAGCGTGACGATCTGGCCCGACGAGAACCAGTCGAGCTCCTTGCCCTTGTCGATCATGATCTGCATCGTGCCGACGAAGAGCACCAGCAGCGCCAGGCCCACCACGTCGAGCGGCACGCGGCGCGGGCCGGGGTCGCGCTTCTTGTAGATCGACCACGTGAGCGCTGCCGCACCCAGGCCGACCGGGATGTTGATGTAGAAGATCCACGGCCACGAGATGTTGTCGGTGATCCAGCCACCGAGCAGCGGCCCGGCGACCGGTGCGACGAGTACCGTCATCGCCCACATCGCCATCGCAATGCCGGCCTTCGCGCGCGGGTAGCTGGCGAGCAGCAGCGTCTGCGAGAGCGGAATCATCGGGCCGGCCACCAGGCCCTGCAAGACGCGGAAGGCGATCAGCGACTCGATGTTCGGCGCCAGGCCGCACAACCACGAGGCCAGCACGAACAGCAGGATGCTGGCGGTGAACAAGCGCACCTGGCCGAAGCGTTGCGTGAGCCAGCCGGTGAGCGGCACCGAGATCGCATTGGCCACCGCGAACGAGGTGATGACCCAGGTGCCCTGCGCCGGGCTCACGCCCATGTCGCCCGAGATCGCGGGGATCGAGACGTTGGCGATCGAGCTGTCGAGCACGTTCATGAACGTGGCGAGTGACAGCGCGATCGTGCCGAGCACGAGTTGGCCACCCTGCAGCGGCTCGAACGCGACCGGGGCGCGCGGCGCAGGCGGCGCCGGCGCCAGGTCGGGCGCGCCCGGCGCCACGGCGGACGTGGAAGACATTCAGCGGCTCCGCAAAATCACTTCAGGCGCGTGGCGGCCGGCACGGCCGCAGCACCGCTGGCGAGGGTGGCCACCGAGGCGGCCGCCGACGACACGCTGGCCGTCGCTGCAGCAGGCGCCACGACGCGGGCGTTGTTCGCCACGTCGAGCTTGCCCACCTTGCCGCCGTTGGCGACGATGATCTTGCGCACTTCGGCATCGGCGGCGCTGTTGTTCTGCTCGAACACGTTGGTTTGCGCCACCGTCGACACGCGTGACGCGTCGGCCAGCATGCGGCCGTCGGTTTGGCTGATGTCGACCTTCGCGTCCATCGACAAGCCCACGCGCAGCGGGTGCTCGACCAGCTGCTTCGCGTCGAGCTTGATGCGCACCGGCACCCGCTGCACCACCTTGATCCAGTTGCCGGTGGCGTTCTGCGCCGGCAGCAGCGCGAAGGCCGAGCCGGTGCCCGCGCCCAGCCCTTCGATCGCGCCGGTGTATTCCACCTTCTTGCCGTACACGTCGGCCACGAGCGTCACCGGCTGGCCGAGGCGCAGCTTCTGCAGCTGGCTTTCCTTGAAGTTGGCCTCGACCCAGACCTGGTCGAGCGCAATAACCGACATCAGCGGCGCACCGGCCTGCACACGCGAACCGAGCTGCACGCTGCGCTTGGCGACATAACCGTCGACCGGCGCCAGCAGGTCGGCACGCTTGAGCGCCAGATACGCCTCGCGCACGCGTGCCGAGGCGCGCATCACGTTCGGGTGCTGTTCGAGCGCGGTGCCGTCGGTCAGCGTCTGGTTCGAGGCGAGTTGTTCGCGTGCCGCGAGCGTGGCCGACTGCGCCGCCGCCACGCTGCTGCGCGCCGCGGCGAGCTGCGAGTTGACATGGTTGAACTCTTCCTTGCCGACCGCGCCTGTCGCGACCAGCGGCGCGCGCCGTGTCACGTCGTCCTGCGCGCGCGCGAGTTCCGACTGCGAACGGGCGAGGTCGGCTTCACGCAATGCGATCTGTGCCTTCAGCGTGCCGTTGTTGGCGTACAGCGTGCGCACTTCGCGCACGGTCTGCGCGAGCTGGGCTTCGGCCTGGTCGAGCGCGACCTGCGCGTCGGCCGGGTCGAGCTTGACGAGCACCTGCCCGGCCTTCACATGGTCGGTGTCGTCGGCGTTGATCGCGACGACGGTGCCACCGACCTGCGGCGTGAGCTGCACGACATTCCCCTGCACGTAGGCGTTGTCGGTCGATTCGTAGTGGTTCAGCACCAGCGCCCAGTAGGCGGTGTAGGCGATGCCGCCGAGCACGACGGCGGCGGCCACGGCGCTCAGGGCCTTCTTGCGCGCGGGGTTGCCTTGCGGGGCGGGGGTTGCAGTGGTTTCGGGGGCGGTCATGATCGTTCTCCGGAAATCTGTTCGGTGCGTTGTTTGTTCAGCGGCTGGCCGGCGCGACGGCGACGGCACGCGGCGTGTCGTTGGCGTCGAGCACATAGCCGCCACCAAGCGCGCGGATGAGCGTGATCTGGCTGTCGAGCGCACGGGCCTTCAGGTCGGCCGCCTGACGGCGCTGGTTCAGCACCGAGGCCTCGGCGTTGAGGACCGTGAGGTACGTGCCGAGGCCGGCCTTGTAGCGCTGGGTGGCGAGGTCGTAGGCCGATTCGGACGCGCTCTGCGCCTGCACCTGTTCGCGCTGCTGGCGTTCGATCGAACGCAGCGAGCCGATCTGGTCGGCCACGTCGTGCACGGCGTCGATCACGGCGCCGTTGTAACTTTCGATCGCGGTGTCGAGGTCGGCGACCTTGACCTTCAGGTTGGCGCGCAGCCGGCCCGAATCGAAGATCGGCAGACGGATCGCCGGGCCGGCGCCGTACTGCTCGCTGCCCGACTTGAGCAGTTGGTCGAGGCCGATGCTGGCGAGACCGACGAAGGCCGTGAGGTTCACGTTCGGATAGAACTGCGCTTTTGCGCTGTTCATGTCGCTGGTGGCGGCCTCGATGCGCCAGCGCGCGGCCGTGATGTCGGCACGGCGGCCGAGCAGATCGGCCGGCACCGCGGCGGGCAAGGGCACGGCCTGCACGCTGCGGAGCAGGGGGCTGAGCGTGTCGAGCGCGTCGGGCGCCTGCGCGCTCAAGGCCGCGAGCGCGTGGCGCGTCAGTGTGATCTGCTCGGCCAGCGCTTCGATCTGCTGGCGCGACTCGGGCAAGGCGCCCTGGCCCTGGCGCAGCTCGACGGTCGTGTCCAGACCGCCATCGACCCGCTGGCGGATCAGCGACAAGGTTTCGTCGCGCTGCGCGAGCGCACGTTCGGCGACCGTGCGCTGCTCGACCAGGCGGGCGAGCTGCACATACGTTCGCGCCACGTTGGCCGCGAGCAGGATGCGGGTGGCCTCGCTGTCGGCCTGCGCAGCGCGCTGCGCGCCCACGGCGGCGTCGAGCGCGGCGCGGTTGCGGCCGAACAGGTCGAGTTCCC